>Ga0307979_1001317_pt1 | contig 17643 bp, 14 predicted proteins | sample OrgLakmetage1058_FD_201833 | JGI IMG/M metagenome (GOLD analysis project Ga0307979, IMG submission 201833) | Saline water microbial communities from Organic Lake, Antarctica - #1058 | ecosystem: Environmental > Aquatic > Non-marine Saline and Alkaline > Saline | place: Antarctica: Organic Lake...
AGCACTCTTGTGTGTAGAGTAATCATTCTCTTGGAACTTTCCGAAGTTCCTCTGTTTGAGCCCGTGGCTTGGTCTGTTCGCATCCAGCTCGCCGTGCGAGCGTGTTGCTCAGTGGTTGGTTGACGATGTCGGCCGCAATTAGGAATCGCATTCCGACAGAACCAGCCAACCATAAATTGACTATCAAACACACCTGGCTTGTTTTGATGTTACGATATTTGCTACAGCAATTTCGACTTATCCAGCGACTTCAAACTTTTGAGGTCATAAACGCGGTGTTCGCGATCTACAGAAATCCTTCTTGATACCTTTGATAGCATGTGCTATATACCTCAGAAGTAAGTAACTGGAAACGAAGCCACAAGAGGACTGGAAAGTGGTTCTATTGAAATAGGAAATGAACTTTTCCTTAACAAAAAGAAGAAGTAGAAGTATAAACAGAAATTTACGTAGATAGCACTATGCTTAAGCCTTTTTGGCTTTCACTTTCGAAGCAAGCTTCGACGCCTTGGAGTCTTTTTTTTTTCGACTTTCGGGGGTCCTTTCAGAGAGCGACCGTTGGGAATGAAGGTCCATCTTTGGTCGTCGAAAATCAACCGTCCACTGTTAGGCAACAAGGGCTTCAAAGGCTTTAGCTCACGCTTGCCGGTTTTTGCATTGATGACAAACACCTCGCCGTCGTCTTTCGTCGCATCATCGTCGTCATCATTCACTACTTGACTCTTAGCGAGCGCATTCTCACGCACCTACGAGCAAAAAAAACTCGTTAAAACATACCAATTACGCTTCTTTTCATATCTATATATATCTTCATCCTTATAACTCATGATAAAACATGCGCGAACCTCGAGCATTTTGGCGTAGTCTGCACCCAGCGCAGCTCTATCCGCTTCTTCTGCAGCTGCTTCGGCCGCGGCTCTTTTCTTCTCGGCTTTCGCCATCCGTCGCGCTTCTTTCCGATCATTGGCCTCTTTTTCCTTCGCTTCTTCCGCTTTGGCCTTGGCCGCTTCTTCTTCCTTGTGCAGCGCGTATTTTGCTGCGGCTGCTTGCTGCTTCTCGGCGACGGCATTGCCAGCCAGCTTGATTCGACTGGAAGGGCCAAAGAAATTCTCGCGGCCGTCTGACTTTTGATTGTAAACTTTGTGGTGGTCGTACCTGCACACAACATGAAGACACAAAAAGTAGTGAGGTAATAAGATGAGTTCGGAATAAAGAAACGTAACAATGAGGAAATGAAAAGAAACAGTGATTTATCGACGTTTCTGGCTCGAAAACTTTGAGGCATGAAAAAGGAATTCGTACGTGAATCGTTCTTCGTCGGTTTCGCCTGTATAGAGCTCCAATCCCTGAAAGAGCGGCTGCGACGGCTTTTCCAAGTCCCATAAAGTGGAGCTCAAATTCACCACTAAACTTTGCGCGAAGTCGGGTTTGACTCGAAACACTCCGGGCCCTCCACACGCTTCTAAAATCACGCACGAGCGCGCTGGCGCCCTGGCATGGGGCATCACTGGCAATTGGGTGGTCTTGGCGCCCGTGCCGGCGTTGCGAGCATCGGTCGTGAAATCGAAATGCTCCTGCCCGTACAACTTGATGCGAGCCCCCGGCATGAGTTCGTCCAAGTAACAAATTTGCTTGCCCCGCTGGTAGACGGCTAACCGGTGGGCTATCGGGTGGTCCGGGTCTCCAGTGGGCCTGCTGTCGACGCCGAAGCCTTGTTGCCGGTCGTTTTGAAACAAGCCCTTGTAGGTGCGGTCGCCTTCGTCCGGCCCAAAGCGGTAAGTCCCCACCCCCTGCATGACCCCACTCACCATTTCGCCTTCCATGAAGGGCTCTTCCGCGCTGTGGTTGCGCCATTCGCCGTACCCGTGGGGCACCCAAAAGTACAGGTCGGGGTCCGCGAACGCACCCCATTTCTTCTTCAGCTCAAGCGTCTTTTCTTCGCCGTGCGACGCGTAGTCTCCGAAGTACATGTAGTTGAGCTCTTTGACCTTGGCGCGCGCAAGGCGCCCGTCGGGGCGAGAATTACCTTTAACAGTGAAGTGGTGGCGTGTTTTCGCAGCCAGTGCATCCATCACAGCCTTTTCCTTGGCCTCGCGGTATGCAGCCATCCGTTGGTCTTGCACGCGCCGCTTCGCTAGTGCTGCACCTTCTTTCGCGAGACGGCGCTCCTGGGCCTGCGTAGCGCGCCGCTCGCGGTCTTCGATTACTTTTAAGCGCTTCGCCGCTTCGGCTTCCTTCTTTGCTCTGGCAGCTTCTGCACTGGCGTTCATTTCTTTTTCGCGCATGTGCTTGTCGTGCTCTTCCTGCCGTTCAATTTCTGCTAACATGCGCTCGAACGCTTTTTGCTTCGAGCGCGACATGGTGGACTTTCCCTTGACTTTGCCATGGCCTCCTCCAGTCCCATCTCCATCTCCATCGTCTGGCTCTTCGTCAGCGGGCTCTTCCTGCTTCGGTTGCGGCGGTGGCGTTGGAGGTTTCGGAGTCGCAGGCTTGGGCAGCCATGAGGCAGGCACTGCGACTCGATGGTTAGACTGAAGGTTAAAGCTATTCATGGAGCTACCAATCCGCTACTGCTAGAACTGTAACAACTTAAGCGTACTTCCAAGCACCGCGATCACTGAAGGTGCACATTGTCTTAAACTTGACACAACGAAATGGCCTGCACGGGAGTGCCCCTAATCATTGCGATGCAGCTCAAATAGGGCTAATATTCGCCCCACTCTGGCGCTTTGCGTTCACACTTTGAGCGTGTATTGTGGGTGTGAGTTCAGCTAAAAGTAACGGAGCTTTGGCGGCTAGCGGTGTGAGCGTGTGAACGCGTGAACTACTCCTTCTACTGCTCATAGTAGGCTCATAGGCCCTACAAAAATACGTCAAATATTTGACCCAAATACGTCAATCAATACGTCAGTACCGTAAATTACGTTATATTAGGGCATATTCCCACTATATGCATGGCAAACGCCGCATACAGGCGTTTATTTGATGACGTGTTCGTGGCGACGTCAGCAGAAAAGCCAGTACGTCGCGACGTATTTGCCTTATATTATGGGGAAAATACGTCAGATGTTTTATTGTAGGGACTAACTGCTCAGCTGCTTAGCCTGCCGATGCCTTCCATCAAAATTGGATTTACGGTGGAGCTACAAGAACAACGACACGACCAAGCAAAGACGCAACGACGCAACGACACCTTCCTGTTTCAACAACTTTCTCCCCTGTAGTAGCCTTCCAAGGCCTCTGAAGCTCTGAAGTGCGATACCTTTACTGGTGTACGCTCTATGATTCTACCGTGGATCGAGGATCAAACCAGCTACACTTCCCGTTTGAGATTGACCGCCGTAATAGAGGGCGCTCCAAGATTCCACGAAATCGGCGATTTTTCGTCTTTATTTCTGCTGCCTGCTGCGTGGTCTGTCGCGCCTGATTTCGTTTCTGCTGTTACCTTAAGCGTCGTCGTCAAAGCAACTATCTGATCATAAGCGCATAATTAGTTCTATTACCAAGGTACTTTTATAGACATTGATGTCTATCCGTCGTTTCGTGCTTCGTATTTCCAAAGGGAATCTATAACTGGTACAGATATAGGTGTTTCATAATGAGTTCTGTGTACAACAAGTACGACAAGCAGCTCGGTCCAAGCGAATTCCTCCTCCGAAGTATAAAAGAAATAAAGCAAGACCCAAGCAGACAAGTATGGAAGAACATATCACTTCATGATTATTTCAATGGAGGTATAGGTTCAGATTCAACCAGCTACCAAGGTTCTTCAAGATGCTGTCTTGGATGTCCTCGACAGAGATGGAGACATCGCTATGGACTCCACGTTCTCACGAAGCAATGCACCTGCTCCAGCTGGCACTGACTGTGGTGGTGGGCACTGGTCATCGGAAATGGTTCCTCCGAGGAATCGCGGCATGGCGGCGAGCTTGCGGCCCGAATGCTGCGTGAGTTCAGTAGCAAAATTATGGTCTAGGACCTCCACCTGCAGTTGTTATGCCAACAAAACATGCGAGTACGAGAAATAATTAGCAGTGGTGATGGTAGTGGGGAGGGTATGAATGAATTTATCAGTATTCTTTTTGTAGAGTGATATCTTTGGTATTGAACGGGGAAGTGCCTGGTATGCAATCTGAAGCGTCGCGTAAAGACTTCAGAAAGGGAAGGTCAAAGTGTCTCAAAATGTGTGCCTACGTGATTGAAGGAAATACCTTCCCACGCATCTGTGGGGTCAGGAGTGGTGTTACGGCATGAAAGAGCCGTGCGAAGATCCAGGGCGCATTCACAATAGTAGCCGACGCCGTGGTTTCAGGAAAGTATTGCTGGCCGAGTGCTGAGATGGCTTTCACGATGGGCATGTTCCGAAGCAAGTTCAAGCCAAGCCCAGTCCCGTCAATCACACACCGGCATCGTACCTTGTAATGGCCGAGAAAAATAGAGGTAGAGGCAATACGCACGTAAATTTCAAGTATAATATCAGACGAAGGTGATCACTGCGTGGAGGTGTGTCATTCGTGCGCTTGAGCACTTCAATTGTGCCCTTCCAAGAATTGCTCCTTGAGACAATGCACGATGCAGTATTTTTTACATCCCTGCATCCCTGATCTAGACCTCCGTACGTACCAACTTCCCTTGCGCTAGGCTTGCAGCACGCCCACGTTGAAATATCTCTTCGAGATGGCTCACGAAGTGGTCAATGACTGCTGCCACCACGGTATGGTCTTTGGCTATTCCTGCGAAATCTACGAGCCCAAGACGCCACACCTGGAGGTGTCGCCAAATCAGAACACGCAGCAGTGAACGTTGAGAATACGTACGCACACATCATCGATGTTGACTAAACCTAATGATATGAAATAGATCAGAGGGGCTGGGGCTAAGCAAACCACCACGACGGGGGCGCCTTCTTCGCTGTGGTCTTCGAGCACGTGCACGAAGCTGCACTTTGCACCCAAGAATGCTCGCGGACTCGACGGCGATCGTCGCCAAGAAAATGCCCCTGCGATATCTTCTTTACCACCTCGAGAATCGTCATAATCCGTTCCTGATGAGTTTGCGGCAAAACTACCTCCTAGAGGCTCGCCAGCAGCCGCAGCTGCTTCAGCTGCGGATCCGCCCATTAGCAGCTGCCCAGCTCGCAGGCAACCGTCCACATAAACTGCACCGTGCCCATGTTCAGCCATCACAGTAGGTAATCCACCCTTTCTTTCGCCCTGAAAATATTTTCTCCAAGCTACTGTGGTTGTGTACATCGCGTAGGCGTCCTCAACAACGCAAGCGCGCGACCTTAAAAATCGCAGCAGCGTTAAAGGGTCGCACAACGGCTCCACTTGTCCTGGCGCACAGCCAACAAGTGCAGTCAGCGCCAGTACAGCTGCACACTCGGAATCGGGGACACCTGCTGCAGCAAGGATTGATACATCGTATTTCCTCGGGTACGAATTGGACGCTGCAGAAACCACGTTGACTGGTTTATAAACTCGAGCTGATGCTTCGTCTTCTCTTGCAGCAGCCTCCATCCACGGTCTACGGATGGTTTAGTGTCGAATGGAAATTTTGCTTCAACCCTCGAATGACTTAGCTCGCAACACTCAAACCACATCTTCTCTGACAAGTATGGACAATTTACACCATGACGCACAGCGTGCTTCATGATGGACGTTCTGAGGTCCTCTTATTCAGTAACCGCAACAACTTACTCGACTACTTGACTACTTCATCTTTTTCGCGGAATTTTCTTGTCAAGCAAACTTGGTTGCTTTTTTCTTCTTCTTTTCTTGTTGCTTGTTGGCTCTTGGCTTTCACGCACGGGTTGTATCTATCGTTGTATACTTATAAGATAAGATGCCTAGTCTATCAGCTACTTATAACTCAAACAGTATGCTCAGACGCTCAATGCTAGCTAGCTCTGAAGTTGCTATCAGTAGCCAGAGAAGTTAGAGTCTTTCTTATGGCACACGTGCACTTTTAGTCAGGTACTGCAGCACGCCTTCGTTTGCCGAAATTCTGAGAGCTACACCAAGCTGCTGAACGGTACCTGAGCAATTGAACAGTCTTGTTGAGGTCTGCACAATCGAGCTAAAACATGGATGAGAACAAAGCTTCAACGCCATCGTCGTCCCCAATTTCATCTTCACCAAATAGTGGTAGTTTTCACCAGTCAGTTGGTTCGTTTGGCCCGCGCCGACTGAAGCAGCCACGACTAGGTGGCAGCGTTGACGTCGCAGGAGTGGTCTCAGACCTCGAAGTAGCCAGCCGTACGCACGACCGTGTACGCCTTTATGCGCGATTATCAGACGTGGAAGATAGTTTCGCAACTCCTGATCGTACGTCTCCTGCGTGGCTAGACTGCAAAGATTGCCTCCTTCAAAGTTGCCTACGCGACTGCGTGGACGATCGAGATCACAACGCTGCTGGCCAAAGACTGCGAGACTACGCCTTCAATTGGCTTGCTATTTTATTTGTGCGATGTGACAATTGGAGTAAGGCGCAAGTTTCTCGAATTGAACTGGTCCTTTTCCGCTTTTTGGGGCTGGCGGAAGGTCTAGTATCGGAGATTCAGCAAGGCAACGGCTGGGCAGTCTTGCACGCTAGGTTTGTGAAGGGAAGTACCAACAATAATTTACACCTCTTTCGCGGAGATCAGAGCGGAGAAGATTTGGTAATTGCCTCACGAGCTGTGCAGCGAGCCTTTCGAATGGGGCTATCTAAGGTTTTGCTTAATCAATCGCTGTATGCGGCAGTTCCAAGCGTATTGTTATGGATCGCTGAACGACATCCTCGTTTAATGTTTCATGGGAATGAAACATTTGTACCACCTTTGATAAATTTCAGTGGCTTAAGACATTCATCAGAAGCTGCAGAATTGGCGTTAGAATTCGAAATTGGACTCTGGGAGGCAACCGAAGCAGCACTGTCAAAAATGGTTTTAGAGGCGCCGTCGTCTGACCCAGCATGGTCAGAGGTCGGGAGCTTCCTTGATACTTTGACTCGCCGAACACTTGAACTGAATATTGTTGCACTCGCATCCATTGATCTTAAAGATTCAATTGCAGAGATTGGAACAATCATGGCCGTTGTTTTATCGACTTTTCTACCCACACCGGCTGCTCGTATTGATAGTTCCTCTAAGGAGGATTCCGCAGTCAAAATTGCACCACTATTGGGCTTTATTGCGATACCTTGTGTTCGACTTGCGCTGCTAGTACTGGAAGCAGCTGCTACGACTGCTGCACTTTCAGATGATGCTTCATTTGTTCGAGCGCCGGGAAACTTGCAGCCATCAAGCACAAGTTCGATGACACTCAGTGATGTGCATTTCGCGGATGCCTTAATACATACTCCTCAGGCAACTGGTGCTTGGGCAGCGCTCGTGGACTTTGTAATTTCTGGTAGTGATTCAGGAGCATTCATTGAGAACTTAGTGCACTTCTCTCTCTTTGGGGTTGCGAGTCAGGATGAATGCAGGCCACCGCAGTGTTCGTTGGTGATGTTGCGTCGGGGGCTAGTGCCGATTCTCGCTGGAGCCCTATTCGATACGATTCCAGCTGCAAGAGCAGCGAGTGCGACTGCCATAGATATTTGGCGAGTAGCTCGAACTCATTTATCAATCTCTTCTAGTCTTCTTCTCGATCTCATTGGAAGTCATCAAAATGGTACAAAGAAGGAGAAGAAGAAGAAGTCAAAATCATCTTCAGGGGATCCATCCCCTGGCAATGACATGACCATGCATGCGTCCTCGGACCACGGGACGTCTTCTTCAGCGCAGCACTTTTCATCCGAATCCACTAGCGATCTCGGTAAAATTACCGCTGGTGCTCTCTTGGTTTTGGGATGCTTTGTCCCTGTTGGCAGTGGTCAAGACCATGAAAATCGCAGCATCGAAGATTCCGTTGGCTATCTAGACCCTATAGTGGTCGTTAAAGGGTCCGCGTTTAGCAAAGCTGCTTGCTCACTCGACAAACGTGGCAACTTGTTCAGCTTACGTGCTCTTCTGGAACGTGCCACACTACATTGTCGGACTAAGAAAAAACGGCGGCAGAGCTCTCTGGTCCCAGAGACGTCTTCTCCGAGCAAGAAGCTGCGCTCTCCGAACCCTGATGTCTCACCAGATGAAGGCAATGCCCTTGATAGCACTGAAGCCAAACGAGCAGCTTCCGTTCAACCGAAAGGTGTGGTCCCAAACGAGTGCCTAATGGCAACCAAGAATACAAGAGATAGTTGTCTAGAACCTGAGACGGGAGCCTCCGTACCCATATCGGACATTCGTCGCTGCCTTGCAGAAAATACCGCCACGATTGACCGTGCTTTAAAGGCGATCGAGCATCAGAAACAAGTTACAGAGCAGTTCGTTCAAGATTCGCGACAGAAAATGGATGCTCTGCTTACAACTGTCGAGAGTGCTAGAGGAGAGATGAGGCGTTTGGAGGATCTTCTTCGAGTACACCTACCTGGAAACAATGCATAAGAAAAATTCTCTGCGGGCGGAAACTCTTCGTTTGAGAAACACTCTCAGAGCTCGGAGGAGCGTACCACTTTGGATCGCCATCGCCACTTCCATGGCCACTCGAGCATGTGTGCCTGATTAGCTTCTCTGTTTGAGTTGCTTTGTGTTTTTATCTCAACCTGCTAGCCTTCTAATCCTTTATTTCCATTTCCGGTCCCTCGGGGCCTGTGTCAAAAATTTAATATGTTCCAATTCAAGAAAAAAGGAGGCCCGAGGTTCATAAGTATACACTAAGCGGCCACATCGTTGTGTTTTTCACTTCCGTGTTGGCATTGTGCTTGGGGGTGTAGGATGGGGTGTTTCGTACTTGTAGTGCGAGTGGGAGATCCTTTGCATTTGCCTTTGCCTTTGCGTGCTGTGCAAACGTGAGCGCACGGAGTATCGGATTAGTGCAGAAGAGCAAGACCTTCAGAGGTCCCTATAAGCTTCTTTATGTGATTTTAGCCCAATTACCCGGGCCTTTAGGCTTCTGGGGCTGTGTCAAAGCTCGAGCAGAGCGAAGGATGAAGGTGAAGAGAGCGAAAGACTGAAACAGTCGTAGTAGGAAAATAGAATAGAAACCCCGAGACCCGCCGGGTGTTGTTGTGGTGGCTCTTTCCAAATCTTGCTCGTTTTGGAGAGCCATCACGCAAAGATGGCAGTGTCGGGGCTTGTAGTGCACGTTGCTGCGGCGTTTACTCTCTCTTTGAGTCCAGTCCAGGGCTGGATTAGTAGCAGTTCCAGAGTTCGTCATAGTAGGGCAGCGTTGTTACGAGCTGAAGCACCCCCTTTTTCGTCGCAATCGTTGATCTCAGACAGCTGTTGGCGCTCGGAGGGCTTAGCGGCGATTGACGAGTACAGCGAGGATCTTCTCGAGATAGTCGACGAACTGCGGCAGCAGCCTTACTTTCGATTTTACTCAGTGAACTTGCTGAACGGCTGTAACTACTTTCCTCAGCAAGAAGACGAGTGCGACAGCAGGTACTTACCCTCGGTGTTAGTGCTATCTTTGGTATTTGGTTTCCTATCCTCTGCATCAATTTAGTCCTCAGAACTCTCAAGGTCTGGTCTAGCCAGGCATTTCGTTTGAATAGACTGTCAACGAAGTTAGCTGTCTTTTAGTTGTGTATCTTGAGCTATGCGCTTTATCTCGGGGGATGGCTCTAGGTCATGTGAGCTCTACCCGGAAGATGATGATGGCGTCGTGCCTGAGTTCATCAAATTCTTGGATGGCAAAGAGTACGATTTTGAGCTTGATGGTTGGGTGCGGTGGGACATGCCCACAGACGACTACTATGATCTCTTCGAAAACAATGAGGTATGAATCTAGGTCATCAATATTCTGAGTATAAGAAGCACTCGAATCAATAAACCGTTTCGACATTCTCAGGCGTTCACGGGCTACGACGGGCGCAAAATTTGGAAATTCATCCATGAAAAGATCTGCTTTCCGAAGACAGGCTTCTCTTCCAAACTAGGCAGCACCGAGGGTGAAACGTGGCAGCGCGACTTCAATCGTGCAGTGAGCGGCTTGCATTCGTCCATCTCCGCTCACATCGTGCAGGGCATCGCGGAGCAGCAGGCAAGTGGGAAAAAAGCTCCGGTCATGAACAACGCGGAGGACGAACCATTAGACGCAGACGCTGAATTTGCGAGGCGGCTGTTGTCAGTGCCTACGGCAGTGGAGAACTTGTACTTCGGCTACATGCTGATGCTCTGCGCAGTGCGGGAAGCAGCGGACCGCCTAGAGCAGACCTACTACGGTAACGTTCAACCCACTGCGCGCAATGATGTGCTCTTATGTCCCTACGCACGCCATTGTTAGCTCTTGGCGTACTTCCTTCTTTTGTTCGTTACTCATTTACATGTATGTGTACATTCTGAGCAGGGTCGGACGTGAGCGGAGAGCCCGACGGGGTGAAGGATTTGGTGCAGGAGCTCCTGGCGTCGCCTCTGCTCAGCAACGACGGGATTCAAGTGGCCGAGCGAAACTTGCGGGCGCACGCCCTCGGCACGGGGGGAGGGAAGCTCTGGCAGGCCCGCTTGCGCACCCGCGACTTGATGCGGATCATGGACTGCGTGCAGGTGAGGGGCAGAGGCTGCACGACCAAACAGATCTTAGGAAGGAACTCATAGGAGATACCGAGGAGACGATTAGGGAAGAGTTGAAATGAGTACCGGGATACTTACTTACACTAGTAGCTCTTGAGATGGAAGCCTGCATTGACGCTCATATTTGGCGTGACTGTCTCTTGGGTTCCTCTCTTTTGCTCGTGCGCCTGTCAACGACAACAATTCCACCAACGCTTCAGTGTAACGTGTGCCGGCTTCACGGCAAAGCGGGCGCGCTCGGGGTCGCCACCGCGCTCTCGGTGCTGCTCGGCGCCGAAGGCCGAGGCGGAGACTCGTCTCGCCTGCACCGCGTCGAAGTGGCTGCCCTCATTTCGACCCTGGGAAAGTTTGCCAGTGCGGTGCAAATCGTGCAAGAATTTGAGGCCCGCCGCGCTGCTGCTGCGTCCGCGAGTGTATCGCCGGAAGCTTAAATCTACGATATCTCCTCCTGCGCTTATGCCATAATTCACATTAAGGTCTATTGAGCTACGAAACCGATCTCGTCATTCATTTCAAGGGGGAACGGGAACGGGAGCACGGGAGATACATGGGAAATGGAAATGGGGAGCGAGGGGAAACGGGAAACCGGGAACGGACTTCCTGGTGTTGGTGTTCGGTGCCTTCTACTTCTATACCTCTATATTTTCGTAGATAGATAACTTCCATGGCGGAAGAGTATAGAGCGAATCGTGCAACCCGAATCCACCCCCTTGCGTTTATTCAAGGACCTCCCTCCTCCTGCGGCCTGCGTCTTGGATCTGATTTCGAGCTTCAAGACACAAGAAAGGCCAGTCTTAAAAATTGGATCATGAATTATTTCTTATTTCGCCAAGTCAGGCCAAGACCCAACAGACACAAAGCGTTAACCCGAAAATAAAAACGAGAAGCGCCTGCCTTGAAAGCCCGAGTGGGCTTCTGTGCAGCTGATTGTTTTCGTTTCACTAAGCGTGAAGGGGCGAGGGTTCTCAAATGTTCGAGCGCTTAGTGGTGGGAGCTGCCGTGGCCGGCCTTCTTGTAAGCTTCCATGGCCGCCGCAAGCTCAGCCTTATCGTGAGCCACGTGAAACTCTGCATTTTTCGCAAGGAATAAGTGAAATGAGAGTGTGGCCAAGAATGCAGTGGGGCAAAAATGCAGGTTACGTCCATTCAAAGAGCTCGCCATTTCACGAGAGAGAAGCAAAGGAAGCCAAGGATTAAAGGACTTCAAAGAATAGACCACTAAAATCTAATATACACCGGCATGCTTGAAATTAAACGCGGCAAAAGAGACCAACAAACGGGGTGTCGTGGGTCAAAAAGCACATGATAACAAAGATAACTTACTGCCGACGGATTGGTACTCGCAGAAGTAACCGAGCGCGAAGAGGCCAAACATCATGTGGAAAGGGAAGGTGACCCCAGGTTGAGGGCATCCAACGAACTTCTTGCCGTAGGCCGCGACGCGCGGGAAGTAGTTGAAGGCGGCGAAAATCATTGTGGCTATAGACCATTGTCAACGGAGACGCAACAGGGCAAAAATTGAAAGGGCAGGGAATGAGCGCGCTAAGAATCGGAATGAATACCGGAGTTTCTACAGAGCAACATAGAGAAGATGAATAAGTGAATAATCTTTTGCAGAAATGACTGCGCGGAGGGCGTTCACAGGTACAGGACTGGCGAGATGCGCTGCGGCACAGCTTACATTTTTGGTGGACTGATATGCCAGAAGTAAGCGGAAAAAGTAATAGAAATTCCGTCGAAACTTGGAACTTTTTAAATTGCTTCTTGTGGTCCTGTTCCTTTTGAGACCCGAAGGGCCGGAATTAGAAGGCTAACAGGTAGAGAAGAAAAGCAAAGCAGCGCAAACTAAACATAAGAAGCTAATCAGGTGCACATGCCCGAGTGGCCATGGAAGTGATGGTGGAGGTCCAAAGTGGCACGCTCCTCCGTGCTCTGAGAGTGCAGCTCAAAAGAAGAGTTTCCGCCCGCAGAGGAGGGGACAACAACGAAGTCCCCCTGGCGATCCAGAAGAAGAGTCGCCCATCCCCGAGCAATTGCGTAACCCCATTTGCGTGCGAGCTTCTGTTCCTTTTCGTTTATCTTTTTTACGGAGGCCCTCGGACTACCTGTAGGGAGTGCTCAGCAAGTAAACAAATCCAAGGCAGTGGAGTTGTGGTTCGTGTGAAGCGGCCCTTAATATAATCACACACGAGAAGCAGGATTATTTAATTGTTTGTCGTGAGTTGACTTTTGCGTTGTGATGTGCGCAGTGGCATAAAGGTGGGGTGGGGACTTATTTCGGACTGGGCGCTGGGCGGCTTTTGCTCTGTGCTCTGAGGCTGCATGTCTGCAAGCAAGGATAAAGTAACGCCAGGCAACTGAGACAAAATCCAGGCAACTTCGAACTTCGGCTCTGTTGATTAGGTAAGCCTTGCGCTTTACGTAGAGAGCGCAAAATCCACATCCATATATTCAATAGAATATGATCCGCATATCCAAAAATCAGTGAAATAGTGATTAAAGTTAGATCTCCAATTGCTTTCCCTTATGAAGACCGACACCTATTCCTATTCAGCGACCACCAAAATATTGGAAGAGATCCAATCAACAAGAACGCAGGAGTAGTAGTAGTAGTAGTAAGTTATACTTCGAATCAAAACCAGCGGCCTCGTTGCTGTTTTTCTAGGTCTTTACACATTTTTTCAAACTCCGAAGCGGAATCTTCCAGCATTTGCGTCTTCTCGGCCAGCTGCGACAACTTCTCGCCGCGCTCTTGCAGCCCTCGCATCGCTTCGTTAGCTGCGTCCTCGGCTCCTGTGGCGCCCGCTCGTGCTGCGGCGGCGCTACCTGCAGGAGCTGGAGTGGCCCCACCGCCGCTACTCGCGCCAAAGAGCTCAGCCTTGTCGCTGGCAGGTCCTCCCTCCCTTGAACCACTGCCACTACTCGTACTGGCGCCACTGCCACCGATGCGAAGAGCTGGAAAGGCCGCACGAAGCGCCGAAGCCCACGCTTTCCGCTCCGAGGGTCTCTGCGCAAGGAGCAAGGCCGCTTTGCCTTCCTCGCCTTCCACGCGGGCAGCCTGGGTCAGAGTGAGCGGGAAAGCAGCGGGACGGTCCGAAGAGCCTGGTGTCACCAGACCACTGCCGCGCTTCGCAAATTCGGCGCCATTCGCGTCTAGAGACAACAAGCACGCGTTGGCAGATTCACCACCACTGCCTCCGCGGCTACTACTGCTACTAGCAAAGGCAGCGGCTGAAACGGCAACCACAGCCGTCCTCAACTCGTCTTTCTTCACACGCAATGATAAAAACCCAGGTTGTGCGCGCTCTTCACCAGAACTACTACTCGTGCTGCTGCTGTTGCCTCCGCTGCGGCCGCTAGCTTTGGCCTCGTCTGGCGCAGGCGCGAGCCAGTGCAGCGGCGAAAGGTTCCCCTTGGCGTGGGCGAGCATAAGGCCCATGACTTGGCGCTCCTTGTCGCTGCCTCCCAGGAAGCCAAACCGGCCGCGGGTCACGAGCAGCAGCGCTCCGGCCACGTGGCGGGTGCCTGGCACCACCGTAGAGCCTATGCCCGCCCCCGCTCCCGCTCCAATCCCGTCGGCACCATCGCTCCCGTGCCACTCGAAAGGCACGCCACTGCCGAGTTGCTGGGCCAAACCTTCCGCTAAGTGCACCCCAAGCCAATGGCCTTCGGGATCGGGCCCGTCTAGATACTTGGCCCCACTGGCGAGCAACAAAAGCACCGACGCAGCCACCGGAGGGCTTGATACCCCGCGGCCTCGCAAGAGGAGTTGCAGAGGAGTGAGGCCACAGCTGCCGGCCGTGGCGCGGTGAATGCGCTGGCGGCGTGCGTTCCCATTGCTACTATCCGCCGAAGAAGCCCCCGGTGGAGTCGGAGGCGCATGGCTCAGCAAGACGCGCAAAGTTTCGGGAAGCGCGAACAGCGGCGCGGGCTTGAACTCTAGCGCAGCTTGCGGGGGCGGCAGCGGCGGCGGCAGCGCCAAGGCAGGTGGCGAAAGCGGGGACGATGGTGCTGGTGGGGAAAGAGAGGATGATGCAGCAGCATTCTCGGAAGCATTCCCTGGCGCCGATGGTGGGTCATCGGCAGTCGTTTCTGCGAGCAAGGCCTTGTTCTGCTTCATGATGACTTCGTATTCCTCAAGAGAAATCGTGCCGTCGGCGAGTTTTCGTTTCGCATTCAAGTCCGCTTCGGCGACGCCAGCGCCCGTGGTAGTCGTCGTGGTCGTGGCAGCACTCGAGGACGATGATGATCCCTGCGCAACCTCAGAATTGAATGGCGAATCTGCATCTGTAGGAGCGGCAGCAACATTAGGCGTATCAGAAGCTGTCGGCTCAGAAGTCGTCGGAGTTGGAGGTGGTGGTGGAGCCAGCGCAGCAGCAGCGCCCGAGGCTAGTTTCGCGGGCACCAAGTGAGCAGCGCAGGTAAGCTGCAGTGCGGAGCAGTGGGGCAAACGGGCCACCTCGGCGTTGGACAGTTTCACCGGAGATCCCGGTGGTGATCCCGGCGGAAGCATCCCGGCCCCCGAAGCCGACGGCGACACGGGCGCTTGGGACGAGGACAGGGCGGAGGTGGAAGTAGCCCTCGGGGAAGCAGGAGAAGGAGGAGCATTCGTGGCTGAGGTGGTGGTAAGGGCTGCTGCGTCACCAGCAAGCTGCTGTCCTGTTTGTGGCAGGCCAAGCTTCGGAGTGGGCAACTCAGCATCCGCGCCAGCGAGGAGCACGATCTGTATGAGTGTACAGCCCATGCACATGCACAGAGAAGCAAGTAAGCAAACACATTCAATCAAGTTAGGAAAAATTCATTACTCCCCATAGTCCCACACTCCTCGCCCTCTGCTTTGCACTTCCAGCCGTAAATGTCACTCATATTTGCGCGAGAGCCACCCACAAACAAATCATGAGGACACACGACGAGAGGTCTTGGGTCCTTGTCAAATAAAAAAAAAACTGGAAGTACGGCAGTCCACCTATATCCAAACCTCGAGCACGTCGAAATGCAAGCCCAATGCGAGGCGGTGCACCACCGAGAGGCCTTCGTCGTCCGTCGCATTCAAGTCCGCACCCCAGGTGGTCAAACACCCCAAGCAGCGGGTCAGCGCCAAGAGCACACTCGACGCCGGCCCCGCCGACTGCGCGATGGCGCGCGTGCTGGCTTCGCGCCTGGCTGCAGCAGTGCTGCTGCTGTTGTTGTTGTTGTTGCTTTGACTAGAGCTGCTGTTGCCGCTGCTGCTAGATACAGAGGGGAAGCGCTGAGCTTGAAGGGCTTTGTGCCGCAAGGATCGGCTCAGAGAGGCGGCAATCAAGCAGGCCTGGTAGTGAGGGGGCCGCCCGCACCGCGTAGGGTCAGGGGTGTTCACGCTGGAGGCAGCCCCTGGTGCTGGCAATAGCATGGAGAGCGCAGCTGCATCTAAACGCTCGGCGGCCACATGCACCTTCGAATTTGAGAAAAAGACATAATAAAACACACACACACAGTGAGGCCAGAAAAAAAGTTATAGAAAGATGGCGAGACATCAATATCTTGTTGTCCGAGAAAAACAACACAAGCCTCGTTCACCCAAGTTAGAATGTACCGGTAGGCGACCGCTAGCGTCGGGTGCCACTGCATTGACACCTGATGCCACCAACACCTGCACTGCCTCCGCACACGCATTGTGCTTGCTGTCTTCACCGCCACCACCGCGGCCGTTGCGACCGTCGAGGCCGAGGGCGCGGCCAGCAAGGCTGCGGAGGCACAAGTGAAGCGCCGAGTCGCCACCCAGATCGCACGCATTCACGTCCAAGCAGCCTGCGATCAGCAGGGCATCTTCGCCACTGCTGCTGCTGCTGCTGCTAGGGTCGCCGCTCCCGCGGCCTCGCCCCTTGTTGTTGGCTCCCGGGCGCCAGGAACTGCCCCGGTTTTTGCCGTTGGAGTCACTGTTGTGGCTGCCTTCACCGCCACTTGACGTCGCGTCCTTGCCCAAGGCTGCAGCGAGCCCCTGTACGTCGCCCGCATGCGCACACGCCAAGAAGTTCCCCTGCCGCAGGCCGTGGTACCACCCGCGAGGCGGCGGCGACGGGAGGCGCTCCAGGCAGCACTCCGCCACAGCAGCAAAGATGGCTTCGCACCACGCGTGCCGGGCCTCGGCACTGGTGGCCGCGAGAGCTAAAGCGCCCGGTGGGCTACCACCGCTGCCACCGCTGCTGCCACTGCTGCCGGCTTGCGTGTCCGCACCTCCGCCCAGGATTTCGAAGCAGCAAGCTTCGTCGTCTTCGGCCACCCCCGCTAAGGGCGCACTTGGCGCGTCGCGCAACTTGCATGCGCGGAGCTCGATCACCGACTCGACCAACCAGCGGCGCCCGCCGGACGCAAGGGCTGCTTTCGAAGCAGCAGATCCGCTACCACCACTGTGTTTTCCATTGTGGCCGTTGTCGTCGTCTCCCGGTGCGCAGATCAGGAGCACGTCTCGGCTCAGAAACAGTTGCCGCGGCTGGAGCGCGCTCCCACCGAACCAGCCCCGCTGCGCCCACGCTCGCGCAGAGCCTGCCTTGCGCACCGGCTGTTCTCCACGTCCATCGGCGAGCAAGTACTGCTTGGACTTCTTGAGCGTCTCCGCTTCTTTGCCCTTGGTGGGCCACTCCAGCCAAGGTGCCAGGTCGGCCACCGTTCCCAAGTCCGGAGCAGGCGGAGCAGCGGCTATGGTCACCGCCTCGACCGCGAGTGTTGGTGTAGGTGCGGAAACAAGAGTGGAGGAAGGAGTATTTGCAGCTGCCTCGGCCACTTCCGTTGCTGTGGTCATGGGGTTGGAGATGGCCTCGGGGACCTTTGAGGCTACGTCGGCCTGAGGTGAAACAACACGGGGTTCCTCTGCGCTCAATGCAGGCGGAGTAGATTCGGCCACCGAAACGGGTGGCGCTTGTGCGGCAGAGTCTGTCCCGACATTCGTGGACCCTAGCGCGGCAGCAGGTGCAGCAGCAGGTGTTTTCTTGGCTTTCTCAATGATTTCCTCTGGTGCGCCCGCTGAAACAACCATTGTGAGTGGCCGCGGTAAGGTGCGGAGGGTTTCGA
>Ga0307979_1001321_pt1 | contig 17619 bp, 23 predicted proteins | sample OrgLakmetage1058_FD_201833 | JGI IMG/M metagenome (GOLD analysis project Ga0307979, IMG submission 201833) | Saline water microbial communities from Organic Lake, Antarctica - #1058 | ecosystem: Environmental > Aquatic > Non-marine Saline and Alkaline > Saline | place: Antarctica: Organic Lake...
GGCGACCAGGGCGTTACAGTGCACTCCCAAATCCGATTCGGGTTACGGCAATTCGTTTTCGGCAGTCGAAGGGGCCTTTTGATTCCATTGCCCCTGTGGTGTGCGATTGCTTTGAACCACAAATCGAAATGTTTCTTTAACCAAGATCCAGATCCAAGTTTGGGTGCTGTCCACGTCGAAGACTGGAATTCTAGTGCGCCTATACCTATAGGTTTTCTTTGGATTTGCAGTGCTTTAATTTTAATTCAGTTGCGAAGTAGATACTGATACTCTTCCTATTCCTATACGTCGAAAGCACGCCCTTCATTGTTCATCGTTCATCTTGGCTGGGTATTATGAATGAGCATTGCGGCATTCGGCATTGCGATAAATCGTATCGTCAAAATTTGCCGTATTTCTCGTTATTTCGCTATATAACGCAAGATTTCACGTTATTTCGGAGTAATTGCGTGTTCTCATTTGGCGAAATCGTAACTGAATCTCGTATCGTGTACGAAAAACGGGCGTAATCCTCAGCCAAGCCCTTCACCTTCAACCTTCATGTTTCATGGCTCGATGGCCGCTACTGTACATAAAGAACCCGCGAACTTCGGAATGTCCGTGTGTTGTTCGTCCCCTCCGTCTGTTGGCCCTCGAATTCATGTCCCTTTTGGTGGGGGGCTGGGGCTGCGCAAGTGTGCAAGTGCATGCAGTGCAAGTACAAGAGGATGGCTGCGTCAAGCGTCAAGAAATCAAGAAATCGCTTTTGTATTTTCCCCATATACCATAATAGTGCAAGGGCCAACGGTTAAAAATGGGTGCTTGCAGACGACAGACAGACGACTTGCTGGTTCGCTGGTTCCTCTTCGTCTCAAACCGTTTGTCCAGCCTGTCGTCACTGTCCTCCCCCGAGAGCTCGAGGGGTTTACAAGGCGACGGAAGAAAGAAAGATGGCTGAAGACGAAGCACATGTGGTCCAGCGTCTGACGCAGCTCATGCGGGTTGGCGTTCCATACGATCAGGTATTTGTTACAGGTCATCGAATAGGCATAGTTGCTGAGCATGCTATAACGTTGTTTCGGTGCTTTCTACATGCACCTCAATGCACTCGCGCGAGCTTCTTAGTGAATGATCTAATCATCATTTTTATTTTCTCCAGCTTGAGCGGGACTTGTCAATCAAAGGATTTGCAACCGCGGATATTCATCGTATCTTGGGGCAATGCAAAGACAAACTCAGGTATTTTCGCTTGGACCAAGAACAGCTGAGCTAATAGAGCGATCTGCACATTCAACAGACGAATAAATCTTATGTATAAAATACCTATAGCTTGATAAACTAATTGCCTCATAAGCAACTAGTAAGCATTACTATGTGGCGCTTTCTTTCGCTAAGGAGAATGTTGTGCTGAAAGATTTCAAGCTCATGCGATTTTGCTCTATGGATAAGTTTTGCCGTTCTTCTTTGCGCAGGGGCAATGTAGCGAAGCACGACATGAGCTACGGCGCGTCGTCGGCGACTCCAGTGGGAGCGTTTGCGCTTCCTGGCATGGGTGGAAGCATGAAGGACTCGTTGGTGGCGAAGCTCAGTAGCAACACCTCAGGTTCGATCACGATGCCACGTGCACACACGCTTCTTTTTGTATACGTTGACACTTGAACGTTGAGCTAACTGTCCTGTCTGCGCCTAGCTTGCAAGTCCTCAACTTCCCTCTATCATTCTTACTCAACAGCGAGCGAACTCGAAGTGGGCGATGGGTTCTTGTCGAAGCTGGGCCTGAGCCGAGCCGACGCGACGCGGTTGGCGCACTCGCTAGACCCCATCGAACACGACCCGCAATTCCAAACCTACGTGAAACTCAGCGTGGTACGATGCTGCGTGTTCGTCTTGCGGAAAGCCTACTTCGTTCGTAAACTCACTCTTCAAACTCTTCAATCTTCCACTTTTCCACTCCCCTCTTGCATTGACTTTAGGTGGGCGTGCCATCCGACCAAGTAGGTGCAAAATTGATGCGCGAAGGTGTCGACGTAGGGACTCTCAAGAAGTTTGCGTCCATGTGCGAATTTCGAAAGCGCGTGGGGCCGCCCAGGCCTCAAGAGGAAGGAGCGCCCAATCCTCAGTCCAATTCTAGTGGTGGCGGTGGCTACGGTAACAACAATCACGGCAGCAGCAGTGGAGGTGGTCACGAGCGCGGCCGCAGCAGCCGCAACAACGTCTCGCCCCGGGCCTCGTCCTCCTCGAGCACCATTAGTCGTTTGCAGAGCCGCCAAGCGCGGGAGTCTCCAGCTCCTGCTGCCAGTAGCCATGCCGAGCGCAGCGGCGGCGGCGCCTCGTCGTCGTCACTGCTGGGTGGCAGTGGTGGTGGCAACGACAGCCACGCGCGTGGCACCGCTTCACACCACGGCAATTACCGCAGCCAGGCAGCCCGGGAAGAGCTGCAGCGCGCGAACCGCATGAAGCAAATGCAACGGCTTGAGGGGCTAGATCATTCGTCGTCGCACAATTCATGGAGCAACAACCATTATGGGTCCTCCTCGATTGGTGGCGGTTACGGGGGCGGGGGCAGTTCTAGTTCTAGCACGTTCGAGGCGTTGTTCGGTGGGCAGTCAGTGCACCGCACCCACTCGCACGCAGGCTATGCAGCTGATGTGAGTCGCTTGGGCGACAATTCAAGCTACGTCGGCCATGGGACCATGTCTTATTTGTCTGGTGCTGGGGCACGAGGTACAGGCAGCAGTAGCAGTGTGGTCGGTAATCACTATGAGCGGGGCTCGTCGGCGGAACGGTACGCATTTTTTTGTATTCCTGTTCAGACCTGAATATGCCGAACGGGTTCCATCTAAATCTGCTCGTTTTGCTTTTCTATTTCGTTGACGACACGACATTTACGTGCACGATTATGCTTCCGCAACCGACAGGGGAGGCTACGGCCACCAAGCCTCTCAATACGCCAGCCGTCACACTCAGCGCGAGGTTAGCCATGGCCTGAACGTGGACAACAAGAAGCCCACCTACCAGCTGCACATTCAGGCGCCAGACCGGGGGCGGTCCATTCTCGACGCGCCCTATGCTTATGAAGCGAACAGTCGCCGCACCCCTTCTCCGGAGCCCAAAGCCTTCGAATACGATGACGTCACTCCAGAGAAGATCGACAAGTCCGCACCCTGGCACCGGCCTACTCCCATGTCCCCCAAGAATAGGTTGGTACTTGGTTTCCTACCAAAAGCCAAGAAAGAAATGAACATGTAATCGTGGACGCATGGTGGCTTGTTGCTCCTACTAAAAACTGGCGCGCTAGCTGCCCTTCCTCCAAATATCTTTCTGATTTACATCTACGTCCGTGCCATTTCATATCATCGTCAATGTTCCTGTATTGCCCCTGCTACTGCTACCATAGGTATGCCGCCGAGCACTTGCACCGCATGCAAAACAACAAATCGTCCGCAGAAAATGCCGAGCCGCAGCGTGGCGCTGGCGACCCCCTCACGGTGATTACTCCTCTGTTTGCTGCTGTCTCTTCAGTCGTTATCTGGTGTACCCGTGTCTGGCGTGCATGCTTCATATCACTCGGATTTTTTTTTTCAATTTCTCGCTTCTTCCTGTTTGCATCATACTTCATCACAACAGTTGCGCGCGCTGCAATCGACGGGTTTAAATGCTGACGTAGCCGCTACCCTCGCGCGCGCGCTCCGTGGGGGGCGGGACTCCCCCATTCGAGGCGCCAACGGTACTATGGACCCAGCTCGGCACCCGACTTATACCGGCCCCGTAGAATGGGGTGGCTACGACCAGGAGGAAGTAAACGGTGAAGGCGAACAGGGAGGCAGCCAGGAAAACACGGGTGCGGCTGGCAACAATACTGGCGGCAACCAACAAGAGGTGCCCAAAAATGCCGAAGAGATTCTGCGGGAAGCTCACACACGCGTCGCGTTCGCTGCTGGCAACCGGTTTGCATCGACCGAGACGGTATTCATACTTTTGGAGCGCACTAGTCCAGTAAGATATTCAGCCAGGGCGAGACAGGACAAGATTGCTCGTTTCTTTCTTTTCCTTAACCTCAACGATTTTTCAAAATTTACAATTATGCAGGTGGCCGAGCATCAATCATCTTCTTTGGACTATGCGCAAAACAATTACCGAGAAAACAACAGCCCTGTTGGAGAGGAAGTGATGTACGCACAACCCAACCACTCTCAATCGCACCATCAGCAGCAACCTGCCGCACGCGAGACCTACGGAGCTCTCGATGTCCTCGCCCATGAAATTGCAGGAGCACCCAACTCGGAGCACGAGCACGCTTTCTCCGACGAGGTGCCTTTGACATTCTTATCGTTTTGATACTTCAGTTACTTTTCGTATCTTGCACATCCATCACGTGAAGTACGCACGCACACTCCAATGCCTTTCATTCATTCATTCATCCATCCATCCATGCCACCACCACCACCACCAACTTTCTCTTGTTTCTTTTATAGATGCCTCGCCACGACGACCAGCCTCTGCCGGCACCACAGCACGCCGCCGCCCAAGCAGTCTTGGACCTGGCCAGCAACGTGGCCTACGCCGCCCACGCCAATTGTGGCAAGTCTGGCTCGGAGCCACCCCCGCCGCCACCTCGGGTCGGCGCTGAACGAGCCTCCACGGCCAGGTATATTATATTTCTCTAGTGGTGCTTCCATGCCCTACGCTACTTGCTCTTAGCCCAACCTACTCACATGCATTTGCATGCTGCTCATTTACACCCCCCCGTTCTCATCACTGTCGTATCTTCATGCATGCGTGTGCATTTACGACTTAGGTACCTGGTGCAGCTGCGCGATGCGCTGGAGTGGGCCCAGAAAGGCACGGATTCACTCGTAGACGCCAAGCGAAGCGTTGAAGACGACCTTTCGGAACTTCAGGTATTAGTGGTGTGCTCTATTCGTGCAAGGCAAAGCGTCCCTTGGTCAACCGAGGAAGGAGGTGTTTCAATTTAAAGACGTTCATTCGTTCATTCTAGTTGTGTGTTCTTTTTTTTGGCGAACACTTTCTGGTCTAATCTCTGAATGCGTGCCCACCACCAGGCTTCGGTGCAGCGGTCGTCGCAGCTCTTGTTGACGCGGGCTCACGAGCAGCAGCAGGACGTGGCGGCCGCCAAAGCCGAAGCAGCAGACCTGATGCTGAAGCTTCATGATGCCGAGGTTGAGGGTGCATCATAAGGGATTGTTCGTGTTGTGTGTGTGCACGTAATAGAGGGAGCACTGCAGGGAAAGACGCGTCTTTGTTCGCCTTCCACTAGTGTTTTATTTTCCATGCGACTCCAACAGCAACAACGAATGATGATCAATGTTGCTTTCCAATCTTTTATCCTAATAGGCGGACGTCGCCCAAGCCAAGGCGCTTGTAGCCGCCGCGCAGAACGATGCTGTGCTAGCTCGGGACGAAGCTGATGCAGCTACCGAGGCCGCGGAAGCCAGCAGCCACCGGGCCTACACTGCCGAGCGCCAGGCGATGCACGCGCAGGCGCAGGCGGTGGCCGCTGCGGGAAGCAACAACTATAGCAACAACAACGAGCAAAACCAGGCAACCCAAGGAGCCGCCGCGGAAGCGAAAGACGCTCTGTTGTTGCAAGCGGAGGGTTTAGTGGAGCGGCAGCAAGCGTACATTGCGAACTTGGAAGCTAGGCTCGAGCACGCCGAGGGTGCGTTGATCCTAAATTGTTCGTTGTATTCAATAAGCTTGTGGTGCGAGAATAGGCTTAGAGCTCATTCAAATAAGACACCATTTGCTTACATTATCTTGCACACCTACAGGCGACGCTGCCGCTCAAACCAACGACACTGCAACCGCAATCGCGCAACTTGAACAAAACCTCAACGAGGCCACCAAAGCCAACGCTGAGCTCGAAAAGAAGATGAAATCAGAGCAGCCACTCCAAGAGAAGGCAGCGACGGGTGACTCTGAGGTGCGGCGCGCATTCAATTCATTGATTCAAATCATGCTTACTTCTTTTTTCCTTTTCATTCTTCGCCCTATTCGTCTGAATTCTTCTGACAACTTAGTTTACTTGCGCATTGCACTCATTCTTACGTGTACACGTCTTCACTTTCTGTCCATGATTGCTCCTCTCCTTATACTGCAGGGAGAACTAGCCCTCAAGGCATCTAATGACAAGTTGAGAGCGCAGCTCAAAAAACTTCTCGATGCAGAGCACCGGGAGTCCGAAGTGGGCACGGCCCTCGAGAGCGAGCTGCAACAGTTGCGGGAGAGTGCGGACCGCAGCGCCCAAGAAGCGAGCGCAGCGAGGCGAGAACTGGAGCGCACTGAGGCTCAGGTTGGATATCATGTCTTGGAAAGGGATTGTAGTTCAGCTGAGCAGTTGAAGGGTTGGATGCGCATGGGCTAATTGCCATTGTCGAGGAATGATAGTTTTAGTATTTATTTATATTTGTACCTTTTTATTTACTGCTTGTCTTCATTTATCCATTCACCCCCCCCGGCCATACTTCTCGGCTTCCCTCTTAACTCTTATTCCAATATAATTTAGGCGGCCCAGGACGCTGAGCGGGCCGTGGCCGCCCAAGAAGACCTGAAGAGGGCCTGGTCCGACGCGGCGTCACGCGCGGAGCAAGGGCTGTCAGCGCTGCGGGCGGAGCACGAGCGATTTGCAGCCTCTCAGAACGAAGCTCTGCAAAGCGCCGAAGAACGAGAGCGGAACCTGCAAGCTGAGGTGTGCTTGTGCTACGGCTGTGCTATTGTGTCAGACTTTTGCAAGAATCTTGTTTCTTGTGCAGATGCATGTGTCATTTTTGGCATAATATAGACACTTGAATGGTCTTCCTGGGGTGAAAGTACAGTTCTGTAACATAAGTATTCCCGACCCAAAACTATACCATTTGCTTGTGATTGTAGGTATCCCGGTTGGAAAAAGCCCTTGCCGAGGAAGCCGGGGTCTCCGCGGACCTGCGAGTGGCGGCACAATCGGCGCAACAAACCGCCCTCACCGCTTTGCAACGGCACCAAGAACACGCCAACAAGCAGCAAGAAATGGGCAACAACGGTGGTGGGAATGGTGCCTTCTCCGATGCGGCCCGAGCGGAGCTGGAGTTTGCTCTCGAGGAAGCTGAGGTGATTTGCAAGGAATAAATATCAACAAAAAATAGAAGAACTATCGTGATTCGTTTGGCATGCACTTTTTTTTTCAGCACCGTTGCTCATGGTTTGTGTTGTTGTTCTTGTTGGATTGGCGAGCAGGCGGCTTTAGAAGAAGCACGCGACTCGGAGATGCGCGCCCGGAGCGACGCCTCGAGTGCGAAAGCCGCCGCGCACGAAGCCGAAGAGGCAAGGCTCGCCGCAGAAGACGAGCACTTAACGGCTCGGGTGACCATCAAGCAGCTTCAGGTGCGTGGGTGGATGCTTTCTGTTTTAATTGATCTCACATGTTCAGCTTGCATGTGTCGCTCTGCCCTTGTGCGTTTGCTTTTATATGTGGTTATTGTTCACTTGTGTTGTGAATTATCTTCTTCGTGCTACATGTGCCAGGTAACCATGGCCAAGCAAGAGCGGCAAATCCGCGACCTCGAGCGGTTGCTAGAGAACGCCAAGGCGGAGGCAGCTGCAGCGAATGTATCTGGCCCAGAGGGAGAACAAGTGCAGGTGAGACTGAGAACGACTGGTGGTTTGTTTCCTTCCTTGCTTGTTTGTTTTTCGACTATCATGAGGCGTGCATAGGTGTATCTTTTCTGTATAATCTTTCGCGCCTCCCCCGAGGAGGGGATTGGTGGTAGTAGCTATACAGGGGAAGGGCGCCATTTAGGCGGCATCATAGGAATCCCCTAGCCCGGCTCGGAAGCCAAATTCGGGGTTTATGTAGCTGGCATATGCAGTTTCTTCGTCATGTTCGCTGCGGTAGTTCCTGAGGTTGGAGTTGCCGCGGGATGTGTTAGAGGTGCTCACCAGGCTCCGGCCGTCAAGTAGGAAGCGTGCCCATCCCATAATCTTCCCTCTTCTTCTGCCTCTGGAAAAATCTTCATCATTGCAATAAAAAGGTGGCGGCTCTCAACGAACGTCTAGCCGCTGTGACTTCGGAGCTTTCCTCCGCTCAAGCTATGAACCAGCGTGACTCGGATCGCATTGCGGAGCTTCAAGAAGACTACAACGCGCTCTTAAAGCGATCTCCAGGCGGTGGTGGCAACAGCGGCGAGGCCAATCCTCAGTATGCCGCCCAAATCGAAGACCTGGTAGCCGAGCGTGACGCAACTAGGCAACAGGTTGTTATAAATCATCTATATGAATCATTTTTACATGAGGGTGTCTTTGTGTCTATGTTGATTTGGGTACGACTTCATGTCTTTTTTTGGGATCATACCTAAGGACGTGTCATGTCGTGTGCTACAATTGCATTTCTTCAACGAAACTCTCTTGACGGCTCAAAAGGTGGAAGAGCTCTCCAGGCGGTTGGACGAGCGCGACTCTGAGCCAGAAGTTGTTAACTTGCAGGAGCAATTGAGCACTGCCAACGCCACGACCTCGCGGCTGGAAACGGAGGTAAGGAACACTTGCGATAGGTTTGTGCGTGGGTGGGGTGTTTTTCGTCACATCCAAGTGTAATCCTTTTCAGTTTGGGCGCCTCGCCCCTCCTGGCGTTCCTGCTTCACTTTTTCTCCCGTGGCTTCTCTCCCTTGTGTGGTTGTGCAACAACGAATTTGTTTCACTCACAGCTGGGGCAGCTCCGAGCGCGCCTCGCAGCCAAAGCAAAAGCCCAAGACTACAGCAACGGCACCCTCACAAGCGGCAACGTCAACGACCTCCTCGACAAGCCTTCGCCCCTGCTGAGCCTCGTGTTGGCGGCCAGCGATGACGTCACAGCTCTGCGTAAAGCCACGGCGGCGGCGACCAGTGACGCACCCGCGCCCGGCGAGAACAAGGGTGGAGAGGACCACGAGGCAGCGTTGGCGTTAGACAGTGCTGGGCTAGCGGCCGCTGCCAGTCGCATGGAAGAACTGCAGGTACACAGGGCGACGTTGGTTGGAATTAATCTTTTATTCTATGCGCTAGGATCAAAGAGGCAGCCGTTTGAATACATTAACGGTCGCAGAGATTAAAATTGAGTTGAGTGTGTTGCCTTTACTTGATACTTGTAGCTAACTGATTTTCAATTCTTTGATTCATATCAATTGTCTTGTGCTCTCTAACTTCATCTGAACTTGTCTATCAAATTTAAAAAGGTGCGGGCAACCCGCTTAGCCATGCTCTATATCAAGGCCTGCGTGGTGCCTCTGAGCAAGCGTGAGCTGACGAGCGCGGGCAAGGCAGCCGACCGCGCCTTTGACTCGCGGAGCTGTGCCAACCTCATCAAAGAAGGCTACCAAGGGGTCAAGCGCATCGTGGCGAAGGCCGCCAAGCAACATCATTCGCCCAATGCCAGTGGAAGCGGGAAAGCGCCCAGCGCGGGCGACGAATGGTCACTGAGCGAGGCGGCGGCGTCCACCTGCGCAGTGCACCGTGACATGCTGCCCAGCTTGCAGCTCATGGCGGTGGGGTTCGACAACTTGGCGCCCGGGTACCACGTGAAAATCGCCAAGTCCAACGAGCTCGGGCTCAACCTGCCGTGGCTCCTGAAATTCGCCGACCACGTTGTGCAGCACCGCTTCTCGAGCACCGGCGGCAGTGGGAAAGTGGGCAGTGGGAAAGCCAGCCCCGACAAAGCTTCTTCTTCGTCGTCGTCAGCTGCTGGAGATGACGACCGAAGCCGCGGCCGGCAGCGCACCCGCGGTGGTGGTGGAATGGCAGCCAACACGGCGCCCCTGAGAGCGGGGTCTCGGTCGGTGTCTCAAAGTACGCGATTCTCGATGGGAAGCAACGACGACGACCACCAGGACACGTACTGAGGTCCCGAATTTGCATTTGAATTCGCGCGCATGAGGCCGCGGTCACGTGTTCTGACTCTCGAGGAAAGTTTTTAATAGGTTTGATACAGGATAACATGCACCTGTGCTCTTTGCACTCAGGTGCCTTAAATAGAAAGAAATTCGTTCTCATACATGCCTTCGCTTTAGCGTCGAACTCAGAATCGCAAGTGTATATACTTCAGATATCATAAACTTGTGTTAGGTTTTTTAATTTAAATCTCGTGCCCACTTCTACGTTCAACTATCTAGTTCTAGGAGCTATAACTGAGGGACTTTGAGATGGGAGATGTGCTATAATATTCCTTGAGTGCGTGCAGTCACAAAAGCACATAGAACGAAATCATGCCTCAATTAAGACCTCCATAAGTAGTTCTCAAGTCCGAAGTCCCAAACTTCAAACCATTTCAGCCATTTCGACCTGCGGCTTCTTGCTGCTTCTTAAACTCGGCGTCACCGATCGAGACGACGAACTCATTGCCTCTGCCTTGAGCGAGTCACTTGAAGTGCGGGGAGACGTTGAGTCCTTGAGCTTCAGGATTGTCGACACCGTCTTCCTTGCACGCCGGAGCTTCATTTTCCCGAGTGGCGGCTTCTCGGGTGGAGAAGCCAGGAGTCTCATCCTTACCGACACCTCTCGGTGCTTCGCTCCAGGAACCTCGCCCCGGTGCGACAAGAGATTGTGCATTGACTTCGCTTTCAACCCTGCCATTTCTTGCGTCGGAACGCCATTAACTGGCTGGTTCAAATCTGTCCAAAGATCCATCTCATTCAAACGTAAGGGTGGTAAGGATTGGGTTAGCTCTTCAGCTTTTTCGACCTCGCTGGGTGTCAGTGTTGGGCCAGAACTCGAAATACCGGCAGATACCGCTGCATCCTTATTACGGATATCGCTTAGTGCTGCGACGGTACGACAGACACACTTGTCCATTCCCTTCCCATCAGTTTCAAATACCCTGATTCGTAAGGCAACTTTGTGAAATGGCGCATAAATGTCATTCCAAACGATTGTATCTCCCCATAAGGATGACCCGTTAAAGTCTGACGACGGCACCTTCGCTGATCTATAGCGCCATATGTCATTGTATGGCTTGCAAGTGTCGATGTGCATAAGGTCAACAACTACCATCATTTCAAGGTGTTTGAGCGACAGATCATTCTTCAGCCGACGCGATTGTTTGTTCAAGGACGGCGTGAACGTTTGCAGAAGAGTGAACTCAACCGATGAAAAGCAAGAGTAATACAAAGGTCGGCCATAAGAAGTAGGCGCTCCGACGTAAGTCGGGTCCATCTTGAAGTTTGTCACTTCCCTAGCTTGCATGTTCTGGTAATGCGTCTTTTCTGAATCTGATTTGAATAAGCTAATGAAGTCTGACGATGAAACAGCGTAAGTCTCAGACGCAACCTCCGCAGTCGCAGTCTCAAGGCACTCATTCCATACGCCAAGCAAATGAAGTGTATTCAATGACCCTCCAGTCTCGATGTGTCGCCTTCTTGGAGCTCGTTTAGGGTCTATATCGTTCACTCCGACCAACATTCCTGTGAGGACCACGTACATCTCGGTACATTCTTCATCCTCCACACAAACAACTTCACCTTTTTCGAAGCCCATTGGACGTAGCAGGGGCAGAAGCTTCGGCCAGAAGGTTTCAGAAAGCGTAACGAAAAACGATTTAGACCCCATAAGTTCTTGCACAAGGTAAGTCGACACCTCTTTACGTAGTGGAGTGCTGAGGTCGCTAAAAATCTTCGTCTCATCAATAGCTGACTTCAAACTGTAAAAGTGCCGGAAATGGCGTCGAATTCGACGACCAAGGTTTTCGGGAAATCGACGTACAGTCACAAAAGAGCTGACAGCATCAAGACTTTCAGCGGTTTTTCGCGCGTTCATATCCATTGACGACACCACCGCAGTGATGGAGCCGATGACAATGCCGAAGACAAGAGCAGCGATAAATTCAGCCATAATACTGAATATACGCTCTGCAGTGTTTTTACCGGCAATATCACCTATTCAACGAAGAAAACAATGTACGTAGTAAAACATAAGATTAATATGATTGCGCAAATGAATGCACATTTTCCAAAAAAAACTAGGGAGTTAGAAATCGCGAACGATGCAAAGAACTTACCGAATCCAACACTCGTCATAGTCGTCAGGCAGAAGTAGAAAGACGCCACATCTGAAAGACATTATGAAGGAGTTAAAAGACCATTCAAGTAGACGCCAGAAATCATGACGGAGGAACTTACAGATTCCGCGAACTTTCTCCTCTCCGTTTAGCCCAGTGGTATCTTCACCGATATATGGACCAGGCTCAATTTCGTAACTCAGCCAGGTATCTTGATCATTAGCAATGCTCCATTTCCCGACTATCACGAAGCCGCAAGTTAGAATATGATTTGTGTACGCCATACAGAAGAGCAGCTTTAAAATGCTGACAGTAGATCTAGTTCCGCCATCCTGCGCAAACAGAAGTCTTGGGAGTGAAAAAGAGCAACAAGTTTCGAGAAGTGGAAATGGCGATTTACATTATTTCCACGAACCTGTAAAAAGTCTTCGATGCGGTCAAGAGTGTCTCGATTGAGGTTTCCCAAGATTTTCTCAACCTTCAACAGCCGCCCCAGTTTTAAGAAACGCAGGAGCTTGAGTAATTTGGCATTTTTCAAAGCGCCAGCGCCTGACTCTCCACCGGACCCACCGCCATTTAAAATGAGTTCAATTGCAGCGAAGGGAACGCCACTTACTACGTCAATTACAAACCACGACTTGACGTACGATACCGCGACCCGCCAGCGGTTGTATTCAACCACTTCTACGTCATCCGGAGTAATGACAAGAACACCCGTCCGAAAGTTCATGAAAATGTCCACGATAAATACCTGGTACCACAACGAAGGAGAATGACATGACTATTCCTGCGATAAAGTAGAAAATAAAGGCAAAAGCTGCAATAAAAATAAATTAAAAAGAAGACACGCCGTTACGTACCATATCAATCATGAACTCGAACCAATACATTTTCGTTCCAAAAACAGGTTCATTGTCGAAGCTGAGCCGGAATGGCAGGATGAAACATAAGTACAGGATGATCGGCAAAATCACCCCCAGGTCCCAAAATACTCGCAGCCTGCGTCGAAAAAAGAAAAATAACGAAGAGAGGCAGTGCTAAAGTTCGAAAGTGTACAGCATTAGGGTGTTACAGCGTGCAGTGTGGACATATATATGGAAAGGAAGAGAGAAATAAAAAGAGACTGTGGAAGTGATGCACACCATCTAAAGGCCTCGCTACTTCGCACCGTTTTTTGGGGTTTATCATCCACGCATCGCTGCTTTCTAAGACCAACGTTTTTTCACCGATGTCGTTGTCGTCTTCCTGCGGGTCCATGTCAGCAACTTTCAAGGACTCCGCTGGTTCGTCGCCCTCACTGCAGTCAACCGAGTTAGCCCTACTCGTCATGAGACTGCCCAAACCAGAAAGCTGAATTGCAGGCTGCTCATGGTTGCTTCTATCCATTTCGCTAACAGACGACATGCGAAGACCAGCCATAGCCGGCCCTGATGAAGAGCTGGTCTTAAAGTTTTGACGAGTTGGCGGCGGAGGTCTTGTGGCTCCGCCGCCGCCCCCACCTCCACTTCCCCCGGCATTAACGTACGCAAGGGCTTCGAGCACGGCATCGAGCTTTTTGGCATTAGCGTCTACTTTTCTTTCCAGCGCTGTAAAGCGGTCCTCATCTTCAGCGCTGCTGCTGCTGCTGCTAGGCATTTTGCTGCGGTGCCTGTCGAGCCCGGACTTCGTAACGTCCGGCTTTGCCATGTGCGACACCTAATTGGCTCGAAAATAGAGGCTGCAGGACAAATCCTTTGAATTCACTTATAAAAATAGAAACTCTCGTTGGGCACTCATAACGGCGCTGGGCTATTGAACATCTCGGTTTCGGGCACAAACACCGTCAGACAGACCGTCAGGCAAACATTGAGGTCCACTAATAATTCGTTGCGTTATCCCCAATTGATAATTCCCGAAATATTCCACCGATGACTGACTGCAGATTCCTGGCAGCGGCGTGGGTCCGCCGCACCGCGATCAACGAAAAAATGTTACAGGGTCACAGCAAGGGTATCGTAGGTACACTGATACAGTACACTTGGTCATTGGTCACAGACAGACAAAAATCTTTGGTAAGGTTTTTTCTGAACACCCCGAGGGGGGCTGCGTTTAGTAACTTACACATAGGGAAGCATTTAGTCGGCGTCCACGGGGTCTTCCGGGCCGGACTGAAAGCCGGGCTAGGGGTTCATATAGCCACCGAATGCGGCCTCTTCGTCGTAGCCATTGCGAGCACGGGGTGTTGGCTTTGGACCCTTGAAGCGCCCGGGGCTTGTACGAGGCAATGAGTTTTTGATACAGGCCCCGAGTGGCCGGAATGAGAAAGCTCTTGATTTCGCCTCCTGAACACCAGCTCCTCGTTGATCTACTGCTATACTTCGTTCGGGTGTTCGGTGTATGATTCTTGCCGTTTTTTCTTCAACTGCGCGAGTGAGTGTCAAGCGTCAAGCGCCAAACGCCAAGTCGTCTCCGAATCAACAGTCGCTCAATCAGATTCAAATTAATTGCCTGTGTTAGTGTTAAGTGCTGAGTGTCCTTCTTTTGCCCCTGAATCGACTCCCTCGCTACCAGTTGTGCTGCTCTCCGACTTAAACGCCAAGTCATCCTACAAAATGGTCATGTTCTCTTTTGAAGGCCATATACGTAGAAGGGCGACCGAAACGTGAAGCAGTGGACTAAATAATCCAAGTTTGCGATTCTTCCGAGGGACTTTGAAATTTTGACGTGCTTTTTGTGTTGTTTTTGAATTTGAAGGTGGCTTTGTCAGCATGCTTCGCGTTTGTCAGCAATTGACTCAGGAATCAGTAGCAGCTAAAGATGATGGGTGTAAGGGAAAGCGTAAGCAGAGACAGGAAAGGAGAACTAAGAGCCACCCTGAGATCAGAACTCACGTACTTGTGAGGTGTATATCTCTGACTTTGAGCAAGCTGTACAGGTTTCTTGGAGTTGATTCAATTCCGTGCGTCTGAGTCAGGTAGCTTGCTCTAATAAAGTGATCGTGGAAATCTCTTGCTCTTGAGTTCCCATTTCCTCCCTTCGCGGGTTTGTGCCTCACCATTATCACTCAAAGTGGAATAGCACACGTGGACGCCCCAACAGAGCCATATCGGAACTGGCAAAGAATTGCGCTTTTGAGACAGGCCCCAAGGGGCCGAAATTAGAAGGCGAACAGGTAGAGAAGAAAAGCAAAGCAGCGCAGACTAAATATAAGAAGCTAGTAAGGTGCACATGCTTGAGTGGCCATGGATGCGGTGATAGCGGTCCAAAGTGGCACGCTCCTCCGTGCTCTGAGGGTGCTGCTCAAAAGAAGAGTTTTACGCCCGCAGAGGAGGGGACAACAACGAAGTCTCGCAGGCGATCCAGAAGAAGAGCCGCCCATCTCCGAGCAATTACGTGACCCCATTTGCGTGTTAGCTTCGGCCTGAACAAGGCTTTCGCTTCCAAAAAGCCAGCCTTGCAGGATGCGTGTGCATGCGAGCCATTTCCCGAGCAACGAGGTCCAAGATGAGACTGAGGACAGAGGAAGCACCCCCGTATCGGCCAATGACTGGGGCAACAACACGGCCGTTATGGCCGCGCTCATTGAGTTCGCTCCCTATTGGGCCTCCCTGGTCTTACTTCATGCCACGCAGCTCGATCGAGCTATCTTGTTCGATCGTGGTACTCCTTCTTGGCAACTTTTTGCCCTTGTTCCAACAAAGTGACAATTGAAGCAGCAAAGCACAGTCCTTTTTCGCGCTTTGGCGCTTTAACGGCCGCATGTGCTATGATTCCTCGACTTGCAGACCCGCGAGATGTGGGTCCCAGTGGCTTAGAACGCGAGAGCTGAAGTGTTAGCTTACGTCTTTACATGTCGAAAACATAAGAGAACGCGCTCAAAAGTAAGGGAATTTCGAAGGATTTCGATGAGTAGATTTCCATTGCCAAGGACAAGTCGAAGTGGAGACAGCTGACTCACTCCATTCCCAAACCTCCTGATGCCTGACGGCTGAAGGACACTTCGAGAGAAAATGATTGCAATTGCATTACGCAAAAGGACACTCAGCCCAGTCAGACTTGTTCTGAAGGTCACATTTTTTTGTTGCTGCATGCCACAGTGGTGTTTCTTTGTATTTTGGGAGTATTTCACTAGACTAGACTAGAAAACATAAGGGGAGGCGGGGCAAATTTCGAAGTCTAGTTCGTGCCGCTGTCGGTGTCGATGCAGATGAGGCAATAGGGAGAACCGAGTTTCTACAGTTCAAGGTGTTACATCGGAATTTCCCATTTACACAGCGCCTTTAGTGGCATCATCGAAAAAAACCTTCATATATCCGCCATTTCATTGAGTAAACATCAGGGCTACTTATTCAGAATTCAAAACAAATTCCAGCGCGAATTCTCGGGATGGCGCGCGACCTCAAAAAAGCCGTTTCCACAGCGGCAGCCGAGTAAATGGACGAATAGTGCCAAATCACTAAGAGGGCTGCTTGCAAGGCCTCTCATTAGACTCAGCCCCTTATAATGAATTCCAGACGGACAAGGCTGGTCTAACTGCTCTCTTACAGGCGGCTCAAGCACCGCATAGAACGGCCAAATTTGTACTGGCTGCCTCGCTCGCTGAGCGAGGGCTGAGTCAGCGCCCTTCATTTCGCCGTCTAGGCACTTCACCAGAAGCAGAGGATTCACTAGGAACGCAGCGCACGGCAGTAAGGTTCGGAACGTCCACATTTCGGGCTCAACGGCCACACCAGCTGCAACAGTGTCACTCCAGGCCTGCACACGACGGCAAGAGGAGATACCAGGGCATGTTAATAATGGACATAACAAACAGCACTGCCACAGAATGGCGCACGATGCCAACGAATTTACACTATGAAGTCAACCTTAGAGTTGGCATACTGCTGCATACCAATTTACAATGATAGTCCTCGAGCAAACCACCAAGAACGCCAAGCGTCGCAGCAGTGTACACGCGCGAAGGGAGCCAGAAGCTAGCGAGTCGGGGCGCGTACGGACGCAGCAGGTAAAGTCCGAGAAAAGCTTCAAGGCCTTTTGTCAAGGGCCGGAGGCACGCCTGCCTCGCAAGCGGCAAGGCAATGGCAGCCCATAGCGCTGAGCCTCCGACACGTTCATACAACCTTCTCGTAGCGTATTTCTCTGGATCTTCCTCTAAGTGCCACCAACCCACGGAGGGCGGAGGAGAAGCATTACTGGGCTCCATAGCGTATCGTCTACGAAAGATAGAAGGAGAAGAACCCTTCTTAGATACGTGAATTCTTGATAACTTCAATAAAAACTAAAGCTTTAGTGGTACCCCCGTGTAGACTTAGAGTTCGATAAGTCAATGAAACCAGTGTGTACCATCCATGTTCTCACCTAGCTAGGCAGCGGGCCCACTTCAGGGAATGGCGCTAGCAAATACACTACCAACTACAATGAAGACTCCTCTTACTGCACTACGCCACTTCTAAAACTGCTACACGGGGCATATAAGTAGACAGAAGACAGACGACATCTACCAGTATAAAGTTCTGAGAACGGAGAAGAAGTAGTACTAGCTAGTGCCTACTCGCGTCGATCCTAAAAATTAGGATATTTTAGGACGTTTAGGACACTTACGGGGGGTACTTTCTCAAATCAGAACTTTCTACTTTTTTGGA
>Ga0307979_1001330_pt1 | contig 17516 bp, 23 predicted proteins | sample OrgLakmetage1058_FD_201833 | JGI IMG/M metagenome (GOLD analysis project Ga0307979, IMG submission 201833) | Saline water microbial communities from Organic Lake, Antarctica - #1058 | ecosystem: Environmental > Aquatic > Non-marine Saline and Alkaline > Saline | place: Antarctica: Organic Lake...
AGATAATGATAGGAGGCCCTGGGCAACCTTCCCAGCTCCATGGGAGCATGGTTGACCGCACAAACAGGCAGTACTAAAGGTTGTGGTGCTCTCATCGGAACACCGGGGTATTTGTGTTGATATCCCCTACCACTACATTAGGGTGCTCTGCCTCTAGCGGAAGCGTCGGTCCGTATACCGGACCTCACTCTAATATGCCTACTTGCGATCTAACAAAGACCTAAAAGGGGGCCGTGGCTTGCATTTTCCCAATTGTATTGTACTGCACCTGCCACGGCCGTGGTGCCAAGTGCCAAGACCTATGGCCTTCTGCGCTTATTTCATTAAACATTAAACATTACACCGAAAACAGTGCCACTCCTTATCATGCATAGCTGTATGCACTCTCCGCAGCATTGGCTTCTGTGTTCTGTGTCATTTGGGTTTGTATTAGTTCGAGTTCGAGTTCTCTTTTATAAATAGTAATGAGTGGCAGATCGCTGCACATGGCGCTCGGCACATGCACATAACACATTCACATCTTGCACATCGTACATTTTTTTTGACAGAAAGCAGAAAGCAGAAAGCACAGGAAATGCGATGTATATTTTCTGTTTCGTATTATGTTAGAGTTTGTAATGAAGCTCTGTGATCGACGTCATCTCTTCGAACGACAAGCAACTCAAACTCTCCAACTGTTGTCGCCCCTCTCGCCTCGTAGCCAAAAGCTCCTACGATTGTAGCTTACAGCTGTCAAAAGGACTCGTTGCGAGTAAACTAATCTCACGGCCGTAAAGTCAGCTAGTCCAGAAGTGTATCTAACACCCTGAAATCAAGCCATGCGCCTGACGCAGTTGTTTATTTCCGAAGCGGACATTGAAAGTCTTTCAAAATGGAAATACTCGGTTATTGACGAGTCGATCACGACGGTAAGGAGCACAGTCGTCAACACATGTTGGCCCAAAAGCGGGCGTAGCAAGTCCAGCACCCGCGCAAGTACATCGTATTTCGCGAAACAATACTTCCATTTCGCTGGACTCTAGCAAACACAAACCTTTTTCAGTAGTAAAGGCTTCCCAGATACAGACACAGCATCCTTTGAAACTGCCCGAGCACTTCCTTATCAACCTCACTTTCATCATGCACTACTCTACGTGTGCTTTCTGCTACCTTTTGGTACTTCCTCAGATGCTCTTGACGCCCTTTTGGAACGCGTGCGTGGCGTGCGTGCCCCGTGAGTGTGCGCCCAATGCGCTCACTCTCGCGGGGTTCATTTGCATCGTGCAAGGGTTCGCGATCACGCAGGCCTATTTGCACACGTATCCGGTGATGGCTGTGGTGGCCGCGAGCGTGCTGGGGTTCATTTACTTCACTCTCGATGCGATCGATGGTGATTTCATAATGTTATTGCGAAACGTCGTTCCTTCCTTCCGTCCCAACACTCTCGATGCATTTCTCGAGCCACCCCCTCTACACTTGTTCTTCTCTCACTACTATCGCCTTTCTTGCTTATGTATAATTCTCTATTTTGGGGGAATGTACATGCACCACCTGCGCCAACAGGCAAGCACGCCCGCAACATCCGCAATTCCTCCCCTCTGGGGGAGCTTTTCGACCACGCCTGCGACAACTTGTCCCTGGCCCTGGCCACGGTGCAGCTCTTTTGGATCGTGGGCATTTACGACAACCGCCTCCTCTATGCCCTCACTTTTGCGTTTTCTTTGAACTTTTTCTGTGAGCACTTGAGCGCTTTCGATGCTGTGGATCGCACCATACGGTTTGGGAAGTTCACGGGCCCAGGCGAAGCCATCGCGCTGTGGTAAGCGTGCACGTGTATACATGTACTAGCCTGTGTGTCTATTTGTTAGTGTGGGTGTATTAAATTTCTCCCTGTGCGCTCGCGCTTGCTTTTTCTCTCACTCACTCGCTTGCTCTCTCTCTCTCTATCTTGCTCTTTTATACTATAGGTTGATGTGGCAGTTGGGGAGCGTGTTTGGCCTCATGTCGCCGATTTATGCTGCTGTTGTCAGCGGGGTCAAATCCATCGATGCACAGGTATTCATTGAAAGATATAATGAGGAGGAAGAGTGATGGTAGAGTAGTCCTAGATAGTAACTAAAAGAATATCGGTGCACCTGTAATCATGTCAGCTCATCACAAGTTTCGTTGATTCGACACTTCTTCGCTGCGTCCATGCGCGTTGGCTTTTCTGTAGTTGTTGTTATTATTATCTATTTGTATACCCCTTTCCTTGCTCCCTCACTCTCCCCGGACCCCTTTTCATGTACAATTCGCCCATAATCAAGCTCCTTCAGCCGTGGCTCCACATTGAGTTGCCGTGGCCTCCGTCTGGTTCGAGTGATGAGTCAGAAGCTCTGGCAGCGGCCTTTGTGGGCGAATTAGCCTGCGTAGCTGCCCTAATTTACTTCATTCTGAAAACCGTGCACCAGGTATGGAAAATGCATAAGATTATATGATACTCCCCTATTGCGAAGGAATTTCAACAATTCATACAAAGCTGTAAGTTGACGATTTTTCCAAACGTAATCTGACTGGAATGAGTGTATGCAACCAATCAAGCACGACGCGAAAAGCACACACCCGCCTGCTTTGGTCATACTCCTCGCTCTCATGCATCTACGTGTTTTGTCGAACCTTACATTCTTTTCCCTCGCTCGTTCTTACCGCTATGGCCTCATGGTCGTTGTTTCTCGACTTTTCTTCTTCTCTTCGGTAGATTTTGGGCATGCGGTCGGAGCATCGCCAGACCCAAGGGCTTTTGCTCCTGTGCTTCACCATTCGCCTGATTCCATTGTTCGCGATCGTTGCGGGCCCTTCGGGCCTCTATTCCTTCGGTGGGCACCCGTACTTCTTGTCGTCGCACGCGTCTACATGTGCAGCTTCTGCAGCGGCAGCGTCAGCGGCTCCGACAATGAGCGATGCCGCAAGCTCAGCTTTCACCGATTCGGCTGCCACTGCCGCCGCTGCTGCTGCCGCAAATGGTGTGTCGTCTGCGTCCTTCTTGGCCGGGGCCAGAGTCGACGAAACCGTGAGTGCGGCAGCAGGCGCAGCAGCGGCAGCAGCAGTGGCGGCGGCAGCGGCATCATCACAACATTTGTGTGCTGGGCCTCTCGCCTCAGGACTGTCAGGGTTGAGCAGTTCTTTTAGTGGCGGAAGCATGCATGCTGTCACGCTGGGAGGCGGCGTGAGCGTAGGGCGGGTGTTGGCAGACGGGATTTTCATGTCGGTGTTTTCGTCGGACATTATCGTCGCGAAAATGGCCAACAGAGAAGTGGGTACACGAGCAAGTACATTGAACATTGATTGATATTCTGACCGATAAACTTTCAGCCTTGTATGAATCTCTCTCTCTCTCTCTTCCTCCCTCGATTTTTTTAAATTATATACAATGAATTCTCTGTAGAACAGGAAAAGGCTGCAGTACTAAGATACATCTATTCATGCTTTTTTTTTTCATCGCTTCTAGTTCTCACTTCCCTGTTCGCTTTCTGTCACCCTAAATTCTTATTCATTGGCCTCGCCCTGTCTCAACGATTGCGTGTATTGTCCTGTGTTGCATGTCTATGCACAACGCATGGGGCAGTTTCACCCCCTAGTGGCGCTCTTAACGCTGGCGTCCACGCTAGCACCCTGGGTCGCTGTGGCCTGCACCCTCATATACTACGCCTCCACGTTTTGGGACCTGTGCAGCGGGTTAAATTTGCCGTTGCTGACGCCGCTCGTAAACGTGTACTGTGACGGTAAGTTATTCTTTCTTTGTATACACATTCTCTCTCCTTTCGGATCTCACTTTCCCTGCATCGAATGTGCACCATTTGTGTGATTCGAATTCTTCGTGTAGGCATTTTCGACATGTGCCACGTGGGCCACATGAAGCAGTTTGAGCAAGCATTAATGTGCACGCGCGCACACAGGCTCATTGTCGGCGTGATCAGCGATGAGGTGAAGTCTAGCGTAATGTGGTGTGGTGTGGTGGGGTGGGGTGAAAGAAAAAAAAGAAAGAAAAATAATAAAGGGAGAAAGATAGCTAGTAAGATGCGTGCTTCTGTCACTACTTGTGTCAAAGCGCAAAGAGGTTGAGACCCAAAACAAAGCCCTCTTTATCACACTGAAAGATTTCATTACACTCAACTCTCTCCTTTTCCCCATTGTTTATATATTGACACGTCAGGTGGCTGCTCCTTACAAGCGCCTACCAGTGATGAACTCGCGCGAGCGGTAAGGATTTGGGGGTTATTTTCGAATGTCTTGCTCTCGATTGGTCGCATTTCACGCTCATCATCCGTTTGCATGTTTGCTTTGGAACCTCAGAAGAACTGCTCGATAATTATCATTTGTGCATACAGTATTCTCGTCGTCTCAATTTAACTCCTTTCATCAGGTATGAAGCAGTCCGAGCATGCAAGCATGTGTCGGCCGTAATAGAAGACGCCCCTCTGTACATCCCAGACGAAGCTTTCTTGACCAAGCACAATATTCATTTGGTTGCAGCGGGCGAAGAGTAAGTAGTTGTTGTTGCTGGTCGTTGATATATTATTATTCTTTCTCTTCTTGCAGGTTTCTAAAGGACGCTTATTCAGGCGAAGCTTTCTCGCATCTCTCTCTTTCTTGGCTATTCAATTTATTGTATTTTTCGTGTTTCCACTTTGTCATTAGATGTCACGTATACACTGCATCTGTGCACTTCTCCTTTAGGTACGTGGAAGACCCTACGGATTATTACTTTGCAGTCCCGAGAAAGCTCGGCATATTGCGCAAGACCAAGCGCACCCCATCCATCTCCACTTCCGACCTCTTGGAGCGTGTGATTCAGCGAGGCCCAGACGCCAACAGCCGAGCAGCTCCAGCAAAAGCCGTGAAGGCATGATGAGGTCAAAGCGAATGGCTTTTTTCCAGGGATCTTGCTGGTGAAAATTGCTTGATTGATATAAGTGAACAGCCAAATCCGTAAGAACGACACGAAGATCAGTTCTCCGTTGAGTTTGAGTCCGGATTTATGCAGTTTTCGCGCAGATGAATTAATACTCCCAACTTTGGCCCGACTTAGTTAGGGCAAATAATATTTGTACCAAAGCAGCCAACGGCCAAGAAATTAAATTCGCTTCGACTTCTCCGCTCTTGTTTTTGTTCTCTTGCCACAACTGGACTTTGACTTGGGTATGGGTATGCGACATGCGACATGCCCAGAATCAAAATTCACGTGGTGGCGCGAAAGTAAAAAGGGGGATGGTGGGCTCGTGGGCATAAGCATAGGGAGGTATGTCGATGCCTCTTGGCTCTCAAATGGCCCTGAAGAGAGAGGCAGCGGGAATCCATTTGCATTTGCATTTGCAATCCAATAGGGCAATAGGGCACTGCAGGGTACTGGGTACGTAGCACCAGAAGAGGATAATCTGATATTTCTACAGAATCACCAGAATCATTAGTGATTCGCCATCAGTAATCATGTCCATTTCTTATACTTTAACACTAACTTAGGGAAATTTCCTGGTCTGGGGGAATGCATGCATGTCAAAACACTGCCTTTAGGGCAGTGTCTGGTCTGTAGTCAAAATAGCAGTACAGTGTCTTGAAGGCACTGTAGTACTTAGCTACCGTATTTAACATTATATTAGTGTAAACACAGCAAAAATGGGGAAACGGGATCTTTGAACAGCGGAGTGCAGGAGCTTTAGTTGACCTGTTGTCACAAAGGATGTCGGCGCGTGGGGAAAATGAGGGGGCTTCAGTTCTAGGTCGTGGCAAGGGGCGTAGGCGTGGTGCGCCGTTGCCTATGCCGAAGACACGAGCAGGCCGAGGATCTGCAGTCAGCAACATTGACAGAGCTAGCAGCAATAGCAGCAACGACAGCGGCAGATTGTTAGCATCCGCCGATATACCACTGTCTAAGCCCGGCGATGAGAAGCCTAATGGTACTCATGATGCTGCAAAGTCTACGACAAATAATCTCCTTGGCGATCATTCAGATATAGGAATCGAGAAGGAGGCTGCCACCAGCCAAGACAACGGTATGACACTAGAAGAGCTTATCGAAGCAAGAAACGACGGCGAATTGACGCAAGAAGATTTCGAAGTCTTGAAAGCTGGGCTAGAAGAGGAGGATCTCGGATCAACGTCTGCGTTTGACGGCGAGGTCGTGGCTCCGTCCGACAAGCAGACGATGACCTTCGAAGAGCTGCTTGAAGCACGGGACGGAGGCGACCTCGCGCAAGAAGATTTCGAATTGCTCGCCGCTGGTGCCACGATGAATCAACTTCGGGCAGCTCAAATAGCAGGGAGGTTGACCCCCGAAGAATATGAGGTAACAGTGGCTGAGGCTAGGGTTGTGATGGGGGCAGGAAAGCTTTGAACGTGTACAGTCTCGCTGAGAGAGTGAGCGAATGATTGCAGCTTTCTATTTTTTTTTTCAATTTTATTGAGTGAGTATTCTTATATTCCTTTTCATTTTTGTACTATATTGACTTGCGCGTCAAAACACTCCTGCTTGTTGTAGACCTTGGCAGCAGAGGCAGCCTTAGTCAGCGATCTCAGAGACTCGAATGTTTCGAGCTCCAACCACCAGCGCTCAGCTGGCAATAGTTTAGAACGAGCTTTGGATCTCGATGGCGATGATGATGCTAGTACCAACAGCAATTGCGAAGCCGAAGGAAATACCGTTTACCGTGACGCCACTGCACCTGAAAGCAGCGGCATGAGTGGTATTGATGTTATGGTTGCTCATTCGACAGTAGCCAATACGAGAGCCTCTCCTCCGCCCAGCCCTTGCAGTTTGAACAGCACTTTAGACGAGACGCTGGGCGAAGACGCCACTGCTTCCCTGCCGGCAGCGACCAAGCACACGCGCAAGGACGAATACGGCAAAGCCACTCGCATTGCTACAGTCAGCACTTCAGAGCCTTCGAACAGCGGCAGTAACGGTGTTAGCAACAGCAGCGGCGGCAGCGGCTCCTTAGGCTCTGCCGTAGCCACTGCCGCTGCCGCTGCTGCTGTGAGTGCTGCTATGACTGCGGCAGAAGAAGGCGAAGCCTCGAATCACCTGACAGACGACAACGTCGCGGTGAGCGGAAGCTTGCGACTAGAAGACGTTCTCTTGGGCTCCGGCATGGACCATGTTCACGATGGTGACAATGAGTCGGGTTCCGACGATGCCTTTGACGAAGACGAAGAACACCGCAAGCTCATGGCTGCCATGGAGTGCGCTCTGTAAGATTTCAACTGTTCTGCCTCCATTACTTCGCCCTCTCCTTGGCGCTTTATCTCGCACACAGTGCATCGTTTTTTTTCTGCCATGCCTCTAATGTATGTGTTGGCTTGTGTCAGTATGACTTCGTGCACTGTGTGGGCTCGGAAACCTTAATGCTTTTTTTTCGGAAACCTTCCTTGTATTTGTCACGATCAGGTACGATAGCAACAGCGAGGACTCAGACGAGTATTCAGACGATGAGTATGACGACGATGACGAAGAGTATGACGATGAAATCGGCGATGGGGAGAATGCTTACCTCAACAATGATGGCCACTCAGACCTTGAAATTATTCCCGCTTCAAAGGAGGATAGTGGCATTACAGTAGCAGGCATCGAAGGCAATGAACGAAGGCAAGGGCCAAAACCAGGAGAAGAAGAAGACGAACGGTCTTCATCAGAGGAAGTTGCTGGGCCTTCTTGGGAGTCCGATGATGATACAGAAATGCTTGAAAACAACAGCAGCAACATTACCGAAGCAGCGGCTCCAACGCCCCTACAACAGCTGCCACCTGCTGCTGTCAGTACTGCTACGAGTCTTGCTCCACCTCCACCAACGGTTGAAATCAAGCACTTACCGGGAACATCGGATACTACTACTAGTGAGGCAACAGCGCCAGCCGCTGCTGGAGCCACTCCAGCAGTCACTCCAGTAGCCAGTGCAGTGAAACCTACCCGCAACAAGAGTTCCCGAACTCCGAAGCGGGTGACGCCCCGGCGGCGAACGGGGAATGCGCGAAGAGAGAAAGCGATGGGAGGGACAAAAGCTAGCCCGACCAAAGAACACCCCGAGCACAAGCGCGAAAAGTTGCGGCAGCGAGTGCTGGAAGAAATTGTCGTGACCGAGCGCACGTACTTTGCAAGGCTCGAGGTAACCAAGTGGTCATTAAATCTAAAATAGGCGATGCTTCGTGCATCTTTTCTTCTTGTGCACGCATGAATGTCGCACGCATGTTCGAGAGAAACAGGATAATACATGAAGATCAAATTTTATCGCTTTTGAAATGGTATATCGAACATGTATTTTTTCCTAAGTCGTACAATTTACACCATTACGATGTACTGACTGGGAATAATATTAAATTGCTTTCACTTTCGGTTTCATCCTCTTTTTGTAGGTGCTTGTGGACTCCTTTTTGGAGCCTTTACGCTCGTTCATTGCGCGCGACTACGAGCAACGCACCGGCCACCGCCTGAACGACCCCCACGACAATAATAACAACAGTGGCAACAACAGTGGCAACAACAGTGGCAGCAGTACCAGTGGCAGTGGCGTTGGCAATGGCGAGGACAGTAGCAGCAGCAATGGAAACAATAATGGAGGCGAACCATCGTCACCAGCTTCGGGCGGAGGCTATTTCATGGGCCCTCCGGACGGAGTCAATGACCTGGCACTGGTGCGTACCTCCGATAGACAGAGGACTGAGAAAGTTAAAGAATTGAATAAGTTTATATATATGGGTGTGGATTCGCATGCATTGCAATTGAAAAAAATCCCTTAGTTTATTTACGTAAACTCATGCGCATTTGTTCTTTTCTTGTATACCTTTCTTACTACGACTACTAATGTTCCTTCTTCAACTTGAAACCTCTTTCCAGGTCGAGGATTGTTTTGGGGCTGCACGGTCATTGCGCCTTTTAACCAAAGCATTATTGACTGATCTCGAGATAGCCGTCACAGAGGATCGCGCTTACACCGCTCAAAATGTCCAGAATGCCCAAAATGGCGCTCCTCTGTCGTCGCTGCAATCAAAGAAACAGCAACCAGCCAAGGGCGATAATTTAGGCCATACCAACGATCAAACTACGACCAGCAACGGCGGTAGTGGCAGCAGCAACACTATTGGAGACCTTCCTACATCTGTAGAAAACAGCGACCTTCAGCCGATGCCTCTTACTCGCCCAGCTGGCTTAGGTCCAGTGTTTTTGAATCACTGCGACTTAGACGCATTTCTAGAAGGCTACGTGCAATACACTAGAGGCTACAAGGAAGGCCGCCATAAGTTGGAGCGCCTGCAACGGAAGTACTGGTGAGGCGATAGACGAGGAGAAACATAGAGATAGGATTAGGCTTATCGAGTAATCGTTCGAATAGAGATCTGTTTTGCCCCTTAATGTTTTGTTCTCAGTCAGATTCACTTCTTTTGATACTTTTCTGTAATCTTTTTGTGACAGGTTTCACGTGTTTGTCAGCGCAGTCGAATTGCAACCCGGTTCCAATTCTTTGCTCTTGCGCGACTTCTTGATTGAGCCTGTACAGCGGGTGAGGCATCTTAGTTTGATTTCTCAGCACTACATTTCAAATATATATTTTCTGGGCAGGTTGACTCAATCTGTCTATTTGCCTCTCTATGCGTCCTCATACTTCGTTTTTGTATCCATTTCACTTCGTGTTACTCCCGTGTGTGTGTGTGTCAGGTGATGCGCTACCGGATGTTGCTTGCTGAATTGCTCAAATACACGCCTCACGATCCGAGCCCTTTTGATGTTACCAATTCTGAAGCAACCCCAACGAATAATCTTTCTGGAAAGCCTGCCGCAGAAGAGGACGCAGACAGTCAGTCCATGGACGGCAGCACTGATACCCATGGCGGCGGCCCGCACTACCAGCTCACGGTAGCAGTGGCCCGAGTCGAAGCTGTGGCTTTGAAACTCAACGCGCGCATGACAGAGGTGACGAGTGTTTAGTAGCACTAGGCGAAAAGAATAAGCTTTTCCTTCTTGTGGCCAGATCCAATTGGGAGTTGCAACCGAGCAGGGCTTTTTTTTTTTTTCTAAAACGAGCTTTTTAATATATTGCATGCTGTGGTCGTTTTTTTTTTTCATTTGCTGCATATGGCGGTCGAGCGTCTTTGTTATTTCCTTAAATGATGATTTGCTTGCGTATGTTCTTATTGTGTGCTCTTCACAGGCGGAACAGCGCAACAAAGCGCGTCTCTATGCAGAGTCATGGGCTATGGCCGATTTTGCGAAAAGGACTTTACTGAAAGATGGGCCACTCTTCATGGTAACACTAATATAGTACACATCCTATATATCTTACAGCCTCAGCAGCGATTCTTAATTCACTTCCTATAATTGTTTGTTATCTCATAAACAATTGCTGGTTCCTTGTGTGTCTTTTCTGGCCAATTTTTATGGCTGACAACAACAACGACTTATACTTACTTCCTACATAGGTGGATCGCCACGGGCGTGCGACTGCACTATACTCTCTGCTCTTCGCCGACCTCCTGGTGTTTGGGACCAAGGATGCGTCTGGCCGTCGAGGCTCCTTCGTAGGCGCAGCTCTCAACCGATCCGCCAAAAAGGTGCAAATCTTTGGTGCAGTTGTGTGAGTGCATGTCTATATTTGTGTTCAAGTGTTTGAAGTTGTAATGAGTGAAACTTGCGATAAGTCTCGTCGCTGATTTCTCTCAATACACACTGGGGAACTCAACGCATGCACGAGAAATTGTTCATAAGTTAGAACTTTCTTCAGTCCTCACGATTGTGGACGGTCTTGCTGTGAATCTCGCTCGACGGTTTGTGCGCCATCGTCATCGTCATCATCTCCTTCTTTATCTTGATATTCTTTTTCTTCTTCAACAGGACGTATACCGGTTAAAGTTCAGTTATCCTCTGCGAGATTGTTTGCTGCTAGAGGGCACATCTGCGCACTCTCTTCAAGGAGTAGCAGCCCTTGCCGATTTACCCCCCGTCACGGTGAGCTTAGTATTGCTTGTATGATTATTCCCGTATGCGTTTTGTGGGTGTAGTAAAAAGAAGGAGTGTAAAGTACAGTAAACACGCGCTTTTCCTGGCTGTGCTCTCAATTGATGTTGTCGACGTTGGTGATATCGCCGAACGTTTTTTGAATACCTTTGTAAATCATTCAAAACACGTACAACAACACAAACACGCACGCATACAATTAGGAGCTCGCCAAGCCACCAGCCAAAAGAGCAGCAGAAGTAGCTGCAATGCCGCCACCTCTAGCCATGCCGCCTCGCCGCCGCCCTAGCGCGGCCTCCCTCGTACTAGCGCTGGACACTACTGCCCATGGATCAAATGCGTCGGCATTCGTAGGCGGCAACTCTCCGCAGACGGCCAGATCTGACAGCAGTAGTTCTACCACGAGCAGTGTCTCGACCACTATAGATGGTGCAGGGGAAGGTAGTGACATTGCTGCGAGCGGCAGCGGTGGTGGAGATTTCGACGCACAATTGAGAAGTATTCGGAGTGAGAACGAAAGAAGACTGCAGGCTTCGAGTGAGAGGCCACGGTCAGTTACAGCTGAAGGAGAGGTTGAAGAAGATTGTGAAGCAGTGAATAAGCGGGCAGTGCTCGACGCGAAATGCTGGAAAATTGTTAGCGAAAATGGGCTCACGATCGACCGGTGCGGAGGAATCGCCAAAATGGAACACCCGCAAGCCGATGCAGTTTTTCATTTCCACAATTTTCTTGTTTATGTGCGGTCATTTGAGTTCTTGCGCGCTCATTTCCCTCACGCGTTTTTATTTTTGGCATCCACAAATTTAAGAATTACTATGTTCGGTTTTTCTCTCACTTTATTTGTACTCATTTTCATATTTTTTTCTTTTCAGGTTGAAGTTGCTAGGCCAGAAAAGTGCTCCTTCTGGTGCTGGCAACAACAATAACAGCACTAGCGACACCGACCTGAATGCCACGTCTTTCGTGATTTCAACCCCCACCAAAGCCCTCTTGTTGGCTGCTGCTTCGCCCGCTCAACGCGTCGCGTGGGTCGATGCGTTGAGTGCAGCACTTCAATCGCAACGCTCGCAACAACAGCAACACCAAGAACAGCAACACTCACAGCAGCAGCAGGCGTCGGTGTCCCAGCCACGGTCAGCGAATGCATCTACGACACCTCCACGACAATCACCGCAGGGAACAATGCCAGGAGCAGGAGCAGGAGAAGATCTCCCTTTGGGAAGCCACGCGCCGGAGACCCGTGGCAGCTCTTCCCTGTCGTCGTCGGCAGGGCGCTCGGCGTCTCGGTCTACTTCTCGCTCGGCCAGCCGCCCTTACAGCGACACTGCTGCTAACATTAATGCTCATGCTAGTGCTGGCGCTGGTGGTAGTGTGCCCTCAGCGTCTGCTAATCGACAAGGAGGGTCATCTGAGAAAAGCAACCACCACAGCAACGAAATGGCCGCTGCCAGTGTGCCCAGAAAACTTGGGGGTCGCCGCGGGAGTTTTACAGGGAAGTTCTTTGGCAGCAGCAGCGGCGGCAGTGGTGGCGGTAGCAGTAACAGCATGTTTCAGGAGGAGTCTGGGAAAAGTTCTATGGGTGCATCTATCGAGAACCCCAATTGCCGACCCAGTAACAGCGGTGGCAACAATGCAAGTAGTATAGACACAGTTCCAAGCAGCAGCATCAGTAACAGCGGATCCTCTGGCTCTTCTTTGTTTGGACGCCGGGGCAGTTTTTTCGGAGGATCGAGCAAGTCCAAAGCTGCTGCTGCAGCTGCAGCCAGAGCGTCGTCAACGACGCCTCCACTTCCTCCTTCTGCAGGTACAGCAGTTGCAGCTTACAACGCAGCCATTTCGGCTCTTGAAACTCAAGAAAGCGAGTGATATGTAGATGTGCGGCCTTGGCTCTAGGCACACGCCTCTTACCATGTACACTGCACTTACCTTCGACGTCCAGTCGCGTGTTATAGCTCAACGAACGAAGAGTTTGTATTTTAGGTGCCACCTCATATGTTAATAGCAACGTTTTTTGCCCCTGTTTCCCTTTTTTTGTCACATCAAAACGTCAAAATTACCTAGCGTGCTTACTGCATGCTAGATGCTAGCACGCTCTTAATAGAAGCTCGATTGTTTTTACTATTGCCTCACGTGCTTAGTATGGACTTGGCCGCCCCGTAGTCTATTCTTACTCTGCGAAGCTCTTAACGTCCCAACTCTCAACGCAAATCCCTCCGTGTGAGTGTGAAGTCCATACACATACACGACCTTGCAACTTCACGTAGCGAGCAGCGAGCAAACCATGCAAGCGCTATAAGAGTCAATTACAGTTGAAATGATATGGGGTAGGGCATTAAAGAAGGCTCTAAAGATCAAGGGGCTTCCGGTCAAATCCAAGGAATGGCGTGCCATGGCAGAGGATAGGTTAGAATAGTGGAGATAGCGGACGTACTCGAAGCCTACGCCTTCTTAGGATAATTAGTCCTAAAGGGTTCATGGGAGTATATATGAACATTTCAATACGCAAAAGGGCACTCAGTCCAGTCAGACTTGTTCTTGAAGATCCATTAATACGCAGCGTTTTTCGCTATTTGTTGATGTCTCTTTGCAATTGGGGAGTACATTCCAATCTGACGAGAAGAACAACCGAGGGCATTTCTATAAGCACATGTAACTTGTTTCTTGTTTGGGAAATCCAAGTCACGCACCATTTCTCTAAAGAATTTATCGTTTTGAATGGCGCTGCAGAAATTGCAGCTTCTGCATATGAGTGCTGGCGCTGACCTCCAACCTTTCCTGCTGGCATCATGTCGTTTGAGAGCGCCCAATAAGTCGCACTGTAACAACTCCACAAGACTCCGTGGTGGACACACTGACGCACTACTGTTCAAGCTGCTACCGTATTTTAAGGAAAATCGTTTTCTTTACGTTTGTTCGAATTTTGTGACTCGAACAGGAGAGCGAGATCCCTGAATATGACCCAATTCTGAGGACATATCCTTTGGGTATACAGGGGGTACATCTACCAGAATCCCCAGCTGAAACGCTGAAATGAAACAGCTGCAGCATTGCGACAAAAATGTCACGATGTAGCGTGAATTGGAGCTCATCCACCTCTAGAATAGCCAAGAGTGAAAGATAAGGTGCCTTAAGTCCTTCGACTTATCCATAGGGCTGAATCCAAGCTTAACACAGGCTGCTTCTACTATTCCAGTGGCTCAGGTCTCTGACCGTAATGCTCCACAGTCTGCGGCGTAACAACTCGCACAGTATGTACTTTAGTAACACCTCGTAACCGTCTGGCGTCTGGCCACTGGCCACCTATCACCTATCCGCAGACAGTTGCTCTAGCTAGCGCTCTTGCGATCAGTTTAAACGAACCAGTATATACTTGAATATGCTCTTTTACATAGAATGATAATTCTAGAATGCTGTCCTCTTTTAAGTTTGTTAGCGAAGGTGTGAATTGAATGAGGGCCGCTCCACTTTTTCTTTTGTGCTTCTGGACTACTAGGTTTTCATTCGCGGAGCGTAGGAATCAAACTAGAGCTACCAATCACGAATCTAGCGCCCTAAAACTACCTTACGATACATATTTCAATAAGCACACGCGGTCAAGGGAAGGGAAGTGCGAACTTGGCTCTTGGGTGCGTCATTCGAGTCCGCGGGACTATTACGTGGCTAGAGATGCACTTGCAGGACAGCTCGAAGTAAACCGAGAAAAGCGTCTGCATGAGCAGCCCAGCAAGCAACAGAAATTTATCGAAGCGACACTTTATCGCTGGCAACCTTTAGATGCAGAATGTCTGTGGGCACATGCCGACCTTAAATCGACGTGTCACTTGGTAAACTCCTTAGACATCGGACGGATAGTCTTCGTTGGGGACAGCCTCAGTTATTTGCAGTTCATGTCGTTTGTTTTTCTGTTGGGTCTTGACCATGGAAGCGGCAAGGCTCCAGGCTCTGAGCGCACCACTGATGGTCGCCAATCGGTTTCAATTTCAGTTCCGTGTGACTCCAAGACAAGAAAGCCAACCTTTGAGTTGCATTTCGTTCGAAACCATTACTTACTGGGAACTTCGAATACTAAATGTTACGCGCCTCGTGCCAAGGGCTGCTTCAGTGAATTGGGCACGAAATGTAACAGGAATTCTTGCATTCCGTGGGTACCTCTTCTCAACAAAGGCCCTCGAACACTACTGATCCTCAACACAGGAGCGCACTCCCACAGCACTGCGTTGTTCGAAGCATCGATTAATGAGGCGATCAAAGCCACGGCGAAATTTATCCGAAGTCGAAGAGACATCGTGGTCTTCAGAACCACCCCCGCAGGTCACCCAAATTGCTCGCAATACGATGCCCCCTTTGTAACTCTCGCAGAGGCTCAATGCAAAGCATCATTGGGTGTCAACAACGAATTCACTCAAAAGTTCAGCTGGCATCTCTTCGCAAACTTTACACGTTTACTCAAGACCAAGGTTGCTGAGTTTGCAGAAGAACATCAGATGCATGACTTGCGGCATTCTGGAGGCGCAATGGTACTCAATGTAGATCCCATGACGGCACTAAGAGGCGACGGCCATCGCCCTCAATTAGGCGACTGCCTCCACTACTACTTACCTGGGCCAGTGGACAGCTGGAATCACTTGTTGATCTCAGTGCTTCTTCAGAAGCGCGCATCCGAGATTGCGCGATCGATCGAGGGCTTATCAGAAGAGTTACGGGCAATCGGTGATTTCGCCGAATAATTGGGCAAATGCGCGCGCATATTGATAGATACGTGTGCCCTGTACCCCCGCCTTAAATTATACGTTTGCGTTTAAATATATCATAGTCCACCTAACTTACAGCTCCCAGTCTTACATAACACACCCCAGTCTTACCTATTCGTTTGCCGTTTGCCTAGACCTAAACTGTAGGATGCAGGATGCGGTTGCAGTCCGAAACGCGAGATCACCCGCAATTAGAGATATCCGCACCACCCGCAATTGCGGCCCGAAAACCAAAATCCGGGTAGATGCCAAGCAAGGCACCTGGGTTTTTCTGCCACTGTCGGTAAACTGTAAACTAATTCCCCCACCTTCCTTTTTGTCTAAACCTCAAGACGAGAAACCCTAATTCCACTCGACCTCAATTAAATTTTACGAACCAAAAAGCATATATCAAATGTTTATCTCGATCTCTGACACCATTTTGCAGGGACACCCAGAGTGCTCCTCTGAGTTCTGATTTAGACTTCCCCGCCGTAGCCGCCGCCGCCAATCAGCATGTCGCGCTGGCCGGCCCCGAGCCGGCGGGCGTCCTTGTCCCGCTTGGGGCAGTCGGCGATCCGGTGGCCAAGACCACCGCAGAACGCGCAGCCCCGGACTCCCCCCACACCGCCGCCGCCTCCGGCAGCTCCGCCGTCAGCGAACGGGTCTTGAATGGCTTGCAGTACAGGGGGCACCCGCTGCTTGGCTTCGATGAGCAAGGCTTTGAGGTCCAGCAGCGACGTCTCTTCCACCTGAGCAAGTGGCGAGTGTGAGTTGATGCGTATGTATACTAGGTGCGTGCGTGCGTGTGCATATGAGTGGGAAGAAATAAACCACATCAGTTATGACCATGGAGGAGTCAAATGAAGAACTACACAAACAATTTTTGTTCCCGCGTGAACATCGCACTATCTCTCAGGCTCAATGCAATGCCAACGCACGCACGAACACCAAGCAAAAAGCGCCAAAGGCCAACCTGCTTGTTGATGAAGGTGGTGGCCACGCCGGTTTTTCCGCAGCGCCCGGTGCGGCCAATGCGGTGCACGTAGTTCTCGATTTCGGTGGGCATGTCGAAGTTAATCACGTGTTGAATGTCGGGAAAATCGAGACCTTTGGCGGCAATGTCCGTGGCCACCTGTTTCAGGGATAAGCAGGGGATACAGAGCACCAATAAGTAATTGAAAAAACACTGAGGAGAAAGAGAAAGAAAAAACAAGCATAAATGATGAATCGGTGGTATCAAATTGCACACGAAGTATGTAGCTTTTAAAAGAAAAGATATTATCAGCTCTGCGTAAATAGGCATGCGCGTGCTATCTCTCTTTTTCTTTCCCACTTCAATCTCCACTCAAGCAAATTCCCTAATATCGTACCAGCACGTCCTTGGAGCCGTCCTTGAAGCGCGCAATCGCTTCGTTCCGCTCGTCCTGGTCTTTGCCCCCGTGAATGCTCACTGCTTCTACGCCCTGTATTGTGTATCATAATGGTGCATTGGGTTATATTAGGTTGTCTTCGGTAAAAAGAAAAAGAAGTCATGAGTTATGGTATCTGCGTATTCTAAAGAAGTAAGGCAAAGAGGGAAAAAGAATGTTCACCGCAATGAAGAAGACATCATCAACAATGATTTTAAAGGGGAAGAAAAAAAAGACAAAGTAACAAGAAAAGAGAGAGAAATCGTAGAGTAAAGGGTTTGCAAAAAAAAAAACTCAATCCAAAGCACACCCACCTTCAAGAGCAAGTACTCGTGAATGTCGTCCACGTCTTGTTTCTTCTCACAGAAAATCAGCACGGGCGGGCTCGTTTTCTGCAAGCACTCGAGCAGGTACACG
>Ga0307979_1001332_pt1 | contig 17504 bp, 16 predicted proteins | sample OrgLakmetage1058_FD_201833 | JGI IMG/M metagenome (GOLD analysis project Ga0307979, IMG submission 201833) | Saline water microbial communities from Organic Lake, Antarctica - #1058 | ecosystem: Environmental > Aquatic > Non-marine Saline and Alkaline > Saline | place: Antarctica: Organic Lake...
TTGTGAGATTTGCCTACTCAGCCCAGTCAGACTTGTCCTGGAGGATTCATCTAAAAGCAGCTCTATGCCGCTTGTTGTTGTTTCTTTACAATTGGGGAGTATAATCTAAACTAATCTAATCTAATCTAATCCTGTGTCTGAATGGCCCTGCTGTCCTGCTTTGGAGAGTGCACAAGTGTGTGGTCGTGTGGAAGTGCACAGGCGCACAGGCCGATAGTAAACAAGCCGCTTGCTTAAGGTTTTTGACTTGGCTTATGGCTATTTTATAACTGATTCCAGAGAGGGGTGTGCGGGCTTAAACTTAAAGGCAAAGGCTGCGGAGAATCGCGGGATTCGCGTAAAAACCGATAAAAGGAAGCGAACATGCGCTCGCAGATGAACCAATTCCAGTTTTATAGCGAACTAGATTGGATTGTGTTATCCTTTAATTGCAAAGAAACAAGTTTGAAACAATAACAAATAGCAAACATCTGAATTTTTATGAATTCCTCAAAGCTCCAGTTCCAGTTAACTGGGGCTGGAGTGGACAGATGGACTTTGGGCCTTGATGGGTTTTTCCTTGTGACTGGCAAGATAACACTTTATATCTACCACTTCCATTGGCCGTATACTTCAAATAAACCCTTAAAGGGGCGGTGAGTTGTGAGTATTTTTCGCCGCACTCCTACTTATTATTCGCCGACTGCATCAAATGGATTCGTCAAACAAACCACTCGCACCTGCTGAGGGTAACTCAAAGTTCCACGCTGGTTTTGCCTTGGGAGCTTTGGTGCGGCGGCTGTCTGTGGCCACCTTTTCAAGATGCGCAGACGGGCGCTGCCGCGTGGAACCATCTTGGCGGCTCACGTAGAGGCCTTGGTCTGCGGCAGCGCACCACTTCTTGAAGGTGCCACCGCCCGCCTTCTTGTGGCGCGCGCGGGTTTGTTGGGCGGTGCGTTTCGCGGCTTGCTGGGCCTGCTGCTCCTGCGCCCGCGCGCGCTGTTTTTCGGCGTCCTTGTTGCGCGCCCATTCCTGAAACGCGCGGTCCGCCTGCTGGTCCCGGTCCCGGGCGAGCTGGCGCGCAACCTCCACTTGCCTCGCTTCGTCGGCCTGAAAAAGACCGTCGGTGCGCTCGGCGAGTCGCTGCTGCACACTGGCGCGCAAGCAATCTGGGCTCACCCCGCGCGGATGTGGTATTTTGGTGCCGTTCGCGAGCAGCAACGCTCTCACGTCGCGCGCCACCGAGGGATCTGCCAGAAGAGAAGTTAAAGTCGGCTCCAGAACACGATCCACCGCGACCTAAGTATTTTGCGAATTATTATTAGAGCGGACAAATTGCACCAGTAAGTTCGGTGCGAAAATTGATGTTCGAACAACGCGGTGCACAATATTTTGGAGAGACCGAAATGCAACTTTACGACGGAGCGCCATTTTAAACTACAGTACAGATCAAGCACCTCGAAAACTCTCCACTAATGCAGCAACAAGTGTTGTGACAGGTGTGCAAATGCACACATTTACTTACCTTGGGCACCACGAAGGCATGCGTGCGGCGGCCTGTTGCGTTAGAGGCCGCGCTAAAACCCGAAGCGGGTTTGGGTCCAATCCAAGGCAGTTGCTTCAAAGCACTAACGTCTTCCATGAACCGATCACCTATTATGCGAGTACAGGAATATATTCATAAAGATATCAACCATTAACCAAGTGACATCGCTTAATGGATGAAGCAACGCCGCAAGATTTCGGTATAATTCTTCCGTAGATAGGTTATTGAGGGATCCTCGTAGCATATTATCCGCGGACAGCGCCACATAGAAATAAGATTTCTTGGCATCTCTCATCTTGTAGCGCGCCTACCGAACTCATCGAGGACGCCGTGCTGCGCTTGCAGACCTTCGATAGCCGCGTTTTCCTCGTCTGTTACTCCTCCCTGTAGCAAGTGCCGGCCGCCCCGGCACCGCCGCACTGCGCTTTCCACAGCTTCCCCAGCTCTTAAGGCCCTCGACTCCGGAAAGAACCGAACGTCGTACCTGGACACCGTGGGGGAGAGGGGGGGGGGTACAGAAAATCAAAGGACAAGATGCATGGTTGTTATTTCAACACATGACATCAACGGCGGGAGATTCAAAGCGGATACAATGCTTGCTATCGAATCTGCGGCAGTGCGTGCCTTCTTTTCGCGAGGCCAATAGAATAGTGAAAGAACAAAGTGCTCCTGCTCCTGTCTCAATTCACTCTTTCTCATTCCCTCACCATTGTGCTGACGCCGCCATGGCTTTCGATGCTTTCCGAGCCGAAACACGAGCGGCTGTTCGCGAAAACGCTGGGCTCACACCACTACCACTGCCCTTGGCACGTGTGGTGGTTGACGCATGCAGCGGTGGTGGCACAGCAGCAGCAGCAGTTGATGATGCAGGGAGCCTCTGCCCACCGCCAGCAGCATCGTTCTCGTCTGCCGGGCCATTCTCCTCCTCGTTGGCACTATCACCATCGCCACCTTTGCCGCCAGCGTCCCTCACTTCCTCCTCACTCTTGTTCGGTTGCTGGGAGGGCGACAGCGTCGGCGAGCCCGGAAACAAAGCCGTGGCCACCTCAGTGCCGTCAAAGCGGCTGCTGACGTCACCCGTAGGGATGATGACGTCATCATTTGGGCTGTTGTCGGCACCCTGGGGCGAAGTGTTGGCGGCTGCCATTTCCGTTGGCGGCAAATCGCCCGGTGCCACTCTTAACACTTCTGCGCGGTGCCATTTGCCCCAAAGCCGCAGCTGCACTTCAACCACGCGATTGGGTGCCAATGATGACGATGATGACGAAGAAATCATCTTGCTCCTGTTTTTGCCTCCAGCACTACTGCCGCCGCTACGACGGTTGTTGGTCGAAGACGAAGAACCAAACAGGGCTTTGAACATGGCTTGTGCATGACCAGCTGCTGCTTCCGCTGAAGAGGAGGAGGAGGTTGAGCTGCCGCCACGACTGCCGCTGCTGCCGCAAGTGTTGGCTTGTGCGCTACGAGAGGAAGTAGTGTGCATGTTGAGGCGGCTGCCAGTTGTTAGGAAGCGCATGCGAGCTACGGGAACGCGCTTGGCAACGTCGATGGCGCCCTATGAATTATTTGTGAGCACACAAAAATTAGCGCAACATGTGAAGTCAGAAAAACAAACGCACGTCGCAAGGCACAGTCACAGGAAAAAAATATTCAGGGTACTCAACTATACTCAAAAGTACATCCCTGGCAACGACGAAAACCTGATTCGGGTCATTCGGAGACTTCAGCTCACCCCCCCCTTTAATTTATACCCCTTCCTATTACTCATCTCTTCTACTATATCATAACTCTTACCTGCGCAGTGGGCCCTCGCAACAGATCCGTTAGGCCAGCACGCAAGCTTCGCTCGGCTTCCGCTGCCACTCTTACGGACTCGTCGTCGGGTTCAATTTCGTGCGCTTCCGGCTGGCTGGCCAATTCTTTCACCAAATGATGGAGCGCAATGCCTGCGCAGAGAGTCCGATGCAAGTTCATGTAAAAATAGGACTGACTAGGTGTTGTGTGCGTATTGAGAAATGTTGTTTTGACGCACGCATTCACACAGCGTATTCTTTGACATAAGTGCGCTGTATTCTCTCTCTGTTCTCCTTCCCACCCACGTTCTCTCTCGCTCTCTGAGTAGATTTCACTTCCGTCTCCTCTTTCACACTCTTCTCCTCTCTCACACACCTGCTCGGCTCGCTCGGCGCACTTGAAAACTGCCGCGTTTTCCGTCTCGGTCTCCGCCACCTCCGCCCTGTAGTAAGTAGGCAGCACACGTGTACATCGAGTACACCGCCATTACAAGGTAGGCAACCATAGGCACGAAAATACAAACAGTGAGGCATGCACTACCGCCACTAAAAATGTCTTTTAAAATTATCGTGCACCTCACTGAGGTCTTGGTAATGCACGAGGCTTCTCAGGTGTTCTTCGAGGGTGCGCGCGGCGCCCTTAGCTCCGGTGATGAGGCCCCCCGCGTCCATGCACAACACGGCGCTCGCAGCCCCCAATGACGCTGGATTCATAGGGAAAGGTCAATGAGAAGTTGGCGACCACGAGAGAGAGGAAAAAAAACAAAGAATAGAGATGAGTTGAGCGATAGATGGTAGTTTGAAGGCTCGGCTCTATGCTTAGACACGAAAAGCACTGTAGTAGTGTGCTTCAATTACTCTTTTCTATTTTCTGTCGCTTTTCCACGTGTACCTTTCATCGCTGCCGCTTGAGCCTTTTGTTTGGCCCAACCACCCACTGTAGCCTTGGTTTCTTGGCGCTTCTCAGACCTTGCTTCGAGCCACGCTAAGAACCCGCCTGTATTGATGGGTGGCGTTGTTGCGTGTGGAATGGAAAGAGATAACGAGGCCCCAAAGAAAGTAAAACAGAAGAAATGTGAAAAATAATTATAATAGGACGGCATCAGAGCAGAAACGAGCTTTAAAAAAATAAGGTATGCCTGCACGGTACAGGCGTGCACACGTGTGCCCCCTTTAACTCCTCATTCTTACCGTCGCTGTCTCGTTTGCCTTTGCTCGCGTCTTCAAGCCATCGCTTCAAGAGGTTCTTGGTCAGGGTTAACGGCCGATACCACACCGTGTCACCTCCTCTTGCTGCTCTTCCTCGCCCACGATGCTGCTGCTGACCACTGCTGCGGTGATAATTCGATACAGAGCCGCCTTCAGATGCAGCCTCGGGACCATCGTCACCCTTTTGCTCTTCGTCTTCTTCTTTGCTTTTTCCGAGGCCAAACAGGCCACCATCGTTGATGTCCTCATCGCCGTTGCTGCCTCCGTCTGGGTTGCCATTGTCATAATGGTCGTCAATACAGGGAGGATTCGTGCCGCGGCCTGCTTCACCCACGCCCCTGTAAGCGCGCGGGGCTTGGGCTAGCGGCACCCCAACCAGTGGAGCCGCTTCGGTCGCCAACAGCTGCTGCGCTTTGGCCTGCACCACTTCTCGTTCGCAAGCTTTCTTGACCTTGCCCTGAGGGTCCGCAAAAGTGTCGAGCCACTGGTTGAACGAAGGGGGTTGGTCGCCGAGCTCCGACAACGCAAACGAGTCCTGAGCTGCGCCACCACCACTGCCAGCACCGCCGCCGCCGATGCCCATACTTCCGCTCCCGTCTTCCGAGTACTCCTCCTCGTCGTCGTCGTTAGCAACAGCAGTCACCACTGGCACCGTCGTCGCTTGTCGCCCTCCCCCAACAAGGGGGGACAGCCCTTTCTTCAGCCGCTTCCAGGTGGCTACATGGCGCTGGTAGCCCTGAAACAGGGACACCGCATCGGGCTCGCCTTCTGGTGCCGCCGCCGACGACGACGACGACGAGGAAGCGACTTGGCGCCTCCGTGCTTCAATGGCGGAAACCATGCGGGCTCGGACGTCGGCCCGTGCGCTGCGCCCTCCTTCGCCTCGGACCCACGCCGACGCTTCCGCCATGGCTTCTTCCGCCAAGAGAGCGTTGTAGCGCGCTGCTGCCTGCGTGTTTGCGGCTTCTTCTGCTTCTTCTTGAGCAGGAGGAGCCGCCGCATTGGCCTCCCCTTCGTTTCCACCACCGCCAACGCCACCGCCATCACCGGGGAGAAGCCCTACGGCCGCAGCAGCTACTCCTTTGGGCAGTCGCTCAAACTGCTCCACCAGTGCTTGCCACTCGCGCAGCCGGAGCACGGTTTCCTCGGCAGGCATTCCCGGAGGCATCACCGGCGTAGCTCCACGCAAAGCCGCAGCAAATGCGCTCAATTGTTGCTTGTGCTGGGCCGCCACTTTCGCCTGTTTCCTACCGAACCATTCTGCCCATGGCTCCACCACATGACCTGAGCCTCCTCCGGTCTCTTGGCCAGCTGCTGCTGCTGACGACGAAGAAGCATACCCGGTGGCCTTGACCAAGCGCAATTTCAGCAGATACGTGCGCAGCGCTGCTGCTGGCACGGCCGTCGGCGTGGGGTCACTGTCTGTTAAAGGAGGCAGCGTCGGGTCCAGTGGTCCTGGAGGTAGGCGAGCGCCTTTCTCTTCTTCTTCGCCATCCTCTGAAGCGCGATCTGTCCACTGTCCCCTTTCTCCTCGGCTTTGGCTTTTTTCAGCATCGTCGAGTGGCGCAAACCTCACGGCACGGCGCAAGATCCCTTGCACTACTTCCGGCGGCCACCGCAGTTCACACGCCCACAGCGCAGAGGTAAGCGCAGAGGCCGTGATAAGTGGAGGCGATTGGAAGTTACTGCTGTGGTAACCTCCAACAACGCTATTGCCACTACCGTTACTCGCATGAAGCCCACTTGACTCTGATTGGCTGTTCGAAGCTCGCAACTTGGAAGCTGACATGACTTGCGCTGCTGCTGCTCCCACCTTATACGGGGGTTGTAAGAAAAAGAGGGGGGGAGGAGAGGTTGAGTGGATGGTGAGCGCTCGGGAGGAGTGAGGCCACGCTAACTGGCGATTCTAGCGCAAAAGAAAACGAAATGGGAGCGCTCGCAACATACAATATCGAGAATGAGAAGAAAGCAATTCATGCATTATGACATGATAGAATATACCATCCAAGGATCGTGCACGCTTGCAGAGGTGCGCTCGGCGCCGGCCCGGGACTCAGCGGCTGCTAGGAGGTCCAGGCCGAGGGCAGACCGCAACTTCGCCACCTTTGAGGGGGAGGGAAAGAATGGGAGAAAAGAAGAGGAGAGTAAATTGAGAAAGCGATGAAAAAGACGTGCACGGCATGTGATGAAAACATGACTTGATGAAAAAAGGATTGCTTTGTAATGATTGTCCAATCAAGATTAGGCACACGCATGCACTTGAGTTCTATTCTATGTTGCATTCATTATGACGAAGGGGATTGAAATGGGTAGAGGACAGCATGATAAGTTACATTACAATCAAAACGTTGCAAGCAGAATAAAAGCGAAGTACGAACCTTGTCGCCGTGCCTCTGGCAAACGTCTCGGAGCTTGCGCTCCGCCGATGCTTCTAAGCTTGCCCAGTACCCACTCCCACTCTTGCTCTTTGGTTGACTTGACGTAGTTGGCACAAAGGATGCAGAAGATGACGAAGAAGAAGAACGCGCTTCATGAGCAGCACCACTACCTGCCCCTTCGCCATTGAGATAACTGCCACCGTGACGGCGACCATCGGGGCTGTCTGCTGGCATGGGCGTCAACAAGAGGCTCGCTCCTGCGGTCGTTGCCTTGGGCACAGGTGAAGAAGCAACAGCACTGTGCGGTGAAGCAGCAGTCTCAGGAGGTGCATCCTTGCTTGCAATCTCATCTTCAGGTTTGCTTCTACTAGTCCCTCTGCCTCGGCTGCCTTCTGCTTCGCCTTCTCGCGCTGACGACGGCAGAGATGCCGCACTCTCGCGCAGGCCTTCGCTGCCTGGACTGTGGAGGCCGTTGAAACTGCTCGCGCTGCTCCGGAGGCTGTTGTTGCTGCTAATGGTGCGGTTGTTATGGTCTCGGTTGTTCGAGCTTTGGTGACTCGAGCCTTCTCGGTTGCTCTGGGGCGGCGGCGGAGGAGGAGAGGTGTTGGCAGCGTGAGCCACAGCTTGCGCCGCCGCACCTGGCGAAGCCGCAGCGATCACTTGCGCTGCGGCTGCGAGGCGCCCTACGTCAACCTTCATGAATAACGACGACGATGAAGACGACGAAGAAGAGGAGGAAGAGGAGGCAGCGAGAAGCACTGCGGCGTGCTCGAGCGCATCGGCTGAGAGGGCGCGTTCAATGGCCATTTGCTCGGCCATCGGGCGGCCCACCTGTAAGGCAGTTATGCGACGAACAAAACAGAAACAAGTCCCAAGAAATGAGTCGACAAAGCGAAAAGCCTCTTGAGGCATAAGCAGAATTTATTGAAAGTAGTCAGAAGGACAATGTTTATTGGAAGTAGATATAACGAGAGGGAAACGAATGTACCGCTAGACCGAGCCCCAATTGGGTGAGTTTCTCCTTGAAAAGATCGGCCGAAAGCACATACTGAGCCAGGGGAGGTGGTGTAGATGATGACCCAGATGCGCCACCAACAATGTTGCTGCCGCGGTGGTGGTTCCTGCCGGCAGAAGCAAGGTCACTTGAAGGCCATCCTCCCTCGGGGGCGAGCCACGTCAGCACGTTGACCCCCCGCTCCGAGGCCACGCGCAGCAGGGCGCGCAGCGGTGCGGGCAGCAGACCGGCGTCGGCGCGGGCACTCGCGGAAGCCACCGCTCGGCCTAGGTTGCCTTCCGCAGCCGCCAAGGACGAGGACGGCGTATCAGGAACCGAAGCTGCTGCTGCTGCTGCTGCGCTGTTGTGAACTGGTAGTGTAGCGGCTTCGCCACCTTTGGTGGCTGGGTGGTCGTGCCCGCGCGCCGCTGCTGCTGCTGCTTCTAGAGCGGCTGGTGGAGGGTGGCTGTCGGTGCGATGGCGGTGCCATGCGGGATGCTCTACCTGTTTGACGGGGCCACCATTGCGCCTGCTGCCATCGTGCCGGTGGTGCGACGACGACGACGACGACGGTTGCGCGCCATCAGATGCACCACCAGCTGCAGTTGAGGGGGGTGGCGTCGGCGCCTGCCGGCCCGTCGGCCGCACGTCGGCGGCCCATGCCGAGGGCCGAGCTGGAGCTCTCGCGGGACTAGGCGACTTGGAGCTGTTCCGGGAGCCTGGTGCGGATCGCCGCGTGTGGTACCGAGTTGCGACGCTGCGGTTGGTGGAGATGCTGGAGGAAGGCTCAATGGTGCTGGGTTCTCCTGCCGCTGTAGTTGCTGCTGCTGCTGCAGATGCTGCACCTTGAGTAGCGTTTCGGAGCGTAGCGCTGTGCGCAGTGCCTAGCCCCGAGGGCTCTAGACCGGTAGGGCCGAGGCCAAAAGCAGCTAAGCTCGGCGGTCGAAGTCCTGGGTATGAGACAAGCAAATGAGAAGACGAAAAATGCATTGTTGCAGTCTTCAAGCGCCTGACCTAGAAAATGACAGTGACTATAACTCTCAAGCCGAATAAATTATCGGTGTACCTTTGGCCGCGAGAGCGTCGTCAAACGACTCCGGCAAAGGCAAAGCTGTTGCCTCTTGTGTCTTCACAGGCGACTCACCACCACCGCCCGTGCTGGTGAGGGCACCACCGCTGCGGCTGAGCGTGTTGCTGCTGCCCCCGCTTGAAGCAAATCCTCCGCGGGTGGGTGACGACAGACCACCGCTAAGAGCGTCGACGGACGACGGCGGGCGCAGGTTCCCAGCTTTCAGCCCTTCTAAGGTGTCTTCGGTGTGATGCGGGCCGGCCTTGCGGGTCACGGAATACATGTACCTGGTTTCCAAATCAAATGAAATAAATGGAACTTTAAAGACTAATCATGAGAATATTTCTAAAAGTGCCGTGAAAGAAGTGCTTAAGATAGCTCGCTAGTACGCGAGAAGAATGCGTGCTCAAAGGATGGAAACACGACAGCGGCTGACTACTTCTGGTGCTCTTACCCGCAGGCGCTATCGCCTGCTCCGAGGTCAGCTCCGGTTACCACTGCTGGGTGCCAACCGTGCCGACCTGGTACGCGCACTTGCACGGCTTCGCCTACTTCAAATGTCCGCTCTTCGACCAGCAAGCGAGGTACACTGGTGCTCAGAAATGAATTGTTGGTGCTTTCGTGGGGCGACCGGGTCGCGAGAGCCTCGTCTTGACTATCGTCGCCGTAAGCAGCATCGCCAGGAAATTCTTTGTCTACGTCACTACAGTACTTCTCCCTTCGTGGTGAGGTGAACGATGGAGGCTCCATGTTCCGCTCCAGGCGCCAGAATACCCAAAGCTCAAAGGCTAGCCGTTTAGGTCATCAACTGCTCAACACTCGCTGCATCAACTGCCAAGAAGAGGATTGGGCTAAGAAGTAGATATGTCCCCCTGTAGCTAAAGCTATGAAGCCATCGTGAATGCCATGAGCCATGAAGCATGAAGCCAAGAAGCGAAGTAGAGACCTTAATTAAGTAAGTGAAGCTGAAAGAAAGCTAAGCGGCGACAATAGCTACGGCTAGGCAAGCCAGGAGGCATGGCACAACATCGTCGTATAGTTGCTCCCAAGGGTGGATGGGTGCGTGTCTTAAAGCCTTAATCCTAGACGTTGTGTAGTTGCAGTAGCATTCATTCAGCCCATCCACAACAGACGTGATTTGTATGCAAAAATTGATCACTCACGTGAGAGGCGGCTGCCTAGTAGAACGTTTTACCATTTGATGTCTCGATATTACTCGAAAGGTACGAACGACCGTCGATCTAGCCGCAGATGCAGTAGGCGACCCCGCCGCTGCCGAAGCTCTAGCCCTTCCGGTGGGCACTCTCGCCCAAGTGCGCGCCACACCCGACACCAATTCAGGGTAAGAATACCCCTTGCTCATTGGAGTGTTAGTTGAGGCACTAGCGTCCAACCTAGAGTAAGGCTAGGTTCGTTCATCTGTTGATTTGGTACTTGGCTTGAAACATTCGCATTCAACCTAGTCTTGCCGCGGTTGCTTTTTGACAGGTATTACGAAATTGCAGTAGGCTTCACGCTGTACGACTGCGCGCCACATGAGATCGAGCGTGCAGACCCACCTCATGACAAACCTGCTCTTCTCAAGGAAACTGCAGCAAAAATCTCTGGGTCAACTAAGGAGTGTGGAGCTGGGGCTAGAGATGGGAGTGTAGTTGAGACCACAGCTGGTGGTGCATTGGTAGCTCCATCGACGCGCCAAAGTTTACCTGAAAGCAAGGCCTCAGGGCAAGCATTTGTTAAGTTGTGTGGTGGCTGTGAAGGCACTAAAATGGGAACTTTGCGGTGCACAAGATGCTATTCTCGCTGGTACTGCTCCAAGGTGATACATGCATCCTTTTCTTGTACTAGGAACACCAAAAAGTTGTAGAAAATCCGTGCATGTGCGTTTTGGGGCGTTTGAATGCTTACAGGATAGAAGCGGGCCTAGATAAACGAACTTCATTCACATGTACCGTATCAGTTTCTAAAAAAAAATCTTGTTGGTGCTGTTGCTAGGATTGCCAACGGAATGATTGGCCTAAACACCGTAAGGCCTGCAAAGCGCAACCTAAGAAGGCTAATATTGGTGCCCAGCCCACGGTGCCTGCCAAGAAGACGCCTATCATTACTCAACCACTTGCAAAGCCAACAGCCGCTGCGGTAGAGTGGATGCGTGGGGTGAAACTTTGGTGTGAGGCCCTGAAAAGGAGCAGCGGTGGCAGCAGCAGCAGGAGCCAAGAAGAGAGCCGAGGCCAAGGAGGTCCGATCTCCGAGAGGCACGAGCGAACCACTGCTGCAGCCTTGATCAAGCAAGCTCTGACGTGCTTTAAGACCAGCATCGGACTCGAAGACTCTGCAAAAGCTGAAGCGTCACGAACTGCTTTGGCAGCTGGAGGTGTTGCTACCGGTGTAAGCAGCAGCAGTAGCAGCAAGGCTCTGTGTGAGAGTGACGACTTTAGTAGTGAGAACGGTGCTCCTGAAGGCGAAGCAGCAGCAGCGGCATTGAGCCGAGCTGGCGCCGCAGCGGTGGCAGCCGCAGTGGCGCATCTACAACAGCACCGAGCAGATGCCGAGGGTCGGGCGCAGCGGCGCCTCTTTCTCGGCGTGTCCTTGCTTGACCTTGAGGACGACGATGATCAAAGCAACGACAAAACTGCCGACACCATAGAGCAAAGTGGCAGTGTATCCACGGCTGATTGCGCAAGCACTTCAAATGTACCCGAGACGAATACGACATCTCGTCTCTTGTCGTCGCCAGGTCATCAACCACCGCAGCCTGTACATCCGACGCGTGCCGAACAGGGCCTTGCTTTGCTCCGGGAGGCCATCGCTGCGAACCCTACATGTGCTGCCGCGTATCTGGAGCTGGTGGTGGCGCTCGAGGAAGGCAAACGCTGCCAGGAAGCACGCGAGGTGGCCACACAAGCGATTGCCAACTGCTCATCTGCACCACTTTCGTCTTCGTCGTCGAACCTCTGCAGTCCTTTTGCAGACCCGTGGCAACGGCCGGGCTTTCGGGATCCTTCCTTGCGCGCGATGGCGTGGTGGCCACTGGATGCGGTGCCGTTTTGCGCGGAGCTCACCAGGGACGTTGAAGTTGTGCAGAAAGAATTCCGGGCTCTGCTCGCGAACAACCCACATGCTTTGCCTCGCAATCCTCAGGGAAGCTCATTAGATGAACATGACGCAACTGGTAGCAGCAGCAGCAGCAGTGGTAGCTGCAACGGTGGTAAGGGTAGCTGGGAGCCCGTAGGAGGAGGCAAACGAGATGGGGCAGGCGCTCACGATGGTACGGTGGTCGGAAGCACGCGTTTAAGCAGCAGCAGCGGCAGCAGCAGCAGTGCTACGAATGAGAGCACGTCTTTCAATGCTGCGGACGAATATGATGGCGTTGGCAGTAGCAGTAGTGTTGGCAGTAGCGTTGGCAGTAGCAGTGGCAGTGATAGTGAAAGTGCCATGGGTGCATGGCATGAAATTGTGTTGCTCGGGCGTGGGGCGCCTGTACAGTGCCCGGCACCAGAAACGGTGGCGCTGCTGCGGCGGGTAGCACCGGCGGCCTGTGACCTTTGCGACCAAGGCGCTGGCGAGGTGAGATATTCTTTTGTCATGCGTGATCACACTGCCAATTATCTCAATGGAAGCAAAGCAAAAACATGCATTCAGAAAAATAATTGCCCGCATACGAAATTTAGAAACTGGCAGATCGTAACCTTTTGAATCGAGTGAAATTATCATTTAAAAACAGGTGATATTCAGCTTGCTAGCTCCGTACACCCGGATATCGCCGCACTGCGCGCCTTCCAACGTGCGCCTCACCGCTCACCTCGCCTTGTTAGTGCCACCTATTGAAGCAGGGTGTTGTGACTTGCGAGTTGGGAGTGAGCCACCGAGGCGATGGACAGAAGGGCAGGTATCGTATGTTGATATTGCATGATGTTCATGCCTAAATGCAATGATGTAATAGATTTTGCAAAACAAAATCCGTTAATTTTCCAATCCTTTTCGATTCGTTCATACTTTTTCTGCCACCTTTTCATCATGCTCTTGGCCTGTCAAATGAAACAATCTTTTACGCACTTGCTTGATCACCTTGCTCCTCAGGTTTTGCTCTTTGACGACAGTTTTGAACACGAGGTGCACTTCTATTTCAGTTAGTTCTGATTACTGATGCCTCAACTTATATGTCTTGATGTATGAGTGCCAATAAGTCCTTATTTTCCTTTCCGTGCGCATCTAATCGCCTATACTCCTGTGCTTTGTGCACCCAATAAAGGTGGTCAACGACACGCCATTTCCGCGAGCTGTGCTCTTGGTGCGCTTCTGGCATCCTGACCTCGCCACTCCTGAGAGGCGTGTTAAGGCCCTAACCTCTGCCCATGACGCCCGTGAAGCTTGCTTTCGCCTTCGTCAGGTTGGTTAAGCGTGCATGTGCATTGGAAATGTGTGAATATGTAAACATGTGCGCACTATGTTTGTGCACCACATTTACGACAGTCAATTTATTGCTCGTATTCTCATGTTACTTTCTTTGATTTGCATTCATGTGGGTTTCATTGGTGCAATCTGCCTCTTCATCGACAGTTGCCTCCTCTCCCCGGCTCTGGAGGTGCTCAACTGCACGCGTGTGCCACTGGTGCCCTGCCCTGCCCTACATGTGGCATGAAAAGCAGCGACAATTGGGCACTAAGCTTTGGGTCTCCAGGTTCTACAGAAGTGTGTGGAACTTGCGTACGTTGCAACACCACTGTCAAAAATTCATTATTCCACTTGTGAAACCCTCCTTGAAGGGTTTGGCCTATGGCCTCAACTCGCACATATTTTTCATCAATCATCAACGCAAGGTTGCGATTCACGTACCCGCGGGAATCACGCCCGAGGTCTAAAAAATTTACTTCACGCGGTATTTACGCGGTATTTACGTGGGAATCACGTGCGGTATATATACGGCATCGTCCTCAAATATACGGTAAATACGGGGGAATTGGTGTTCTTTTTGGTGGTGGGGGGTCGTCGTGTCTTCAAGTTTCGTGTGTGGTGCGCTTGCCTTTCTCTTTATTCTCCCTTTCTCTCTTCGCGCCCTTTCCTCCCGCCTTGTGCGTGAACCTTGAGCTGCAGTGTTCATCGCCATGGACCATGGTTGTGCGCATACAGACAAGTGCGAAATGTTACTGAAGATTTCGAGTAGATTCCATGATGACGCCACTCTATTCTGAGCCGATTCCCGTGACGGAAATCACGTCTGATTGGCGATAATTTCACTTTCCGCGTGATTCCCGCGTAATTACGTGCGTGAATCTTAACCTAGCATCAACGCGAGTGTACTAATAAAGGAATCGAGAGCGCCATTGGAAGTTAGTTATATCCCAATGTTTTCATCCTACTTTCCGAGTGGAGAGTGGAGTTGGGTCACTTGGCTTTGGGGCTCCATTCCTATTGCTATTAACTTCTACCTTCTACTTCTACAATTCGCTTCTACTTTCTACTTCCATCGTGAGTTGCGGGTGTGCGGGTGCAGCAGTGTAAGGGCTTGGCTTATAAGGGCAAGGGTCCCGCCACGTCAACTCCGCTACTTCTGTTTGTTCTAAACCCAAACGCAAAACCCCTCCGTATTCTGAAGTATTCTCCAAATGCCAAATGAAGTGCATTCTTTATGTGCCTCTGTGACTGCTGTGCTGTGTACTTGTCTTTCTTTGTTTTTGGGAGAGTATTAACTAGACTAGACTAGACTAAATGCCAAATGTAAATGTAGGCCCTCGAATAGTCCTGGGTATGAAAAGTTTATAAGCACCACTCCCCGAATTACGAATCAGGAGCACCCGCTTAATGCCACCATTATCGAAGAAGACTTCTAGGCTCGGCGCGCTTTCTTGACTTTCTTGATTTGCCCCTCGTCCAATTTGCTGGTGGTGAACACCTCATCTTTGCCCCAGTGCACCCCTTTGCTTGCGTCTCCTGGCGACTTGTCTTTCTTCGCTTTCAGAGACGCCGCTAGTTCAAACGCTGATGTCTCACTGTCCGCAGAAGCACCGCTCTTGTCCGCTCGGCTCCGTTTCTTACTACTACTAGCTTGCCCGCTACTGCTACTACTCGACGACGACGACGAGGATGCATTCTCTGCGGGGGCCACAAACACCGCCTCCCGGGCTTCTTTGCGCTCGCGGGCGACGTCCTTGGCTTTGGCCATCTTTTCGGCCTTCTTTTTCAACTTCCGCTGAGCTTCGTTCAAGAAATACTCCCCCGACGCCACTTCCAAGTCCACCTTGGACGGCTGCTGCTCCGGCGGGAAAGGCGTGTACTGCTTCTTGGCGCCGACCACTTTGGGCTTCTTGCGGGCCACCGTTTTCTTCGCGAAGCTCGGCAGGAAGCGCTCCCAGTTTTCTCCCGCCAAAGAGGGGTCTTTCGCCAGCTCCCGCTTGATCATCAGGATTTTGATGTTGTACACGGGGTGCACGTTGCGCATGCAGTCTTCGACCACCTTTTGAGGGTTTCAAAAAGTCGGAAGAAGAAGAAGAAGAAGAAGAAGAGGAGAAGGTGTGAGAAGGTGTGGTGAGATCGCCATGGAGTGAGTGGTGAGTCAAATGTGCAAGAGTATTGAAGGCTTTGAGGAAACGGCTTCGTGAATTCGTGAGTGGTTAAGTTAGTGAGCCAATGAGTTGGTGAGTAAGCGATGAGCACAAGGAATACATGTAGCAAAACATGTAGCGGGTCCGCCGGAACGCGCACAAGGACAGAAGGCCACAAGGAATGCAACCTCCTCCCAGCGCGCAGCAACTCCAACAAACAAACCGCTCGTGAAGCGGTCAAGCCTCACGAGGCGCAACACTGTGCCCACTGCCCGATCGAACCAAAAATACACGGCATTGATTTAAGGCAAGGCAAGAAAAGAGCACGCGCGAGAAAAGAAATTTCGCACGAAAAGCCCATACAGGCTCTTCGACGAAACACGATTTCACACTTTGCCTTTCTGCGCGATAGCCGCCATGGGTCGTGACGTGCAATTTGCAGTGGGGAAGAAAACTACTTCCAAAACCTCGTTGTTTAGGGAAGAGGTGTAGTGTTGTGTGTTTGAAGTGAAAATGTGAATTTGTAGTCCAGAATTATCTCGAAACACACCTTTCGAACGTTTTTGATGCCCTTGATGTGGCCCATGGCGCTCACGGTGTTGCCTTGCACTAGCACATAGCAGTCAGTGAGGAGTTCCAGTGCCTTCAAGGTGGCTCCGTCCGGGCCGAGGAGTCGTTGCCGTCGCCGCACGAACCGCTCCTTGTTGCCCACCTGTTAAATGGTTGGGTACGGTAAAAATGGGAGGAAAGGAAGATTGAAAGAATCAAAGGAAGAGAAGTGCATAGATAAGAATGAATCCAAGCATTCTTAGTTTCACTGGGCGCAAGAGACCCAAGAGGGATAATACTCCCACAAACAGGGTGAAAAGAAAAGCAACATGTGTATTTTTGTTCGGTTCGCTGCGGCACCCCGCTAGTCGCGCTCTCTTGTACTATCAAACAGCACCAAGCACCAAGCACCAAGCACGCATCGCTGCGACTCAATACATTGCTACCCAAGCAAACAAGAGAGGATCTCTCATCACGACGGAACGCTAAATTACTCTTCCGCCTGTCGCACCGAAATCACGCCACTTGGCACTCAAAAGAGAGCAGGCGTAATCCCCAGTTATAAGCGGCACCTCTGAGCATCAAACATGCACCCTATCTTCGTTTCTCGAAATAAAAAAGCATATCGCCCACACTACATGCAAACATGTTCAGAAGTCCTAGACATGTGAAGTGTGCTCAAGAGAAAGTTCACGTACCATGCCTCCGATTTTGATCACGTCGCAATGCATGTCGTCCTCTAATATTTTCACCGCTTGTTGAAAAGGCAAGCTACGCGCCAAGAGCTTGAGCAAGTCGCGTGCCTTTAAAATCACGTACGGGTCCGAGGTTTTGCGAGTCGTGCGCACTGACATGCTGCCCTCGATCAAGTTGAGCTCGCACGCTACTCCGTGCGCGTTTAAGCTCCGGGTCACTAACGGCCACACTTGGCGCAAATACTTTTCGCGGTATTTGGGAAATAGTGTTGCGAAAGCTGACTCTTCAAGCAGCGGCGCAGGCATGAACTCAGGCTTCCACTCATTGTGTTCCTTGCCCCAATGATCAATTCCTTCGACGTCCCAAGGTTTGTCTTTGCGGTACTTGTTGTGATTTTTCGAGACTTCGTCGCGCGGGGTAGTAGCCTCGTCGTCAGACATCGCGACAATAAAAAGCTACGAAGATATGCTAGTTCAGCTAATGACTTGTGAGGGAAAGCCCTGCTTTTCACAGTAGTCTTCTTTGGGCTTCAAGACTGCCAGAGTGCGAACAGGCTCTTCATCTCTTCATACTGTACTTTGACTTTGAGCGATTTCTTTCAGCGACGAGGAGAGCCCATACAGTCCAATGAAACCCCAGAGAACATTCAATTTTTGACAAATCGCGAAAAAATGTAGCTACCGAAGTAGCCGCTACACTAAACACTCCTACACAATGGTTTCAGCGCCGATTATATTGAAACTTCGCAC
>Ga0307979_1001335_pt1 | contig 17478 bp, 20 predicted proteins | sample OrgLakmetage1058_FD_201833 | JGI IMG/M metagenome (GOLD analysis project Ga0307979, IMG submission 201833) | Saline water microbial communities from Organic Lake, Antarctica - #1058 | ecosystem: Environmental > Aquatic > Non-marine Saline and Alkaline > Saline | place: Antarctica: Organic Lake...
GTGTCTAGCAATGAACTATTGTATGAATGGCGCACCTTGTGACAATTTGAGCCCCCTGCAGAACAGCCGTTTGTGCACGACCGGCACACCAGATTCGTCGTGTCGAAATACTGTCAAGGAGAGCACGACAGGAGGTTACTTCACAGCAACACTATTGGATGAATATGAAAAATGTTGCCGCGCGAAAGTTTTTCTACTGCATTCAATTTAAAATGAACAGTAGCATATTCGCTGCGTCATCTAGTTGGTGCAAAAGTATTGGAAACCTACTTGAGAAGACGTGCAAGCGCCGGCGCCCATTTCGTCCAGCTGAATTTCAACTACCCCGCGGGCGGAACAAGCAAAGAGCCCGAGGAGCGTGCTACGCATGGCTACCACCATGTTACTAGGTAATTTCGCTGCGCTTACCTGAATTTATCCCTCGGCACGCTCTCTTCAGGTGCTCTGGCGTTCAGGCTTCAGGCACGGCGTGCTTCAAAATTCGTAACTGCCCAGCAGCCCAGAGAGCCCAAAAATTTCTATGTATGTATTCTTTTATATATTAGAACAGTACTTTCTTCGTCGGAACTTCGCGACACAAAAACACAAACAATGCGTTCATCCGCGCGTTTGGACGTCTTAGCAGCCTGAATCTGACAGGACTCTTCTTAATAAAGGCTAGAGCACTTAGCAATACAAGCTGGCGGTCCTTCGTTTCAGTTGATACTTCAGCTGTCAAAAGTTCACGCTGAAATACATTATCTACGACATTGTTCACATTGAAATTGAATTCAATGCCGACGCTCAAATCAACCATCTCGCTAGGTCTAGCTCTTCTTTGCACAAAAGCATCTGGTTTCCAAACCTTGGGAACGCAGCAACTTTTAAGGGTGCAGTCACTCCGTATCATTCAACGTAGTTCATGCTCTTTACATGGAACACAGAAGGAGCTCAGACCCACAAAGGCTACATGCTTATTCATGGCTTCTACTGTCGAATCTAGCTCGTCCTCCCCAAGAGCACCCAACCGCATCGGGCTATTATGGGGCATGTTGAATAGGCAGACCGCTGTTGGTGCAGCTGTGGCTACTTTGATCATCTCCGGGGCGGTTGCTCAGGGACCACCTCGCTTGTTCTTGTTGCACGTTGCGGGCATGGCGCTCGGTGCATTTGCCTTTCTGCCCGCTGCCTTGGGAGCAACCAGGAGTCGAGCCGCTGCCGCACAGGCTGCTGCAAACCCTGCCGATCGCCGCCCCACTTTAACTCGCCACATTCAGGCGCACTTTGCGTGCAGTGTGGCTGCGACTCTGTGTTGGGCTGCTGGGCTGGCAGGCATTGTGCTCACGAAAAACGTGCAAGGAAAAGCCCATTTGACCTCGTTTCACTCTTGGCTGGGCTTTGCTGCCGTTTTGCTGTGGGCTGCTGCTGGCATTGCAGCCGAGCTAAAGGTATCAGGTGTTGCTTTTACATTGAATGGTTTCTCAGTTGTGTCGGTGCCTCTAGCTACAGAAGAGTCTCTCTCCATATGTTCAGCGTTTCCTCAAGCGCTTCTGTTAATAATCGGATACAAATGTTTCCTCTCCAAATTGATGACAGGTTTGGGAGCGCGTGATCAAGCAACGTCGCTTCACTTACGAGCCCCGTTTGCTTTGGGCATCTGCGATTCACCGCCGCGTCGGAGCTTTAGCCTCCATTGCAGGCATGGTGGCTGCTACTTCGGGAGCAATCGGCACGGGCTTTGGGCGCAAGGCCTTCTTAGACCCCCTCGTGGCAGCCGCAGCGCAGTCGGGAAGTGAAACTATGGTAGGTCCAGTCTTCACTGCTTGTACGGCACCAGCGGCGTTATCATCAATTGCCCTTGTAGGAGGGCTCTTGTATTCCATTTTCGGTCAATTGTGGGCTGCTTCCTCGGAATGGCGAGCAGCGGCGAGTCGGAAATCCTTGGCATCTCGTCCTGGAATTAGATCGAAACCATGAGGGGAATTCTAAATGCGTTGGGCACGAAACCAATGCCCACTTGCGCTACATTTATGGCCGGGTGATGGGCATACTTCTAAGTCAAAGAAGGGGTAAGCGGGGCTTTCATTTGTTTTATTTTGTTAGTGTTAATGACCCTTCCCTGCCCTAAACCCTAAATGCATCACCAAAAGCCAAAAGCGAAAAGCGATAAAACTAAAGGATAATGCGCTTCAGAAGAGGCATGGCCCCATTAAGTCTTATGTATAGGTCTCCTCGGGCTTAAGGCTTAGGCATAGGTCACCAAAGAACGAAACTCATCTCACTACCGTCCATGCATATATCAATAGATAGGAAAGTGGCGTTGTAAGACCAGAACCGCCAATGGCCTTCAAAGCTCCTATTACAAGCGAAACTGCCAATAACTTCGTGAAGCTACGACTGGAAGTCGCTGCTGTTGGCCTGGGAGAAGCCCGGGGGCAAGAGCTGGCGACAGTGGCACTACAGGGAGGTCCATGCTCCAAATTTCGGTATGTTCACTGCGAGGAGCACCGCTGTCGATGCTCCCGCTCAGATCATTCAGCTCCGCAGTCGTTGACGTGGCGTGCTGGGGTAACAACTGGGAGTCGCTCCCGTGGCCTCGGCTATACCCAAACGGGCGTTGAGGGAGCGTTTCAGGGTCGTGCACTGCCTCGCTATAAGCAGTCAAGGCAGCATAAGAAGTGCCAGGAGACACGGCACAAGTGCCAACAGGCGGCACAAAGGGTGGCACTAATTGGCCCGAAGCTAAAGCTTGCCAGTCTAAACCAGCAAACAGAGGCGCGCGAAGCACCTGGCAGAAATGGAAAACCAGGAAGCATACACGCATGTGATGTACGAAACACGAGTTCTACGTCACAGAAATACACCACATCAGAAGATCAACTATTCGAAAGTTATCAACGCGGGCGTGAACATTGTATCATCGATGACTGGTCCGCAGAAACATGAACAAAAGTCTGCACCCGAAGTGGGCCATTACGCAGCAATGGTTCGCAAACCTCATCGCTGGCGGTGGTACCCAGGCGTAAGCTGGGGTTGCGGCGCATGCAGTGAGAAATGAAGGCCTGAGCAGGTGGGCTGAGTGACGCCGGTGGTCGCACTGAGTGGTGTTTGATTTCAGACCGTATTCGCTTTTTGTCCGTTAAGCTACGATGAAAAAAGGAACCGCAAAGATGTACAAGGTAAGGGCATATAGTGCAATGAAAACTTGATCACTTCTTAAATTATCATAATAAGACACAATTTCAAGCCCTGTTCGCATGGAAAAGATGCTCTTACGAGCATTCGTTGCTCTAGCGAACAGTCGTTTGAGCATCTTTTTCTACATCCAAAAATGCCTGCAAGATCTTACGTGGTCCACGGCGATCGGCCCGTCATCGCTTCGTGGGTCACCACTCCGAGTGCCCACCAGTCAGTGAACCGCCCTCCGATCTAGAGCAAGGCAGCGCACGTACGACAAAAGAATGAATCAGAAAAGAAAGTGAGTGGATAGTAAAAATGAGATTCACGGCGCAGTTTAATCATGGCTTTCGGACACCATAAAAAAAACAAAAGACATGTGCTACTGAAGGAGATCAAACAATTCATCAATAAATCAAGAAAATGGCATGATTGACTTCACATCCAAATCAGGCACCTTCAGTGGATCTAAACTGTGGTATCAAATTGAAGTCTACAGGAGAATATTCCAATTGAAGATCCGCGACAAAGGAATGGAGCGGTCTGTATGCTCACATATACGATATATGGTGCATACTTATTAACACTGTGCTACGAAAGGTAGATGTATCGTGGCCGACCTTATCTTTGAGGAGTTCTGGCGGCATGTACAGCAACGATCCTGTAGGGCTCAATGGTTCGCCTAAGCTCCCTGTAGTTGGTGACCCAGGACTGCTACCACTGCCCGCATGATCAGCGCCAGCGTGGGCACTGAGAAGAGAATTGGATTGAAGCTGAGTCGCTAACCCGAAGTCGATGATCTTGGCGTGGCCCCGGCTGTCGAGCATGATGTTCTCCACCTGCAGTTGAAGAAATTGCCACAAGCAATTCCAAAAGCGATGCACGAAACACCAAAAAGTAAGAGCAACAAAATCAGCCCAGGATAAAAGATTACCGCCCTTCGACATCAATACTATAAACCCCATATCGACACCCCATTCCCCATTCCCAGCAAATCTTGGTTGGTTGTCTTGGTTTCAGGTACATTTGTTGATAAATGCCTCGCGATTTCTTTTGCCTTCAAAACCACTCATGTCAATCGAATGCATGCCTTGAATTATGTCCTTTACCTTAAGATCCCGGTGCACAATGCCATGGGAATGCAAATGCAGCAGCCCCAGCGCGCATTCGGCGACAATGAACCGTCCCGCGACTTCCCCAAAACCTGCTTGCCCGCTTCGCGTTAACACTTCCAGGTGGTGGAACAAATCTCCACCTTCCACCAAATCCAGAACGAAGAACACCGCTCGAGTGTTTTCAAACGCCCAGTGACATCGCAGCAGGAACGGGCAAGGCGAAAGCCCGGTGAGCACTTGGAGTTCTCGCGTTAACCGTAAGCGGTCTTTTGGCCGTTGGGCGCTAACTTTGTGCACGCACTTGAGCGCGTAGGTGACGTTGGAAGCGCGGTGGTGCGCCGCGACAACAGACGCATAGCCACCCTGGCCTAGCCCGCCTACTACCACGAGCGCGGCAGCAGCGCCAACGGTGGCCATCGAAGACGGAAGCACCCCTGCGCTTGCGCCCATACTGAAAGCGTTGCTACCGTCGCCGCGAAGGAGACCATGATGGCTACTGTTGCTGCCGCTGCTCAAAGAAGAACCCATCGTTAAAGCCCAGACAGCCTGTAAGTCGCTTAGTACTGGCGGCGGCGGTGGCGGCGAATGGGGAGATTGGTCGCTTTCAAAAGTGAAGCTGCAGCCTCCCCTGCTAGGGGGTGAGTTCCACCCTCCGCCGAAGCCTGAGCTGCCAGTGGGGGAAGGCCCTCCTCCGCCGTTGAACGCACCGAAAGAGCCGGCGCCCATGCTGAAATGGCCACTGCTGCTGCTTATGCTGTCGAAGCTGCTCGTGTTGCTGCAAAAGCTGCTGCCACTGCTGTCTAAAGTGTCAAACGACGACTGAGAATACCGCGCTGATATGGCCGTAACCCGCTGCCGCCACACCATCTGCTCTTCCGGTGACATCGTGGCCACAGTACGCGACACCTGCTCGAGCGCTGCGCCTGCGGCTGCTTGCCGTTGAAGCTGCTGTTGCTGAAGCAGCTGTTGCTGCATTTGCACTTGCTGCTGCAGCGACGGGCTGTTGTGGGCCCCACCCTGGTCTCCCGGGAATCCACGCATAGGGAACTGCAGCTGTTGCTCTTGGCAGGTTTCAAGAGGCGGCCCCGACATGTGATGAATGGCAGCTGCTGCCTCCGCTGCTGCAGTTTCTACGAAGAGCATACGGGGTCCGTTGGTTAGGTTTGCTGCGACGTATTCCACAGCTGGCGTGGCCTCGCCAATGGGAGCGAGGGCGGCTCCTCCTCCTCCTCCTCCAACGGACTTGCTAAACGAAGGCCCGGGGCTGACTTGTAACTTCTGCATAGATGCCACAAAAGGGGCGTCTTCCAAAGGTGTTGCTTGGTCATCGCACATTCCTATGGCTTCTGTTACGGACGCGCTGCATCAGACCAAAGCCGAGGGAACCGTACAAAGTGCATGAAGTGAGGGTTGTGTATATAGGTACAAGTGCGGAAATACTTTAATAACTAGAGAGTCCAACATGCTTACTTCAGCAGATTTGGAGAAGGCAACCACTGAGGCAACCGCCAGAGACTTTCTTGCGTCGCGCTGTTGTGAAAGAACCAACGCCCTGGCCAGTTCCCCCACATTGATAAGATAAAAGGGCACCGAGGGGGAAAATTATCTCAAGAACGAACAGCATATCATAAATTTGCTCACAATTCAACAATTGATACCAGTAAAGTGCACACTCGCAGTAAGAACCCATGGGTGTGGTGGGGCTGGACATGTTTCCGTGGCAATCACGAATCCGTCTGAGTCGACTATCATGATCGCCCCCCGGCGTTTATGTCATTGAGGCACTCCTTGAACTTCCGAGACCCGGTCGGCATTATTTCGTCGGATTTCTTTCCGAAGTTTACATTCTTTGATTCTTTTCAGATTTTTTTGGAGCTTTTTTCAGACTAATCCAAGGCTGTCTCGTCGGCTCGTCGGTTTATGAGCACACAGTAGCTCCTCGCCTGCTAGCCAGCTCACCATGAATGAGACATTGGATATTGAGCACTAAGCCTCCTCAGACAAAGGTTTAGCTTGGTTGAGCATTAAGCAAACATCTTAAAAGCATCAATACAGTGAAAAAGACGTTTCGACTGACCGCAGAAGCGAGGTGGCCTCATTCGAATTTACTCAAGTTTCTAACTGGAAGGCTGGCTCGGGGCCCGTAACTGCCATACGCGGTCTCTTCGTCGAATGAAGGCTTTGTGGTTCTGAGCAGCAAGTGTGCATTCCTAAATATGTAATTTTAAATACTCCTGGGAGCATATAGCCTTTCGTCGAAGTTGATTTTATTAGTCTTTCATGGTAGTTCAATTACTCGTTCGTTGACGGTTTGCAAATGTTCACTATTTAAGGAGTTCTTTCGGTATAGTATATTATATTATCCACGAAAGTAATTTTGGCTTATTTCCGTTGTTGACAGCATTTGCTATGCCATCATTCGTAGCCGTGGCACTAGCATGCATCATTGGCTTACTTCGCATGTCATCAGCACACTCGCTCTTGGAAGCCAACGCATCTGCCGTGGACAACGACCAGCTTTCGTCGTACCTGCGCGCCCCTTCCAAACAATGCACGCCAGGGCCTAAGCTATCGAAATGGCAAGCGCCTCCTCTGCAGCTCCCCTTCGTGCCGTTTGTTACTTTGACCGAAGCTCACAGCGGGTCGACCTGGTTCCGGACCATGCTCAACAGCCACCCGTGCGTGCGGAGCCACGGCGAAACGCTCCGGAAGCGCACGGACCTGAAAGACTTGTGGGACACCCTGAGCCGCCCCACCAAAACCGACGACCCAAGAGCGGTGCGGGTGCCCCTGTATGCCGCGGGCCTGAAGGGCTTTTTCACCCCCACGGGGGGCTCGGGCACCAACAAGCGGGGCGAAGCGGCCGACAAGTCGCGCCACGACTTCAACCCGTCCAACAAGGAAGTGTTCAACCCAGTGGCCAAGTTTTTGAAAGAATCCAAGGTTGGCATTCGCACTTTTGCACTTATCGACTCTCTTCTTTTCTCTTTTCCTTTCTCATTCGTATCATGAACTGTTCGTAAGAAACGTTTTTTCCGTTTCATCTTTTATTTCGGCCATGCATTACGCAGTATTCTGGAATTCTACCATTGCTTGCTTCGTCAAATTGTTGCTATCTTGTAGGTTGGAGTAGTCATATGGCTTCGGCGTGACCCGTTCGACCGTTTCTTGTCGTTTGCACGCGAAGCTCAAATTGGCCACCCGCATTGCCAGGCCAAGGTGAGGGGCACCTATTTGAGCATATGCTGAGCAAATATGTTTCCGTCTCCTGAGCTATGGCTGTTTGGTTCTGTTGGCTTTCCTTATGTTTCTCATTCTCGATTCACGGCCTTTTCTTGCTGTGACACCTGACGATGGTGCTCTCAACACCTTCTTCTCGGCATGCCTGGCGTGCGGATCATGTGTTCTTCAGATGGATTGCGACGTGGAAAAAGTGCGCACCTTATCCTATACACTGCCCTTGACCAAGATGGTGACCTTTTTGGACGAAGCCAAAAAGAACGACCTAGAAGCTGAAGCCATGCTCAAGCGCCTTGGCGTGCCAGTGCTTGAGGTATACTGCAGAGAGATCAAGGACTTGCATTGAGAAAGAGTATAGATTGATTACTTTTTGTCCCTTGGTGCGTTAGTACACTCGTAGACTCCCACTGCCAATTTTCTGGCCTCTTCTTCAGTAGGTATACAAATAGTCGTATAACACCTGCCGCGTGCGTAATCTTGCACTGTATTACGTCTCTTCGGCTCGCTGATTACTCCCTAATTTTTCTGTCTGCTCACCCAGGTAAAATACGAGGATTTGATTGGCGACGAAAAAGTGGCAGCTGCCTGGTGGTCCACCGTGCTGCAGTTCATTGGCATTTCGGCTGAGGACGCTAGCCTTCTGAACTCCGAATGGCGCCGCCAAATCGTGCGAGGCCACAAGGAAGTGGTCGCGAATTACGCCGAAGTAGCAGCGAAGTTGAAGGCGTACAAAGGCGGCCTCTATCTTCACCACCTCCGATAGAATGACTGCAGATCTCAGACCCCAGAACCTGCCGTGCTTCGCTCTACTAATGATTAGCTGTGTGACGCCAAGCCTTCGCTTCTCCCTTCACAGAAATACAGGCGAAGGAAACTTCTCTCTGTTTTACCATGAAGGAATCTGAATTCGATATTTGCCCTTCTCTTTTCTACTTCTTACCCTTATCGTTCATCCGTCTCATCCGACAAGATGCCAACTGCAATAGAAATAAATGAAATACGAGGGTTCCTCAATCGCATAACACGCTCCTTGAAATAGCTCTAAAAAGGCCAGTAACAAGAACACATGCCCTATGTGCCTGCCTCCTCGTCATGTAACATGCAATATCCATGTATATATCGTTTTTTGTGCATCTATTTGGCTTTTGGTATTATCGTGTTATCTGTTATCCAATCTTGATCACGAAAGGAATTGCCACCTGCGTGCTGAATGCTGCATGCTTCCTTGTGTTGGTAAAGGAACTTTAGCTGCTTGATCAATAGAGCTATAAACAAATCAAAAAGAGAGACGCCCGAACTCGGTTCTTAAATCCGGATGAGCCAGCGAACAGCGAAACTTCTCTCCTCGCGAATATAAGTTACTGCAATTAAAGCTTGCTCTCAGCGCCTTGCGTCGCCACGAAGCCCGTGCCGAACAAATAGTCGGGGCCAGGAAACACGATGTTGTAGTTGCCTTGGCCGCGCACCACGTGGTGTCCTACATGGTTGTTCACCATCCAGCGGGTGTAAAAAGTGTCCGCCGAGAAAGGGTCGAAGCGGTTCATCGCGCCTTCCACGTTCGGCGACAAGTATTCGTGGATGTCACCTGAAGAATGTAGCACATAAGTGAGTTGGAAAAGGTGGAAAAAGAGGAAAATAGCAAGGCATAATTGCGGCAATCGACCAGCGCATTCGAATAGTTTGCTGCAAGAACACGCTGCCCATCAATATACGCACGCTTGTGCTCGTACCGTGTAATGTTTGCCAGAGCGACGTGTGCAGGAAAGCCACCGCAATTGACACCAGCGGCATCGCAGCTATGCCAAGTACGTGGCCTTGGCTGAGGCCGAGGCTGAAGCAGTGGTCGAGTAAAGCTAACGCTCCAGTGGAGATGGCGGCAGAGGACGCAGTAGTCGCTGCGGAAAAGTAAATGTGCCTTGGGTCGCTCGCACCAGCGTCCTGTGTTCATCGTAGTTTTTTGCGGTGAGCACATTTACGCCAAATCATGAGCATACAAAGAAATTAAAAACAAAGATCATGAATTATAGTCTAGGGGCTCAATAAGTGTCAAACACCTCGTACGCCTCATACCTCTAGCGTCATGTCGCGTTTGGTGTCGCAATGGTGTGTGATGTGCAGCGTTTGGTAGGCGCCGAAAAGATTCTTTTCTAAGGTGCCATCTTGCGCGTGCATCACCCATCGGTGGAAGCAGTATTCGAAAATGGTAAACACGCCGAGTGAAGCCATGGCAGCACGCACCTCCGCGGGCAGCACCTCCGGCATCGCGACTCCTGCGATGGCAGTCAACGCCACTGCCCACGTGCCTGCCCGCAGGCTGAAGGGCACTGGCTCGTAATTGGCGGCTGCGGCATCAGCCACGATGGTTGCGATGGCCGGGTCTGTCTTGCCCGTGGTTGGTGCCGCCGTTGAGTGTCGTGTCATGACAGAGGGGCGAAGAGGGGCCACGGTTTGGCTCAGACCAGCAAGGCGAGACTGTGGAGCAAATGCAGCTGCCTGATAGGCTGAGGAAGCCCACGTGATGATAGTGATTGCCTGGTGGAGTTTCATGGTTGGCTCAGGAGTCGACTATATTGTTTAGTGCGTGGTTAGCTCTTTTTAAGAAACGTGGTTATGAAAACCACAACACCACAACAACACCACGCACTTCCCACGCACGTATCCTGGAGCTATCCGGAGATGTGCGGACCGTTTGTGATTCGCTCTAATTCTTTCAGCGATATCCCCAGCGAAAAAGCGAAAGGCTCGAGCGCTCGAGCGCTCTAGCTAGTACAATGAAACGGAGCTTGCCAAAAGACGAGGCTAATGCCTCAGAGGCCAGCAACTGCAATGAGTCTGCCGGAGCTAAGTTGCTAGATTTTTGTCTCGCGGGGGACGAAGCGTCGGCGCGTGTACTGCTAGAAACCGAAGCTGCAAACGACGACGGCGACAGTGCCGACGTGGCTGCCTACCAAGACGACAGCAATGGCATGAGTTGCCTCATGGCAGCCGCAGGAAAAGGGTCGCTAGCACTGGTGAAATTACTGTTGCAACATGGAGCTCCTTGGAATGCACTTGACCGCCAAAGCCGCTGCGCTGGCGAGTACGCTGTCGCAGGCATCGACACTACTGACAGTACTACGACGACGACAGGTGAACACCAAGCCTGCGTAGATTGCTTGGTGCAAGCTGGAGTGGCGGCTGAGCTGCTCTTTGGCGCTGTTGACCGCCAAGAACGATTAGCCAAAGCTGAGGCGAACAGCTCTCCTACACCAGGAGAAGACAAAGCGATCTCGGCGTCCGTGGACGCTAGCACAAATGGCAAAGGTAGCACTAATGCCGCAGATGGCGGTGATGGCACCAGGGAACGCGGCGATGGTAGCAGTAGTGCCAGCAGCAGTAGTGCTGCACCAGCATATGACGCGCACCATCCAGCACCTCCTGGGCTATACCTAGAGGACCGAGGTGTGCGCTACGACGGAGACAATTTGCTCGATTCTGCCGATGACGCCGTGATGATGGCGTGGGAAGCGCCGCTCATGGAGGCCCATGCAGACGTGCTTTGTGCTACTGGCCTTGAAGCATTTGGCAGGTTGGTCTTTTTTTAATTCTTCTCGTTATTTATCCAAATTAATAAGTTGTCGATTTTTTTTAAAAACCTTCCTCAGTCTTGTGCAACCTGTTGTTTTCTGGCCCAATCCGGTCTCTAGTTTGTTGGACCCACTTGGAGTGGACATTGCAACCTCTGTATGCGCTCACGCCAGCAGCAGTAGCGGCAGTAGCAGCAGCAGCCCTGGTACTAACTCCTCATCTGCAGAAGCAGAAGGTCGGAGTGGGCGTGCAGTGCTGAACATCGGGTTTGGCATGGGGATTGTGGACAATGCGCTCCAGCGGCGCAAGCCTGGACGCCACGTCATTGTAGAAGCGCACCCCGCGGTACATTAGTGTAGATAAATTTACGTGCGATTCTTCTTCTGATGTTGTCTTTCTTTCATCAAAGCGCTCGTTTATGCACGCACGCAAATGGTATCAATGACAGATATTAGTAAGTACTCAATTTTATTATTGCACTAATTTGCACACGCGCACAAGCCTGGCTAACGTGGTCATTTATCGTTTTTCCTGTTGCCTTGTGTTTGTTGGTTCTACGACATCTGTTTGACTTACAGGTGTACGCACGGATGGTGGAGGATGGGTGGCTGGACAAACCTGGCGTGGAAGTGGTGTTTGGAAAATGGCAAGACGTTAACTTGGCCTCGCTTGGGCCTTTTCATGGCGTCTTCTTTGACACGTGAGTTTTCTTTACATCGAAAAATCGTCTTACATATTAGATGCTGTTCATATAAAAAGAGAATTGCGGTTGTTATCGTATTTTCAAGTCGCTTCGATCCGATGTTCTCCATTTTACAGTCTCATTCTTTTATAACTACCTGCCGATGTCCTTTCAGGTACGGCGAGCGGTACAGCGACATGTCGGACTTTCACAGCGCTCTGCCGAGCATGCTGCACCCGGGCGGGGTGTACTCGTTCTTCAACGGCATGTGCCCCTTCAATGTGTTCTTCCACGGGGTAATCTTAAAGAATTAGCAACAAACAAGGAGATGGTTAAATGACACGCCATTCCTTATTTGTTTGGAACCTTAGCGCTTTCATTGTACTTTTGCCCGTGCTGCTTGGGTGAATATCACCATTCCTTGTGGTTGAGTACGCACAAGGAGGCAGGGGTATGAGAGGATTGTATACCATCGCCTAAAGCCTTTTTTTTCGACATGAACTGCCTTAATTGAGCGCCGTTACTCAGGTGGCTTGTGAGCTGGTGGACACAGAGCTCAAAGCGCTTGCTTTCAAAACGGTGTTTGTGCCACTGCACATTGAGTTGGATCCTGAAACATGGGAAGGGGTCACGCGAAAATACTGGCAGCGCGACACGTATTACTTGCCCATTTCGGTCTACCTCCCGTCATGAGACTTGAAGAAGGAGCAACAGAGCGATGACTCTAGTGCATTTGAAGCGAATCAAATGCTGTATGTGTGTAAGTGTGAGTGAATTAAGCACCGCGACTAACACTAACACCAACACAAAGTTATATCTTCCGACCTCAACTCCAAGGGCCAATTAGCCTACTCCGCCATTTGGCCTAGGCTTCGGTTGAATTTGGGGATTTGTGGACTTTTTTTAAACCAGCCCGCATAAAAACGACAACAACAAAACGAATAGGAGATAGGAGTTAGGATGTTAAGATGGATAAAGGGAGATCACTACGAGGCTACGAGGTGGTTTGATTTCGATGGCGGCCAATAACAATACAGTAATCAGTAATACACCGCTAGTCTTTTACTAGCCCGTAACATATCCCACACTTCTAAACCCCCAAAGAAACCGCAACACAGCAGCAGAAAACGGCAGATAGGAGCTCCTTAGGCCTTAAAAACTAGGTTACAGTCTTACAGGTACGCCAAATAGTCACATACACACGGCTTTTTACAATTAAGATTTAGGTCGCTTCTTCAACTTCCCAATTCAAGCCGACTCCACTTGACGAAGTTTCACTGAAAAGGTTCACCTGCTCCCCAAATCCCACCCAACAAAACAAAGTTTTCCAAGCTCAGAATTTGGCATCGCAAAAGAAAGCAACAGTCAAAGACGGGAATACAATCAAAGCATTGCACACGAGTTGGCAAGTTTGGAAAAAAAAAGAGTAACGAATATATGCCTCTGCGCGAGAATCATATGCTCGCCTTCACGTATCTTAGTATAGACTTACCGCTACAGTTCCCGATATGTTTCGTCGCCTGATGGCTGTGAGAAGTCGATACTTACTGTTCCGGAGGATCTCAAGACGCCCTTGTACTCACTTTTGCTGGCTCTTGCCGCCTCTGCACTCACTCCAAATCCCCCCCCACATATCCGATTCTTGCTCTGGCAACTGCCTCCCTCTAGTCGCTGTCACTATCACTGCCCCATCGGTCTTTCTTTTCCGGCTCAGGCTCCGCTGCTACTGCTGCTGCTGCTACTTCCACCCCTGGCTGCTCTCCTTGTGAAGATGAAGTAGATGGTGACGTATGCATCGTAGTTGCTGCTGCGTACTGCGCTTGTTCGACCCGTAACCTGGCTAGAAAGCCACTATTATTGTTCTTGCTTGAAGGCGCGCCACTGTTGTGGCTCATGGCAAAGTCAGCCGCTACTGCAGCCACCCCGTCGTTCCCACTGCCACCACCGCCGCTGCCGCCACTACCATCGCCTGTGCTGGTGCTCGTGTCATCTCCGCTGAGCCATCCGCGCACTCGCAAGCGTTTCCGCTGCTGTTCTTGGCCACCGCTGCTGCCACTAGCCTCGCTGTTGTTCCCACCGGCAGCTGCAGCCTGTTCCCTTGCGTTGTCCGCTGCGGTCGCGGCAAAGACCTCGGTAGGTTTCGCGAGCGCCGATTTGCGAGGCACGCCCCCTAATGTGATGGCAGCCGCTTGTTTCTGCTTCGCCCGAGCCACCGCCCCGAGCTCAAAGCCGCCGCCAACACTGCCACCGTCAGGAAGGTTGGCGATGCCCAGGCTATCAGAAGGTGGCTCGGTCTCGTCCCCAAACTCCACTACCTGCACAAGCGGGTTTCTGGGAGCATCGCCAGCCTCCTCGCTGCCTTTTCTTCCTTCTCCTTCTGTAACGGCACCACCAGCAGAAGCGGCATTCGCGCGGCTGTCGTCGTCAGCCCACCCAACGCGCTTGCGTTTGCGCTCTACAACTGCTGCTGCTGTAGCTCCGCTGCTACTGCTGCCATTCGCTGCTTCCACAGCCTTTGCTTCTGCCGCTGCTGCCTCAGCTGCTTCTGCTGCCCGATGCTCAGCCTCGTCGTCGCTGTCCGCGTCCCCCCACCGGTCAGTCACACGCTGCTTGCTGCTGTTGCTGCTGCTCGCTCGAGGCGGGCTCGGAGGCCTCGCATCGGCGAGCAACTGCCTCCTCGAAGAACCTCCGTCTTCGTCGTCGTCGTTGTCGTCATCACTGCCGCCACCGCCCCATCGGTCGCTAGAGTCATTCTTGCCTCCTACCGAAGTCTGCGCACCTGCAACTGTTAACCCTCCACCGCTGCCACTGCTGCTACCGTACCGATGGCTGCTGCCACTGCTGTATTCCGCGAAATTGTCATCTTCCATGTCCACTTCATTCACCGCGCCGCTGGAAGAGCTAGTTCCCGCGCCACTGCTACCACTACTGTTGCTGCCGCTCCCTGAGTGGTCAGCGCAATCATTGTTGTCCTGTTCAAGAAGCTTGTTGCCTCCCGTAAACGCACGCGTGTCCAGCCGCGTCATGTAAGCAGGCGCAGGCTCCCAGGAGGCATCGAGGGCTTCAAGCACTTCCTGCGTGTGACCGTGGACGTTGCGGCTCGCACATGTAGCCACGTCCCAGCCGTCGAGATGGGCCACGTAGCAGGCGTAGCCAGCGTGAGCGGCGTGCACGTAAAGTTGCTCGAAGTGGTCCTGCAGAACAGGTTGGTACGTTGAGCGAGACGGCAACGAAGTAAATGGAGTGAAAAATAGCATTGAATAAGGACCCGTAAGCGCAAAGTGATTGTGTCATGGCATCAGGAAACGAGAGCAAAAGAAGAAAGAGAGGTAACAAGAGAAAGGAGCAGGCATGATTTCAAAAAAATAATACTGCTTTACCTTAAGCGCATGAATAGCATCCACCACCACGAGAGGGTGAATCTTGGGCTTGGCAATGGTCTTGGTAAACGACGTAAAGAGGGCGGCCCTGTACTCTGGCTCGAGGGCTGCGTCGTATTCGTACCTTGATATCCGTATGGATCAAGAGAACACGATGGATTAGAGCAGAACAAGATTGTATAGAGGATCGGAATGAAATAAACTCATGAGAGAAAAAGCTGTTTCTTGAGAGTCTAATAAAGCACCTCTCAAAAAGTTGTGCGGTAATCATTGTGCTCTGGTGCAGTAAAATATGCGAAAATGAAAACGAGGTGAAGCGACTCACCCGTCGTCGCCTTCGAAGTAATCGTCGAGGCACAATATGCGCGGTGCAGCAGCCCCAGCTTCTTTCTCGAAATCACGCACCAGTTTGGCAAAGCGCGACTTGCCTTTGAAGACAACACAAAACATGTAAAAAGTAACATTTCAAAGTATTACTTTTATAAGACAAATATAGCAATATTCTGCTGGCTCACCACTGCCGGGCAACCCGCGTAAAATCACGGCAATTCGCTCGGGGCGCCCCAGACGGCCGGGCCGCAAAAAGAGGGCAGCGGTGTCGACGACTGGCGCTGCCGCAGGCGCTGCTGCAGCTTCCGTTGGGGCTGCCACTCCGGCGCCTAGCAATGCTCCTGCTGCTGCTCCTCCTGATGCTACCATGGCGCTCGATGCTATTCCAGGAGGTGCTTCACCCATGTAGCCCATTCCAGGTGGAGGCCCCACCAGCCCGCCACTCCCACCCACTAAGGCCTGTGGTGGCGGCAGCGGTGGGGGCGGAAGTGGCGGCGGCATAAAAGGAAGCGGTTGAATCGGCTGGGAAAAGCTGGGAGGCTGCGGTGGTTGTGGTGGTTGTGGCGGTAGGGGCGGAGGCGGCAGTGTTGCTTGTTGTTGCTGTTGCTGCTGCTGGGGATATTGCAAAGAAGTTTGTGCTGATATGGGCGGAAGCGGCGGCGGTGGCGGAGGTGGCAATGCCCCATTGGCAGCAGCTCCCTGCGCCGCATTGTACTGCGCCCATGCCTCCGCCTGCGCTCCTTGTACTGCTGCGAAGTCGGTCGCAGCTGGCTGCGGCTGTTGCTGTTGCTGTGCTTGAGATTGTTGCGGTTGAACCTGCGGTTGCTGGTAAAGCGGCTGCTGCTGTGGGGGTGGTGCGTACTGCTGCTGCTGCTGGGCTTGTTCAGCGTAGTAGGCAGCCCAAGCTTCTTGCCGAGCTTGCTCAGCAGGGTCCATGACTGCAACCCCTAAAAACACGGTGCCGCGCCATACAGAATGGATGGGCCAAGGAAACAAGATGGCCTCTCAATTGCGTGCGCTTACTACGCGGACACTAGCTAGAGAGCTAGAGAGAACGTGGAATAGAGTTTTGGTCACTAAGTGATCGTACCAGTGTAGTAAGTCCGAGTGCGTATGATGATTACCTGGCGATGGCAAGGATTGCAGAACGGGTACCGTTTCAGAGTGCAGGTTGTACTGTTGCCATGCTTGCGCCGTCTTCTTGGCGCCACGTGCATGGACTGAGCCACCTGAGGGCTGCGGCAACATTATAGGTGGTGCGGCAGCGGATTGCTGAGCGTTGTAAGCTTGCCAAGCCGCCTGCTGAGCTTGTTGCTGTTGCCAGTCCATGCTATTACACTCGGCCTGTCGGGTCCCGAACTGTATTATCTGTGCGCCTCTCGTAGCTCGTAGCTTGAGAGCTTAATTACTGTATTAGCTACCATACCAGGTAATTCGGGGTCGCTTCATCTCCTCTAGGTACAGTACGTAGTATGTATGAGGACCTCCACACCTTTATAGTAGCTAGCTCGAGAACGAATCGTCGCAAGAATGATATCTACGATCCGTTGAGGATTCAGATGAAATGAACGAAATGATGATGATGGCTTATATGATGATGACGAGGCGCACTAGCCAGTTGGCACTCCCAGAATACGTCGTAAAGTTTGTACTGAACACGAAATGGGCCAGTGGATCAGGTGAGCAACACAGCTTAAAAGTTGCTCAGGAGAGTGCGAAGAAAGTTAGAAAATCATTCTTTTACCAGTGCACAAGCACAACATTCATCTCAACACTTTCCTAGAAAAAGTTGTCGGCAACACATGCGCTTCATGTCGCTGGTTTTTACTGCAATGTGTACTCCACGGCTCGGCAGCGCGTTTATTGCTAGACACGTTGCCTCGAGGAATGCTGTGGGCCGAACCTTAGCCACCTCAGCAGCAGCGGAGAGTAGTGTTGATGAGGCAACCGTGCAGCACAACTACAAGAGCATTCAAGCTAAAGTAGACGAAGCGGTGTCGTTGCGAGA
>Ga0307979_1001336_pt1 | contig 17456 bp, 21 predicted proteins | sample OrgLakmetage1058_FD_201833 | JGI IMG/M metagenome (GOLD analysis project Ga0307979, IMG submission 201833) | Saline water microbial communities from Organic Lake, Antarctica - #1058 | ecosystem: Environmental > Aquatic > Non-marine Saline and Alkaline > Saline | place: Antarctica: Organic Lake...
TCTTGGCTGGCAATGGCGAAGGTTTGGCCGTCGGGAGCGAAGCTGATGTCTCGGAGCCAATGCTTGGCATCGCGAGCTTCGTGCACCACCTATGTATTTGTAAAGTGGTTGAATGAATGGATGTTTAGATGAAGTAGAATGGTGATGATGAAGCCTAATTAGTTGCTTAATTGATAAGTGGGTCACAGATGCAATGCACACAAACATGCCTTATACGTACACCTACTACGCTACACTACTGCGCGTAAAATACCTCCATGGTCAAGGCGTTCAGCACCACGAACACGCCATCTTTGCTCTGTTTGCCTCGCCCCGGCACAGGTGAGCCGCCGAGGCCCACAATCAACAACTGACCGTCAGGCGACCACGCCACGCACCTGAAATATACGATATTAGGAGGTTTGGAGTGGGCAGTCGAATAGTCGAGCGAGGAAATTAATTTTTGAATCGACAAAAGCATGGAGATCACTTTTACACGTCACTTAAATCTTAGACTTCCTTCTCCCCATCTCCCTATGCATGTACCGGCAGCACGCGTCCAATTGCGCTTTCCTAAGCAGCCTGCCGGCGCCAATGGACCACACTCGCACCGTAGCATCATCCCCACATGTAGCCACGATGTCAGCGCTGGTCGGGTGCGGGTCTAGGCCCCAGGCCTCTCCTAGAGGACCGTCGGACTCCAAGTTGCTGAAATGCCCTTCCACCAGCAGAGTCCACGAGCCTGTAGAGTGCATGTGCGTACATGTGGGTATGAGCGAGTGTATCAATATAAAGGGACATGTAGGTTATATGTCAGAGGCACAGCGAACGAGCACACAGACACACCAGGAAGAAAAGAACATGAAAACAACCTTCATAAATACAAAGAACGCTCTTAAATTAAACATGTCTGCTCAAATTTCAACTATATCTGCTCATCTCAATTCTCTTCTCGCGCACCAGTCTCGACGCTCAGTTCGTAAATTTCACCGCTAGTCGCGCCTACTAGCACTTTGCTTACGAATTCGCCGCTGCCCTCGCTGCCCGCCCTCACTCCAAAGCCTAGACGGCCGCACACCGCCCTTAAGCCCGAGAGCAGAGGCGGCACGTCTGCCAACTGAATGTCAAAAGTGCCACTCTGCTCCAACTTCTCGTTGAAGACCCGCACCTAATATAATGCAGCGTACAAGTGATAAAGCTCGTGTGAGCATGGAGGGTTATAGCAATATTGCAACACATTCTTAAGGTGACATTTTTTATTCAATCTAGAATTCAAGCTTTGGCGTCCTCCTCTTCCCCTCATCTCCTCATCCTCTTATTCCTCGTCTCACCTTCCCGTCTTCGAGCCCGCACGACACCACTCGTCCGCCTTGTCCATCGCGAAAGGTCGACGCCCACACTGACCCTACCGCTCCCTCGTGCGCTGGCAGCACCTTCTCACAGGCCCGGCCTCGGAACGCATACAAATGACCGCTCAGACTCCCACACACGAGTCGAGGCCCCGCAGAAGCGCCACAGAGCAGCGGTTGAGCTCGAGCAGCGGCACCCCAGAGCCCTCGTTCAGAGGTTAAAGTGCGACCTTCAGCACTCCAAAACTTGACATAGTCCACGCCTCCCTGTATTAGGAAAATGCAGAGAGAGATGTATGAAGTAGTATGAGAAGTCAGCAAAGTTTGAGGAGCACAGAGGTCGAGCTTATGAGTCTGATATCAGGTCATGATAAGGGCTATAGTAGCTCAAGTATATCATACACATGTAGAATCTGCAGCATTTTACCGTGGCGAAAAGGTATCCCGGGTGCCGAGGAGGGGGGTTCTGTAAGTCGACCTGGGTTGTTTTTACACCAAGTATACACAGGCAGAAGAGAAGATCATAACTAATAGCAATAACACTACACTTGAAGAAAAAAAGTTACAAAAAAATCCTTCTTTATTGGCATCTTCCTCTGTTTCTTACCTCTGGCTGGTTGTACAGACCCCCCGGGCCCCAGCAGGTCGGGTCCAGAAAGGTCGCAAAGTAAGTTGGCCTCGCATCGCCGGGGGCATACGCCAGCTTGCTCGCCAGAGGACGGCTGGTCGCAAATTGGGTCAAACCGTCGCTTCCCCCTCCTCCGGCGGGTACAGACGACAACTTCCTGGCGTCTTCCCAGAGACCGGTTAAAGTGCCCCACAGTACCACCGAATGCTCCAGATCAGAGCCGACCTGATAAGCGATAAATGAGCAAGAGAATGGAAGATTTGGCTTTCTTCATTCGGTGGCTCATAAGATACAAGTGCGCCTCTTCAATGGGGAAGAGAAATAGTACTAATATAATACCATACCAACCGCTCACCGACACGATTCGCCTGCCGTCTGCAGACCACGCCAGGCAGGCTACACCTCCTCTGTGGAAGGGCCCTAACACCGCTAGCTCCACACAGCCCGCGGCGTCCCATACCCTCACGAGTGGCCGAGGCGCCCTTTCGCCGCTCGCCACGTAGCGCCCACAGGGGCTGGCGGCGACACAACTGACGGGAGTGCCGGCATGGCCTCGGAACAGGCGCTGGGAGTTGGTGTGCGTGTCCAAACAGGCAACGAAGCTGCCTCCGCAAGCCCAGATCGGGTGACCAGCGGAAGTGTAGCCTAGGCAAGGCGACCGAGACCCAGGAGGCGATGACTGGACCCCGAATGCACGCTCTAGGGAGAGGGCCTGAATGTGAGAGGGAGAGGTGCAGGGGGGGGGGTAGCATTTTAAAAACCAAAGATCAGAAAAAGCAAAGGGCAAAGAAAATCAAAATTCACAGCAGAAGTAGTGAGAAATCGTCAAAAATAACATACGAACAGTTTTTAATACGGGAAGGCGTGTTCTTGTAGTAGTAGTAGTACTATAACGTATTTTCATTGCAATTACAAAAACAAGCTCTTCACCTGAATGTTGGGCGTAGCTTCCAAATTGCCATACACCTCCATATCCGAAGGTTCCACCATCGCACTGAGCCACGGCATTTCAACCGGCGCACTGTTAATCAACGGGATGCTGCCAATTTCGTTGCCGTTTTCGTCGTGATTCTCGTCTTCCTCTCCGTCGAAATGGTCGTGGTGCCCACCTTTGGAATCTTTCTTTTTCTTGCCCTTCTTTTTGCCACTCTTCGCGGCTTCAACGGCCGCGTCTTCTAGCAATGATTCCGCCGCCGCTTCGGCTGCGCCTAGGCCATCCATCGCTTCGGGCTCAGCGTCTGCTCCCAGGACCTAATGAGAGAGGAGGTACGCACGCATGGAATAGAAGAGGTAAACCAATTGATATCGCAAAGATCTGCCTACACCTACTCGCAAGAGGAACGATGTATGAATTTACACAATTCGAACCACCTTTGGCTTATCTTTACTCTAATATCTCATTTCATTACCTGTTTGGCGTATCTTGGATCGACTTTGGGCGCAAATGGGCTCGTGTGCATGGCATCGTGCAGACCGGGATCGTCATGATCGAATGCCCACTGAAAGAGTACCTTCTCTTTACCACTCATTGACACCAGATGCTTGCCTCCATTCACCCAGCGCACTTTGCTCAAACCCGCCCATCCCTCCCCTGTAAGCGCAGGCATTGGCGCTGGCAGAGGTCGAGGGGTCCTGCCCTTGTGACTCCAGGCCGCTGGAGATGAGGCGCTGTGCGCGCGGTATAGTTTGTGCATCGCCTAGTTGAAAGCACACAGGTGGCGTAAGAAAGTGTAGAGGATGAGGTAAAGCTAAATAATGAGAGAAAAAGGATGTCAAATCAAAGAAAAAAAGACAAGAGCTCACGCAAATGAAGTATGTGTTATTAGGGATCCAACAAAAGCAAATACTTAAGTGCGATGTAATTCACATTTGTATCATATTCGTGTATATACACATGCGCACATACCAGGGAGGAGTCCACCGGATAGCGCCACAATTTCAGCCTACCGAAGCTGTCTCCAGTGGCCACAATTCCTTGCTGGTGCGCGTTCCCACTCCCGCTGCCGGAGGGGTACATGTGCATCGCGTCACATGTAACCACGTCGGTGCCATCTGCCTGCGGCGGCCACACTCCTTGCGTCGCCCATTGCATAGGCCCGGTGCACGACTGCCACTTGATGTCCCGAATCTTGCTCAAATCCTTCACTTCCGCCCCGCTGTCAGCCTCTACGTAACAAGTCGCAAAACCGCTGCAGTTGCTGACGATGTACTGCGAGTTTTTGGAGAAATCCACGCTTCGAATCGGGAAGTTATGCGCGACCGCAGCCCCTTTCAATGCGAAGCCGTCGTCGGCGTTGTACAGGTACACCTTGTTGTCCAAACTGCCAAACGCGAGAATCGAGCCACTCGGGGACCAGGCCGCGCACGACAGAGGTTTGTTGCCGTCGGTTTGACCGCTGTGCTGAACCCCGAAATCGCTGGTGCCCAAAATCACCCATTTCCCATCCGGCTGCTTGGCGTTCTTCTTGATCGGGCACCCAAATCCAACGGCTAGTCGATCTCCGGAAGGGCTGTAGGTGACGCACCGAGAGGGAGCTTCCAAGCTGGTCATAGAAAGGACTTCCTTTTTGTTGGCGTCCCATACCCGAAGCGTCGCGTCATCCCCCACCGTCACGAAGCTTTTAAGAGGATAAAGGTATGAGAGAGAGAGAGATGGAGAGAGAGAGAGATCAAGAAAGGCAAAGATACACAAGTGAGAGGAGATTTATACAAAACATGATTAGATGGCAAGGATTCATGAATAAAAGATTCAGAGGCCAATAAAAATGAAGAGCACAAGAAAAAGATAAAGACCCAACGTGTAACCATCAGCATCGCACCTGGCGCTAGTCGGGTGCGGTGCTAGTCCGTGCAGCTCGCAATCCAGGTCCGAGTGCGCATGTCCCTGTAGCATCGGCCCTCCTCCGACCATGCAATTCGTGCCATCGCGCGCACTCAGCTCGAACACCTCCGCGGCTAGGGTGGAGGTTAGCACACGCATGTTGGCGGCATCAAAGTCCAGAGACCTCACAATGGGCCCAACGGAACCATGCACGGCGACATCGATCACGCAGGTGACTGTGAGGGTGCTGGTCTTGTCCGCGTATTTCCAGATCTATATAAAAAAAGAGGCAGACAAAAGAATAAGCAAGTAAGTGGACATCTTAGTTTGTCAGGACACTTTTGTTGGGATGAAATCGAGTCGAATACGGCCAGCGATGCATTGTAAGTATATTCTATATCCGATCATGGAAATCACATGTAACACTTAACCCACCTTGATCAGGCCGTCGTGTCCTCCGGTCGCGAGCACATCTCCTTGACAGCTCAACACATTCACCGGTCCCGTGTGCACCGGCACTTCCTTCGACAGTTGCGCCCCCGCAAACATGTACAAACTTCCGTCCTGGCACCCAACCACTGTGCGCATCCCGTTCAAACGAGGCTTCTGGGGGTGTGCCGCAGTGCCAGTGGAGGCATTGCTACCGGTGGCGCCCCAAGGATCGACTCCAATAAAACCCACGCACAAGAAAGTCTGCCATTGCCCTTCAGCACCTAGCGTGGCACTCTGCCAGGTCGCATTGTGACCTCCGTCGCTAAGAGTCCAAAACCGAAGCAAATTCACGCCGCATTGCACTAATTCCAGCGGAGGCGAAGGTATTCTCTCCATTTCTTCTGCCGAGTGTTGCGGAGGCGGTGGCGGCACAAATGCAAGGTCAAAGACTTTGTCTTTGCTGGTAGGGCGGTTCAAGAGCACCGTGGTCGCTTCCCAGTCGTGCACCACTAGAGAGTGCCAGTCGTCACAGCTGGTGGAGGCCAGGTAACGGCCGCAGGGGCTGAAGCACAAGTGCGTCACGCCGCGGCGGTGGGCGCCTATGAGCGCGACGAGGGACTCTTTGGTGGGCGATCGTTCGCCGAGGGTAGCGGCAGGACTCATCCCGGAGGAGTTCGGCGGCACCGGTGGCTTCAGAGTGTTGCGATAGTCCCACACCAGGATGAAAGGGGTCTTGCCTTGCTGCCCGGTGGCCATGAGTGAGCGAGTAGGGTGCACGGCTGAGCATAAGACTTCATCGGAGTGCTCGCGATGGAACGACATGGTCCGAGAAGAGGCCTGAGATGGAGATCAGAAAGAAAAGAGGAAGAAGATGAGACAATGAATCACAACGAGTAAACATTTAAGCGCGCCAAAAGAAATCTAGTAAGACACAATATAAATTTCCAAAAAGACGAAAAAGATCGAGGTCGTTTCTTGCCTCAAACACTGCTGACACAGCTCCCCCAAAGAAAGTGATGAGCTTCTCGTTCCCGCTCCCTCGTTTCGAGGCTTGTGCAGCTGCTGCGTCAGGATGCATGCCCCAAGGGCGGGCGTATCTAGGGATGAGGAGGGTGGTGATGTTCTGAGGATTATGGTAATAAAGATGAAATAAGAAAAAAAGGTGGCAAGACAGACTCTTCATTTACAACGACACCTCTCTATACATACATCCATAATCGTATTCGTTTACCTCACGCCCTGTCGCACATCCCCTGCTCTATGGCCGTGCATCCATTCGAGCCGCAGAGATCCGGTGGGCTCATCGAGCTTCTCCGGCGGGGGTCGCGACGGCGCCATCGCCACTTTCTGCCACTGCCGCACGGGCGCAAAGTCGTCATTCGAAGCGCGCTCTTCGGCGAACATGAGCTTGGTGCGGTCGTCGATGTTGGCCGCTTCCGCAACGGGCAAACGGCTGAAGTCCTAATATTGTATATGAAAACAAATAGAACACAAATGGGTATAAAACACAAGTACAAAATAGTATTTAATGGTGATGAGAAAGGCTGCATTTCTATACCTCTAGCCTTGTGTTCACACTAACGAAACAAAAAGAAGAATTAGCACCACCAACCTTGGTGTCTCGAAGGTCGTGTGTTTGAGCTCCCGTTAAGACATCCTCAGTGCAAGCTTCATCCAAAGGCGCACCTCCGCTCGTGTCCACCTTCCACTGGCACACAATCCCATCCTCGCGCCCTACCGACATCAATCGCTGGTTGTCACAACTGAACACGACGCCACCGGTGCCGCCGCCGCCGTGGGCTCGGTAATCTGCGCTGCAAGGTTGAGCGCTAGCAGCAGGGTAGCGCCACAGCCGCACTCGACTGTACGAATCGCCCGTCGCTAGGAGTTGGGTAGAAGGTAGGTCCCCTTTCGCGAGATGACTCCTGCAGGCAGCGCGTAAGTCGCAACCGTCGTCATAGGTGCCCCAGCAGCCTTGCGTGGCCCACCCGTAAACACACGAATGCGTGTGCCATTTCACGTCTTTCAAAGTCGCCCATTGGGCATCAGGATCTCGCGATTTCTTTACTTCTTCGCCCCCTCGAGAGCCTTTCGCGATGAAGAATTTGAGGAACCCCGCAGTGTCGCAGGCTTGAATGATGGCCCCGTCTTTCGAGAAGTCGACTCCTCGCACGGCGCCTCGTAAGCCGCGGCATTTTCCAGCACCGATCCATCCGCCGAGGGAACGGTCCTAGGAGGAGGGGTAGTAAAAGAAGGAGAGATTGTTAGTAAAAGAAGGAGAAGAACAGTGAATGAGACATGAGAAAAGAGTGGAAAAGTAATGCAAACAGTTGCGTGTTCTCTTTTCTTATTTGTTTCCTTCTCTATATTAATTCACCTTTACACTCCCGATCCTCTCCCCTTCACTACTCCATTCGCTTCACCTTGGCGTAAATGTAGACACATGTATCGGCGCTCCCGCAGGCCAGCACACTCCCGTCCGGCGAGAAGTTGACACATGTAATGCACTCCTTGGCATCCCTTCCCTCGTGCACCACCGCTAGGCCATGCGCGTGACCGGCTCCGTGATCCCCCGCGTGATCGCCCGCATGGACTGTGCCCGAATGCAGGCCTTTGCCTCGCTTCAACACTAGGAAAGCCCCGTCTTTGACTTGACGATGGGCGGAAGGACCCACGCTAGTGCCTTGACTCGAGTCGTAGCCGAGGCCCACCTAAGAAGGAGAGAGGGAGTTCATTACAAGGAGAGAAAGAGAAGCAGTTCTAGAGTGATACGTAATACGTATATGCACACTAGCAGCCGCTACATTTGTTTCACATCACATCCAATAATATTGATTACCGCGATGAGGTCTCCTTTGGAGCTCCAGGCCACGCATCTCGCCATGGTATCGAGCTCCGCTAGCCCCACACAGCGGTGGTGGTAGGCATCCCACACTCGAACCTAATGTAGGGGGATGATTGTATCATAGGCAAGAAGAGGTGCGAGGAAGAGAGGTTAAGGGAAACAAAAAGGAGAAATATAAACGCGTATACAGTTCTGACATCAAGTCAATTCTAGGTCAAATTCACTGATCTTCCGACAGCAGCCTCTTGATCTCCTACACCTGCCCCTCTTCCTCACATACATACCGTCATGTCCTCGCCCACGGTCACAAACTCATTGGCATTGTTGGGGTTAGCCGACACGCCAAAGACCCGGTGTGAGTGGTGGCCAGTGATGATGGGCCCCGCGTGCATGTCAAACTCTTCCGAATCGTGCACCTCGTGGACCTACATGTAGTTTACAAAGAAGGAATGGGTGTGATAGATAGGCATGAGTGCACTCAAAAGGTAGGCATCATTCAGATGCACACATACATGTGAGACAAGAAGAAAACTACATCCTCAGCACAGCAACTGCTACCTTCTACTGCGTGCACATGTACTCACTTCGGCGGACCAAAACGCCACCAGCAGCTTATGGTTCGGCTCGTCCCACGTGCAGCTGTGCACTAGGGGGTTCTGCGGCCCTAAGAGTGGCACACAGTCGAGGCACCGCCCGAGCTCTAGCTGGGAGTTCCACAATTGCAGCTTGCCATCGGTAGAGCCAGTGATGAGCCCTCCTGCTAGTCCCTGCCTCCGTGCTTCGGGCTCTCGGGCTGGGATCACATGCATCGAGGTGACGGCACCACTGTGGCCCTGTATATAGAGAAGGGGAGCATGGAGTGATATTCAAAAGCGAGAGTGATGATGAATAGGAGATTAAGGCATTGGAAAATGGCAAAGCAAAACAGGAGGGGAATTGCACCTAATATAATCGATTGGAAAAAATGAGACCACACCAAAAAAAAGACACCTAATACCTTGACAGAGCGCAGCGCTGCTCGGCCTTCCCACACGATCAGATGGCCACTGCCGCCGCCCGTCAACAGAAGCTCGGGCCCGAAAGGCCGACAGCACAGCAGCGGCATCTGGGCAGCCTTCTTGCCAAACAGGCCTCGCTCCTTGGTGAAGTGCAGAGCACCCCCCTCTGTACCCGAGGCCCCGGGGCCACCCCCCGATTTGAGCCCTAAAATCGCCCTCTGCCGCAGGGCTTTTTTGGGGTTGCCACGACTCGCCAGGTCTGACGCTTCGGCCTAATATATAAATGCACGAAGGTATGGATGCATGGGAGAGTATTGTGAATGAGCACGTATAAAGAAGAAGGAGAAAGCGAGCAAGAGAATGGGAGAGGTTTCACACAGCAATAAAACCCCCAACAAAATACCTGAGTCCAAAACGACACATGCCCCACACCGCAGGTCACGAATCGTCGATCGTTGGCCCAGCACACGTCTAGGATCGGTCGGACAGCCCCCGCCGCAGTGAACAACAGCCACTGGGACCTCCACGCATAGACTGCCACGCAATGACGGCCCGTGGCGCCCACTAGGAGTAGGAGTATTGGGTACACGCACCAATACATGCAGGCACACAAGCGTTAAAAAAGATATTATGGCGAAGACGACGCACACACTTGTGATGAGGGGCTAAGAAGATAAAAAAGAAATAAGGACCTGAAAGTCATGCTTCATTTTTGTCTCGTCATTGAATAAAAAAGAACTCATTTTATTTTCTGAAGTATTCCCTGAGCATCATATTTACCGGTGGCAATTCGCTCGCCATCGGGCGACCACGCTACATGTGCAATGCCCCCCTGATGAAAGCCTTTCAGAGAGGCCAGCAGCTTGGGGGGATCTTCCGAGGAGCCCGGCGACCACACCAGAACCTTCGGGATGCGGCCTGTTTCGCCGCTGGCTACGAGACAGGGGGTCTCCTGACCTTGCTCGCTGAGAGGCGGGGGAGTCCCAATCCAGACCCGCAAGCAAGTGACGAGGTCCGTGTGGCCGTTGAGATACCTAGTGGCATGACAGGAGAAGATAATGTAGATTCAAATGGAAGTCAGAATCAAAAAAGAACGACGAAAAATTTGGGCACTTCCAATGTAATCAAGGGCCACAACCAAGAATAAGGGGTGCACGTAAGTTAAAAATATGATCAATACCGCTGCCTTCCGAGGTTCAAATCGAGCACTACACAGAGGCAGCCAGCTGGATAGACCACTTCTCCGCTGGCGGTGTAGTTCAAAGTCTGTCGCCCAGCCTTGGAATTGAAGCCGTGCACCCATCTTTGGGTGATAAAGGAGAGGACAGAATCGAGAAGGGAAGAAGGAGCTTACGAGAAGTAGATAGGCTGAAAGTTTGAATGGAAAAGATGCATGCGTTACACTTCCAACCCTCCGTGATTACCATTCATTATGCATTACTCTCAAGGTAAACTACTACAACTCCACTCACTCTAAGCTGAGGTGAGCATCGGGTGCTGAGTCCGGTATAGTCGGAGGGCAGTCAGTGGGCTCTGTGTCGGGCACCACGCCTACCATCCAGGGTGGCTGCGCACAGATGTCCTGAAACAAGCCCCGATCCTCGATCCCCACGCAAGCGCCGCCGCCGGAGTCCAGGTCAGTTGCCGCGAATTCTTGAACCGAGCGAGGCGGCGCGGGCTCTGCTCCATGCATCACCACCTAATATCATATTAGCACAACAATTATGAAGGAGGAAAGGGGTGTCTCATCCACATTAGGGACCATTCATAAAAAAGAAACACACACTCACAGACACACAAACACAACCACCTCTTTTAATATGTAAGGTTTCATCTCACCAGCTCGCACAATTCATCGAGGTCGCTGGACTTGAGCACGGGCACGTCGAGCTCATCGAGGTCATCATAAAACGACAGCCAAGCCGACAGTTCCGGGCTGGCCTCCGCGTAGGTCAAAAACTCCGCCAAGGTTAAGAAGGGCGCCGATTTGGGGGACAATCGAGCGAGTGCACTGCCGTTGAAAGTGTTGTCTCTCAGGAACGCCGCCGCTGCCACTCGCTTGATGTCTTCCTCCAGAGGCACATCCATGTCGCTCAGTTTGCACAGGCCGCTGGCGGTAGTGCGCAGGGCTAAGGCCAGTTCTTGCGGAGACAAATCTCCTGACTCATCAAGGTCAAACACCCCAAATACGAAACGCGCTTTCTCCGCCGGAGTCATGGAACTCATGACCGCAAACGCAGAGATGAATTCGAGTGCATCAACGAGATCGTTTTCATCGTCATCTAGGGTTGTAAACACCGCCTGTTTGATTTGATGTTGCCGGTTCCGTTAGATACAGTTGGGAGAGGAGTAATGAAGAAACGATTTAGACATTGTGAGGAGCGCAGGAGAAATGCAGCCTAGTTTAAGAATAAGAACGTAACAGTGAAAAACAAGTAGAAAAGAACATCGCGTTGCGAGCCTTATCTAGAAGGCTTGAAAAATTAGCGCCCCCACGCTCGTTCTACCTACAGTTCAAAGTGCTTTCAAGTAACACGAGGGCTGAACGGACCCCTCTAGAAACCACGCATTGCGAGTTGACATAGCACTATGCGCAAGAAACATGACAGGAGCTGTGCGTGAGGGCACCTTTGAGATCAAGTCTAGCTTCTTTTCAGTGTATTCGAGGTGGTCCTTGAGGCAGGTACGCAGGATGAACATGAATTCATCCTGTGTCAAGCCCAGCCCCTCTGCCGTCTCCGAATAGCGCGCGTACAAACGATACACGAGCCTTTTGGGCAAGTTTGAAAAGTGCCGCGATGCAGGCAACAGCGGCGCGCGGCCAAGCGTCTGGCCCATGTCTTAGATTTTAAAATGCACCTCTAGTAGCTCAGCGCTCAGCGGCAAAAGCGGTTTGGGATTTGGGAGTTGGGAGTATTTGGAAATGTTGGCACCAGAAAGACTTAACACCCAGATAAAAAATTGTATTCAGAATATTTTAGAAAAAAAATCACCAGTTACCGTCACCAGTCACCCTGCTTGCTGTGCTTAGTATTGTGTATTTATTAAATCATAATGTTGTAGAGGACAGAGGCCGAAAAGAGTTTTCGAACACGTGAATATCCCACGCAGGAAGCTCATAACAAATATACATATATGTATGCGTTTAATATGGTTATAAGTGGAGTTATTATTTTCCTCAGTGTGCCTTCATGGGTAAATAGAGCCAGCGCTTATGCGCGTTAATCCTCCGGAGGTACAAAACAGACGGCGCCAACACAAAGGATACCGAGCAACTATTCGCACAAGCCACCCCTTACTAATTACGAGGGTTAATCACACCTAATACTTGTAGCCCCTTCCATTATACAAAATATCAATCAGATTTGACACTTGTGGCGACTTCTACTCCATTTTTGACGCGATGAGTGCGATAAGAACACCCCAAAGACGCGTCGACTTTAAAGACGTCCCTCAAAGGACCCTATGCAGGGCTCACGCCAGCTCCGACTTATGTTATTACTCACATCATGAACCTCTTGCATATATATTAGCTGGCGTGAGCCCTGCATAGGGTCCTTCTGGAGAATTCCCAGCGCGCGACGATTACAATCGTGCTGAAAGATGGTGAAAGAATCTGTGGTGGGTGCAACAAACTAGAAGGCGTAAGTTCAAATTTCATCGGCTCTACTTTTACGTTGGCTATGCTGCTTCCATCTTTTTGCGCACTGTCCACTAATATTGCTCACAAGGCTTGATCTATTAAATAAGGTATATCGCCGCCGGAAGCTGTATGGTGAGCTAATTGCACGATTTACGACCAGAACAGGTTCCGAAATCGTACACCCAGTCCTTTAAAGAATGTCTACTTTCTGGCCAAATCGTCGACCGTGGTTATGAGCTTCCTGCGTGGAATATCCACGTTTTCATAAACTCTTTTCGGTCTGTATCCCCTGTAGCACTGCGATTTAATACACCCATATCTTTTAATAGTATATCGGTCACCACGAAGTACATATGGCTTTATGGCACTTGTCCTCTTTGTTGTAGCTGGTATGCTGCTTGCTGTTTTTATGTTCCTTGGGGTTATTAACTCAATTAAAGGACTCAGTCAGTGAGGTAAGGCGCGAAAAATATTTATGTATGATCCAGTTCAAGTTTATGTATTGTGCACAAAGAAAAAATCTCAGGGACCTCAGGCATGCTCCTTTGTAGTGCAGCCACAAGAAAATGAAAAATAGGCTCAGGTTGCAGAATCCTCGATGAGTGTACGCAAAGCACGATTTGGAATGACCAATGTGTGTGGTAATTCTTCATTGGTCTACCAAGAAAAGGAGTAAAAGAGATAAGCGTGTGAAAAGCAGGGAGATTTAAAATTTAAGCGGGCTGAGGATTCGAATGAGTAAGTTTATCTGAATAATGAAAGATTATTTGGTTCGTGACAGAGCGCTTACCTTCGGAGAACGTCGACTTCGTTTGAACCACTTAAGAATCGCTTCGTGCTCATAGGTGTGCCCATCTGCTGCAATTACCTATCAAAAGAAACGCAATTCAAGTATTAACTTTGTTAAACTGAGAAGTGAAAGCCTGGAGGGTGATATGAGAAGAGCCTATGAACAAACGAGGCTCAGAGTAGTACCTACCGGATCTCGCATGACTTCATAGGTGATCGCACATAAGAATTCATGGGGCTGTCGCTGCGAGGCAGGAACACCATCAGTGTCTCTCTTTGAAGGTTGAGGCGCATCTCGAGGGCTATGACTCGAGGCATGAGGCACTGAAGGTGCTGATGCATCTTTGCTAGGGACATTGCTCGACGAATCTGGCACCTCCCAACGCCGCTCGCCCATAGTAGGCGGCAAATTTTGCACATGTAAAAGGTGCCCAGGCGTCTGAGGGAAGGCCCCAATTCTAGAAGGCGGCGCGTTAGAAGAAGGTACTGTACTCGAGGATGATAACACTCCAGTGGTAGACGACGAGCCTCTAGTAGATGGCGCTGATCCCGCAGCAAGATTCTCAGCACGGTGAAGTTCCTGCGCTGAAGATCTAGCTCGCTTTTGCGAAATACTTGAAGAAGACGAAGAAGATGAGGATGAAGACGAAGAAGAAGACGAAGCTGGAGATGCAGATGGAATGTCATGATCACCATCCTCATCGGAGGAGGAGTCAAGCACATGATTCCGACGGCGCTTTCGCCCTAGCGAGCCACCTGAATGAGCGCTAGAGAGCTTCGCACGTGCTGCTGTTCTCCTTTGGGGTGGTGCAATGGCACTTCCTTCGTCGCCACTATCGTCGTCACAACCGCTTCCTTCGTAACTCTCAGTACTTGCATCATCCCATTCTGCCTCGGAGTCTTCACTGTGGTGATCTGCCAATGTCCCTGTAGAAGGCAACAAGGACGACGACGACGACGTTGGTGTTGGTGCAGCAGACGATGAAGAAGGAGCTAGCACACGCTCGTGTGGTGGCTCCTCCATTCGATGGTTTGCACTCGCCCGTAAAATGAGGTGGTGGCGTTCAAGATAATCGCGCATGGCTCCTCGGCCGACAGACGCGCCAAATAAATTACGTAGTGCAGCATCGCATGTCAATGTAGAAGCATGCCCCCCTTGGCCGAGGCAGCCTCGAGATACGGCATACCGCCTCACAACTGACGTTACTTCTTTCGATGAAACCAAGAGGCGATAAGTTAGGCTTGAGCTGGAAGTGCCCTGTGAAGCTAACGAGGAAGGCTTAACTTTTCGGCAAGAGGCGGTGTAGGTTGGGGCGTAGGTTTGAAGAAAAGTTGTAAGGAGATCTGACGTCACGAACACACGAGATGGATCATCAGCTGACGAGGCTCCGGCTGGAGGGCCAGAGGATGTTGCATAGGGCGTTGAGCCCAAGTGTTGCGCTAGAGCAGAGGCGACACTGGAAAAATCAATAGTACTGCGACCAAACACCTGCGGCGGCAATCATGAATATTGGCATAAATCAAAGCATTCTTCTTCTAGGATCACATCTTTCAATTTTGAAAAACATGCATATCAAAGATACTGCACGGACCTCTCGCATCACATTGTTGCATAGAATAACGCGCCCATTTGAAGGATCTTGTAAGTTGTGTGCTTTCGCATAGCTCCAGAGCCGGGATGTCGCTTCACCTCTTGACAATCGCAGCCCACTAGTGCCGCTTAAAAGCCTTGAGAGGCCAGGCGAGCAGTACAAGGGTGGTGGCGGAGCACGCGGTGTCGCCTTGCGTTTCCTTCGCTTCTGAGAGCGCAATACAGAACATCAACTGTGTGATTTCATCCACAATTTCCTCTATATAAATACAATAATTGTCAAAATGCACCTTGCGTCGCACGCCGGGCATATCGTCACCACCGAAGCTAATACGCAACTGGCAGCGTTAAAAGTCAGAGAATTACTTATTAGATCAGCAGCAGCAGCCGAAGCAATAAGCTAAGGAAAGCGTTTAAAGCCGAAACCCTAACTGCTGCTTCACTTGCTGCGTTGTAGCTCCTTAGAAGTAATGATAATAGTAGTCGTACTATTTTGTAGCAGTTCAGCTCTTCAGCTCTCGGAGCTAAAGCTAGTGCTGTTGGCTGTAGCTACAACATGCTACACTGTACAAGCTACATGCTACAAATGCTACTCGAGTATACTCGAGACTCGAGATCTCGAGATGTGAGAGGCTACAGGGGCCAGCTTTAAACTGAAAAATTAGCGAAATATGTTGCCCCGCCCGACCACATTGTTCATTGGACTCAAAGACCGCCGAGTTGTTGCTATGGCGCGAATGGGAGGGAGAGAAAGGGTTTTCTAAAAGACATGCGAAGTTTCACCCCCCAGCCCCGTACCCGCCACATGCCACATACACAGAAGCAAGTGCTCCTCCGGACAGGGGGGCAGAACACACAACACAACGAGAAGCTATTATTAAGATTAGTATAGAGAGAGGCTTAATTCCTTGCCTACAACTACAAGAAGGCTCCCTACTCCCTACCTTCGAGAGAACTACACCTACGTGGTATCCACCTTCGTATAAAGTCAAACAGTTGTGTGAATATGGAGATATGGAGACGGAGACGGCGAGTGCGTTAGAGTACGAGGTCCTGTTTTTATTGTCCCTGGCACTCGGCTCAGTTATCACTTGGCACCCCCCAAAACCGGAAGTCTATGGACCGAATAACAAAATGATCAGCTTCCAACAAGCGGGTTTGAACGATTTAGGCGCAGGCGAAAATCAAAGGATCCTTCGTGTGCCCCTCTCATCAACCCATATGTCTATCTCATCTCTTACCAAACCCACGAAAGTCTTTGCTTTCGGGTGTCTTACTCGACGACGACGACGACGGGGGCCTTTTGTTCGTTGATGTCGACGAAGCTTCAGTTGCTACTGCTGTTGCTTCGTCCTGGTACCGTTGTGCTGCCTGCTTCGCCTCTTCCGCGGCTCGAGCTACTTCTGCCAGCAACTTTTTGGCAGCTGCCTCCTTCTCACCGGCGGCCGCCGCTGCCCGCCTCGCGCGCTCTGCGTTGGCCTCCATCTCAGCTAACCGACTGTCAATGGCTTTGGTGGGAGGCTTCACTGCTGTTGCCGAAGGAGTAACTGTCACTCCACTGCCAGCAGCAGCGCCACTACCATCAGCGCTATCGTCAATTCTTCGAGCCCCACTGCTCCTTCTTGCTTCAAGCACTCGAGAGGAAGCCGCTTGCGTTGCAGCCTTCAGTTTCGCCTCTACCTGGTTCTTGGCCTCTTCTTCGCGTAAAATCACGGTTGCTCGCTCGGCTTCAGCGGCCGCTGCCACCTGCTCTCGAGACTGCTTGGCCTGGGCCAGCCACGCCCTCCCTAGCTTCTGGTCCTCGAGATCCGCAGCGTGCTTCGCTGCGTTCGCCTTCATCGTGGACGCCTGTTGCGCGAGTTCCTCTTGCTGCTTCAAAACCAGTGCTTGGCTCGAGGCGAGCTCTACCTGGGCTTGCTGTAAAGCCTCTCGCACTTCGCTGACTTTGCTTTTGCCCCGACCATGCACCGACGAGAGCTTCACTGCGAAGTCCTTGCGCAGGGATGCTTTCTCTTGCGCTGCCAGTGCCATCGCTTGCTTCATCTCTGCTTGCATCTGCGCTCGTGCCGCTTCTGCTGCTTCTTTTGTGGCGCGCATGCTAGCGGCTTCGGCTACGCTGCGAGCTTTGTGGACCGCTTTCACTTTGTCTTCGTTGGCATGGGCCTCTGCGCGCTTCTTTTCCTTCTCCAATTGCAACACTTTCCTGTTGGCAGACTCGCTCGCTTTCATGTTCTCTTCTTTGCTGTTCTCGAGGTCCACTTTCAGTTTGGAAGCTTCTTTCTCGACCTGCTCCAGTTTGGCTTTCACGGCAGATAGCTCTGCTCTGAGCTGTGCTTCAGCAGCTGCCACCTTGGTGAGTTGCGCCTAGAGAAGAGAGGAAA
>Ga0307979_1001339_pt1 | contig 17438 bp, 26 predicted proteins | sample OrgLakmetage1058_FD_201833 | JGI IMG/M metagenome (GOLD analysis project Ga0307979, IMG submission 201833) | Saline water microbial communities from Organic Lake, Antarctica - #1058 | ecosystem: Environmental > Aquatic > Non-marine Saline and Alkaline > Saline | place: Antarctica: Organic Lake...
GTCCACGAGGCCGAAGTACTTCAGATGCCGTTCTAGAGATCTGCCATAAGTCATCTCTTGACCGCCCGCTATCCTCGGCTCGTGTACCCACGAAAGCATGAGCCTTTTGGGTAGCCGACTCTTAGGCGGCATCATAGGAATCCCCTGGCCCGACTCATTTTCGCGCCTCCCCCGAGGGGAGGACTGGTGTTAGTAGCTATACAGGGGAAGGGCGCCATTTTCTCGTTGCATCATCGTCATCATTTCGTCAGCATTCCAAAAAATGCCTTTGTTAGGGTGCTCTCCTGTTGCGCTACTGGCGCTCGTCGCCCCTGCTTTTGGCTTCGCGCCAACCCAATGGACTCGCCAAACATCGGTTTGATCATCTAGCTCTTTCTCTCAGGCAGCTTAAGTGCTTCGGTAGCTTCTAGTACTCAAAATACGTTGCTGTAGGAATATGAACGCAACAGTAGCCATAGTTAGAAATCGAATGTGTCCACCTCCTCGAAGTTCGTGGATAAGATGATTATTGGTTTCGTCTCTTCATTTAATTTGCTAGCAAGATTATTGCAAGCACTAGAAAGCCTCAAACCATCCAGCGAAGATGACCACGGAGGCATGACCAAGGAATTTGTTACGCCTCTGTGGTCAATTTCTTGATCCAACTGCGAATTTCTGCTTGTCAATTGATTCAAATAACAAGCTGAACAAATCTAATTCAAACTCTGTTTCCATGGCATGTTATTGAATGTTACCACAGGCTCGAGCTTCGACCGTTGTGGAGCCTTATGCGCCTTTTGTTGCGTCGAGTAAAGACACCGTGAGTGCGCTCAAATCTCAGGTGCTGCAACTAGCTGCTTCTTTAGACCGAGGCCAGGCTTACAACCCAACTTCCGGCGAATACTACCGAGAACGCTTCGAGGTTAAAGCTCTTCATCAAACTGCACAGTAATATCGGAGTATTTAGAAATACATTTGAATGTCTTCAGCTCTCTTAGTAGCTTTAGGTTCCAGTTGCAATGCAAGTGAATACATCAAAGTGAATTCACGAGTGACTGGAACAAAAAAAATGATCAGTAAACAGTCAATTGATCGCACTGCTCGTAGGTGGCGGTGTCCAAAGTGCGTGAGCTGATAGCCCAGCAAACGACGCCGCTGCCCACCACGCTGGCGCCATTGGACGGCGAATGGGAACTGGTTTTCACCTCGGTGAGCGCGGGCGAGTCTCGCGGGCGAGTGCACAAAGGAATTTGAGGAATCACAACGGGGAAACAAACTGCGTGCCGTCTTTTTCATGTCGCCTCTACGCCTCTTTGATCGTGCTAACAATATCATCCATTTGATTTGTTGATTTCTTTTTGAGCAACCGTCTGCTTCGAGTTCCGCGTGACACTAACATTTATTCTCCAGGTCAAACACGGCATCTTTCGGAGTTCTCCTTTCTTCCTCGCCATTCAAGAAGCGTTCGAGTTTGGCGAAGTTAAAGAAGTAAGAAATGTACTGTTGCAATTAACGGACTTGTGTGCGCCTGTACTTTCCGTCGAATATCTAATGGCAAAAATAATGTCTTGGCCTTCTGAAAGACAACGAGGTCATTATCGTCTACGCTACATGCATTCTTGCGTTGTATGTATCATGATTTTTATTCCCGTCAGGAGTGTATTTGATGCATTCGCCTTGTTTTATACTATCATTTGTTGCCCCGGTGCTGCTCTGGCTCTCGAGGCGTTTGGGCAAGACAAGGCTACGCTCTTCTTCAAATTGCACGAATTGCAAACTTGCTCGTTCGGTGCTAGCAAGGTGAGAGAAGTATAAGTTGATGAATACGGGCAATCTCGTGGGTTGCATCATCGTCAAGCTGCGTACTTGTTGACGTATACGTAGGAAAAGAAAGAACGCTTCACAAACTACGTAACTAGCGGACCTTGTTGGTTTTCTAATCAAGCGCGCACGCACGTCGGTTCTTATTCCTTACTTATGGCGCTCTTTTTAGAATTGGTATGACTTTTCCTGAAAGTCGCCAAAGTTTCGTCAGCTTGGCACATGAACGTATGCATAATGCACCTTATGATTCAAATCGCATTACTACATTAGGTCGGCCGCGTGGCGCAACGGATCGATGCGACGGAAGGCATGCTCTACAGCGAGTTCGACACGAGCATCTTCAGCCTGACCGCGATTCCAGTCCTGGGGTTTTGGAAGCTTTTACCCACATTTGGGGGCTGCGTGATCACTGCCTCGAGCGCGAAAATGACCGACGACCACGTCATCGAAATGGAGGTTTGGAAGGGATGGCACAATTTGCTTTTCATTTTCAATAATATTAGAAGCAAACGTATTTCCTAAGTTTGAAGATGGAAAAAATGTCTGCAGTGAAAGTTTTGATCCAAAGCCAAGTCAAAGAATGGAACTCTCCTTTCCCACGCTTCCCCCCTCACTGCCAACAACTACAATGACACATGTTACAGGTGGATTACACCACTTCCAAGCCAGTGCCCGGCCTCTCAGGCCTGGGGAAATGGATCTGGTCGGTGAAAGTGCCGGTGGGAGCTGTCTGGAAACTCTTGCCGTGGAACAAGGTAGTCTAATGCATTAACACCCGTGACTTGTGCCCTTTTTGTCTTTTTTCTGGTGACGTGCTCACAACGGTTTATCTGCTTGTTGTGATCAGGGCCGGCCGGCGGCGTGCAGCATCAAGTTGGTCTACCTCGACGAAGACGTGCGAATCGTGGAGGACAAAACAGGCGACTTGTTCGTTTACACACGGCCAGTTGTGAGCCGGCTGTGATGATATTCCAATGCATTATTCCGAGGATAATTCCTAGCCCAATACTTCACCTCCACGCGCATTTCACTCATGGCGCTACTTAACGACACGCCAATAATGAACGATACCAAAACTCTTCAACGCAGCCACACAACGCACGCTAGGTTTAATGGGTCTTGCTGCTTAGCGGCCTTCGGCCTTGGCTTGGTATAAATATGTGCCCATGTAACTTATGGTTTTGGGTTCCTCTCTCTCCACTCCCTCGCATAACACACAAAATATAACTGGAGTTAAATCTTCCTGTCTTCCAGAGTCATATGTCTCTTGAGTCGCGAGTCTTCTGTCGCAACTGTCGCAACCGCAACAACGTAAACACCCCTACGGGGGGATGAGTAGGAAAAGAGGACGACTGTTTGATCCAACAAGCTCTTCACGTCTTCACCGTGTAGCGCTAGCTAGAGATTCCAGGTGCTGGCTAAGGCCAGTTTGCTTGAGCACTACCACTTGATTATAGGCGTAAGCTTACAGCAGTTATTCTAGGCCAGGCATGCTCTGTAACAATGCGCGTCGACCAAGCTAGCCCTGCAAAGCTTTGCTGTCTAGCTTAATTCAGGCATAGTTCCTAGTGACGAGTTTCAGACGGTTGCAACCAGTTGCAACGAAGAGCTACGAACTCCTAGGGATGGACGCAGCCAGCGGCTGGGAGCCCCAGCTCGATTCCGAGAGTGGCCAAGTTTCCTCATATTACAACCACCACACCGGTGAGGAATCATGGGAGCAACCTGGCGATTATACCGCTCCCGAATACGCTGACCATGAGGAGGAGGAGGCTTGGGAGTTGCCTGCTGAAGGTGGAGGTGACTCAGCGTGGTCCGGTCATGACTATGATGGCCATCATGACGCCTCATGGGACCCTGAGAATAACGACGCTGCTGCCTGGCCTGCAGACGAAGCAGAGGCGGATGGGCACGAGTGGGACAGCAGTGCGGTGGGCAGCGGCGGTGGAGAAGATGAAGCTTGGCTGCTCGAAGGAGGAGACGTTCACAGCAGCATCGAGGACAGCGCCGTGGGCGAGGGTTACTATGACGACAACGGACCTTGGGTTGATAGCGGCGGCGGCGCACGAGACGCGAGTGGTTATTGGGACGAAGAAGGGCAGTGGGTAGATGCGTCGAACGGAGGGCACGATGGAGACTTGACACATTCTGGGATGGTCGCAGCTGATGGAATTGTACTTGACAATGAAGCGAGCGTACTTGCCATGCCAACCGAATGGGAAGAACACTTTGACGAAGAAACTCAGACTCCTTACTGGTGAGTGGGCTAGTTTTTTGGGAGGGGGGGAGGGGGCACGTCTAGCTAGCAACTATAATTACGGATAAGCGGTGACGACTCCTGTTTTGCTTCTCACCACCAATTTGTTTGCACTCGCACGCAACCTCTTCCTTTTTTGTCCTGTCTACGTGTGACTGCTGCAGGTACAACACCATCACCTACGAGAATGTCTATGAGAAGCCTGAAGCTCTAATTGCTTACCAAGAGCAGCAAGACCGAATACAGGGAATGCATTCTCAAAGTACAGCCGCTGACGAAATCAACAACGACAGAAGCAGCAGAGAAGAAGCTATGCTAGCACTCGAAGCAGGTGCTAGTGACAGTGCACCAAAGCAAAGCCAAACAGAAGGCGAAAACAAAGGAGAAGAGCAGGAAGATGAAGAAGAGGCATGGACGGTGGTGCCCCATGAGAAATGGCTGGTGCGGCGGCGGTGGCGGAAAGCGTTTCTCTTTGTGGCGCGCGCTCGGTAAGATTGCATGTGTGTGGAAAGGAAATAGAGGGGTTCCAAGCACTCGTTGCGCTTTATTCTTTGGTGACTAATTGATTCTTCAAATGCTTCACTTTGTTGTTGTCCTTCTGACGTGCTGTTTAATTCGCTTTCTGTATTTTTCTTGTGCCTTTGACCTTTCATTATATCATACCTTTTGCCACCAATTTCTTCGGCAGTTACGCGGATGTGCTAGCACGCTATGCCGAACGCCTAGCTGCCCTTCAGCAGCAGACAAAATCTGACACCTCTCCTGCGAAGGCCGCTGCGGGAGCAGGAGGAGGAGGAACGAGCAGGAAGGAGAGCAGTGAAAACACTTCGTCGTCTCCTTCTTCTTCTTCTTCTTCTTCAAGCCCTGCGCCTCCTTCTTCTTCTTCTTCTTCTTCTTCTCCTTCTTCTTCAAGCCCTGCGCCTCCTGAACCGCCTTCATCCTCATCAACAGAGCCTAGTGTAGGCGCAGTGCTCAAAGCGGAAGCCCGTTTAGGCACCCTAGCTTTGATCGAGGGCGAATACGACGACGCATGCAAATGGCTGGACCAAGCCTGCGCGCGGATGCGCTGGTCCCCGTATTCTCCTTTAATCGCAGCTGGGCTAGGTGGCGGCGGTGTTAGTGGTGCTGGTGGGGCAGGACAAATAGGAGCAAAAAGAGGAGCTGGAGGGCCTCTTACAGTGGAGGACCAGCTGAGCAGCGAGGACTTTGAGGAGATTGATATGACAATGCTGTTGCGGCGCAGTGGGCAAGCGCATCTGAAGCGGTTCGATGAGGATGGCTTGCACTATCATTTGGTAAGTTATGCTCCTGAAAGAATAGCAGGTAGAATGACATCTGGTTCATGCAACGCAAGAGAACGAGGAGAGACTGTGTCACAAGCTTAATCTACCCGTATCTTTTTATTTTACTCTCTCTTGCTATCTCTTTCTTACGCTTATGAATCCATGGCAAATACAGCGTACTCTCGTTTTTTTTCGTATCTTTATCGATTTCATTCGCAACGTTTCACCACTGCCATAACCATTTAATGCTAACCACCAGGTGAGCGCCAAGGAGAGGCTGATGGACGCTTTGTTGCTTGCAGAACCGGGTTTGCTCAACTACGGCCTAGTGCCCTCGATGCTGATGGAGTTGGCGTGCTTGTACGAGCGGTTCGGAGCCTTCGAGGGCGCGCTGGAATTGATGGGAAAAGTGACCGAGTTTTTCCCCGATTTCGGGAAATACGGGGAGGTGCTGCACCGCGCGGCCGTAGTGATGGCCCATTTGTCAACGCTGCCCAATGCACCGCTGCCAGAGCTCATGGACCGGTATGATGTTGCATTATTTCGTGTGTATATGAATACCATGTATTTCTTTGTACCGAAAATCGATTTTATTTCAATGTACTTTTCAATTGCACTATGTTTCATTGAAGCTTCTCTTTTGTTCTTCTCAAATGGATACGTGTATTAACCTTGTCTTGCTCGTTTGCTTCGAAGGTGCGTGGACTTTTTGGACGAATTGTTTGTCGAAAAATTGGCACCGCCGCCGCCACCAGATGAGCAAGCGGGCGAAAACGATAGCTCAGGCATGGCACCCCCTCTCAAGCAGGCACCCGCAGGCAAACATCCGTTGGCCTCGCGCAGCGACGTCCTGTTGTTGTACGGCCGGTGCTGCCTCGCGCAGGGGAACCCACTGAACGCGGAAAAAGGAGCTGCGGCCCTGGAATTGGCGTTACAAGTGCGCCAAGCGACCTTCTCCAAGGGGGGAATCGAATTGGGGCATGATCCGTGCTTGCGCTCGAATATAGTATCTTGGAACGACTGGCTGGAAGACCCGGATGCTCTTTTGGTGTTAGCAAGAGAGTTCAACGATGGAGGCGAGCCTACTCTCGCGGTATGCCGTTAACGCAAAAAAAGAGCATAATTGTTCAACTCTACAAACTCAACATCGCATTATGTGTCAATTTTCTTATAATTTTCAATTACTGAAGGAAATATCCATGAATTTCGTATTTCCGTTCCATGTCTTGTGTCCTTTTCTTCATGTCTTTATTTTGCCCGCAGGTCTTCCACTACGAACGCCATTTAGAAGCGCGCACCGCTCAACGGAACAATCGGCCTAGCAGCAGCAGCGTCGCTTTGCCTGGCGACAATTTATTATCTACTCTAGGAGGAGGAAACTCGACTGCTTCTGCTGCTGCTTCTATGTTTGGTTCAACGACGTCGATGGTGATGTCTGGAGGCAGTGGCAGTAGCAAACTAGCGCAGGACACATCGGACTTTTTGATTTATTTGGAGATGGCCCACACGTATGCCTCCTTTCAAGATTTGGGAGCAGCAAAAACATACGCTCTGAAAGCGTATGAGCTTCGAGAACACGACACCACGGTACCATGATAAGAAACATGTGATTATTGGAATTGTCCTTTTGATCCTTATCCTTCTTTTCTGCCAATTAATTCCTTTTTCTCACCGAATATCGGGTTCATAAACCGCACACGTAAAATCTACCCCTTTCACGCTTCTTCTGGTTCAATGTCTCCTCCACCCTATTCTAGGTCCGTGCCCTTTTGTCGGCTTGGTCCCCCAAGCACGCTCAGCTCTTCCGCGACGAGTCTGCAGCTCAAGTCGCCGTGCACCACCACTGGCGAGGCCGAGTCCGCGACCGGGCGAGGCTGGAATCCTTGCTGAAAATGCAGGTATGTGTGTGCGCAAGAGCTAGATAATCTTTTGGCAGCTTTCACAGTTCATGAGTTTTTTGTTTTTTTCTCATTTCAACAGTGGTTCCGGCTGTTCAACTCCTTCATTTTTGAATTCGGCTAGAATTTTCATCACTCATTATGATCTTATCGTTGTTCGCCTCGATTGTTTTTTTTAACTCGCAGATAGCAGTATGGGAATCTTCGCTTGCAACTGATCCCTGGAACGTATTTTTGCGTGCCAAATTAGCATACTTCGCGAAGAAACGCTGGCGGCCTTTGTTTCTGTTCCAAACCAGCACGGCGTCTCGCATTCAAAAATGGTATTGATAATGCTTTTCTCTCCAACCGCTTTTACTTTTGCACCTACTTTTTCTTCTCTCTTTGCATGGTCTCTCTGGCACACTCATGACCACACAACATTTTGGCATATGTGTGTCTGCGTGCTGTGCACTCTCTGCAGGATACGGCAGCGCTTGTCACTGCGCGGGTACCATGCCGCCCTGAGAGCCCAACACATGAAAACCTTAGCCTCCACCTTGCAAGCCTTACGCCGTAAGCCTTATGCTCTCGACACACGGGCCAATTGCGTGCGTTTAGCGGGCCACAAGCGAACGCCGAAAGGCCACAAAATCATGAAATGCGAAGCCTCTTTCCAAGAACAAGTACGTGCTCATAATAAAAGGAGATTCGATTGCCCTCCTTCCTTAGTATATCTCCTGCTTATAACGGGCTTTTATCGTTCCCATTATTTTCTTTTTCTAAGGAAATGGCCGTTCGCAAGTTGCAGCGCCAGTACCGCCGCCTCCTTGCTCGACGCTATGTCGAACTCTTGCGGCAAAACAGAGTTGCTTTAGAAGCAGCGCATTTAACCGCAGCCGCGGTCAAGGTGCAGTCCCGGTACCGTGCCAACAAGGCCAAAGCAGCAGCGGCGAAGTTCAAAGAAGTGCGAGAGCATGAAGAGAAAGCGGCCTCGTTCGTGCAAAGCCTGTGGCGGCGCAAGATCTCGGCGTGGCGAATCACGGAGCAAGCACTAGAAGAGGTATGCTAATAGGGATACAAAGAACGTATATGAACGTGAGGGGATGTGACGACACGTGTATCTTTATTCGATGAGTTTACTTTTTCAACGTTCTCAAGTCAGTGCTTCATTTAATTGAATTATCGTATGCATATTCAACACAAATTCTATGTCTCAATATCTTTTCTGTGAATCTTATCTACCTTGTCAAGGTACGCCGCCGCAAAGCCCTGCATCGTGCTCGAGTCGCCGCCAAGCAACTGCAAGCGTGGTGGCGCAGCGTCTCCGTGCGCTTGATTGTGTGTTGGCGGTGGCCAGAAGCGGCCATCACCTTGCAGCGCATTTTGGGCCGCGGGTGCGTGGCGCGGTGGTTCGTGTGGCGGTTGTGGGACGGCTACGCAAGGAGGCTGCAGCGGGTGTGGCGGGCCCACGTAGACCGGCAGCGGTGGCAGGTAGGTGTGTTCGTGTATTTACGCTCAAGCTTGTTGATCTAGTGGTTAAATGCCATGCAACTCATCACGGTCATTTCTGAATACTAGTGAAGTTGTGTGTCCATAGAAGTTGCACAATCGTTTCCTCTTAATTTTGTGTGTTCTGAGCCACTTTCATCCTTTTCGTGTATATGTTCTAACTGTGCTTCGTGTGTTGTGATTGGGATTTTCACACAGGCCTTATTGGCGAGGTTGCTAGCAGCCAAACGAGCGCCTCCCGCTCCTTTGAGCTTCACACTCATGAAGCGGTTCGTTGAGCGAGGCAGATGGAAAGCATCGGTGTCAGGCTTGATAGCTACAAGAACCAAGCAAGACCTAGCCGGTGGAGGCTTTGATTATGCGGACGATGACCATAGTGATGACCCTAATTTCGTGGAAAACTTCTTCGTAGCAAACGGGAGCGAAGATGACGCAAGCACCGGTGGCGGCAGCGTTGCTACGGTTCACAGCACTAATGGCGGTAGCAGTGTGAGTGGTGCGGTGTCTGCGATTGGAGGCTGCAGCGACGGCGGCAGTGCCGAGCATGCACTAGACGTGTGGCCGTTGGAACTCAGAGGCCGCCAGCCGACGCAACTGTTGCCATGGCGCCCGAAGCGAACAAGCCGGTCGCGCCAGAGTGGCAATGACAACGGCACGAATGGTTTTGCTGACGGCCTGGGTTATGGAATAGCCGACGGCACTGATAACGGCGACGCTAGCCTCTCTGCCCATGACGCTACATCAGCACCAGCAGAAATTGATGCTTCAGCCACCGCCAGTACCACTGGAAGCGACGCCTATGCGCTGCCCATCCAACCACCGGGATTACGGTGGTCATTGCCCCCCTTTTCACCGCCGGGACTGCCGGGCTCACCTGCGTGGCCTCGGGCAGTCGCAGCAGAGAGCCTTGTCTATGTGGCGCCTACGTATCGGCCTACGCTAGGGTTACCGAACGCTAATAACGGCAGCAGCAGCAGCAGCAATTCTGTAACCACACAAATACTTTCTTCTGTAGCGGAGCCACTTTCGCCCAACCTTTCATCTTCTTCCTCCTCCTCCTCTTCGTCTTTGATTGGCCAGTCTCAATCCCGCCGCCGCGGCCGCAATGATGGTGACAACGATGCTCATACCGCTGCTTCAAGCAGCAGCAGCAGCAGTAGCTTCAGTGCAGCGGACTTGTATACCACCTCAGCTCTTTTGCGCCATCCTGACTGCCGCATGCACACCCTAGCCTTGGTATTGGTTTATGAAAGAAGGGTTTTCCTCAATAGCTATTTCTCATTTTGCCGCAACATTTAACCGATTTAAATTGCCTTCCGTTGTAGGCGATCCGTCACCGTCTTTTTTTTCTTCGTGTTTTGCTCTTCGTTATTTGAATGGTTTGTGTTGCCTTTTCTCTTTCTCCCTCCGTGCAGCTCGGTGCTGACCTCTCGTCGCCAGACGGCAGTCTCCAGCTCGCGACCTCTCTCAGCACGAATACTTCTCTGCGGCGTATGGTGCTAGGAGGCTGCAAATTGCCCCCTTCGTCGCTCTTAGCGCTGGCGTCGGCTTTGAAAGCCCACAACTTCACTCTGCGGGAATTGCACCTCGATGCGAATCCGCTTGCGGTAAGTTCATCCAATGGCTCATATTTTTTTGCATACTTTTTTTGCCTGTTGTGAATAGCACTCTTCTACGTACACACGTGCATAATCGGTGGTGCGTGCAATTCAAATGATAAAAAAAATCCATTCGCAACACTGTGCATTGCGAATCATTCTTCCTCTTCCTCCGCAATGGTGCTTTTTTCTTTTGTCCAAACATGCTCTTCATCTTTACTGGCACAAACACCCCATTCCCCTCATTTCCTTCCCCCTATTTAAAGGGTGAATTGATGGCGGACGGCGAGCCTCCACCGATGGGCATGCTAGGCCATGCTTTTGGCGCTCTGCTTTCAGCCGACTTCTTTTCCTCGCAATACGGGCGGCTTGAGGTGGGCGTACCTAGGCAGTTTCAAAGTGTTTCAATAAAATGGAGGCAGTAAGGCAGTTGGGTGAAGGTGTTGTTTCCCGTCGTTCTTTTTCTTTGAAGTTTCTTTACGTATGGTCGCCCCCGCGTCTTGAGTTCTTTTACGCGCTATTGTGTCGGCCTTTGTGCTTGTGGTTGTGTCTGTGGGCGTATCAACATGTACTTATATGAGCGTTCTTCAACCACAGGTGCTGAGCCTCTGCAAATTGAACCTGGACGACGATGACGCACGTGCCATCGCCCAAGGCCTCAGCGCGTCCGTGTCTCGAAACCAAGCGGGCGCCGGCGCGGGGGGCTGGACACTGAAGCAAGCACAGCAAAACAAGAGCACTAGCAAGCGAGGCCGCGGTACTGCCACTGCCACTGCTAATGCTGCTGGAGGTGCTCAAGGCAAAAGTGGCAGCAATTACAGCAACGGTGGCAGTGGGGTTCACCCTACCGGTCAGCTGCGAAGGTTGTTGCTCTCAGAAAACGCCATTGGAGACGAAGGTTGCGCCGCGATTGTAGCCGCTTTAAAAGACCGCGATCACGCTTGTTTGGATGCTTTGAAAGTGCGCCAGTCGAAAGCAGTAGGTCCTCACAGTCATGATAGTAACACTGGGCAGAATGCGAACGATCTTAGGATTTCCTTCGGTTCAACACAAAAAGAAGAAAGAGACAATGACGATGGCGTTGAGAACAACAAGGACAACGACGAATGGTTACCGGAAGGGTTGTGGGAACTGGATTTGAGTCACAACCGCATCACGGATGGAGGCGCCGCTCAGATTTTGGCCTATCTCAAAAGTGCCAATGGCTCGTGTTCACAAGAACACCACAGCCACCATCACCACGGCCATCCCACTGAACGTGGCCACCACACCAGAGCTCTTGCCACGGCCTCAAGTGGTGCTAGCAGGCGTGAAGCGTGGCCGATTGGCCAAGGCAAAGATACGAGGAGTCGTTACTACAACAGCAACAACAGCAGCGATGCTAACCGCGAATCAGACGACGATCTGCTTGACTCTTTGGGTCCCCTCGGCCCTCGAACTTCTTGCTCGGGCTCGTCCCTGGTGCGGCTGGCACTGAAAGGCAATTTGGTGAAAGATTCCGTGGCTCATACCGTATGCGGCTTACTGCGCGACTTCCCTTACTTAGAGGTACGTAATGTAGTAGAAATACGGCAAAATAATCGGAATGATTAGATAACACTTGAGCACCTGCACGAACATTTTTTGCGCCTTCTTCTGATGTTTATGTTTATGCTTGACTGCGCTTTTATGGGCATATGGATACGAAGTGAAGTTTCTAATGCCATGGTTTATTTCCATATGCTATACACAGTTGGACATCTGGGAAGGCAATTTGTTCCGAGCACAACCACTGAGCGTGTGCGAGAAAGCTGCCACTCGAGCTGCTGCTACCATGGTGCACCGCCGCTCGACTGCCCGCCAGCAGCGCCGCCAGCAGCAACTCTTGGAGCGGTGCCACGCGGCTGGTTTGGATCCTAGTGGAGCTACTTCAGCTTTTGCTGCTGGAGCTGGAGCCGATGGTGGCGCTGGAGCTGGAGGTGCTTCGGGTGCATTCCTTAGTAGGAGTGGTGTTGGCCCGCCTTCTCCGAGCTCGTCGGTGGCTGCCGTGCTCGCTGGTAGTAGTGGTGGTGCCACAGCTGGAGCATCGCCTGGAGGAGGCAGTAACGCCTCCGTAGGACCCTCCTCTGGCTCTGTCAACACGCTGTCAACGCAAGGAGCCAGTGCCACGCCAGCAGCCTTAGCCGAAGTGCGGGCGCAGAAATCCCTAGCGTCCGCAGCCAAGTTGGTGGCCTCGGAATCCCACAACAGTGCGGCAGCTCTCTCAGCGAACCGCCTGATGCAAGGCTTTCGCCCCCACAAAGGGGTCCCCGACGACCTCTTTGGAGTGGACATCTTCCGTGGCCGGTAACGGATTTTACTGCCTTTATTGACGACTATACTCTGTCTCTGTTTTAATTTGTTTATGTTCAAAGTATGCCGATTGAAATAGATCTTTGCTTCTAGAAATTATTCAGAGCGATTTGTTGTCCTCTTCTCAGCCCCTTCATCATTCATCTTTCCCTATATCTGGTCTTCTTTAGGTATGCGCTCTTGGATCTCGAAGCCAGCGCGCGCACCGCGGCCGCTGACGCCATCAGCGCTCAGCACCTCACCACTCATAATGATCGCAGCGACCATGACAACGGCGCTGGCAACAGAGGTGGGGATAGCGGTGGCTTAGGCAGTCACGAGGTCGAGAGTGGTAGTGGTGGTAATGGCAATGGTGATGACGAAGACCCACAGCGCCCCAAATCACGGGAAGGCGCAGCTCGCACGTGGCGGCAGTTTCCGATGCCTTCCACGGGCCAATACACTGACGAAGCACGAGCAGCTCTGGCCAAGAAGCTCAGTGCCATGCATGCACATTCGATGCCGCCTCATCATCATCAGCAACAACACAATCACAGTGCTGAGAACCACAAGGCGACTACAACAACAGCGCCAGGGGCACGCAGGAGCAGTAGCAACTACATCCAGAGCAGAAGAGGGACGCCTGCCGTAGGAGCCGGCAGTGGGGCCGGCAGTGTAACGGCTGACGTGCTGCGCACCCGCTTTGGGCTGCCTGCGGCTGCTCCTACTGGTTCTAAGGATGCTAATGCGCTTCATTCTGCCTCGTCATCTTCAGGCAAGAAACCTGTGCAGTCTAGGAGAATAATTTCTTCTCAGGCCCGTTCCAGCAACGAAGGCTTATTAGCTCGCAGTGACGGTGCGCTCTCAGCTGCTCACGCTGCGGCCGCTGCCTTTGCTGCTAAGGAATGGGGTGGCTCTAGCCACAATTACAGCGGCAACATTAGCAGCAGCAGCACTGCTGATGGTAGTAGCGGTGACAACATCTGGGGCGGGCAGTTCGACCAAAACAGCACCAGTAACGGAGGCAGTGGAAGTTTGTCCCCTCTCAGCCAAACAAACGAGCGAGCTACTACGAGGCACAGCGTGACTGACCCCTTTGCGTCATCTCTGTTCTTGGCTGCTGCCGAGGGTGGAAAGAACCGCCATCCCCACATGAATTCCGTTGGCGGCAGCACCACCAGCAGAAGTATGAACACCGGGAGATTCAACAACAGCAGCGCCACCAGCAGCAGTAGCAGCAGTGGCAAACTTTCTGGCGGTCGCCGAGGCGGAGGTGGAGGGCTTGCGGCTGGAACCTCATCTGCGGAAAAAGGGCGTGCGCTCCTGCATGGAGCCCTCGTCAGCCCCGATAACCCATTCGCAGACCCGTTTGCTGACTTGGATACTCCTCGCCTGTACAGCAATAGCACTAGAAGTAGCAGTGGCAGCGCCGGGATGGCGCATTCGGCTTCACGGCCGGGTCGGTCACAGACGAAAGGTGGACTGGGCTTGTCGGGTGCCTTGTAGTCGCAATTGCAAAGAGCCAGGGAGGCAAGGAGGCCGGCGGCTTTAGTTATTCGAAATCAAATTCATTGTTACCGCTTGCATTTGAATTCCGAGGACTAGATCGTGCCTCAGTTAGCTGGGTGACTAGGTTCGGTTTCCCGCGGGAAATTCCGAGGGAAATTTTTACAAATCAGACGTGATTTCCGCGACGGAAATTTAGCAGTGCCTTTATGACTACGGCACAAAAATCCCGCGGAAACCTGCGGAAACCCGCGGAAATGCCACGTGAAGTGAAAATTTTAGCCAGCGCGCGGGAATTCCGCGGAAACGGGAATCTCAGCCCTGCTGGGTGCTACAAGTACATATAATCCAGAATTGTAGGGTGATTTAGGGCGCATCCTGCTCCTCCAATCCCCTTGTCACTGCCACGTCTACCAGTTTACACTACGCACAGGGCACAGCAGCAATGTGAGATGTTGCTATATATATCACATTAGGACAGCCGGGTGTTGCTGATAATCATGATTGCTGATTCTCATGGTTTTCGACCGCAGGTAGCTTGGGACGTAGGTTTACGAATGAGATGAGGAGATGAGGAGTTGGTTTTGGCGTTTTGGCCTGCTGTTCAGAGATCCGAGGCCGGTAATGCGTAATGCAAAACAAGCACGGTGAACGGTTATAACTGGAAAGCGCTAGCTAGCCTCGTAAGCACTTCAGTGTTTCATAGCATTGCCCTGAGCCGCAATGACGACGTCAAACATGACTTTTTACATCGAGGAGGTGGAAGACGGGGATCCGCCACCTGAGCCGCCTCCAGATGACGGGTCAGGAGGCGAAGGCTTTGATCCTAGCGACATCCTCGACCTTGGGGACTTAACGGGGCACATGGTATATCTGAGATACACATAGATAAGTATATCATTTGTATTAAACATCATCACTTGCAACATGCTGCTTCCTATGCTAGGTAGCTAGATTACATGAATCCTGGCGCGCGTCCACTATTTGGTTGGGACTCTGATCGAATAATAACACCAACTTCTCTGTTTCGTACATGAATCAAATGGCGTGTGGGACGTAGATGGACGGCCGTGCTGTGGACATGTGCCCTGAACCACCGCTACCAGCTGTCGCAGCACCAGCTGAGGCGGCAGATAACAGTAAAGCAGAAAGCAGTGAAGCTGCAGCAGCTGAATCGGCATCGGAGGGTGGATTCAAACTGGGAGCACTCGTGGTGCTGCGAGGGCTTCAAGCGAAACCTGAGCTGAATGGGTGCACGGGTCAAGTGTGTGGTGTTGCGGGTTCGGCGGGCGGGCCTGCAGGCACAGGGCGCTATCCTGTGAAGCTCGACGTGATTGGCCAGGTTTGGCGCTATGAACTGACGTGATTGGCCAATCGGCATGTTACACTGGGCGTTGAATTCAAAGACTTGCACATTGATATTCTTTCTCGATTACAATATCTTGCCGTTCGTATCTCTTATCGGCATATCTATCTCCTGTTTCTAATCTCTGTAGGGCACCTTCACTTTCAAGCCGACCAACCTCGAACCACGGCCTTCCTGGTGTGCCACTCTTATTGAGCCCGTGTCTGCCGCTGCTGCTGCTGCGAACTCCAGTGGCGTAGCCTCTGGCGGTTCTTTACCAGAAGGTCGAGGCGGAGCAGCTCTGGTTGTATTACCAGCCCTAGAGGGCGAGGGTGCTGTAGGCAAAGATGGAGATGAAGCTCACCAACAATTGGCCGTGATGATTGGAGGGGCAGACCGTCGCGGGCAGCACTACAGCGACGCTTGGGTTCTGAGCTTGAAGCATGGTAAGAAAGGAGGAAGAAGAAAGGGAAGAAAAGGTGTGCATTCGCCAATGTGAACATGAAAACATGTAAGCGTGAACGTTCGGTGACTGGAATAATCTTTAATTTTACACTGAGCTTGATGTCAGACTCTGCCACCCCCCCTTTTCTCGTCGTTCGTTTTCCATCTTTGCACCATTTGTGCGGACCTGTACACAGGCGACAAAGAGCCCATCGGCGAATGGACGCTTGGCGCATTCAACCAATCAGCATCGAGCAACAGGGGACCGTCGGCGAGGAGTGGGCACTCGGCTGTGGCGTTTCCTCCTCCTAGATCAGCACTTCCTTCCGAAGAAGCGGAGGTTGAACCTGCAGCAGCAGCAGCAGCGGTTGCTGCCGATGGTTTGGCGGGTGTGGTGACGGTGTTTGGCGGGTCTAATTTGGCGACGCAAGAAGGCTTCGGAGACACGTTTCAACTGCTCGTTGGTGAATGGAATCATCATGAAGTTTATGAAGATGAAAGTTAGATGTAGACTTCATAGAGTCGATTCACTTCTCGCTCGATGGCGTTCAAATAATAAACCTTGTGTAGATCGCAAGCCCATGTAACCCTTCTGTACTCATCTTTCTTTCTGTTTCTATCTCATTGCAACTTCTCCTCTTTCATCATTTTGCAGGGAAAGACGGCTCACTGCAGTGGCGCGCAGTTGCTGTCGGAGCTTCACTGCCAAATACCTCGTCTTCGAAACCCCGCAATGCTCATGCTGCTGTACCCTTACTGGGTAACAATGGAGTAGAAAGGGCAACATCGGCAGATGCGGCGTCAGCAGAAGCGACGTCATCAGAACCGAAACAGTCAAGAGCAGATGCAGAAAGCCCCATTATGGTGGTAATTGGAGGTTCCACCATCGAAGATGGCCCGACAATGGACGTGCTAGTGCTGGAGAATGCCAACGATGCTAGGTTCGTGTGTGCTACATATTTGTTAACACTGAAGGGTCAGAGGAGGGAAATGAGCGTGCACTGTGGGAGATGAAGTAGCAATAAGAAAAATGGGTATCTTCCGATTGAATGAATGTTGATTATAATCTTGAGTGTTGACGACTTGGGGGTAGTAGAAGGCAAATTGGACGGCTTCGCAAATCTTCCTATCATTTTACATGCTCCTCTCTTTAGTTTCATTCTCCCTCTTGCTCCTGCTTGTTTGCTTTATCGTAGTGCTACATGGCACCAAGGCGGCGATCCGCTTCATTGCAGTGGAAGGAAACCAAAAGGCCGAGAAATGCACTCGGCCACCGTGCTGCCTTCCTCCTCTTCTTTCTCAAACAGCAACAGTAGCAGCAGCGACAACAAGACCAATGGCGGCGGTGTGGTGTGCGTGTGCGGAGGGAGGCTGGAAGACGACACCATCGCCCAAGACTGCTGGCTTTTGACCGTTCAGTCCAAACAGGTTTAGTGTGCCTTCAAAATGATGAGAGACAGAGAGATAATCTTCATAGAGTACTCGTATGCGTCTTCCTTTGTT
>Ga0307979_1001342_pt1 | contig 17425 bp, 23 predicted proteins | sample OrgLakmetage1058_FD_201833 | JGI IMG/M metagenome (GOLD analysis project Ga0307979, IMG submission 201833) | Saline water microbial communities from Organic Lake, Antarctica - #1058 | ecosystem: Environmental > Aquatic > Non-marine Saline and Alkaline > Saline | place: Antarctica: Organic Lake...
ACCTCGAAGGTGTCTGCCATTTCGATAATTTCGGAGCCTCGCGCTGGATCGTCGCGTGCCTCCGTCGAGCCAGCGCGCAGCAGCTGCTCTGCGTGGAGCGCATCGTCTGTGTTGTGCTCGCTGTTGTTGCTGCCGCTGCCGGCTTTACCCACACCTCCTGTACCTTCGCGGTTGGCGTTGCTTTCGTCTCCATTTTCCATGGCGGCAGCCTCGGCAGCCTCAATTTCCTCCTTAACTTCTTCGTCCGTGCCCGTGGTCGGGTTGCGCACGATTTCAGGAAAGAGCCCTTGCAGCAACGACTTCTTGTTGGTAGAAGCCACCGGAGCGGTGACGGGCGTTAAGGTGGTGTTGTTGTGCCCTGGTGGCAGTGTTGCGATTGGATTAAGTGGAGCCGCTGGAGTTGTGGATGTAGTTGCCGGCGTAGTTGCAGCCGTAGTGGCAGCCGCAGCAGTGGTAGTGGCAGCGGCATCATCAGCAGCAGCAGCAGGTGGTGGTGATGGGCTGAATGTCTGAGCATCTGACACTGCTGCGAGGAGGTGGAGAAGCAAAGGAAGGCCCTCTTCGCTAACAGGATTGGATACTGTAGTGAGCGGTAGCGCAGGCAAAGCTTCTTGTAGCGATTCCTTCGAGAGTTGAGGTAGAGGGTTCGTCCCGAACGCAGGCGCCTACAAACAAACAAACAAACAAACAAACAAACAGATGAAGTATAAGAGTAATTTGGTCCGCACAACGGGCACCAGTTAGGATACGAAGATTACACATACTAGGAAGCAGCTACTTTCAGAAAATAAAAGAGATGAAGGGCTTGTGATCCAAAAAGTATTAACTTGGAATGCGGAAAGTCAAAGGGGTGCATGAGAGGAGTTTGATTTCACACACCGCTTCGTGGCTGAGCACTTTAAGGGTGTGCGTGCAGCCAGCGGCCTGCAATAGCTCTTGCACTAACGCCATAGCTAGCGCGCCCTGAGAATGGTGTTTTAGGGCAGCAAGCTGTGAAGGTACTGGCTGTGTGCCTGCTGCTTCTGCGGAGTCATTTGAAGTTTGCTGGTACAGCGCTGTAAAAACGGACGCTCTCAAAGTAGCCCGCACGGACGACAGGACGCCCTAGTGATCATGCACAAATGGTATCGTTCATGACGGAGAAACATTATGCAAGAGCGATGCATTGTATGCGAGATATAAATGATGAAGTAAATAATTTCAATGGCTGTTGAAGACGAAGATCTGCAGCAGAAGTGTCACGTGAATACACATGGCGGTTGCCCTACAATAGGTCACACCTGCTTGTCAAGGGTTTGGAGCATGAGCTGACGCAACTCCTTCATTTTGTCAGCTTCTGCAGTTGGAGAGTCATTTGAAATTAAAGCATCCATTCTACTTGATATTAGTAGCAAGGTTATAGTTGGGCCACACTCTTGGGCGGCCAAAAGTCTGCAGCAAGAACAACAAAACGCAACGACGTTTTCTAATAAACGAAGCTGTGCTCACCCAAAATGTGTCCGTAGTTACGTTTACGCACTTTAACACTGAACGCTGATAGGCTGATGATGATAAGTAAGAATTCTAACACCTCGCTTCAAGCTTTACACCTCGCTTTACTCATCACTCATCACGCCGCGCCGATCACGCCTATCACGCCCATCATTATACTTCTGCAGTCCCTACCTAACCTAACCACTGACAGTCGAATTCAGTGTTCATTGTAGACAGCAGCTATCGGAATTGTAAAACCGACGATGCTGCGGTCCGGCGCAGCCATATTTCTAGCACTGCCAGTTGCGGCTGCTGTTGACCTTTCGTGGGACGGGAAATGCGACTGCGATGCCACATTAAAGGCTTCTGAGGGCAAGCTGAGCCGAGACATCTTGGGATACATGCCTGAGCCAGAGGACGTTGAGGTCACTCTTCCTATCGACCGCCGCAGCAACTTTACCTTTGAGATATACATGACTGAGTACTTCTCATACGGGAGGCCAGTCATTGTGGAGGGTGCTACCGAGGGTTGGCCGATGTTCGCTATCGCAGGAGAAGGGAACCCACAAGATGCAGTAGGCGATGAAAAGTTCAAGCAATGGATTGTCGATGTCTTTGGAGAGGAGGAGCACGTGGAGATGCAAAGCGAAGTTCAAGACGACGGCACTTACATTCACAGCAACGTGCTGAAAGGCGGGAAAGTGTACATCGACAAGGCTTTGGCAAAAGGCCGTCAACGCGGCTTGCCCGAGGGCAAAGCCGATTTTTATGGACTCTACGAGCAGATGAATGCCGACGACAAAGGATTTGACCCCTTTAAAGGGCTGTGGTCGCTGCCGTATTTTTTCCCGTTCAAGGAGCCCGGAATGCAGGGCATGGAAGGCCATGACATCATTATGGGGTCCGGGGGCAGCGCCTACGTTGGAGGGCCGCCGGAGCACCGGGACATGGGACCTAACAAAGGGCACCTGTTCCACCGCCACCAAGACTGGGGCAGCTGTCTGGTGGGGATGCAAGCGCAGGTGCGCGGCTCGAAACGTTGGCGCATCCAGTCAGACATGAGTGGGACCCAGCTCACGGCCCCCCCTTTCGCGGGCATCCTTGGCAACAAGAACGTGGTGTACGAGGGCGAAATCCACCCTGGCGAGATCCTGTTGTGGCCCGTGCAGCTGTTTCATGAAACGGTAGGGGAGACCTTTTCGTTCGCCTTTCAGCACCACATTGCGGTCCCCATTATGCGGCAAGCGTACAAGCAGAAGTATGGGCGCGACACTTTCCAAGTACCTAAAGAGCGGGCGTGCAGCGACGTTGACAACGGGCAAACCGAGAATAGGTATTGCCAACAGGGGGCGGCTGACGGTGAACTGACGTTGCCCGTGAACATGTTTTACCAGAAGCTGCTGGCGCACTTCGCCTGCAACGACCAGCTGCGCGGGTGGTACTGCGACAACGCCATGTGCATCGACGAATGGACGTCCAACAAACACGAGTCGATGTGGGGGTCGTTGATGGACCGGATGGGCTTCTCCAATGATCAGCCGCAGGGGCAAGTGCCCGTGCCAGTGGACGATGGGCGCCTCTCGGAGTCCTCAGCCAACGAACTAGACCCACAGCAACAGCCTCAGCAGCAACAGCAGCAACAGCGGCAGCAGCCTCAGCAGCAACAGCAGCAGCAGCAGCAACAGCGGCAGCAGCCTCAGCAACAGCGCCGAGGGCAACGGCCAAAGGACACGGTCCTTTCGTACGTCCTTTCGTGGGTCATTAAAAAAATCGACAGCTACTGGACGATCATTAAGGAGCAATATACTTAATCATATGAATCTCGTAGCGATATGCTGCGAACTCGATGGTTGCAGTGCCGTGCTATAAATCCCTGTTTGAGGCCGCTTTGACTCAAGGATATTTTGAATAGGCTCCTTCTTCAATTAGTTCCCCTAAAAACTAATTCGCGGAATAACAGAAGAACGCAATACTGAGCTACATTTGCGAGGAAGCATCGCCAGATATATTTTTTAATTAATGAAGAAACCCTTCCAATAATGAAGTGAAAAGTGAAATATTCCAGGGCGCAAAGCAAGCGCAAGCGGACTCCCGACTTACAGAGAGGGCGGTTATATAGTATATATAGAATGAAGTGTGCCCACTCCAAAGAATGAGCTGTGAGCTGCGGGTGGCGGGTGGGGTTTCCTGGGGTGGGCAGAGATATAGAGAGAGCCCCAAGGCAGGAACAATTCATTTAAGCACGGGAATAATAGGGGCTCAGGGGATTCACCGAAGTCCAATTGCTTGGAATACCTGGAATGCCGGTGTGAGTTGCGACGTTGCGGTTTCATTTGTTGCGGGTTACGGGCGGTGTTTCCGTTTCCTTACTTTTAATATAGACCGACCGTGGCTCCATGTATTAGCCCATCTCTAATTTTCGCTCGGCCGCGTATCATTTCTGTACAGTATGTTGCGGGTTGCGGATAAAAAAACCTGCAGTTTTGATGTGAAGTGTCATATTAGAGCAGACTTCGATGAAAGTCATGCAGGGTCATGAATGTCATGAAAGATCAAATCGTCGCAATGTCGCGCAAAGCACTGCACAAGCTACAATCGGCCTACTCAGGGGCTTTGGCAAGATCTATGAGCTGTGTAAGCTTTTCATAAATTTTGCCTCAGCTACACTAAGAGTCAAAGCTCAGGAGCAGATTGTGACAAAAGCTTGTCAGAAGCTAATGGTTCACGTAGGTTCGGTATTTTAGCCCTACTACAGACGGAATTGAAGATCTTATCAAATCCTTCACACAAGGCGATGGCGACATTGGGAGCACCAGCGACGCCCAAGTCTTTGTTTGACGAAGGGTGGCGACGCTACACGCCTTTACGGCGGCGTGTCGAAGGCAGCTTGTCTCTGACGCCGCAACAGGTTCGACGAGAACAAAGATATATCTTTTTGTTGAGGTTGAACATTTGAATGATTACCTAAGAACAGTACTACCATTGGTACTAAATAGACACTTCGCTGGTGCTTACTGCCCTCATGGATTCTATCGATCTGTCATTACGTCAGGCGGGCACGCTGCAAACTATCGTACAAATGTGGCGGAAATCTGCGTCGGCTAATTACCCACCGGTAAGGGCTGTACAACTGTACAAATGGCGCCTTGTATCTTCTCTCTTCTTTCTCGTTATTTGAACATTCGCCGGATCCAGATTCTTGCTTTGGCAGCATTGTTCATCAATAATGTCTCTGTGAATTCACCTTTGAATCAGGCGATGTACCAATACGGCTTAGCGTTGGAGCGCGGAGTGGCACACACTAGCGGCGGTCGAGCGAAAGACTTGGCCGAATCGTTCAAGTAGTGACTATGTATTTACGTCTCATTGCCGCTCCGCCGTGACACTCATCACTACTTTGATTAGTATATGATTCTAGCATCTGTGCTTTTGCGCTAGTAATAAGATAGCATTTTGTGTTTTAATGTACTCTATTCAAAGCTCAGGAGGCTTCTGTTTTCTGATCTACACCCTGTTACTTCTATTCTTTTGTCTTTACTCGTATTTGTCCTCGTTTAATTTTTGTTTCTCAATCTTCGAAGGTACATGAAATCTGCTGCTGCGCGTAATCATCTTGAAGCCATGTTGCACCTCGCTGACCTTTACTTGAAAGGTTCGACGTTGTTGCGATGTCATTACATTTTTAATCAATATTTTTTATGCACTGTGCCCATAATTTGGTCTGAACTTTTGTACGCTAATTTGTTCTACACGCGTGTTTATTTTGCTGCTGCCTATGCCTTTGCTTGTAAATTGTTGTAATGCTCTCGAATCATCTCAGGTGAAGTCCCAAGCCGTAACAACAACAACAACAACAACGACAACACGCCACCATCGAATGCAAGCCATAACAACAGCAGTGCTTCTGCTGCTGCGGCCCCTCTTCGTAACCGCAGCAGCGAGAGCACAGGAGCTGGCACCAGCCGACTTGATCGAGCAGACAGCAGCGGCAGCAACCGGAGCCACAGCAGCAGCAGCAGCCGCAGCCGTGCCAATCGTGGCAGCCGGAGCCTGAGCCGAGACCGTAGTAGTGGCAACACCCGTACTTTGTTGAATAGATCCGCTCCTTCGTCTTCTGCTGCTGATGTGTCGGCGTCTGTGCAAGCAGAGGGCATGCGATGGCTACGGAAGGTTTGAAAGTTTTTATACAGTGAATGAGATTGAAGGGGGTATTTTTTTCTCGGAAGTACCTCTTAAATGAATTATTTGTTCAAGTTTTTTCTCTCCGCTCAAGCTATCTGCACATGTTCTTCTCTTATGTCTCATGTCCTCCTTCTGTATTTCTCCTCCCCAAGGCGGCTCATGCGGGCTCTACGGATGCAGCATTGCAATTAGGCCGTAGTTTTATGGTCGGGCAACCGCCTGTAGTACCGAAGCCCAACCAACGCAAAGCGTTTGAGTGCGTTAATTTGTTTATGTCATCTTGTTTTCAAGAAGGAATAGAATAAGCGCGGGGGGGAGGGGTTATGAAAATGGATGTGTCTCTCTTTCAATGCGCGATTGTGATTATTAGCCCTGACCGTTTGTTCTTTTCCTGGTATACCTGCTCCATTTTTAGGTACTTTGAGATGGCAGCCAGTAAAGGTCATGCAATAGCGCAATGCAACCTTGGAGAGTACCTCTGGCAAGGCGTTCCAGCTCACGCTAACAACCAGCCTTTTGTGAGCATTAGTGGTGGTGGTGTAAGTGCTAATGGCAGCAACAGCAACAGCAGCAATGTTGGTGGGAGTGGTAACATTGGCAATGGCACGAGCAGTGCCTATAGTGGCAGTAATGATGGTATAGCTCGCACTACTTATGGCGCGCCTAAAGCAGTCTTTCAATCAGTTCATCCTTATCCGCCTAATAATGGTCGCGTCGATGGCAAACAACAAGAACCGCCATCATCGCCAACTTCGCCTTGTACTACGTCTCCTTCGGATACCTCTTCGTCTTACTCGTTGTCGCCGCCACACTCTCCGTCTTCTTCTCCATCTTCATCTTCCGCATCGACATCACTGAAGCTTCACCGTAATCCTTCGCATTCAATTTTATTGTCGCCTAAAACAGCACCGGTAGCAACACGAATGAAAGTATCACAAGCGCCGCCAACGGCTACACCACATATTACAACACCAAGACCAACGATACCCATGGCGGTGCCTTGCGACCGCGAGGCTGCTTCCAAATGGTTTCACTTAGCAGCAGCGCAAGGAGATGCGCAAGCTTGCTGTGGCGTTGGGCGCTGCTGCGAAGCTTTGGCTGCTAGTAGTGGCCGTGGTAATGGCCATGCTCTGCTTGAGACGTCAACTTCTTCGTTATCCTTTTCTTTGCCGTCTTCAAAAACTGAACGCCATTATAAAGAAGCTTTCAAATGGTATATATTGATGTAAAAACGACTATTTATATCTTTTCGTTCTTTGTCTTTTTCTTATTCCTCCTTACTTGCTAATCGACATGCGTGCGTGTTCCTTGCACTCTTATCCTTTTGCCACGCTAAGGTACTTGATGGCAGCTGAGCGAGGCAAAGTCGCCGAAGCGCAGTGTCGCTTGGGGTATTTGCTCGCAGAAGGTTATGGCGTGAAGCGGTATGATCATATTAAGTTTATACCTTGATATTTCTCCTTGCCCCTCTCGTAGTACTGGAGTGAAGGTGTTGTTACTATTTACTTTTGATTCTAATGAATCATTCGGTGCTCCTTAATGTCTGATCTTCAGCCTTTTAGCCGTTTCTATTCCTTTGCTCATCTCCTGCAGTAATCACTTACATCAATTTCTCCTTCTCTCAGAGATCTTCCCGCTGCAGCCGGATGGTACCATGCATCTGCTCAACAAGGATATGCAGAAGCGCAGTACTCTTTGGGCACCTTGATTGATGACTTTGCAGCAGAGAATGCCCACAGTACTACTTCTGTTGGAACTCCGTGCGTTGATCATAACCACTACTCCAGCTACAACAACAGCAGTAATAGCGGCAATGACAGCAGGAGAAATAGGAGCAACAACAGCAGAAGTAGGGGCAGTATCGATCACAACAACAACAGTAGCAACAACAGTAGCAGCGCTGGCAGCAACGCACATCGTGCAGTAGGTGCCCGCTTGTTGCGTTCTAGAGACAGTACGGGCGAAGCTTCCAAATGGTGGCAATTAGCAGCGCAGCAACAGCACAGGGGCGCACAGTTAGCCCTGGGATTTTTAGCGCTGGAAGACAGCAGCAGCAGTGGTAGCCCCACTGGTAGTCGTCTTATGACAAGTGGAAACTATCCTACTACTAGCGGAATCCCTACCGGCGGGATGGCCGGCGGTAATAGTTATGGCGGCAGTAGCAGCGGCAGCAGCAGCAGTGACCCTCGTCATCACGGAGGCATGAAGAAGCACGCAGCCGACGCCGCTCGGTGGTTTCAGCTGGCTGCGGAGCAAGGCGATGCTGACGCGCAGTACCATCTGGCTTGCTTGTACGTACTACGTTTCTGCACTTTACTCGTTGTTCTCGTAGCAGGAAGTTATTAGGAAGCGATCGCTGTGCTTGTGTGTGTGTGTATATATCTTAAGTTGGAAGACGAGAGAGAAAATTGTTTCATTCCTTATTGTTGCGATGTCGTAGTCATTATTAGATGTGCGTGGATTCATCCAGGTATGCCGAAGGCCACGGCTGCGGTCGCAGTTTGCGTGCATCTGGCCAATGGATGCGCGCTGCGGCTGCACAGGTTTGAAAATGATAAAAGCAATGATAACGCAAGGATGGAATGCGTATCTATGGTGCAATAATTATTGTTTCCTTGAATGAAAGCTAAGACAGGATTAAGTTGGAGAAGCTTCTCAGGGTGGTAGCTTGTGGTAGGCCTGAAAACAATCTACAGTTCACCCATGCTTCTATAACGCCAAAGCACTCTTTTACATTGCGCACTCCTCTATGCTACAACAGGGGCACAAAGAAGCCTTGTTAGGCCTTGGCGAGCTGTATGAGGGGCGTTATCACATCGATGGCACGCTGGGCTGTTTTGGCTCATTGCCAGATGAGAATCAAGCCAAGCATTGGTGAGCTCTTTGAGAGATTGGTTTGATGCGGAAGCTTGAGCGGGTGATGTTATTATTTCAAAAAAGGGTAAAATGGAGGCGGTGGGAAAAGTGTTGAAAAGAGAAAGAGAAAAGGACTCAACTCGTGAAGTACGTAGAGAGTGGCAATTATTGTATGCAGCTATTTTAAAGAGTAATACGTGTGAATTTGCAAAAGGTACCAACGCGCTGCTGCCAATGCCAAGCCTGACTTCTGGGATAAAGCCAAAGCAACTCGACATGCTTCATCTACAAAGGCAGCGCGGAAATCTATTACCACTACCAAACATCCTAGCCATACTAACAGCCACAACAACAGCAACAGCAACCGTAGTAGTATTGATGACACGGCGGACGGCAGTGCAAGCGACGACAGCAGCTGTGATAGCGAAAGCGAAAGTGACGATGGGAGCCCGTGGAATGGAATCGGGTGTCCTGGGCAAGTGGCTGCACAGCGCTTGCGCCGTTTGAGAAATCGTGCTCGTCGCCAGTGTGATCCTGTGCACGAAGCTGAGGTTGGTGTTGCTCTGACGAGATCGCCCAGTGGACCTCTGGTAGGAACTTCTTTGAGGTCTGATACTACAAGACTAGAGTTGGCGAGTGGCACAAGAGGAAGGTTTAGGCCGAGATGTCACAGCGACGACTGTGGCCATAGCTCTGGCAGCGAAGAAGACAGCGACGACCTTGGAAGCAGCCATGGTCGAATAACCCGTCGTAAAGCAGGCTCACTCAGTCGTGAGATGCATGACTGGGAAGTGCCTTCGCCTCGGCCTGCTGCACTGCCGCCGCCACCGCCGCTACCACCACCATCACCACCATCACCACAATCGACTGCAGCTTACCCACCATCCCCTGTGCTCATGGCGCGATCGCCTTCTCTTCAGAACCAACGTGGTAGCGATTCGTGCAGTCGTGGTTCCAGAAAAAGCATTGTTAGAAAAATAGCGACACCACTGTGTTCAAGCCAATCGCCAAACCAGGGTAGGCGTGCGTCGACTGCAAGCAGTACGGCTACCTCAGGCACTGCCAATTCGAGCACCACGGGAGCTGCAGCTCTACGAGCACTCTCTTCGAGGGCACCTCTTACACCGCATTCCAATTGTCATTGGACGACAACAAGAAGTCTAGATCGCCAAAGTGGTACACCGGAAGACAAAAAGTACTAAAAAAAAACAGCGTAAAAAGGTCTATGGCACGTCCAACACCTCCGCCTCAGCCCTATCCGTATTCGTCTTCATGGCTTCTTCTCCTCCGTTGTCTATCTCTTCTTCTGCAATTTCTTCGTTCACATCGCGTTCGCTTCATAAGACCACATCTCGACCGCTGAGAAGTGCCTCGCCAGATTCACCCGTGAGCGGCACTTGGTCACCTTTGCCGTTCTCCAAGGCCCATCCTGTCTGATTTTTATTAAATGCTAAATGTTAGCGTAGTACTTCTAGCTACTACAGAATACAATAAGCATTTTCTCTTCAACTCCTTGTTTGCGCTTTCACAAAGCGGGTGTACTTGTTTTCTGTTGATGCAACCTTCGCATCAAATGCTTACGTAAATCTATCGTGTGTCTCCAATCCTTCTTGCCGTCAGGCGTGGGCCTTGCCCTCAAAGGCCCTAGCGGATCCATGAAGCTGGCAGTGGACAAAATGCGCAAATACCAGCAATGGACGCTGTACCTTTTGGAAATTGGGTTGTTCTCGTTTCACTTTTCGGCTCTTGCGCTCACGTGGGTGTAACTGCAGCAATGGCCTATCATTCTGCTGACCACCTTACTACTTTTCGCTTCCGCTGGAGGCACCGCTTACCTCATCCGCGAAACCAAAGAGACCTTCAAAATTCCCGAAGGGCAGTCAGTGGCCGGGTCTATGAACCGAGAACGGCTGATGCAAGGCATGGCCCAGCACACGCCCAGTGGTTTGCAACAAGAAATGGTTCCTATCAACCCTCAACAGGAAGGTTTACAAGGAAATGGGCAGCCTATGTACCAATCTTTAAAAACACGCCCGCTGTACAATGACCTCTGATAAAACAATCACGAGAAACCCACTTTTAGATGCATTAAATGAAACCCATTTGCGTCTACATATGAATAAGCCGATGCCGGTGGAGGATAGCGCTACGCTATTTGCTATTTGCGGAATAAATTTTGTACCGCCGACCGCACGACCATGCAACATGCAACCACGCCGTGGAAGAGATTCGAGGCGGCTCCGATATCTACTTCTTCTGGCTTCTGGGCATAGCAAGATAAAAGATATACCCCAAAGAAGGGGCTCTTCATAGATAGAACAGAAATAAGGCTAGTACTGCTATCACTATCAGCTGTACTATATTGGTACTGGCCTATGTTGCTTTAGGGATAGGGATGGGATTCTGGATTTGTATACTGATTCCCAATTCAAATATTATGTACACAGGATCAAAATGATTACAACTTAACTCAGACCCAACTCAGACCAACAAATACAAATAAAGCGCAAGTCGTACATGTCAAATTCTGGTTGAAAATTCGACACCTCAAAACTAGCCTATCCCTATTTCCTCCTTTAGAGCCACTCCAGGTTGAGGCGCGCAGAGCAGCAGCCTGCGGACTCAAGCGTGGCACCTTCCCCTGAACCTTCATCTCCTGCTTTCAGGGCTGCTCGCATCGACGTGAACGGAGGTGCTACAAGCTTGATGTCAAATGGCCGGTCTCCGCTGCAGCTGTTGCTGCTAGGGTCGGCTGCACTATTTTCGCTGCTATTACTGGCGCTGGAGCTGCTTGAAAGCGACTCCTGTTGAGCTAACAATTTGTCGGCTGCCCACTTGAAGAGTTCTGTGAGGGGTGCATCTTTGTGAAAACGGCGAACGACTTGGCCAGAGCCCTTGCTAGATGCGCCTCCGCCTCCGACTGTTGAGGGAGGAGGAGGTAATTTGAGGCCGATGCGACTAGCGCCAGGAGCTGCCCCAGGCGGTTCTTCACTGAGCACGATGTCGGCAAATTCGACCGAGGGCGGTGGGGGCAGTGTGGGCTTGGCAGGTTCGTTGGGTAAAGCTACGGGTTCTTGAGACGAGGTGGCAGTGAGTTTGTCGTTGCCAGCAGCAGAAATGGCAGCAGCGGATGACGACGACGACGACGACGATGTAGACGAAGAAGAAGAAGAAGCAAGTGACGAGGACAACGAGGAGGATGGAGCGGCACCAGCAGAGGCGGCATTTACAGCAGCACTAGCAGCACTAGCAGCAGCAGGTTCGGAACGAGGATGTGTACGGTGAGGACGGTCCAAAAGTGAGTCGCTTTCGAGAGAATTTTGGCCGCAAAAGTCGGACACCTTGGAGCCCGGGTTGAAGAGAAATATGACAAAGGCAACGAACGTGAGAAGAGGTGAATATTTGAAAGGTGGGTAAAGAAAAAGACTGCGCACATGCGGAGAGACTTTTAGAAAAAAATGAATACAACGCACAACGATCTCAAAAGCGTCCGTGAATACAGAAGACTATCAACGAGAAGGGACAGTTGAGTGTTTAGTTCTTGAGTGTCTACTTGTTGTGCTCGTTTCTGGCAAGTTCTATACCTTGTCCGTCATAAACTCCGCGCTCACGAAGCCGGACTTTTGCCAGCGGCTCAAGCCAGTGCGCGGGTCCAAGAGGGCTATATGGGGGAAAGTGTTGACTTTGTAGCGCTGCACGTACAAGCTCCCCTGTGGAGACACGTCGTACTGCTGCCAGAACACCACCAACGACTCGAGCACGCACTTCACCTGTTGTGCCAGAAACACGCACAGATATACAAAGAGATCGTGTGAGGGAGCTGAAACGGCCCGATAAGAAAAGGGAGATTCGTCCGTGAAGAATCGTGAGCGGTGCACTCGGAGACATGAACGGAAATACGTTGAGAAAAACTCGTGCTGAATCTCTCCCGCGTACAACAACAATGTTTTGGCAGTAGCCCTAGAACCAGAATTCCGTTCGTCTTGCCGTTTCGTTGTGCCACGTGTCCCGGTTCAGTTGGTGGGATGCAAACTCGGTTTCGCGCTGGATGTTCACCAGGAGCCACTTGCCTTCGGCTGCCGCGCTGGCCTTCGCCTCGGCAAAGGTGCCCGAGTGCATGATTTCCATGGGTGGCCGAAACAAGTCCGCCAGCCGTTTGTCGCCCTAATATACAGAAGCAGAAAAAAAATAGGGAATTGAGTGTGTAGTATCGATGAACCACAAACAACGGAAAGACTTGAGGAACTGAAGGAATATATACATGATATGGGTTCTGTTCGCATGCAAGACGAAGCGTGTGCGTCTTAATCGGTCCATAGTTCTCACCCATCGACATCATTATTCTGTTCTTATCGTCATCGCTTCTCACGCACCTCAAGTACGTTACTAGCTGCATTGTGAGGCGCCGAGGCTGAGCTTGCATCCTTCTCCGCTGCTGTGCTCGAGGAAGAAGAATTGGCCTTGCTACTGGATTGGCTCCCCGCGGCACTGCCACCACCGGAATCACCACTGCTACTACCTGTACTGCCATGCAGATGACTCGCGCCCTGACTCGCGCGATCGCTGCTCCTACTCCTGCTGACACTGCTTTTGCCAGCAGCGTCGTCGCTGGCCGTATTCTTGGCTCCTTTTCCTTTTGCTCCAGTTGCTGCGCCTGGATGCGAATGACCCCGCGCAAGAGGAGGAGGTTGGTCAGGTAAGCCCAGTTTTCGGCGCGCTTGCGCCGCGGCAATGTCCGCTTCTCGGCTGAAGTCCCGAAACGCGTGCACCTTCAGAGAATGATGACCATAGCGGCCGTTGCCGTACGCAGGAATGAAAAAGGAAATTGGTGAGAGAGAAACCCAGGGGTACAAAATAAAGGAAGAGGAAACGGTAAGGTGGAAGTTGGTAGAAAGAGTGCTGAAGACTGGCATAACAGCAGAGATAGCTGTCAGAGCACGATACAGGACGAAGAGGACAAAGGTTTCGCTGTTGATTTCCTTGTATTGGAAGAACAATGCACCTGTGGGGGAGGCTCCGGCACCGGTGGTCCGCGGCGACGAGACGACGAAGGTGCGTACGCAGCAGCTGCTTGGTGGGGGTCGGCATCCATCAAGCGCTGCTTTTTCACCTGGTCTGGCGCTCGCACCTGAGAAGGGGGCCGATTTTTTTTTGCAAACGAAGAGGCAAGCAATTATAAGCACATGGCTAGGTTGGAATACGATTAGAATCAGCATCACCGGAGAAGAAAGGACTCGTAGGGTGGAGAGGAAACAGGTTGAAGATAGAAATGATGCCACCACTCGAAATTTCACGAGATCGCGTGTGCCTTTCGAGAGAAGAAATAGGTACGAAAGCAAGAGAAAGGAAAGAGAGGAGCAAGCAACCTCGTCTTGGTCAGCGAAGCCACCACCGTTGAACCTGCCAGCGCCGAAGCCACCTTGTCCATAAGGATCAGGTGGGGCAGCGTTGCCACCGAAGTCTTTGCTTCGTTGCGACGGTGCAGCGCTTCTGTGCGAAGAAAGGTACACAACCACCACGATACAATAGTAGTAAAATCAAACATGCTAACGAAAGTTTGATAAGAGAAGCAAATTGGATTAGTATGCTCATGAATGTTTATTTCATAAGGAAGGCACCTAGATGTGCTATCCCTGTAGCAGCTACTAGTATAATCATGTGTAGAGAGGACGCAAAGCACAAACAACTGTGGAGCAGACGAAGTTGTGAAGAAAGCTCATTTCGCACTAAAGGTGCGCGAAGTGGTACGAATAGGCTAGCGGTGAACTCACGGATTGGGCGCCGCTGCGGCAGAAGGTCCCATATCCATGAAGAGACTCACGGCAGTTGAAAGGTCGCCCCCCGCCATCTAACGGTTGCCAGTCAGAGCAATGGTTCGACACACGGCACAGGACAGAAAAGAGAAGGGCTCAAGTCAACAACTAAAGCGCAATAAAAATATGAAGGCGCCGCAGTAGCCGCACCTCGAGGAAATTCGTAGCCGTTGCTCCATCCTGGCCCGTCATCTCCATAAACTTTGCCATAGAGTCCGACATCTTCGGCACCGCCGCCTTTATTCACTTCGACACAAACACAGACAAAATATAGACCAGCTAGCGCTAGCGAAGTGGCCTGATTTGAATTTGGCTTCCCCTCAGAAAATATTATATTGGTGGTAAATCCGTTTTGAGTTCTGAGTTTCTGAGGCAGGCCCCGAAGGGCCGGAATTAGAAGACTAACAGGTAGAGAAGAAAAGCTAAGCAGCGCAAACTAAACCTAATAAGCTAATCAGGCGCACATGCCCGAGTGGCCATGGAAGTGATGGTAGCGGTCCAAAGTGGCACGCTCCTCCATTCTCTGAGAGTGCCGCTAGTTTCTCGATTATAATCCATTCTCCATCATCCATTTCATCATTAGAGATCTTACTTGAGGTGAAGATTAAAACTCCTACTGGCCCCCTACATGTGTATGGATCTCTCAAAGACCTCTTGTGAGATACCCACGTGGCTTATGAAGCCACGCGGCCTCTCGATTAATCTAATTTCTTCTTTTTCACTCACTCTCGCTCTTCTGATCTCTCGCGCTCGTAATTTTTTGATACAGGCCCCGAAGGGCCGGAATTAGAAGGCTAGCACAAAGGAATTCAACAAGTGTGTGCCTTAAGCACCCCTAAGGAGAAAACTCCCACGGCGGCCTTGAGAGTAATTTTCGTATTTTTTTCCTTGGGGACTCGGGGAAAGGGAAAGAAGCTCCTCGTTGTACTTCGCTCAGACACAGACCGCAGACCGGCCCAGGAGAAAAGCGCGAAATATTCTATAATCGTATTTAGACCTCGGGGATGTGCCCTATCTTTTGATTTTTGAAAGCCTCTTAACCTTTTGATGTGAAAATTGTAAGTCAAACGGTTATAAGCTAAAAAAGAGGTCCTATCAAATGAATATATATCAACAACTCGACGCCGCGCTTCGGTCTGATGTGAAGTGAAAGGTGCAATCTCATATGCTTTGAGAGATTGATGCGCTGCCATTGGGTTTTGCTGCCTCGTCAGGCTTGCTTTCAGATGCACTGCTACTGCCCGGCGGCAAGGGCGTTAGTATTTGAGGCACAGGGACAGTCGAAGATGGAGCATTGTGGCGCTGCTGTAAGTTATCTAAAACTAATTGCTCCTTCAGATCAGTGTTTTCAGCCTGGAAGGTTTTTTGCGCGTGTAGATTCGTGTCATTCAGAGCGGCAGACAGATAGGAAGGAAGGAATTCATCAGCGAGGAAGAAGAGCATGATGAGCACGCGGCTGATTAGGAAAAATGCAAAACCAGTGCCATGAGGCAGATAAGCAATTAAAAAATGAACTTTAAAGATATCCATTCGCTACGCTACATGCGCTAACATACCTCCAGCTGTTGGACTTTGTAGGACTCCTCTTGAAGGCGCCGCATGAGATCGCGAATAGTAGCCGCGTCACGCGCCTGCATACGACGAACATGGATCCAACGATTCGCGAGTGTCGCACGTAAAATGAAAAGAAAACAAGAAAATATAAAATCACACGACATCCGAGCAGGCAGTAAAAGGGCAAATAGGGGACACAGCAGGGCACCATTAGGTCATAACACAGTTTCTCACCTCGGTCGACGTTGAGGACGACGCACGCTCTGCCAGTAGTGGCATGGGGGCAGCGGGACCAGGAGCCAGCAACCCTGCCGCATGTGGAACGTGCACTGTCATGCTGTCGCTTCCTGATAAATGCGATGTGCCGGATGAATCGCTCCGAGAAGGGCCTTCCGCCTCAGCTAGCCGCCTCTCTAATTCCACGATTTTCTGTTACTCACCAAAAACGAAAAATTGACAGAACAGGCACCACGTTAGGTAAGGCAGAAGTAGAAATACAGGATGATAGAGTTAGCTTGAACTCGAGAGATTCAGGAGTAGAAGTGAGGCATAAATCACCTGCTTTTTGCGGCATCTTGCGACTCGCGCATTGATCTTGTTTTGCTCCAACCGGCGTGCTCGCTTCTCAGCGAGCTGGCACGTGGCATAGAACAGGCATCATTCAAAAAGAGCAGCACACCAGAAACAAAACAAGTGAAAGAGATGATTGTTAATTGCATGAAGATTTCAGCGCAGGGGATGATTCATCAATGCACTCAGAATCTTGAAACGCAGAGGTAAGCAATGTGCAAAATCCAAAGTAGAGAGAATGGGACGATAGTTTGAGAAACAGTTCCTATTCCGCGTCCTTAGCCCAACAAAATTTCCCGGCATTCAAATAATACTGGGGGGCATGTTCTAAGCGCATCTGACTTCAATGCTCTGCTTACCCGTTGAGCTTCAGCGTCGTTGTTCAGATCTGTTGAGTCCATTCTATCTAACTGGTGACGACGCCAGCAACACCGTGTGAAGACGTCGGCAACAACGACGTCGTCAGACGCGTCATCATCAGCGACACGTGGGGAAGTGGGGAATACATCCAAGGGGATTACGTTAAAGTAATCCCCTTGATACATCAGTCCAAATATCTGAAACTGATTGATGATTGATGATTGGCTGATTGGTACACCGTTGTTGCACTACAGGTGGTACATAGTTTTGGGTGTTTAGAGGTTGTCACGTTAAGAGACTGAGGCTCAAATTTTGGCTTTCTTGCTAAGAGCGCGAGGGTTCTTAAAGTCGTTTCCTTGTCTGTAGTACTTCATCGGTCCGCCAACGTCAGTGGAGCTAGGGACACACCGCGCCTCGTAAATAAGAGCCCGAGGGTTCCACTCAAAAATGTAAGGAATAAGCTATGAGCGCGAGGGTTGAGAGCAAATTTTCTTGAAGTTTCGGTGCTAACGCGGATAAGGGATCAGTGCATACAAGCAAGATGCACAGTCGACGGGCCAACCCCCTCTGTATACTACAGGGGTGCCCCATACTCCAACACTCCCACCCATCTTGCG
>Ga0307979_1001345_pt1 | contig 17406 bp, 7 predicted proteins | sample OrgLakmetage1058_FD_201833 | JGI IMG/M metagenome (GOLD analysis project Ga0307979, IMG submission 201833) | Saline water microbial communities from Organic Lake, Antarctica - #1058 | ecosystem: Environmental > Aquatic > Non-marine Saline and Alkaline > Saline | place: Antarctica: Organic Lake...
GTTGGCGGCAGCAGCAGTGGCATAGTTAAAGGCAGTGGCCCATGCCAAGTAAGCTTCGACGTTACCCTGTTGGACCAAACCGTGGCCATGTTTGGGCTTCGGGCTCAGCGCAAGTTCAGTGGCGCGTGCGCCCAAACGCTGGGCGTGCATGCAGACCAAGTACAGGTTGCGAGCGTGCGCGCTGGGTCCGTCGTGGTGGCAACTCAAGTGAGCGGCTTGGCCGACGCATCCGCTGCCTCGGCCGTAGCCGCAGCTGTCGTGGCGGACTCAGCGAAGCTTTCCGCAGGTTTCTCTGCTGTTGGACTCGGCCGCAGCACGGTGTCGCCTTTTCCGCCCGTCTTGGAGCTGCCGGATTCCGCACCTGCTGCGAGCACCTCTGTGGCACCACCCCCGCCACCACCGCCAAGGCCTGCTCGAAAGTTTGAGACTCAACCTACGCCACAACCTAGTAAAACTGGAGAAGACTCCGGGTCACTTCCAGTAGAAATGGATGTTGAAGAAGACGAAGCTAGGAAATCTGCAGAACAAGGAGAAAATTCCAAAGAACCTGTGTCAGCCAACGCGACAGCAACGAATAGAGATATTCTCGTCGTACAAATTCCCCCGCACGCGCAACGCAATGTGAGGCACCACACGCTGCCTGATGCAAGTAGTAGTGCGCTTGTGGCAAATGCAGCTGCCGGGACAGACACAGAAGGAGAACAGCAAGGAAAAGACAGTGACCCTGTGAATGTCTCTTACTCGTCATTGCCTGTCAACCGAGGGCCAAGAGGGCGAGTCCGCGCGTCAAGTTTGTTTGATCTGGTGGCCAAGTACGAGAACAAGTCCTCTTCGCTTCCACCTCCCACGAGCAGTTCTAGCCATGGCCACAGCAGACAGCAACGAAGTTGGAGCAGCAGCAGCCCGAGCAGCCCAAGCACTAGTGCTGGTAGCATGAGCAGCAGCAGCAGCAGTCGCCGTGCTCCCTTCTTGCCGCGTGCTGTTTCGCTGGGTTCCGCTGCTGCTGGTGCTTTAGTGAATTCCAAATCAACTGCACCATCATCGTCACCGTCATCCAGAATTCCCAAAGCACTGCAGCCTTCGCAAGAGAGTGCTTCGCGAGCAATGCAAGCTGTCTCTGCGGTTGCTCGTCTCAGGCTGGGGGGCAACAAGAGTGGCAATCATGTTTCCTTAAGTGCTGTAGAGCGCTTACGGCGTGGCATCGTGGGTCAACAGAACAAGAACGCGCTACAGAGCAACGCTGTCCAGAAGGCAACTTCAGTGACGACCGCGGAAGCAAGAACAGCAATTCAATCAGGCGCAGCAACGGCGGCACCAACGAAGAAGAATATCAATAAAAGAAGCCTCAGCAGCAACAGCACCGATTTGCATGCTGACCCTAGCAATATACCTCCTTCGTTCGCTTCTCCTGCTTCCAAGAATGACGACAGCAGCTTGAGCCAAAACACCACCAGCGAGGGAGATGGCAGCGCTTCGACTCGTGCGGAGTCTTCTGAGCCTACATGCCTCGATGGTACGAAAAAGGCTGTAGTGCCAGCGGCTGCTCCAGCAGTTGCAGAAACGACATCATCTACTGCAGCATCAGATGAAACCACAGAACCGATAGCTGCAGGAGCACCTACCGGAGCAGCATCCGGAGGAGAAAGTGGTAGCAGCATCCTGCCATTGCGAGCGACTGCAAAGCGCGCCATCTCACTGTCGCTAGCGCCTCGCTGGGCTACGGTGGCTGCCTCTTCACAGACTTCGTCGATTCGCGCCAAGTCACTCGACCGCGTTGCTGCAGACACTTTATACGCCGAAGCTCAAATGCAAGCTGCTTCTGGGAGCCGCAACGATGACGATGTAGGCGCAGCCAATATGCCTGCTGAAAACACAGCTGGTGTTACTGCTGGCAATAGTGGTGCCCGAATTCCGCCTTTGAAAGAGGGCAGCCATGGAGCTCGGGGCCGTTTTCGTTTTGGGTCACTTCGAACGCCTTCCTCTTTTTCAGCTGCTGCTGCTGGGTCGGCCTCTTCAGCTGGCACACCTGCGCGTTCCGTGTCACTGTCGTCAGTGCTGGTTCCTGCTCGGTCAGCTCCCACGTCACTGTCGCCCACCGCGCAGCCTCTGTCAAAGTCGCCAAGCGCTGGATTGGCCACTCGTAGTACTAAGCGCAGCAGCTTAGTGGCCTCGCTGGCTGCTCGCTTTACAGGCACGAGCGCGCCCAGCCCCGACCGAACCCCTGGCAATATCACTGGTGCCAGCAGTAGCAGCAGCGCTACCATCAAAAGTAGTAGTAGTCGTAGCAGCAACAGCGGCAGCAAAATCGGCACTATGGAGAGCACCAGCAGCCCTAGTACTAGTAGTAGCTCTTCTCCAGATCACCGCGGCATGTCTCTTGATCGATCGGCCAGCGGCGGCAGCAGCAGCAGCAGCGCCAATAGCAGTGGCAATACCAACAGCTTAGAAAACAATACCAGCGAAGTTGGCAGCAGAAGTCCGTCAAACAAGCGCGCGTTGAGCAGTGAAGGCGTTCTCGCCCAAGACAGCAGCTCCTCCGGCAAGGTCTCGAAAGTTCAAGCGCTGCGCGCTAAATTTTCACGCTCTACACCGGCTGCCGCCACTGCTGCTGCTGCTGCCACCACGACAGCAACGACTTCAACCGTCGCAACCAAAGCAGAAGGAACTGGCACGGCATCAGAGACTGCCGCATCTGCATCCACCCCATTTGGAAGCAGTAACCTCGAAGGAGCGCTGTTTCAGCCTTCGTTGCTCTCTGGCGCGGTCGCAGAAGACGAAGAAGACACTGCGCTCGTGGACGACAACGACGGATCGGTGGTTGAAAACGCGCGCCGGGTGCGCCTCCTGTCTCGAGCTAGATCACTGGGGCAAGGAGCACGTACTTCTTCAGATCGTGGCAATACCGCCACTGAAACCAAAGCTGACGATGGCGTCGGTTTGACTGCTACTGCTCCTTCTTCAGCTTCTACAGCTACCATCAGCGACCGCAGGAGCCTGAACAAAACTTTCTTTCCGAAAGTGCTCACGCTCACCAGCAACCGCAGTGAAGAGAATGGCGGTGGCGCTGCGTCCTTTGCGGGCATTTATTGCTTAAACGAGGGGGCTGGCCATGCTAGTACTGCAGTAGGAGGAATGGCGCATGGCTTACCCACATGGTCCATGCACAAGAGGGATAGTTCCATTGTTGCGGCTGACGACGCTGATTCCCAGGAGTTTGTTATTTACAGCGACCACAAGGTATGAAGGACAGAATAATCTTACTGACGGTCGCAAGGGTGTTGGCAACCCAAGTAGAATTAATTAATACTTCAAAGAGAGCCTTGCTTTGCTAGCTATGCGAAGTGCAGATGGTACACTTTGTCGACGCAATGCACCCGTGCCCTGAGTTGACACGTCTTGGCGCATTTGTCTTTCGTGTTGTTCTGGCTGTGTGTGTGTGTATGCGTCAACGAGCGTGCACATCTCACCCGCTCAGTCTATTTATTTCCATCATCCCTTTCTCTATTGACCTCTCTATTTCCCTCTCTCTTCCTTCTTTCGTGTGCACAGGGGCGGTGGGCGGTCACTCTAGCAGAACGAGTGCCTGACAACCGCAACTTTCGGTGCACCTTGCCGCACTCCCCCGCCACCGCCACCTCCTTCACCTCAGAACCCCCGCGTCTGCACCTGCCGCATGAATTGCCCTGGGGCACCCTGGATGGGGACGTCTGGGAAGTTTGCTCTTTGACACGCCTGACTTTAGAAGTTGGAGCAGCACCAACAGACCATGATGCATTGGCTGGGTCAAGAGCAACACCAAAAGCAGCAGCAATAGATGAAACTGCATATTCGAACGCACCAGGGACAGAGGCATCGAATGAAACTTCGTCTGAGGAGGCTGTATCAACGCCAGCTGTTGAGCAACCGAGCCTTGAGGTAGCAGCGGCAGCATCCACTACAAGAAGTGTGGACCCACCAGTAGCATCGCAGCAGCTTCTTACAACACCCTCGTTGGTAGCGCCAGGCGCCCGGCCAGACGGCGCCACTCCCAGCAGCTCCATGGCGCGCTCGCCGTCGGCTGCGCCTTTGCCCGAGCCTTTTGCCGCGAACCATGGAGAATTATCCAGCCACAACAGACAGGAGCTTGATTTAGGGAGCACGAAAGAGAAGGAGGCTGAGATGAAGACGAAGAAGAAGGATGCTGTAGCGTCAAAATTAGAGCTGCCACAGCAAGCACCCGGAAAAGAAGAAGAAGCCGTGGTTAATGGCATCGCCGCTGCTGGCAGGAAAATTTCACCAGAAGCTGCTGCAGCGAAGTTATCCCGAGCCAAGGCATCTTTTTCTTCTTACAGGGAAGGGTCCGCTGCGAAAGCATCGGCGAAGCGAGTAGCCGCAGGTAGTGGCTTGTCGGAAGCGAAAAGAGGAGCCAAAACGACATCGACAGCATCGGCTGCAGCAGCACTCGAGGAGGCACAGCAGAAAAACAGGGCGGCAACCACTCGTGCTGTACAAAAAGAGGAGGATAAGAGTGATGCCAAGGATGCTGTTGTTGTAGAGCAAGCAACTTCTCTGCAAGCCGCCGCAAAAGTCACGCCTGAGCGCAAACTCACAGCGAAAGGGGCAGCTCTTGCAAAAAAAGCAGCAGCAGAGGAAGAGGAAGAAAAAGAGTCAAAAGCAGCAACTATCGCAGATGGAAAAGGAGCCCTCACCAGAGCAAAAGCCGAAGAAGCAGTGACGTCAGAGGCGAAAACTTCACCACAAGTGTCTTTGTTGCCTTCAAGCACATTTTCGCCGGGTGCAGATGCACCGTCACCATCAATAAGGCCATTGGCAGCTGTCGAAGCATCCTCAGCCAATCAAGACCCACCACCACCACCAATGACTGCTGCTTTTCCTGCAGGTGACCGCAGCAGCAGCGTTGTAGACGGCAAGCCTTCGGCTGCAGCTCAGCTCGCATCGGCAACGGAAAACACGGCGAATGCGCTGTGGTTGAAGCTCCAGAAAGTGGTGAGCAAAGCGGGCAGCGAGCAGTCGGCCATGGCGGCGCTGGGCATGCGCGCACATGTAGACGGCAACGACACCGTGGACCCGTTCGAGTTCGAAGCCCTCTTGCACCGTTTAGGGTTCATGGCCACGGCTGACGCTGAAATTAGTACAGGTAGTGATGATGCCGCGACGGCAGCAGCCAGCAGTGTTGCTGCTGCGAGTGGTTCTTCTCCTGCCGCTGATGATGCTTCAACGCAGGTAGCACGAGGCGAAGGCACTGCCAGCACCCCAACAGCAGCCCTTGTAAATTCGTCCACCGACGCAGCTGCAGCAGCGGTGTCCGCGGCAGTGGTGGCAGCTCTCCTGGCGCGTGTGACCAAACACACCAACTGTAGTGGTGACACAAGAGAAAGAGGAGACGTGAGCTGCCGTGACTTGGTGCGATCTTTGAAGGATTGGGATAAAGCATCGCCTTGGCGCAAGCCGACTGCTCCACACCAACCGTCTTCCAGTAATCACCAACAACCTCAACCACAACCACAACTTGAACCAATGCAGAGTCAAGCAAGCGCAACAGCAACGGCCATAGCTGCATTAAGAGCCAATGATGACGCGGCCTCAAGTGGCCTCGCGCATTCTCCACCCAGGGGCACTAGTAAGGCTGCCACAGACGCAGTTGCTGACGGAGCTGTTACTTCTAGATACCCTGTCCCGGCGGCAGTAAAGGCGGCTGCAACAATCGCGCCTGGAACTCCGTCTCTCAAAGCATGGCGAGCGCAAGCAACTGGCCATGTGAGAATGAGCAAGCAAAAATTGGTGCCTTCGATATACTTTTTACTCTCTGTTTCGTCTGCGTCGCACATCAAAATATTGTGTTTCAAGTCTTATCGCACCTATACATTTCCTTTGTTTCAGCGACCTCCGATATTTACTTTGGCCATACTTTTTCGCTGTGTCGATCACTTTTCATTGACTTTTGTTACGGAATACGGTTCCTTATCTTGCTTTGTTTGCCCTTTCACACTTGCAGGTGAAAGCACGCGCCGCTGCACTGCAAGGAGCCTCTCCAGTCTCTCCAGCAGATCCTGCCGCATTGGTTTCGGCTGCAGCAGCAGGCGTTGTGTTCAAAGGCGGCCACGCCAGTACCACGGACAACAAGAGTAATTTTGCAGCAGCTCCAGTGACAGCAGAAACAGCAGGGAGAGTGGCGAAACCAGCCTCTGAAGCAACTACAGCCACCGCCGCAGCACCAGTGGCAGCACCGACGGTGGAAGCTGCAGCAAAAGAAATGACAGTTGCAGCAGCTGCAGCAACGCCGGCCATGACTTCTGCTGGACCCCCACCCCTGTCAGACGATGAAAGCGAAAGCCCTGCTTCCGTGGCTGACCTCGTGGGAACCTTCTCGGTAAAAGCAGGCACCGCCGCTCCTGTCGCAACATTGACCGATCTTGTTGCTGCTGCTTCGAATGCGCCTATTTCAATGGCGCTACCGCCACCTCCGCTGCCGCGCGCACCCCCACCTACTCCTGCTTCTCCTGCTGACGGTGTGAACTCGGACGCCGCCGTCACATTACGTGACATTCCTATTGTACCACTGCCGCCGTTGTCAGCACCGACTTCTTCTCAGGCAGCAGCATCGCCACAGTTGCCGCCCCACACGCTCTCGCCAATGGACAGGAGTCGAACCCCAGAATCTCTCGAGGGGAGCAGCCAAGGCAACGGTGGCAACACCAGCAACCACCATGAAGTCTACGGAGGAGGTTCTTCAGGATGGGTGTCGCCGTCTCAGCGCCCCAGTGGCACACAAGCTCCGAGGCAAGCCGTCTTAGCACGCGCGGCCGCATGGGGCAGCAACGGCAGCCACAGTAGCAGCGTAATTAGCAGTAGAAGTGCTAGTAGTGCTAAAAGCCAAGCCTACAGCGGAGCAGACAGCGGAGCCAGTGCGTCTCCACCTACGCCTGCAGAAGTTGACGATGACGGCGATGCCGGCGATGAGGACGAAACCGGCGGCATTCCAGCAGCGCGGGTGTTAGCGTTCAGTCCGACGAATTCCGCTGCCAAAGCTCCCCTGGATCTCAAGGCTGATGATCGTGCCCTCAACGATGAAGACTTCCAGATTATGCAAAATAAACCCACGAGCAATGGTGCGTCTGCAAGCACAGCGGTTTATAGTAGAGAGCAAAGAACACAAAAAGTCCAGGGCTCTCCCAGCTGGGGCTCTCCTCTCTCTCCTGATGATACACGCTCACCAATGTCTTCAATTGGGGGATTTTAGTCGACATTTATACGAAAGTCAAAGTGCATCTCTTTTTTTCCCTACTAGTATGCGACAACGGCACACTTGTCTTTCTTTGTTTTGGGGGAATATTCGCTGGCCCTGGACTAGACTGGAACTGGATTTTATTCTAAACAAGTGGCGAAAGTACGAATTAGTAATCAGCGCGCGATTTGACGTACCTTAGAAGTACCTGGCTGGGAATGGCGGTTTTTACGTAAAATCGAAATTTACGTATATTTGCGCTTTTTTACGTGGTCTCCTCTGGATGCAGTGCTAAATGGGCCTTTTTTGAAGTTTTTTGCGAGATAAAATTTACGTTACTTGCGTAAATTTACTTAATATCGAGTTGACTCGTGCGTCATTCCCAGCCAAGTTGAAGTAGAGGTAGTGAGGTAAAGGCGAAGTAAAACTCAAGAACTAGTCCATTGACCCAGTAAGTACTCTCCCAAAAGGGCGTGAAGGCATTGAAATAACGAAAAGTACTGTTTACTATTCAGGGGCAGTTGTAAGTTGCGCTAGCTATTGTTAAAGCCGGCTGACATATTAAGTTGTGACGCACCGTAAGATTTACTACCACTTTCACTCGTTTAGCGTCTCCGGAATTTTCCCCTGAGCTCCTTGTTCTAAATTTTAATTTAGAGGCTTTTTGAGGACCTCTTAATTTTAAGTAAGTAAAAATGATATAGTAGGACCGAATTGGATCTTGAAAATACCCTTATTAAACGTTAAGCAAAATTCACTCCGAGTTGCCAAATAATACAACTCATACTCACTTTCACAACAATGAGCCTTCTTGCACAGAGCCCTCACACGCCCCGGAGCGCCCGGAGGACCCAGACAGATAGAGAATCCCCTGCTACTTATATCCCCCGATTTGCACGTAAGTTGAATTGTGTGTGAGCTCTTAGCCTCTTTAACAGGCCAAAGGTGCCAAACAGAACTCCTTCGACGAGCTCTCACACAATTGCCAAAAAGAACCAAAAAGATAGGAATGTACACAAAACAATGAGGAAGCTAGGAGCCAGTACTTTTTTCGGTTCCGAGTCCAAATATTCAATTTGATTCTTGTTGGCCGAAGATGACAACAGCACCTTTGGATATTCCTCATTTATGACGGATTTTGTCGATGTTTTGTCGACGATCTTATCAGGATTGTAAACGATTGCAACCTCATGTACACCCAAAATCTCCTGGCCAAGAGAATCAAATGAAGAATTGTATGGCATCTCATACTTATCATCAAAATAATTCTTCTCGTCTATTTCTGGAGCGAGCATTCGTGCGCTTATATGCTTCTCCCATGCTTGCTTTGCTTTTGATTTCGTTTCGTCGCCAGCGCGGCGAATATGGCTTGTGGATCTTCCTTGAATCAAAGGTTTTGAATTGTCAACAAAGTTGCGTAGTTCTTCGTTGACTGCAATCTCATCCGTCGACTCTTCTTGCGGGCTTTTGGCCCAAATCTGTTTGAGTGCTCTGGAATGGTACCCAATATCGAAACTTGAATGTTCGCCGAGCTTTAATTTCTTCACAGCAACCATTTTCTCACCGAGTAGTGAATCCGGAGGGTCGATACTTTTCTTGCCGCTACTATCAGCAACCCTCTTTGGCGGCTGAGTTCTCTTTTTGTAGGAACGCTTGACCTTATCAAGATCCAACTCCAATTTTTTTAGTTTGCGACCCCGGGCAGTTGTAGATGCCCGAGTCGGAATCTTGCGGTGCCCTGATGACTGCATCACATCTAACCCACGCAGCATTACAAAGATTCTGATAAGAAGGAATGCATCAATACGACTGGAAATAGCACTCAAAAGACATGAATTGGACCACCTTGCGTCTTCATTTTAAGTGCGGCTACGAGCATTATTTTTCTTCAATATGTTTCTGAAGGTAGGCGTTTCGAGCTTCCAACTGACATAAGTTATCACGTGCTTCGACTCGAGGATCTTGGAAAGAATCTTCCTTCGACGTTTTTGTGATTTGAATTCTCTCGTCGTCGACTGTGTTACGCATTCATTTTTTTATATCAGGAAAGATTATTCCTTGCTCAATAATGAATTGAAACAACTCACCCAAACACCGAAGAGTGCATGGACCTTTGTCAAATTTGATTCACACACACCGCTAAATACATTATTACTATAGTACTTTATAATATATGGAAGTTCGGTGGCCCGTCTGACGTACATTTTACAGGCAATGAATTCGCTTCGGTGCAGTAGGTTTATGTTAAGCTCATTGATTCGCGTCCTTCTTGCTGTTCCCGTGGCTCATGCCCTTGTCTTGCCCGTGGGCCTCCTTCCCGCCGTTAGCGTGTGCGACTGCACAGGCTAAGCAGTACAGTTATCTTTCAATATATATACTTACACGGGTCCATCCAAAAGTATACGTCGGACACGAACTACGAAGCAGTCATTAAATGAGAGGATATTATATAACTAAGACACCTTGCTTGTCTACACTCCAAAGGAGCTATTCGAACAATCAAAGTAGGACATTTACATTTTTACATTTTCTTTTATGTTAGAATACAGTAGTGGAGATCATAGCACCCATTCATATTGGAAGCTGCAACACATGTCTGGTTAAAAAACGGCATGGCCTTACTTACAGGTACTTTCGGGTGACAAGAGGTTTTCAAGAAAATGTTATGCTGGCCTTACTTACAAGTACTTTCGGGTGATAAGAGGATTTCTAGATAAGAAAAAGAGAGTTTTAAAAACGTCAAGTGTTACTAAAAGACTAAGAAAATAAGGGTTTCATCTGCAGATGGGCACTGTCGCTGCTCATCTTGGTGCATACCCCTTTCGGAAACCAACAAGAAAGCGGGGGGGTTTCAAGAAGAAAAATGAGGGATAAGCAAAGTTAGCTAAGAGAAAAAGGGCTGAGGCCAATTTCCCCTGCTCTTAGCAAGAGCACGAGCAGGGAACAGGGAATTTCAGATGCGAAACATAATTTTTTGCTATCCTTCATCCTTCACCTTCAGACCAGACCTGTTACTGTTATTTGCGCAAATCTCGTATTGATAATATATTCGGATCTCGTTATTACTTATTAACTAGCTCGTTATTCAAATCCTTTACTAACTCCGCCTCGAGATGCGAGGTGTGCGTTTGCTCAGCACTCAGAACGAATTCCCAGTTCTCCGGACTGCCCTTGTATTTGTATGACCCCCGGGTCCACCTCAAAATTTCCCGCGGTGCATTTCTTTTCATACTCGTACATCATTAAATTTCGTCGGCGAATTTCTGAAAGGCCAGGTTGATCTCGTCCGTGATGCCCCCGTAGAAAGCCGTGATTTCCGACGCCGGCGCTTTCGGGTCCATGAATTTCCCGTCCACCACTTTTTGAATCACGGCCGCGCCCTTCACGTCTGGATCGCGCTTGGCGCCCCCCATGCTGCCCTTGATGGCTGCCCAGGTCACCTTGGCTTCGGCTGGGGAGTCTTGAATGGCCCGCTGGCAGTTGTTGTAGAACGTGATGATGGTGCGCAGCATCCCAATGGACTTGGTAAGAGGGCAGGTGAAGTCGTAGTCGGTGAAGGCGTTTTGCTGGAGGAAGTCTTCGCGAATGATTTTCGCCACTTCCATCACCACTTTCTGGTCTTCGGACAGGGACTCTTTCCCCACCAGCTGCACGATTTCGCTCAGAGAATCTTCGAGCTGCAAAATTTCGCGGGCGGTGTTCCGGAGCATGCCGTATTCTTGCTCGATGCCGTTGAAATACGGCTCCAGGACCCGCATGTACTTGGTGTAGGAAATCAGCCAGTTCAACGAGGGGAAGTGCTTGCGTTGCGCGAGCCTCTTGTCCAGGCCCCAAAACACTTGCACGATGCTCAGGGTGGCGGCGGTGACCGGGTCGCTGAAGTCGCCCCCAGGAGGGGACACTGCCCCCACCACCGTCACGGTGCCCTCGCGCTGCGGGGACCCCAGGCACTGCACCCGCCCCGCGCGCTCGTAGAACGCCGCTAGCCGCGCGCCCAAGTAAGCCGGGTAGCCGCTGTCCGCCGGCATTTCCCCCAGACGGCCGGAAATTTCGCGCAGGGCTTCGGCCCACCGGGAGGTGGAGTCAGCCATCATGGACACGTTCAAACCCATGTCGCGGTAGTACTCGGCCAGGGTGATGCCCGTGTAAATGCTGGCTTCCCGCGCCGCCACCGGCATGTTCGAGGTGTTGGCCACCAGAGTGGTGCGCTGCATGATGCCCACTTCTTTCCCGTCGATGTCGATGGTGAGTTCCGGGAAGTCGCACAGCACTTCCGCCATTTCGTTGCCGCGCTCCCCGCAGCCCACGTACACGATGCAGTCCGAGTTGGAAAACTTGGACAAGGACTGGGAAATCACGGTTTTCCCGCAGCCGAAGGCGCCGGGCACTGCGCAGGTCCCACCGAGCACCGAGGGAAAGAGCGCGTCCACCACGCGAAGGCCCGTGGTCAGAGCCACGTTGCCCGGGAGTTTTTCCGCCGTGGGGCGGGGCATTCGCACCGGCCAAAAGTGGGACATGGCCAAGTTGTGAGTTTGGCCCGTCACGTCGTTGCGGACTTCCAGTACCTGTTAGGGGTAGTAAAGTAGAGTAAGACATGCGTGAGTGGGGGGGGGGCAGGGAGAGTTTGGGATGAGAGGCCCTGAATAATAAAGGGCGTGCTCCAGAGAACGAAGAAACAAACCAAATTGACCAATTTGAGAACGAAGAGAGTAGGGAAAAAGAGGAAGCAAAGGGTGCAATTCAAAAAAAAAAAAGGGATCAAAACTTACGGTTTCGTTCACGTTGAACTCTTCGTTGCCGTCGGTGCCGTTGCCGTACACTTTCACCACGGTGCCGCTCACGTTTGGGGGGCACAAAATGCTGTGCTCTCGCATGATTTCGTTCTCGAACACCGTGCCGAAAATGTCCCCCGGCCCAATGGATTGGCCTTCCCGGAAGTTTTTCGGCTTGAAGGTCCATTGCTTGGTGGGGTCCAGAGACTGCACGCTCACGCCCCGAGGCACGTACACGTCCTGTTTCAGCGTGTGCGCAAAAGAAGTGGAGGAGGAAGAAGGAGGAGGAAGGAGGACGAAGAAGTGAAAGAAGACCGAGAGGAAGATGTGGGTGAGTATGACAGAAGCTACATCAACAGCAATAGCGCGTAGCAAAACGACGCATTTATTTGAGGTAATTAGAAAAACGCTTGACTCCTCCTCAAGGGTGCCAAAAGCACACCCGCTGCAGAAATTAGGCCAAAGAGACTACCAAGGAGGGGAAGGACGGAAGCAACAGGGCATTCGAATTTCCCCCGTCCCCAGTATCACCTGCGACTCGTCGGCAATGGTTTCGAGCGGGCGTTGGATCCCGTCGAAGATCGTGTTCATGATGCCGGGGCCTAGCTGCACCGACAGCGGCTGGCGGGTGCGCGCGACGGGGTCCCCCACGGTCAAACCCGAAGTGTCCTCGTACACCTTGTAGAAAAGGAAGCGGGGAAGGGGAGGGTGCGGTGGCAGCACATGTAAGAGCACGCGGCAACCAAAAGAAGGGTTCATTGAAAACAGAAGGCACCGAAAACACAGTAGTGTGATATATAGTGCTCCAGATGCGCAGAACTAATAAAGGAAGAGAAGTCCTGAAAGGGGAAATGAAAAGGAAGTCTAGAATGGAGCATGAAGACTACAAACAAGCCCATATTCAGGACTCGTGTGATAGAAACCAGGCTCGTCTCTTTCCTAGCGTACGTGAGCACGAGTGTCTTGTTACCTGAATGGACGCGGTGTCGCCTTCCAGCTTAATGATTTCACCCACCAACATCTGATGGCCGACGCGCACGAGCTCATACCTACGCATTGAAAAAAAAAAACAGCACAAAGCGTGCAAGCAAAAACAGCAAGCAAGCACGCGAAGGAAGAAGAAAGAACAAAAAAAGCCGAAAAGTTATGACGTGTCCGTACGTGGGCGCTCGAGAGAAATCGGATATGCAGATTCAAATGCGAAAAAACGCGAAATTGTATCTCTAGAAAGCCGAGATATCTCGAGCTGGTAAATATAATGCTCTCTCGGGTGGGGTCTTGAATGCGTCGGCAATAAAAGCCGCTCCTTGAACACCCCCCAAAACAAAAGACAGCTATGCCATTAGAGCCCGGCCAAATAGGCCATGCCAGCAACCACCATGCAATCTACATCAGCCTTCGAGGCACCATTGGCATAGTCTACTCGGTTGTGCTGCCACTGCGAAGCAATGCATGGCTCTCGGCAGCACGAAAGACCGCGCGCGGGCGTTCTACCCAGTTAGTCGAGTCGTCGCACATCAACCACTAAGGATAGCCCCCCCCCCTCCCCCGTATAGACTAGATTGTTTCACAATGTGTCGCTTAATTGATTTGCTTACATGGCAGCGCCCGTCATGTTTTCGGCGATGACGAGCGGACCCGCCACACGGTAGACGGCACCGACATCCGACTCCTTCGCCTGGTACATCCGATAGGAGCACCGGAAAGAGGCATGGGCAAGGCAAAACCATTTGAGTCACACAGATAATTGGTGGTAACCTAGTAGATCGGTAGATACTACATAAATGCATGCATTGCGACGCCAGAGCTTTGCATTAATAGCGCACGGGAGCTTTTTCAGGACCCTCTCTATCATGTGTGCTCTGCCGCATTCATTCTCAAAAAGCAGAACACTGCTTAGGAGTCAGGGTGTGTGGGAAAGCCTGAAGTAAAGCAGCAATGAACTACTCGCTCACAGTGGTGTTGTCGAGGAAGGACATGCTATGCTATGCTACGACTCCGACTTAGTGTGGATCTACGCCACTCTTCTCAGCGTGGCTATGCGGCTCAACACGACACACGACGACCGACAGGTCCAAGAAAAGTAGGAATGTCGTATGTTTATGATAAACTTACGGACATATTCTTTCCGCGAAGTGCGTTTGGATTTTTTCCGTCAATTTCACCTCGCGTTTCACATTCTTGTTGTGCTGATCTTTCCATCATAACTTACTTTCGCTCAGTCGGAGCAGCGCGGCAGTGATTGAAACAGCCATGAGGATAATCGAAATCGACGCCTCCAATGATACCATCAGATTATATATTAAAACGTCCAATTTTGAGGGATTGATTGCGGAAGACAGAGAGCATTGATACAACCCCCCAGACACCGTATCTACTTACAGCCAGTAAACATGAGCAAAGATTCCGAGCGTTTCTTTGCACTTACATTCAATTCTAATGGCGCAGATCTTAGCGCAGAAGTACTCAAAGAATTACTTGCTGATACGGCAGGCGCGAGCGTGGCCGTGTTGTCATTTCAAGAGTAAGTGCTTGCTTCGCCCGTAGCCACGCGATTGCTACCAGGAACTTTCCCACAACTTTTTTTTCTCTGGAGTCACCTTTGTTACTTGATTTCCTTCATATCTTTTTGCGCTTTTCTCGTTGAAACCAGGTATGATTTGGCCCCCGCTCAATCGATACCAGCGCTGCCGCTGTATTACGGTGTTAATGGCTGTGGCGAAGTGTGCCCATCTGAAGTGTACCTCCGTTCCCGCGCTGACCTCAACCAGGCAGCTGCCGACACTGCGCGAGTTGAAGCGATTGGCACTGCACTCGGTCCAGAGTTTGAGTTGTTGGCTGACGTAGCAATGGGTGAACCAGTTGGGAAGTTTCCTACCTTTCCTGTGCTCGAGCCCGCAGCGGCCGAGGCTGCGGCAGCGAAAAAAGCAAAAAAGGCTGCCAAAGCAGCAGCTGCGCAGACGACGGAACCCGTCAAAGAAGAGAAAACGAAGCTGCTGGAGTGGTACGGCTTTGTCCGCTTGCAAGTATGGGCGCAGCGCCAAACTTCTGCGGGGGCGAAACTCTTGGCCGACCGTGCTTCAGGCAACGTGACCACCATGGTGGTGCCCAGTGGCGAAAAAGTCACAGGCAACGACTGGATGGCCGCTAACGACGACGGCAGCAGCAGCGGCAATTCCACTAAAGGCAGCAGCGCTACTGGCCAAGCCTATGCGGCAGGCCTATCGCCAGACAAGGGCGCGGTGCTGGCTTACTTCCCCACTGCCAAGTTGCTGTGCTGCGCGGCCCATTTCCACGGCACCAACAAGCACGGGGTGCCCGAGCGTGAATTCGACGCGGTGCGGCGGCAACAGCTGCAGCGGGCCAGTGAAGCTGCGAGCTGGCTAGTGGACGCAGGCAATTCTCAGGCTCAATCTAGCAGCAGTTCTCCAACAGGTGCGGCTGGAACAGCGGGACAGGCCACCTTATCGGACTGCAGCTTAGTGCTGGCCGGCGACTTGAACTTCCGCGTGGAGTCGGAATTTGTCTCCTTTGACGACAAGCAGCAGGGCGGCAAAGACTTCCAAACGGTGCTGGCGCTTGCAGAGGGCAATGTAAGTGACCTCAAAAGCTTGTTCCGGAGCTCTGATCGATTGCACAAGCTTCTCGTTCCCGCTGCTTGCGACAAAAATACAGGAGCTCGAGGTGAAGGTAGCGATGACGGTGACAAGCTTCATGCTGCTGCGTTGCCACCCCTCTTAACCAATATCTTTGACGCTCTTGGCACCACTGTAGTGGCCGCAGACTCTACGAAGCCGCTTTTTCGGCCTACTCTTACCTACAAGCCCGGCGCGCCTCCACCCCGGCAGTACATGAACAAGCGCGCGCCGTCCTGGGCTGATCGGGTGCTCATTCGGGATCTGTCGAGCGTTATGGGTTCAGCCACATCGCTTGAAGAGTGCAAATCGCTTCCCCATGTGATCTGCAGCGACCATGAACCGGTGGTTGCGGTTTTTATAACGCAAGCGCTTTGATTTCCACGGCCCCATTTGCGGACTTTTATTATGGTAATTGGTGCATTATCTCGACTCTGAAGAGCAAGCAAAGAAAGGCAAGTACACAACAGTCACTGAGGCACATAGAGATAAAGAATGCACTTGAGCTGCACATGCGCTAGAAAATTCGCTCCAGAAGGCCAATTAAGGCTCCAACTGGCGCCTTAGCGCCTTTCCTCCGGACGAGTTGGCGGGACTGAGTGCTCGTTCGTATATAAGTTAAATATAAGTTAAGTTATAAGGTATACCCCCGGGCGTGTGCATCTGATTAGTTTCTTGGATTTAGTTTACACTGCTTTCTTTTTGTTTCTACCTGTGAGCCGCCTAAGACAGCCCCTCGGGGTCTGTCTGAAAACACATAAGACCACAAGACCACAAGATCAAACCAGAAACCAGAGAGCAAGAGAGCAAAAATGGGTACCTTCAGTGGTGTACTGTATTCGTTCGAACAGCGCTAGGCACATACAGGGAATTAGCCCAATCCTCAATTTTTTCCTGTTAGAAAAACTCTACAACCCGATTCCTTGCTAATTCAGCTCACACTGAATTATCATCGTGCCCATGGAGACAGCGCGCCGCTTACTTGGCTTGTCTGTTTGTTAGTAGTTTAGTTATCTCTCTCCAGTTTATTTACGCGGTTATCCTTATATTATACTTAGAGAACCAGTATCTATCTTGAGCTCGTCAGACCTCTTTCTGAGTTATAGGGCCTGCGTTTTTATTCTCTGCGTGGACACGTGTTGTCTTTGGTCATTCTTAATTGGTCCACGCCGTGTCTTGTACTTCTTAGTTACCTTCGCGTCATGACTTACGGCCATTTTGTTTTCGCTTTCATTGACTTGAGACTTTCCTGCCTCTCGTAGCTCAATGTATAGGTTCCTCGCATGTCGCGTCAAACAAATAATTCTTCGGGTCGCCGCGGGCTTGGGGAGGATCCAGACTGACAGTAACCAAGAAAACCGCGGGTTTTCCGGTTTTTTACCCACTTCGGGTAAGAAGAATATCCGGTAAATAGTAAATACTAAGTGCGCTGGTGGAGAAACCCCCAGTGGCCTCGTGGGTTTTCTTGGTTATTGGATCCAGACCGACCCCGCTCTGCATCACCGTCGTCATATCCTTATATTATACTTAGAGACCAGTATCTATCTTGAGCTAGTCAGACCTCCTTCTGGCCCTAAAGTTTCGAAAGGGCGTTTGATGAGGCCACTTCGTGTTAGAGCAGTGATTTGGTTAGTGACGAAACGGTCTTAGCTCCGAGCTCCGAGCTCCTTAGAAAACCAAGTGTCCATACCAACGGACACCTTGTTGTGCCCTACCCTGTGCCTATTGTTGTCACGTTGTCACCGACGGAGATAAAAGAAGGGTGATAAAGTGA
>Ga0307979_1001346_pt1 | contig 17405 bp, 10 predicted proteins | sample OrgLakmetage1058_FD_201833 | JGI IMG/M metagenome (GOLD analysis project Ga0307979, IMG submission 201833) | Saline water microbial communities from Organic Lake, Antarctica - #1058 | ecosystem: Environmental > Aquatic > Non-marine Saline and Alkaline > Saline | place: Antarctica: Organic Lake...
GTGGTAGCGTCTCACCTTTCACTGGTTGCATGCTCGCTGTCAGCAGCGGCCTTTTGAAGAGTAGCAGTAACAGTGAAGCTGCCGACGACAGCAGCCAAAGCGGTTGCGATGGCCACGTAGTATCGGCCGGTTCGCACCTTGTAGTCAATGATTTAAGCGAGCATTATAGCGCAAGCAGTGGCGTGGTGCGGAATCGCTTATCCGTGGATTTTGGCCTTCGCAATGGTTCATGGGTCGTGGGCTACGTTCCTCGTGCTGAAGTCAATACTTCCTCTGGGATTAGTGGGAGCAGCAGTAGTACCAGTAATAGTAGAAGTAGTAGTAGTAGTACCCACAGCAATGGTAGTAGCAATTCCACAAGACATACAAATGTTGCCCTTACTTTCAACCAGCTTTTAACCGGCGAAGCGTGGCTAGTGCGCAAAGGGCAAATTTACGTGACCAAGGCCTTGGCTCACGCTGGCATGAGTAGCGGTAGCGCAGCTTATAAAGAGGCCATGCAGAGCCAGCTTGCGCGCGTAGCGATGGGCTTCGACGCTCGAGGGCGCTTCATCGTAGTCCAAATCGACGGCAGCGATGGTGCTAGAGGGAAAGGTGGCAATGCAACCAGTGAAGTAGGGAATGACAGCAGCAGCAGCAGCAGTAGCAGCAGCAGCAGTAGGAGCGAGTGTGCCAGTGAAGAGAGCGGTCGATCCGGCGCCACCTTGTTGGAATTAGCCCAACTAGCGCTGGACGCAGGCTGCGTACAAGCTGTCGCTTTGGCGAGTGGATCGCAAGCAAACTTAGCCCTCAATGCTGCGCTTGTGTCTCGCCCTGCGCGAGCGGCAGACGCGCCGCCTGCTGATTGGCCTGTTTCAAGTATGAGGAGTGCTACCACTGCTACAGATAGTAGCAGCAGTGATAGCACTAGCAATAGCGGCACTACTGTAGCAACAACAGCAACCGCTTCCTCCACCGATGTCCTTGCGTGGCAGGAGGAAGCTTCCGTGGGTGCTCTGGTTTGCGTTCACCTAGCGCCGCCGCCCGTTTACGAGCTCGATTTTGGTGGTGACGTGGCTGCAGAGACCGCTGCGGTGGCGGCAGGTGGGATCGCTTACGGATGGCCGTGGTCGCCTCCTGAGCCCCCCACGCCTACTCCTTCGATATCCCTGCAGCCGAGTGGTCAGCCAACGCGAGAGCCCTGGATGCACCCGACGCCTGCGCCAGTGTCCCCCGCGCCAACGCCGCGTCGCATGGTGCCTGGTTTTGGTGACGATGATTGGTCTGCGACGCATGGCGCCGCCGCCATTGCTGCAAGCGGGAGCGGGTACTTGAATTCGTCTTTGACGGATGCTGAGACCGAAGAACTCGCGTTTTACCGCACCTCAACGTCCATGCTGATCTTGCTGCTGTTCCTGAGCGGCGCCTTGCACTGTTGGACTTGGGCTGAAGCGACCCGAGACGCGGAGCGGCGGCAAGAAGCGCATTTTCGCGCGCAGCGTGAGAAGAAGAGGAAAAAGGGGCGGCGAGGAGGAGGAAGCTTTGGCATCGACGATTATGACGACGACGATGATGACGACGATTTTTACGGCGATGAAATTCCAGAATGGGAAGGCGATGAGGACGCGGAGCAGCGCGAATACCGCCGCAAGGGTCAACGGCCGCCTCCCATCTTCAACTACGGCGGCTCGACCTACGGAACCAAGAAACCCACTGCGCCCGTTGAAGCCGTAAATCCGCAAAAAGCGGCATCAGGCCGTAACGGGCAACAGCAGTCGGCGTCCTCGCCAGGAGGAGGAGGAGGAGGGCTTGCAGGGCGTTTGATCGCCCGAGGCAAGCGCAACCTCATGAATGGAGTAGCGTCGGCGCAGAGGTCCAGGAGAAGAGGCGGCGGGTACGCGCCAGTGCACGCGGGTGGCAATTACAGCGGCGGCGTTGACTACGGTGACGACGACGATGACGACTTTGGGATTGAAATGGGCGATGCGACCGACGGCTCCTGGCACAACAACGGTGGTGGTATGGTCGATATTGATGACGACGATGACGAAGGCTTTGAAGAGCGATTTAAACGTATGGATCGCGAGCGCGCAGCATTGGTGCAGCTAGCCTTGAACGAACAGGTCCAAGAAGCGAAATCTCGGCCGGGCGCCTTCTTGGGGGGGCTCTTGCGGCAAGTGCTCGGCAAGACCTTTGTCACCTTCGAAGACGACGGCGGGGAAGCCGACACTTTTTCGCCGCGACCAGACCACCACCACCACCACCACCACCAGCATCACGGTAGTGGTAGTGTTGCTGCTGCGCGAGGTGGCGGCCCCCATCCAGGCAGCGAGAGCGATGGAGGCGAACAAGAATGTGGCGGGGACACCGGCATGTTCGGGAGCGAAGTTGAAGAAGTAGAAGCGGAGATCAACCCTTTTTCACAGGGAGGCGCAGCAGCTTTCAGTGATAGCGGAGGTAGTGGCCACGGCCGCGATGTCATGCTGGCGCCTCTGGAAGTGGCCGCTGCTGCCGTAAAAGCTCAGCAGACCTCGCATCGATCAAGATCAACGGCAGGTCGAGATGAAGAAGTGTCGCCACATCTCGAGTATTAATGTACCGCATTTCGATAATTCATTTGGAACCTTAGCGCATAAGCGCAGTGGCTTCGACTTCAAGTCGAACTAATTCATTTGAAACTTTCTAAGCGGTTATGTCCAAAGCAAGGTGTGTTTTCATGAAAATAACAATGAGCTCGCTATACAGAACACAAAACCCAAAAGCCCAAATTTCGTACTTGGATTCTTATTGGATTTAGTTTACTCGTATTAATTTTAATGTATAGTTGGCGATTTCAGTCCCAGTTAAATCCAAGTCGCGCGCTTTTCTTTTTATTGCAATTGCGCTGCTGATTGCCTGAAACAGTAATCATTATTCATAGGTTATCATTCGTCAGGCATCAGAGGGACATACCGAATTCCCGCCTTGCACACCGCACATCAAAAAAGAAACAAACCAAGAGCAAAAAACTAGCGCCCTTAAAAAGTCGCAAAGTCATCCGGGTTGAACAATTCGTTACTTTCTGTTCTAAGCCCCCCTTCTGCGCCCGCTTCCTTCTTTTTGGAGCTGTCCAACGTTGGAGTTGCGTTCTTGAGTCCAAAGGCAGCCCGTTTTCTGTCTGCTTCGGCCACCAGGCTCAAGAGCGCATCCGCGACCGCATGAGGCTGCTCCTCGACGCACTGCCGCCCACTCTCGGGGACAACCACTAGGCGAGACGCATCGAGGCCGAGGGCAGCGCACACGCTCGCGCTACTTGATGGGCCAGTTCCGCCACCAGAATACTCCTCTTCGCCCACCACACATGTGGTGGTCACCAATTGCGCAGCAGCAAAGAAGTCGTCGCGCAGGTGGAACGGACGCACGCAGCGCGCGCACCGTGCGACATGAGACAATGGGCCCATGTCAAACGCGCGCCTTACCGCGCCTTCTACGGTGGCGGCGCCGAACCTCCCCCTCGCTTGAGCGGCACTAGAGCTGTAGCGCGCTTCGACGTGCTGCCGGAGCAGCCGCGGCCACATGTAGTACATCAAGCAAGGCCCGGCGTAAGTTGGCCCATGCGGCCAGCTCGAGGCAAAGAGCCGAGCAATCAAATTGGCCGAAGCTTCAAACCAAGCAGGGCCAGACCCACTGCCGCCTCGGGGGTGCCACGCCCTGGAATTGACGGCAGGGCAGCTGAGCAGCAAGAGGCCCCCAACGCTGTTCCGCGTGAAGATGCTCGCAAGCCGCAACGCCAAAATGGCTCCATAGCCTATGCCAACGACAAAATTGCCACCTTCTGACAAGGAGTGCCCCTTGAACGCTTCTAGTATTACCTAAAAATGGTTTCAAAGTGTATCGAATCGAATGAGTGTTTGGCGCGACTTCTAGAATGGGGCACTCAAGAGTTGTTTTCTTTTCTATCCTAGATTTTCTTCTTCGATGCACACACCTGCATGGGGTCTTGCTCTTCATCGAAATCAACTAGCACACATGTGGCAGCTATGCTACGCTGGGACTCCAATTGCCGCACCAGCGGCGCGAATTCCGCGCTCGATGCACCAATGCTGCTAGGATCTGCCACGAAAAACACCGTGCAAGCCAGTGTGGTAGCATCGTCCTTGTGAGAACCAGGAGCAAACGTCGGCGGGCGCACCGAGTATAAGTGGCGGAAGGAGTTATCAGCTGACATGAGCTTTCCAGATCTTAGATGTTGGCTGAGTCTATTTTGTTATCTTCCAAGTTGAGGTACTAATTTCTCGAGTCTACAGGACCCCAGACTAGAGTTCGGATATTAAACAAAGGCTTTTAAACACATAAAAGGCAGGAAACCCTAAACGAAATAATGATGGTGATCTAAGGGTCCTCGAAAGCGAAACTTAGACTTCTCATCAACTAGAACCGCGTTGGCGTTGGCCATGGAGACGGAAGCTAACAACGTGGCAAGAAGCAGCGCAGAAATATGCTACGAAGAACGAGAAACGACGTGAAAAGCAAAGCAAGATGAAATTTCACGTATCTCCTGATTTAAAATTCCGAAAGAAGACCAGCTCCGGTGGACGGACATATATTTTTGCGTTGACCTTCTTTCGATCTATTAATAGAAGAGTTATTACCCAGTTCAATATCCAGGTAAGTCTTCTCTTCCTAACCCCTCTCATTCCCATTCGCAAACATGCATCTCGCCTTTCTTGAGTGCCCTGGTGTCCCTTGCGTGCATGCCACGGCCTTAAAAGGCCGCGTTTGAGCGACTTCCCCATTTCATCAGTGAATAAACGAACGATTCGAACGACTCGCTGTTCCTTCTGCCTGCCGTTGTTCGAATCGATTTCGAAAGCCACCTTCCACATGTACTCATCTCGCTTCCTTTTCTCGCTTCTTCTTTTCAGGGCACCAGGGCGGCCGTTACTCAAACACAGATCATCCGACGCTGCCGCGGTACCGGCCCGAACTGCTGGGCTGCCCGAACGACGGCGGGGCGCCTGCGCCAGACGTGTACTGCCGCCCGCTCGATTGCCGAGGCCCGCCGCCGCTGCCGCTGCGCACGCCGCCGCTCCCGTTGCCGTTGCTACCCGCGCTCCCCATCGTGTTGCCCGTTTGCGCCGGCTTGGCCACCCGGCTGCCAATCACCCCCGCGGAGCGAGGCCGCGTGGACGACTTGGTGGGGGCGCCGCCGCCGCCGTTGCCGCCTGCCTCCCCGTTGGAGCCCTGGCCGTCTTCCCGGCCGTTGGAGCGGCGGTAGGTCATCATGCTTTTGGCTCCTGCGACCACGTAAGCGTCCCCGCCGGCTGCTGCGTTGCCTGAGTTCGCCGCGCTTCCACCGCCGGACGCTGCGGCTGCGCTGCTAGAGGTGCCCCGCGCCCCGTGCGCCGACGAGGGGCGCGGCAAGCGCCCTCCACTGTTGTTGCCGCCCCCCGAGGAGGCCCACGCGCGGCCCGTCGGGTCCCCGCCGTCGGCACCGGAGTTCGGCTCGGCCCGCCCGCCCGAAGGGGCTGCCCCCGCCGACGAATTCGGGCGACCTGCGGAGGGGGGGCGGCTGCTTCCCGGTAGGCCACTGCGCCCGCGGCTGTCGAGCTGAGCGCCGCTCGGCGCGGCGGAGTCCGGGCGGCTGTCGCTGATGGAACCCGCACGGGCGCCCGTAGTAGCTTCGGTCATGGGGCGGTACCCAGTGTTGTTCGCAGCGGAGCCAGGCCGCGACCCACTTTGCCCACCCCAGTCACCGCCGGCGCCGGCGCTCTGGCCGCCGTACATGCCGTAGGGCTTGCTGTTGGTGGGGGCGCGAGCGTTGGCCGCGGGGCCGTCTCCGCCTTCCGAGGCTTGCCCTGGCGCACTGCTGGCCGCGGACGCTTGCGCAGCACCTGCTCCGCCTTCGGAAATGCGGTTCCAGTCCCAGTCCGCGTCGGCGTAAGTGGACACTGGGTAGCCTTGTTGGGTGTACAAGTCGCGGAAGAGCTGGCGGAGGTACTTGATGTTGGGGGAAGCTTCGAACTTGAGGCTGCGGCAGTACGACAAATACTCGGCAAACTCCTTGGGGCAGCCCGAGCACAGGGTGTTGATGGACGTGGACTGCTTCTTTTCCATGATCATTTTGTACTTGCGGGACGCGTTCCGGGCTTTCAACCCTTGCCAGGGCAGGCGCCCTTTCAAGAAGTAAATCAGCACGTAGCCAATGGCTTCCAAATCGTCCCGGCGGGCTTGTTCGATGCCCAAGTGGTTGTTGATGGACGCGTAACGAGGGGTGCCTAAACCGCATTATGAAGACCAACATTGTATTCAACATCGTCACGACAACGACAGCGAAGATACAAGAAGAACCAGACAAAACGAGAGACCAAGGAACTATCATTCAATCAATTCCTGGGGTTCTTAAACCATACGGAAAACATCATTGAGGGTGTAGATAGGTGATGCTACAACAGCAGATAGTTGACACAGGAGAGTCAAGTGGCAGGGTTTTCACCGGTGAGCGACTTCCCGACACGGTGCGGGATGTGAGCCAGGGTGTGGGGGTTGCGAAAGCGCTTGGAGAGGCCGAAGTCGATGCAGTAGCACAGCTCCGAGGTGTCGGTGCCCATCACGAAGTTGGCTGGCTTGATGTCGCGGTGAATCAAGTGCCGCGAGTGGACCTGATATACGGTGGGGAAGGCGCGCGCGCATGAACACGCAAAATGAAGAGAAGAAGGAAAACACAGAGAAATGATCAGATATGCACGAAGAGATTCAGTAAAGCCCGTTTTACACCTCCAATTCATTCTGTAGCATATCAAGGAAGGAGTTGGTCGGAGCACGCACTAGATTCTCCACACGGGGGATGCGAGGAAATAAAAGAGGCGATTCTCCACACGGGGGATGCAAAGAGGCAAGGTAATGCGTGTTGATCGTACTGCTGCGAATCACATGCAGTCGCCGTAGCAGGTTGCACGTGTGCATAACACTGATTACAATGCACGTGCTTCCTTACCGCGTCCACGCGCTCCAAGAGCTGGTCGGCGAGTTTGAGGGTGGTCTTGAGGCTGAAGCGCCGCCCGCAGCGAGTGAAAAGGTCGTCCAAAGAAGCTCCCAGCAAATCCATCACCTGCGTCGACATTGCAAAAACCATACACCACACGCGGAGAATAGTGTGAACTTTCGACGCACCAAGAGAGGAGAGGAGAACGATAATACTAAACGTGAAGGTTGGGGGTACGATATAGTATTGCAAGTTGCGTTAAAGCATTACCTCGTGAGCACACAAAGAAACCATAAGAATGAAATGAAAGCACGGGCATGTGAAATATATTTCTTCTTGAATGCAGGACGCTGCGAGAAAACACCGCACAGACTAAGAAAACAGCGAGAAATGCCTCCTTTGGGGGGGGCGCAGGGTTGGCTATTGAAATAGGCATATGATGGAGAAAAGTAGGCGGGGGAAGAGCAGCGCGCGCGCAGGGTGTTTGAAATATACGCACCATAACGTTGCTGCTGCCGTAGGTGCCGTAGTGGTGCACGCGGCCAACGCCGAGGCAACCAGACAGCTCACGGTACACCTGCAGCCGCCGCCGCCGCATCAAGAGCGCCCCAACACGCAAAAGAAAAAAAATGTGAAACAAGGAAGGGGATATCATGATCAAGCATAAAATGGAGCAAGGGAGATAACTACTTCAAGAGACAGCACGGGATACCACGTACACGCACACACCATTTCCTAATCGCGACCCCACGCATTCTCTCTCTACCCTCTCACCAGCTCCCTATCAGCACCGGAACGACTTATATTATTGACCCCCCTCAGCCATACCTTGTATTCATGGCGCAGCTGCGGGCAGCGCAAGCCCGCCTTTTCAAACTTGATGGCAACTTTCTCTCCGGACGTGCCGACGCCCATGTAAATCTCACCAAAGGAGCCAGAGCCAAGTCGTTTGGTCGGGCGGAACCGCCCGCTGATCAGGGTGCCCCCAGGGTCAGGTCCATTGGGGCCGCCTTCTGCTGCCATTTCTCGAACCTAGTGGGGTCAACCCTTTTTTAATCTGTGCGCAACGACGGCAATTGCGTGCAACCGTGAGGTACGGCAAGACGACGGAAAGGGAGGATACAAAATGAGCACAACCGGCCGAGTGATGCTGCTTAGCTATGCTGAAGTCAAAGGCCCACGGATGGGGCGCCAAACTTAGAAGGGCAGAGATTCTGAGGCTGGTCACCTGCCGTTTACGTAGTAAAAATGGACACTACGTGTGCGCCGTTTGGAGGCGCCTTGTGCCTTTGTCTCCAAAGGGCAAACAGCGCGCCAGATGAGATGCTGAGAGAGATGCTGCGATGCTGCCCAGCAACCAGCAACTGGATCGAAGGCGCAACGGTCAAATCAGTTCAACGAATTGTACCATAAACCGGAGAATTATACAAAAAGTTACTCTTTCCTCGCCTCTTTTCTGAGATCTCGCCGATCTCGCCGTGTAGTCTAGTTGTGTCAAAATGTTCGCAAGCTTGGCGTTGTCTGCCTGAAGCTAGTTTAGATTGCGAAAACATGAGGGCGTCGACTCCAACGCTGTTTATTCCTCATCACACAGGTATCGTGCGTCTAAAGCGCGCAAGAGAATGCGGCGAAGTAGAAGACTCTTTCGAACGGGTGGAGAGAAAAGGCGAAGGCGAGAACATCTTCTCGGACTACGCAAGCGACAAATCGGTTGGTTCATTTGAGCGGCATGTTCGTTGCGACTTGGTACAACCTGTCGCACAGATGAACCAGGAGGGCGTGAACGTGTTTGGCTCTCTCTCTAGTGGGAGCAATGAGTTGTGTCCCGAGGACTTCAGAATTAGTGCAGACGGCGAAGGGTTCAACCTCTGTGTCGGCTGGCGCCGCGATAAGCCATGCTGCGTGAAGATGAGTGCAAGTAGAAATGGCTCTAGATGTACCTTTGATGGCAATCAATATTCTCATGAAACGTGTCGCGAGGAGTCAGGCATGGGCACAATTGGCGAAAGCATAGCCCACGGTAGCGGCCGGCGCTGCGATGAGGAGGGCTGCAAGAAGCGAAGCCGTGATACAAATGGCAAATGCACAGCCCACGGAGGTGGTCGACGCTGCGATGAGCCAGGATGTGTGAGGTTGAGCCGTGGTGCCGAAGGAAAATGCATAGCCCACGGTGGTGGCCGGCGCTGCAATGAACCAGGCTGTAAGAAGCGTAGCCGTGGTGCCGAAGGAAAATGCAACGCACATGATGGCCGCCGGCGCTGCGATGAGGAGGGCTGCAAGAAGCGAAGCCGTGATGCAAATGGCAAATGCACAGCCCACGGAGGTGGCCGACGCTGCGATGAGCCAGGATGTGTGAGGTTAAGCCGTGGTGCCGAAGGAAAATGCAACGCACATGATGGCCGCCGGCGCTGCGATGAGGAGGGCTGCGAAAAGATGAACCAGGGCCTGACCAGCAAATGCATAGCCCATGGAGGTGGCCGGCGCTGCGATGAGGCTGATTGCGAAAAGTCGGAATTAGGTGCTGGCGGTAAATATCAGTCTCTCTCTGGCAGCTGGCGATGCGATGAGGAGGGCTGTGGTAAGATGGGACTAGATACGAGCGGCAGATGCCTTGCACACAGCGGCCGCCGGCGCTGCAACGAAGAGGGTTGTAGCAAGCTGGGACTAGATGCTAGCGGCAAATGCCGTGCGCACGGTGGCAGGCGGTGGTGCAAAGAAATTGACTGCGAGAAAGCAAGCCGTGATGCAAGTGGCAAATGCTTGGCTCATGGCGGTGGCCGGCGCTGTAAAGAGTTTGGCTGCAAGAAATTGTGTCAGGGCTCAACTGACAATTGTATCGCTCACGGTGGTGGCCGGCGCTGCAATGAGCCAGGCTGCGAGAAGTCGAGTCAGGGCCCAAATGGCAAATGTTGCGCCCACGGTGGCCGCCGGCGATGCGTTGAGGAGGGCTGTGGTAAGTTGGGACAAGATTCTAGCGGCAAATTTTGCGCCCACGGTGGCCGCCGGCGCTGCAATGAGCCAGGCTGCGAGAAGTCGAGTCAGGGCCCAACTGGCAAATGTTGCGCTCACGGGGGCTGCCGGCGTTGCGATGAGGTAGGTTGCGAGAAGTTGAGTGTAGGTGCAAGTGGCAAATGCTGTGCCCACGGAGGCGGCCGGCGCTGCGATGAGGAGGGCTGCGAAAAGTTGAGGGTAGGTGCGGGTGGCAAATGCACGGCTCACTCTGGCCGCCGGCGCTGTCACGTGGAGGGCTGTGATAAGTTTGGACAAGATACTAGCGGCAAATGTTTAGCCCACGGCGGTCGTCGGCGCTGCGATGCGGAGGGCTGCCTTAACTTGGGAATAGATGCAAGCGGCAAATGTTCAGCCCACGGTGGCCGCCGGCGCTGCGATGCGGAGGCATGTCTTGAGTTGGGATACGATACTAGCGGCAAATGTTTCGCCCACGGTGGCCGCCGGCGCTGCGTTGAGGAGGGCTGTGGTAAGTTGGGATTAGATGCACGCGGCAAATGCCGTGTTCACGGTGGTCTCAGGCGTTGCGATGAGCTTGATTGTAAGAAGCTCGCGCTAGGCAAAAGTGGCAAATGCTTCGCTCATGGTGGAGGCCGGCGCTGTAACGTGACAGGCTGCAAGAAGTTGTGTAAGGGTTCAACTGACAAATGCTTGGCTCATGTTGGCGGCCGGCGCAGCGATGAGGAGGGACGTGAAAAGTCAAGCCGGAATGCGAAAGGCAAGCGCAAAGCAAATACTGACGAGCAGCGCCATGTTAAGCGAAGATGCGTGAAGTTGAGTGCGGGTGCAGATGGCAAATGCCAAGCTGGCGGTGGCGGCCGGCGCTGCATTGAAAAGGGATGCCAAAAGGCAAGCCGTGATGCAACTGGCAAATGTTCAGCTCACGGTGGCGGCCAGCGCTGCAACAAGCCAGGCTGCGAAAAGGGAAGTCAGGGCCCAACGAACAAATGCATAGCTCACGGTGGCGGCCGGCGCTGCGATGAGGAGGGCTGTGGTAAGTTGGGACATGATTCTAGCGGCAAATGTGGCGCCCACGGTGGCCGCCGGCGCTGTGTTGAACGAGGATGTGCGAAGCTGGGCGCTGGTGCAGATGGCAGATGCCGTGCGCACAGTTAGCGCAATCGAAGCGCTGGTGGTAAACGCGAAGTCGACAGCGATGTTAGCCAGTGCTGTGGTTCGCAGTGTAGAATTGGCTAAATGAGGCTTGCCTGGGGCCCGTTATTGCTGTATTCACTAACAGCAAGCCCCAATGCGGGCTGAGTGCCAGTGCCATTGATTAGTGCGCCGCCTTTTTCCTCATTCCCCCAAATCCCATATAGAGGCCTATTCATTTTCTATGGAAGATTGTAGATGCGTGTGGTATATGGCATATGGCATATGGCATGCGGTAGAATTCAGGAGTCTCTCAGACTTGACTAGACTTCCCTCTAGAGCAGTTCAGTTTGGGTCTGTTCTGTTCACTTCTAGTTCGTATCCTCCTCCTAAAATCCGTATTGCTTAGGAGTAGTACTCCAAGTTTGCCATCAAGAGCCAGAAGTAGATCGATTTGGGATTCAAGACCGCGAATCCTCTCAACTGGCTGATGTCGACTTTGGAAAGGCTTAACTCGAACGCAATACAGCGGCGGATAAATTCAGGAAATTTATTTCAATTTTGTGGCCGCCTTTGTTACATCCGTCCATACAGCTCGTCATCGCAGTGATCAACAGTGCTTTCCACGTAGGCCGCAAACGCAGCAGCGTCTTTGTCAAGCCCTTTGACGATACTGCTAGCAGCAGTTGTCGAGGCCCTGGTGATGCCCAAATGCTTCTCTTGCTGCTGCTGCTGCCGCCGCCACAGACCTTCGCGGCGCCGTTCTGCCACGCTCGACCAACGGCGGGTGACGAGGAACACCACAGACGCAACCAGAGCAACGCAACCTAAGAACGCCAACCCGTCCACGAATGTCAGACCTGAGCGATCTTGGTCGCCAACGTACACCAACTCAGTGGCGGCAGTGGCCAATGAATTGCTTCCTACGTCATCGAGGTCGCTTCCTGCAGCCGCAATGAGAGTGGGAGCTGGGCAGCGGCGGACTCGGAGCTCCAGCGCGCCTTCAGCCCAGAGCACAAGTTCTATCTGGCTTGAGCCTATGCTATCGCTACCAATAACAGCGCTAAGACGGCGACCACTGCTGCCTCTGTTGCTGCCCCTGCTGTTGCTGCTACTGCTGCTTCTTCTGCTACTACTATGCACAATGTGCTGTGGTGCTGGAGTAGCCCAAATCAAGCGTCCAGGGTTCGCGCGCAACTCCGCCGACCACAGAGCTGCTGCGGTGCCCACTGCACTCGAAGCACCGCCAGAGGCGTCGTTGCCACTAACGTCGTCGTCGTCGTCAGCTCCAGTGGTCCAGGGTGGAGGTGGGGCTCCTTCTACGAGTGTTAAAGAGCCGGCAACTGCGTCGATACCCAAATGCGCTTGACCGCTGAGGCCACTGCCACTGCTGCTGGCGCTCAAGCGCTGACGGCTGCGGCGGCGGCTGATTCGGCTGCGCCACAGCGTGCGCCAGGTGTCAAATTGCCCCGCATTGAGGGGCCTTGAAATGGTCACTTCCAGCGCCAACGCGCCGTTGTTTTTGAGGTCAGGTTTGCTGAGTTTGGCGAGAAGCAAATGGTGTGGCGACGGCCACAAGTGGCGAGGGGGCACCTCAAAGGGCTGGTACCACAACGGCACCCAACGGCATCGGGCTGCGCTGCCACTGCTCCGGTGGTTACTGCCACTGGAACCACCACCGGGAGCACCGCCTCTGTCATTAATATGGTGTTTACCTCCAATGTCATCGTCCTCAACATCGTTGTCATTGTCATCGTCCAAGCCATCGTCCGCAGCAGTGGTTTCGAACAGGCCGATGCCAGCAATTCTCGTTCCCGTTCCACGCAACTTCGCGCCTTCCTGGTGGGGACTTCTTCTTGCTCTACTTGCTTCAGCGCTTTTGAATGGTCCTCGTGCCACCAAATAGCCACCGGCCGCAAGGAAGGTCCCCGGTTGGAGCGCTCGCAGCGCAGGCTCGGGCGCCCAGCGATTGCACGGGCTAGTGAAAGATGGAATGGTGCCTGCGCTACCACCTCCACTGATTGACGACGTAGTGGAGGCAGCAGGTGAGCTCCTGCGCAAAGGTTTGGTCCCGAAGACTCCACGCAGAGGGATAAATTTGAAGGTACCGCCACCGATGCCTCCGATACTGCCTCCCGAACAAGCACCAATCAGTGGCTCTGCAGGAGCATCAACTGCTGCTGTGTGCATCGGAGGTTGCACCTGTGGCGGTTGCAGAGGTGAAGGCACAGCTGCAGCCTCTTTTTGCTGGCGCCGTCGTAATGCAGCAGCTGCTCTTTGTTGGAGTGCGTGGCCGAGGAGATTGTAGATCTGAGCGAGATGTTCTTCGCAAGCCGAGTACGGCACAGATGCTGCTGCAGCTGCTGCTGTTACTGCATTTGATCCACCTGTGCTTCTAGTGGTAAGAGCACGAGCGGTGCTGCTGCTCGAGACGCTGTTGGCAGCGCTACCACTGCCACTGGCACTGGTGCCATCGTCGTCGTATGGTCTCAATGCAGCCAACCACGCTGCTATCAGTGCCGGAGAGCTTGATGCCGTGAACGGTGGCGGTGCGCGTGGCTTGAGACTGGCAAAATGCACCATGACGGGTGAGACGATGGCTCCTCCGACGTCATCATTATCAGCACCCCCCCTGCCGCTTTCATCTGCCCCTTGCAGTGTTACTTTGCCGGCGGAGAGTAAAGAGGGTGTCGGCCGAACTGATTCTATTAAAGGTGCATCGCTGCTACCGTCTACATGAGCTGTTTGTAAACTCCAATCGTGGGCATTGTGCTGAGCGCTAGGGCTCAGAGTGGCAACCAATAAACCCCAGTAGTCTAGGGCCAACACCGCTCCTGCTTCTTTTCTCATAGGCACATTAGGGGATGATTTCTTGCCAGTTGAGTGTGTCTCAATCTCTTCTGAAAAAGTCGCTCCTAGTTCTGGCACAGCAGCGTGTACATTGTTCTCTGCGTTCGCCGCAGCCGTGGCTGCTGCTGCATTTGTGTTATGGTAGAGCCAAAAGTCCACGAAAGCTGCTTGGTCGTCTGCGGACGGATGAGTGGCCATGTAATTGAACGCGTGCGAAAGCACGCCCACCACTGCGCTAGCTTCGCCCATGAAGAAGCCAGCGTTCAAGTAGTGCCGAGGGCTCTTTCGCACCTTTCGATTCCCTTCCTTCTGTCTTAATCCTGCTGGACTGTCTCCCGTAGCAGCTCCATCAGCGCTACTGCTACTGCTCATGCTGCTGCTGTCTTTGCTGTCCCTGAAATGGCTCAGACGCCCGCTGCTTCTTTCAGTCGTGGTGTTGTTGTAGCGATGAATCGCATGATATTTGTCTCCACGAAGGCCTCGTTGACTTCCTCTGCTCGCTTGCATCGAGGCCATGCGAGCACGCGCCGAAGGGTCGGCCCTGCAACTCAAAGTGTCGCACAACCGTTCGGCACCAAAGAGTACACGGGGCAAAGCGAAGTCTGTCGCCGTGGTACCTGCTGCAGTAGGTGCTGCTTCGGGGGTCGCTGAACCGGCGTTGGCATTGTGGCCCTTGCCAGTGAGATGACTGCTATGGAGCGGGCTACTGCCATGTTGCCGGCTACCATGATTTCTGCGGTGGCTCGACGCTACTGCAGCAAGACGTTGAGCCGAGTACCATGACGAGACAAGGGCGGCGGGGCCGCGCAACGCAAGTGCATCGTACCTGTGGTTGGTTTTATCAAGTTTGTGTCATTTTACGAGGATACGAACAAGAGTTTATGAGCGAAATATTATGCTTCTGGGCTCTTTAGACTAGGAAGAATGTTCCACAGCAGTAGTGTTGCCATCACAACATGGGGTCACGTACGCATCTGTGAAGACAAGCAAGGCACGAGGGCCATGTTGTCGGGCATGCTGTTGGGCAAAAGTACGGTATGCGTTCACGCGGCCGCGCCAGTTTGAAGCCTGTTTAGGGCAGAAGGAAGCAGTAGTAGGTGACCAACGAAACCACAAACATTGCATGCATCTAATTGGATGGATGTATTCGATACTGAAAAAAAAAAATGAAAACGATAAGCGAAACTTTGCAGAAGACGAATAGAAGCGCTTCTCTAGTCGATCTATCCGGGCACTTGATTTGACTCCAATACATCGCCATAACTGCAAGCAACTTTGTGCACACTCGCTCACCTCGTCGTCAAGCTTCCATACAAAGGCATCGCCAAGCACGACTACATTGGTGGGATGATACCCCATGGCATGCAAGGCGCCGCGCCAGTTGTGGTAACCCGGCGGTTTCGGAACACGCTCCACTTTACTGCAACCACCTCGACCGCTGCTCCCGCTGCCCTTTTCATCAACTATGGTTGAAACACCTTCGTTGGCTCTATTGGAGCCTGAGCTGTCCCTTCCATCCATTCCAGCATCCCTTCCACAACGGCCGAAAGCATTATCAAGTATAGCTCCTAGGCTCCATCTGCTTCGTTGCACCTCGCGCCACCCGGCATGAAAAGTGACGATAGTAACCTCTGCCTCTGCAGCTAGGCTTGATTTACTACCGCCACCTTCAGATCTGCCATTGCTTCCACCGCTGCTGCCATCGTGGGCTCTCCTACTGTAAACATAACCACTACTGTTGCTACTTTCTCTGCGATCACCGAGTATCCCAAAGCCAGCATCGTGCTCTGAATAGACACAATCTTCGACGCCAGCTAATTCTGGCAGTATTTTGCTGCTAGGAACTAATCGGCTCCAGAATGCCCACATGCCTACAACAGAGGCCAATGCCAAGCCCAAGCACACAACACGAAAACGCCGACGCTGGTGCACTGAAGGGCGGCGGTGCGCTTGGCAGCTGTACACGAGACTAGCACCTAGGCCCACTGCCTAAAAGAAGACAAACAATGCAGTGTTACAATAGGCAACTGTAATAGTCTAATCCAGCTTTACTTCGACCTATTTTGGCATGGTTTCAACTTTGACTCGCACCTTGTATAGAACCTGAACAAGAGGAAAAGTAATGAAGTAATTAGTAATGCATGAAGATAAGGGATAAAAGAGATTTTTTAACTCAGTACCGCATCTATCCGCTGCATGAGCCCAGCAGCACGAGTCCGCATCGTACCGATTTCTCGTGCCACCGAAAGATGGGCAGCTAATCAGGTAGGGCTATAATTGCGCGGGGGCAGTTTCATTCACGAAAGATAACGAGATGTGAGAAGCCAAAGATTTTCCGTGAAGAGCTGTATGTGTTTTCGCCCCCCCCCGAGGAGGGGAGGACTAGAGTTACTGTAGTAGCTATACAGGGGAAGGGTACCATTTAGGTGGCATCATAGGAATCCCCTGGCCCGGCTCGGAAGCAGTGCTCCTTATGTGCGTACTTCCAACCATCAAATATACACTATGATTGACCCAGATGCACATTTCAAAAACGAAAACACGGAATACACACCCGCATGTATCCTGCAATGCATCCGAGTCCGAGGACTCGAGGAGCTAGGGCGTTTTTCAAAAATTTATGTAAAATTGAGGCCCGTTCTTTAGAAAAGGGGGCCAATGCGCAATGCGCATAGCTCATCGGAAATCCCCTTTGTAAAACAATGTCCGACGCGCCGGAGCCATGTAGCCATGTACCAGCCCCGAACCCCCCACGGGCGAAGCCAATACCCCGAGCTTAAAATGGCTACGACGAAGAGGCCTCGTGCGATAGTTACGTAACTCGAGTCAGGCTTCCAGTCCGGCCTGGTATACTCCGACTGGATGGCACCTTTATCGGCTAGTTAGGTTACACCCCCTGGGGGGGGCTGGGGGGCTCAGATAATCACATCGGGGTCGTATGCGGTGCGGTGCTCGGTGCGCGGTGCGCACTCGCACGATTGCTCGAAGCACGATGCGAGCGAAGTGTGCTTATAAAAACGCGGACTTCAAAAGCCTAAAAGCGGTTATGAGAGGGAGAGGGATTTTTTTTTTTTTGGCCTTTGTTCCTTTTATGCCGAAACGCCGAATTATCGAAGCGTCTTGCTGTGACATCAATGGTTCTGTGGGGTGCTGGTGCTGAACGCGTGTCTAGTCTATTCTAGTTGACCCCCTTCCAGCCACCATAAAAAAACAAGCAGTTAACAATAGCAACCGAACACACATTACGAATAAGAATGCCAATGAGCCAATTCACGCGCGTAGGAGTTATAATTATAGCAAGGGGCTGATGCGAATCGTCGGTTGATGCCGGCTCCCAAAAAGCGAAACGAAATCATTTGATATCCGTAATTGGCCTTTTTTATGCCTTAACTGCACCTATTTAAAGCGAGTCAAGATGGAAATTGATTTAGAATGAGGTGCGCATTCCAATTCCGGTCTCTAAATCGAAATCTATGCGGAGGGTGAGGCCAGGGGAGGGGGAGGGGGGCGA
>Ga0307979_1001348_pt1 | contig 17404 bp, 20 predicted proteins | sample OrgLakmetage1058_FD_201833 | JGI IMG/M metagenome (GOLD analysis project Ga0307979, IMG submission 201833) | Saline water microbial communities from Organic Lake, Antarctica - #1058 | ecosystem: Environmental > Aquatic > Non-marine Saline and Alkaline > Saline | place: Antarctica: Organic Lake...
TTAAGGCTGCAGCAATTGGGCAAGCAAGCACACACTCAAATGGAGCAAGGGAGAGTGCAAGTGCAGTAAGTATGCCAAGATTTCAAACCTTAAGCACGGTGTAGGCACGGCCAAGAAGATCCAGTTGGCGAGCACGCAGCACCTCTGGTGGACATACAACGCCAAAGCAAAGATAGCGTCAAGAGATGCACGTGCAGTAGCACTCTAAATGCTTGCCTATACAGGGCAACGCAGGTAGGGAGGCAGCGTAGGCATGACTTGAACGGTAAACACGGCTCTTACCAACGAGTTTATGAGCGTAGGGCTGAACGGGGGCGCTCCAGTCGGCAGAGAGCGCAATGAATGCTCCAGGGATATTAGTGCTGTTCGTACGATAGCACATGAAGAATGAACTTTAACGCTATGGTGGTATTGAATTACATAGCACAATTATGCGTGTTCAGGGTATTCCTTCGAGAGCGTTTGTGTGAAAGACACCTTTCTTTACCTTTGCCACAACATCTTGCCTACATCCCAAGATGCCACAATTTCAGTAGTTCTATTGGATTGATGAATACGGCGCCACAAATGCCGAGCGTTTTCCCTAGGGGTGAATGTAGAGTCCGGGTTAGAGTGTAAAAAGCACGATGTACACATAGATGGGCGGGCAAACTTACAAATCATCGACGATCATGTACAGGAACATATGCTTGCAGTAGCGAGAAGCTGCAGCTGACTCCGCAGATGTCTAAACACAAGGCAGCGAGTAGCCAGTCGTAGTGAGTCGATAGCACAGTCGATGGAGTCGACAGCACAGGCCTAAAAAATGCATATATGATTCGTACCTGCAACTCAAGATCTTCGCATGCACGGATAGCGGTGCCGAAGTCTCCCGCCTGAAAATGGGAATCTACTCCGGCATCAACATTAGACTCGTCCAGCTCCATACTGCTGTCTTGGAGCGTCTGTAAGCGCGCCAGAAACACAGGCAAGCTAGCTAGCCACACGCGCTGTGCTCTTTTCTCGCGCCTGTGCTCTTTTCTCTGTTCGTATTCATCCCTGTTTCGATTTTCGATGGTTCTGTTGTATTGCATCGCAATGTACTATATCAGGGTAAACTTTCGTCAAATTTGCACCAATGAAAACTCGTCGATTTACTGACGACGACTAATGACGACATGACGACATGACGACTTGTTTTTGATGAAGTTGCTGCTGAGGTTTCACTCCTTTTTTGTTCTCACGGCGGCGCGGAATACGAGGTTTAGATCACAGCTCTGTTTCATTTCTCTATCAGGAAGATGTTTAAAGCAGCTCTAGCTCTATGCACCATGTACTTGGCCCGTGGTGGAGCATTCGTATGCCCTTACGGAAGTGACTGGTCTAGCGTCGTTGCTGACATGCACGATGGTGATCAGAAGGCCCTCAACGTTGACGGTAGACGACTAAAACTGGGCAGAAAAAAAAACTAACTTTGTTACAAGTGTACCTTTTAGGTTACAAGAATTGCGATCAAGACTTCAAAGATGGGCTGACTCCTACAAAATCAATGAATTTGTGCTTTGTTCTTGTTTCATTTGGCAGGAAGTTCCCTGACCATTACGCCGAACAACAATACCGAAACATGGACGATTTCGTCCACCATCGATCAAGAGTCATGCTCGGCAATGGTACTTTCTCTTTATACTCTTGTTGCTGCTCGGGAAGAATCCTCCCTCTTAACCTGGCGAATTTCTGCACTACAACTTTACTGTATAGGTTGATTTTGACGTCCCTGGAAAGCCCAACCCACCTCCTGTGCCTCTCCTCGCAACATTCGCTTCAGTCTCTACGGCTACAGTAAGTGCTGCATGTTAGCAGGCTGTTTGTTTGCATGTGATAGCATTTTCTGTTTCCATGTGCGCCCATGTTGTTGCCCATTTTGACCTCAGTCTTGTATCGGTGCCACAGGACGCGGCTCACTGCACTAACGCGGCCACGTGTACCTACTGGCTGCGCTTCACGGACCCAAGCGGCATCCTCGCCAGCCCTTCGTACCCGCTGAATGTGTGGGTGTCAATCTAATTTATTTCTTCCATCGAAGCTCAGCAAGTGTTTCTACACTTCATGGCGGGATGAAATTCATTACATTCTAACCGCGAATGGCGCAAACACCAAAATGAAGACAGAGATTATACATTATACACTTCACAACGCATCACCACAGAGGGCGCCTAGGGGAACTTAAATCGGTTGACTTATCACCCATCGCCGGTTAGCATGAAGCTGCGAATTGATGGAAGAGACGCGTCTAACCCCGAGCCTCTGAAGCTGAAGCCTCTAGCCCTAGCCCCAGGGCTGAGGTTCCCGTTTCCGCGGAATTCCCGCGCGTTGGCCAAAAATTTCACTTCACGTGGCATTTCCGCGTGATTTCCGCGGGTTTTCCGCGGGATTTCCGTGTCTTAGCCATAAAGGCACTGCTAAATTCCCGTCGCGGAAATCACGTCTGATTGGTAAAAAATTCCCTTTCCGCGGAATTTCCCGCGGGAAACCGAACCTAGCCTAGCCCCTAGTATCTAGTATTGGCTACAGTATTGCCTCGATTTTCTTAAAACTGGTAGCTGGGAAATGCCCGTCCAGCATCTTAAACAGCAACAGCGCGACATATACAAAACCGCGCAAGAAAAAAGTGGCTCCTCTCCACCATGCTACTTGGCTTATGATTTATCCGAACTAAGACCGAATGTCTCCATTAGTGTTCGAGGTTCGAGGGTGCTTCAAGTGTCAACAATTACCTCAACCTATACGTACTAAGCTAACAGTAAGCGACTGGCACCACAGAAACGGCCCTCGGTCCAGAACAGACAAGAAGTGATGGAAAAATCATCTACTGTGCCTTCAGAGTTGGCCTCTAAAATCACAACGAAGCCTGCTAAAGGGATAAACGGCTATACGCTATTAGCTTTGCGTGTACCTTCATCCGCCCTTGTTGGCGAGGTCTGCTTTGTAGCGGGTGTTGTCCCAAGGTGGAGTGTCGATCGATGCAAACAGCTCGAAATCGTCCTTGTAATATTCGAAAGCCAAGCGGCGCAGTTCTGAGCCCGGTGGCAGCAGTTCGTCGTACGTTTTGGCTGCTTTGCTGTGGTCAAACGTGAGGAGCCCCTTGACATTGCCGCCAGAGCCCCCAATCTTGTTGGACACAGTGCCGCAAGACGTGCAATGCGCAGCTGCGTTGCCGCCAAACATGGAGCCGTTGTAGTATATGGTGCCAGTCTTCTTGTCACGCCAAGGCCAGCCATGAGACCCAAAGCTGTCCCAAAGGTCAGTGCCCTTCAACAAGACCTTTCCAAAAGAGAAGGAGAAAAAGAAAAAAAAGAAGAATGAGAAAAATGGTTGGCCAGTACGGAGGATTAAAAATCTCCTCACTCTATGGCGTCGAACAAAACAAGCAAAGCTTCGCCTATGTCTTACTGCATGTACCTCCACGTGCGAGCTCAATTTCTCGAAGTTCCCAATGAAGTTGTACTTGGACTTGTACTTTTTGAGGCCACAAAACCGGCTCTGCGGCCGCCAGTGCGCGTTTTGGTGCTCGGAGCCCGGCACCGCAATGAGCCGCACGAATTCTTCGAAGCTCAGAATGTGCGTGGATTTGTTGCCCGACATTTTCACTGAATACAAGCGGTTTTCGCGGCCGAATTTGTCCTTGTAGCACGAGACCAGCCGCTCGAACGGGTGCCTCAAGAAGACAGCTTTCGTCCACTCCGGTTGGTTCATAATCTTTTGCACCGCCTTCAAGTCCTTCTCAAACTTAATCTAGCGGAACGAAAAAAAACAGGAATACATCAAAAGGAGCAATTGAGTGGAGGAGATGTGTAAATGAGGGGGTATGGAGAAACGCGAGAGCGCCATTGCTTGTCAAATCGCGCTCTAGTCTCACCTTATGAATGCCGCCTTTAAACCATGGTTCGTCGCGCCATTTCGGGTCGCCCATCATCCGAAGCATGAGCTTCTTCAACTCGGACGAGGCTACTTTCTCAATAGGGCATATCCCTAATTTACTGGGCTTGTCTAAGAGGAGGTCTCGGAGCCCACCCCAGTGCCTCGGAGCCCCAAAGGCGTCGGCCGAGGAAACGGGCAGAGGCGGGTCCTGAGGCACGTGCAGCTGTGACAAGCGCTTCGACCAATCAATACCGCGTGCTTTGAAGGCCGCCACGTCAGCATCGACTTCAGCTTGCAGCACCGCGAGCTCCGCAGCTTTCTTCAGCTCTGCGACTTCCTTGTTGTAGGCCGCTCGCACTTCCCGCGACGCCGAATTCGGCGGTTTGGGTGGCAGATTCAACGGCGGCGGCGCCAGCGTTTTCGGCACTTCGGCTTTGAAAGAAACTTCTTTGGGCGCTACTGCTTTTGGCACCACAGGCACTTGCGCTACCGCAGGCTTTGGTGGCGTAGGTGCGGAGGCTACGGGATCGGCAGACAGGGGCACGTGTATGGGCGTTTGTGGTTGCTGCCACAGCATTCGAGGTGGAGCGTTTTCTACCGAGGGATTACTGAGCTCCGACTTGGCAGGAGGTGTAGCTGGACTAGCAGGAGCTTGCTCAAACTGTACAAAGTTAGCTAGGCGCTGTTCTAGCTGCGCAATGCGCTCCGAGTGCTCAAGCTGGAGTGACTCGAGTTGACCCTATGGAAAGATGAGACGCACGTGAGGGTGCCCAGGAATGAGCCAGGTACCTTTTCGTGATAGAATCGACATGTACTAGACATAAAACCGATATAATTGAATATAATGTATGTCATCAGTAGCAGGAGTGGACGCTTACTTCGAGTTCTTTCGAGCGAAGCTCTGCTATCACGAGAGCCTCTCTTGAGGGTCCCGGCGTCGTTGGCAGCGTCGGAGATCTAGGAATGAAGCCAAGCTCAATCTGGCTCAATACGAGGCCCAGCACGAGAAGGGCCCCGAAGCCTAAAAGTAATCCTGTGCGCCCCATCATCGAGTTGTCTTATGTTTTAGGAGCCATTGTTATTACATGCCCACCGCCGACGACTGTCCACCATACATTTTTATGAACTCGTGCATTGCTCTAATGTGATAATATTGCTCTTCTTGTTCTTGTTCGTCCTCTTTGTACAGTAGGAGGAGCCTACAAGGTTTTTTGGTTCTCGGAAAGAACGGGTCTAAGTAGCTAGCTAGCTACAGTAGTAGCTAACTTAGCCGGCTAGCGCTACTGGTACTAGCTGCGAGCACGTCGCAATATACAGAAGCCTAACAGCTTCCTGATATTCTAACATCCCGCTTGCTTCCTCTAGCTAGTTTAGGAGGGTAGAGCATAAACTCTGAGCTCTGCACTATCTAGTTCATAGCTAGTCGTTTTAGAAGATGTGGCGCCGAGGGCTTATCAATCTAGTGCAGGTATGAACACAGATATTTTAACCTGTTCAGGGTAAAATATTAATGCATATGATACTTCCGATTCAAACGAGCTCTGTACGATTTGTCTCTGAACTCACTTCAAGCTAAGGCATGTTCTCTCGAGCTCGCGTGCTACTGTAGGATTATTATAAGGCTCGTTTGGGCTGAGTTTAGGTTTCGACTTCCTTAATTTCTTTTCCTTTCCTCAGCCCCAATCTCTGTAGGCCCGTGTGGTCGTCACGGCAACAGCAGCTACTGCTATTACTTCGCCATCGTGGGCTGGTTTCAGCACCACTGCTTCAGAATCGGGTCCTGACGCCAACAGGCGACCTGTGATTGCTGTTGTCGGTGCGCGAGGCCCAGCGTTTGATCGCGTGCCCAGTGCTCTGAAATCGAGGGTAGATTTCGTGCCAGTTGGAGACGACCCAAAAGAGGATGCTGTACAGTCGAACAAGCTCAAAGAAGCTGTTGGACTCCTGTGGATTCCTCGCACGGGCGCGCCTTCTGCTGGCACTCCATCTGAGGCGCTCCAAGAGCTCTGGCCGAGACTCCCAAAGTGCACCTGGGTGGGTAAGCTTTTTCGTGTATACTGTAGTAGCTAGCACTTTATATCTACCAAGTGAGTGTTGATTGTCGATTGCAATTCCATCGAAATAATCGTGAACCCCGCTTCCGTAGGTGCATTCGTTTGCGGCTGGCGTGGAGACGCTCATGCCATTTGCGCAAAAAGTAGTGGTGCCCGCGAAGGGTGCTGTAGCCTTCACCAACGGCCGAGGCGCCTTCAGTGCTTCGCTGGCCGAGCATGCGCTCGCTGGCATGCTGTACTTCAACAAGGATATTCCGCGCTGCCAGGCCAACCGCCGCGACAAGAAGTGGGACAGCTTCGTGATGGACACCATGGGCGACAAAACGGTGGGGCTCCTGGGCGCCGGGTCCATTGGCCTTTCCACGGGGAAAGCCGCAAAAGGCGCGTTTGGCTGCCGAGTGGTGGCGCTGCGACGCAAGGCGAATTCTGAAGGGCTAGGCGATGGTGTGGTAGAGCGCGTGTATGGGCAAGACGAAAAGGAGGCCTTCTTCAAAGAGTGCGATTTTGTGGTGTGCTCTTTACCCAGCACACCTCAAACCAAGGTAAGCACAGGGGACGTACTGCCTTGTGAACAGCATTTTGAGCGACCAGATGGATGTTGGCTTTGAAGATTAGAGAAAGAAGAAATTGAGAAAGGTTGAAGATTTGAGTAAATTATGTGCTTTGTGTCTTTGTGTTGCGTGCGTGGACAACTTGTCAGGGTTTTGTGGGTGCCAACGAGCTCCGCGCCATGAAGCCCTCGTCCGTGTTCATCAGCCTGGGGCGAGGCGCCGTCGTCGACGAGGCTGCCCTCGCGAACGCTCTGGCCACGCACGCCATCAAAGGGGCGGTTTTGGACGTGTTTGCGGTGGAACCGTTGCCCCAGACCAGCCCCCTCTGGGACTTGGACAACGTGCTGCTGACGGCGCACAACGCCGACTTGACGGCCAATTATTTTGAGCTTGGGTGGAACGTGTGGGCAGAGAATTTAGAACGCTTCTTGGAGGGTGATTCTAGTCTTGCGACGCCAGTCGATGTGGCGAACGGGTATTGAGCACAGAGATGAAATTGAAGGCTTATTCATCGCATAGCCGTGTCATGTAATAAAAAAATTATCGGCTCATTTGAATTCCGGATGCAGCGCCACGCGTTACCAGTCAACTAGTCGTGGTATCCGACGGAAGGCTGGTGCTGATTCCTCCTTTTACGACTTTTTATGAGGCCATATAATAAGATTGAGAGATACTTCTTTACTGGACTTCCAAGGGAACTGAAATGGCCTATGAATATACATGCAGTGGCTTTATAAGAACTAATTATAAATCCGAAATACGAAATCGGGGGTTTGTGTGGGGTGTGGGGGGGGTCGTTATGAGCGTGCGATGTGGGAATGGCCGCGACGGCCAGATAGCCGCCAATTGATTTCGAACGCCAGGGCCAGATCGGCCAGGTCGGCACTTTGGAACTGCAATAGCAACAGAGGGAAATCTGGGAAGGACAGGGTCTGTGGGTTCTTAACGCTGCCTGCTATGGCCTCAAGAAATTTAACTTCCTGCTCTGAATTAATACTTGGCTCCATGTTATCAATTTCTTTATTTGTGGTCTCACTTCACAGACAGCCCCAACTGCCTGTCATAATTTAAAAAAATCAAAAACAGTTGTTATGCAGTTACAATTCTTGTCCTATTGATCAAGCCTGGTGCCCATAAAATTTTATTTACTTCGAAACGCTCGCCTCAGGTACTCGACTGATTCTGATTCATGGAGTGGTGGAGTTGAAAGGGAGTGAGGCTCCTGTCATCAAGATCTTGGTATCGAGGTGTAACGGATCTGTACCAACTCACGTACTTCTGAGGTAGTCTGTTTTGGGGCCAATGGATCGTATTTACTGACACTCAATTACAGTTACAGTATCTTTTTGTCGTACTCCTGTCAGTCATCAAGTCGGCCCAACGAAAGTAATAGGAGGACCCTGAAGCCAAAAAGTGATTATGTGCTTGATCCATTTGTGTTATCAAGTTACTTTCTCTTAGAAGAATCCATTCCTTTGTCTGTTGCGAAATCAATTCCTTCAACCCCACACCTTAAGCTAATGATAAGAGCGGACCTGAAATCTAGAGATAGTACAGCAAAGATACCCTTGGTACAGCAGTGGAGTTAATCAACCTCACTTAGATTTCAGGTCATTTTTTATCAATTATCCTAGTAATGTGTGCAAATGGTAAGCAAGTGAGCAGCAAACAATATAAAAATGAACCTAAGTCTCAAAATGTAATCTGCTCATCATGAGGGTCGCTGGGTTACTTCTTGGATTCGGGACCATCCTTGTACTGGGCCTGGTTGTGAGTCAAATTGGACTTGGCTTTCATCCAAGATTACGGTCGATTTCAACGATGCCGGAACCGTCAAAGAAGGTATTTACGATTGCTGACTTCTTGAGCCAATGCAAGAGGAGCCAACCTGTGCTTCTCAATAGTTCATGTCTCGCTTACTTGCTTATTCTTACTTTCTTACACGGTTGCCACTAACTAGCCATATCTTCATATATAATCACTCTCTATGATATGAGCAAGGCCTTGACCATGATGATATACACCTTCTCGTCTACAGGACCAACTCGAGTCTATCCAGCTTGAGCAACTAAAGCGAATTACTCTGCTTGAGGAGCGTCTTTCTATACTTATTCAGTCTGAGAAAGCACCCGCTAGTTCACTTGTACCTCCCACCCATTTGGGGCTCGAGAATCTATCGTCATCATCACAAAAGAAATTTCCTCTTATATGGCGAACTAATGAGCCCGCACATCATGCGCCCATAACTGCCAATCCCGTGGCCTCCGTATCTACACAACCGAAGCCTGTTCTTCAGCAAGCGCCTGTGGCGCCGAAGGCATCGCGGGAAGAGCGAGCGGCCTACAACAAAGAAGTCGCAGGGCTGAAGGAAGCCGCGGAGCTCGCGGTGCTGCAAGCAGAAGTCGATGCTGACGTAGCAGCCTTCAAAGCACGCGGTGTAGATTGGTCGAAGCGCTTGTCACAGCTGCATGTGCCTCAAGACCCACCATCGCCTGTTTCCTCGGCTGACGCTTTTGGGGCTCCGAAATACTGGGGTGGACTTCGCGACCTTCTTTTAGACAAGCCCAGCAAACTAGGGATATGCCCCATCGAAAAAGTGGCTTCATCTGAGTTGAAGAAGTTGATGCTGAGGATGATGGGCGACCCCAAATGGCGCGATGAACCATGGTTTAAAGGTGGCATCCATAAGGTGAGCTCGAATATAATGGAGCTATTTCGAAGATATGCAAAGTATCATGTGTGGAATTGCACGGTGTTTGATCTTGTTTTGGAGGCCTGCTCAATCTTCCCTGAATCACATAGCCCTGCTTGTTCTGTTCCAATAGATTAAGTTTGAAAAGGATTTGAGAGCCGTGGAGGAAATCATGAATCGACCCGAGTGGACGAAAGCTGTCTTTTTGAGACACCCTTTCGAGCGGCTGGTCTCGTGCTACAAGGACAAATTTCGTCGCAAAAACCGCTATTACTCGGTGAAAATGACAGGAAATATGTCCACGCATATTTTGAGCTTTGCCGAATTTGTTCACCTCATTACGGCGCCAGAGTCCAACTTTCAAAACGTTCACTGGCGTCCTCAGAGCCGGTTTTGTGGCCTCGCAAAGTACAAATCCAAGTACAACTTCATTGGGAACTTTGAAAAGTTGAGCTCCCACATGGAGGTATGATTTAAAAGAAGAGAGAGCTTCAACGTATTCTACCCTGGACCAACAAAATACTCTTAAGTTATAAGTTAAACAAAAAAGTGCATTAATTTCTTCTTTGCCTTCTTTTCATTCTCCTTACGAAGATATTGTTGAAGGGCACTGACCTTTGGGACAGCTTTGGGTCTCATGGCTGGCCTTGGCGTGACAAGAAGACTGGCACCATATACTACAACGGCTCCATGTTTGGCGGCAACGCAGCTGCGCATTGCACGTCTTGTGATACTTTGACCATCAATCTTTCGAGTTCAAAAAGTGGTGGAGGGGGGCTCTTAAAATTTGATCCCAGCAGCACTGCCAAAACATACGACGAGCTGCTGCCACCGGGCTCAGAACTGCGCCGCTTGGCTTTCGAATATTACAAGGACGATTTCGAGCTTTTTGCATCAATTGACACTCCACCGTGGGACAACACCCGCTACAAAGCAGACCTCGTCAACAAGGGCGGCTAAAGTTTTAAGGCACACACAACAACGCGAAGATAATAAGAAAATAACTGTTTCCAAAGAGACAGAACTAAGCCTGCTACCGATATTTCGATTGCGAGCTGTGAGGTTGCTTTATAAAAACCTTCGACGTGAGAAAACGAATTTAAAAAAATGGGAATTTCTTAAATAAAGTTGTCGGTTGTCATGTCAAAGTGCTACAGGTGGGTAGGAATGCCAATGGGCTCGATATTGTTTTAGATTATACTGGATTGAATTCGATTAGACTCAATTGGATTAAATCAAATTAGATTAAATTATACTCCAAAATTGCGAAGATGCACCAAGAGATAGCACGAAGTTACGTATTGGTGAGTCCTCCAAGGCAAGTCTGACTGGGCTGATGCGATTTTCATATTTTACTCCCAAGAACCCTGTAGAATCAATTCTCAGGTGGAGGTGCAGGCTCGGAGTGCATCAGCGATCTCCACTCCGATCTAAACGCTGCTATGGCTCAACATTCCTTAAAGCTAACCATAATCCTTTTGTAGTGCGTCCGGCCCCAAGACATCTCTGGGAACCTATTCGGCCTAGTCATGTGTATGTACTGTACCGACGAATTGCCAAAGAAGCACAGTCCCTAGCAGCGAGCTAGGCAAACGGTGTAGGTTTATTAGAGGATTGCCGGTGGAAGTGATTGTTTTTGAGACATCCCTTGAGGGATCGTGGGCCTTTAAAGCGGCCCACAATGGGCATACAGAAGCCGCCGACTTCCTCGGAGGAAAGGCGTCAGACAGAGCCCTCTGGGGCGCGCATACGTACCGCACATGCGAATTGATTTACCACTGTAAGTATGCTCTTTCGCCTTGCCTTTCTTTGATCTGAGGCAGAATAATCCAGTCCAATCCAATCCAATCTGAGCTAATATACAGTATTATTTATTCATAAAGAAAAAAAGAAGCGAGGACAATTGGATCCGAACCCGGGCCACACGATTGAGAGACCAACCACCGAACCAAAAAGGAAGTTTGGATTCAAATCATTCAAAAGTTTTTGATTAAATGAAAATATTATGAACTCTGTATTTCTGTACTACTCGTCGTCTGTACGATGATGGCTAGCTACTAGCTACGAGGCTGGCCGATGGCCGACGACGATGGGCAAATAGAGCTTAAAATGACACTTCGTTTATATCATCATCATCATCATCATCATAGGTATCAAATGACGGCAAGGCAAGACTAGAATGCCTTCGTAGAGCACGCTGCAGTGTAGAGCTTACACCATTAGGTGATGCCGATGAACGACCCTAGGATCTCTCTAGAAGAGCATTTTTACGAGAAAGGTTTTCTCTGCGTGCCCTCTGTGCTTGATGCGGCGACAGTAGCATCTTTTCAGGCCGAAGTAGGATCTGAGCTATATCGAGACTACGGTGTAGACTTGGGCGCAACTCACACCTGGCCTCGTAAAAGAGCGAGGCGGGTCTTTGAAACGTTACCAGTAGGTGATGGAGACCACGATTTACACTGGCGTGCACTCAGGGATCCTACGGGCCCTCTTGCTCAGGCACTTGACAAGGTGGTCGGACCCGGCCAATGGGAGCTTAATTTTAATGTTGCTGCAGCTGACGGTGCCCGATCTTCTGGAGGCGCGGCAGGAGTTGAAGTAAGTACAGAACAATTCATAATTGATTTGTGCTTCGCTGCTATCACGATAATGCGATTCAACGAATGAAGAACATCATGTGGGTGCAGTTTGGCGCATTGACAGTTCTGGCTGTCGGTGTTCAAGCGATTTCTTTGGCCGATGATTTTTTGATGGTAATCTATTGTTTTTTTGCCCATATCTACAGGTAAGGCACTGGTATTGCCCAGTCGCTTTTCCTGAAGAGGTGCCTGATGAAATGGATTACTACGATGCTGCTGTCGAAGGCGGTCAAGACATAGCCGATTGCTCAAGTAGATTGTCGAGACTTCCAGACCAGAAGGATGCGCCAAGAATGAAGAGCATAGATGCTTCCTCAAGCCTGCCGTTTCGAGCAACGTTGACGCCAGCAATTAAGCGTAGCATCGAAAGTATCGGCGAGTCGCCTCCACAGGATGAAGCAGGAAGAAGCTTCTGCTCAGGTGAGGGCCCGCGAGTCGCTGAACTCATGTCATGTGCTGAAGAAGCATACATGCGAGGGCCTCTGCGCGACGCTGCAGGACTCCTAGAGTGGGAGACTCTTGCTCGCAAGCGCTGGCAGCCTGTTAGCCGGCGTCGCGTGCTCAGCAAAGGATGGCACCTAGACGTTGGGCCAGGTGAGTCTGCTTGCTCTCAATTGAATCTATGTTAAATGAACATTCTTTGTAGTTCATGGCTAATATGAGTCAAGAGTGTGGCTATTCCTATTCCCAACCTCTGAGAACTTGATGCACATTTCACTATCTTATCTTTGTTACTGCTCACTATGCGCGTCTCATCTACGTACGCGTTTCTTTTCTCCTTCTGCTACTAATACATGCATCAAAAAGGTTTCCCAAACGACGGTTTGCGCACCTTAAGAGGAGATCCTCGGCAAGGTGTAGTAATTCTCTTGCTCTTGAGCGACTGCGCGCCTGGCTGCGGTGGCACAGCGCTCATTCCTGGGAGCCATTTGAGCGTGATGAATGAGCTTGAGTCGTCTGCAGCGTCAACTGATGTGTGCATGGACAATCGTGAGGTCAAAACTGCTCAGAGTTTACCTAGGTGCAACAATACTAGTGATACAGCTCACGTGCCACCCTCAAGAAGTACGTCATCTGGGGAATGGACCCATCAAGCTCTCAATACTGCCTTTGTGCAGCGCCTGCGTGCGCTTACCGAAGCAGGTCGCGTGCAACTGGAATGCAGTGCTTGTAGAGGCCACCACCCGAATTGCCAGGGCCACGCTACTAACGCTCTAGATAGTACTGCGAATCTGAGAGAAAAAGGAGATGAAAGAAGTGCGAAGGCAGCTGCTCCAGAAACCTTGAGAGCATCCTTCTACTCGCAAGAAAAAGAGAAGTTGTCGGTGGTGCGGGTGGTGCAAGTATCCGGACGAGCAGGTGACGTTGTGCTCATGCACCCGCTGCTCCTCCACTCGGGGACGATGAACTGCGGCCACATGCCAAGGTAAACCCCTGCCCTGTACGAATTACAATTACTCGTGTGCTCATTACATCTCCAACCATATACCAACTTACTAAGCACTTACTAAGCATTCAGGCTGTTTGAGATGAAAGAGTAGACGCCCACAAAAGCTCATTGAGTAAAAGATAATGCTGCACTGCCTTTTATACCAGACAACTTTATCCCCATCTGTGTGGCGCATGTTCCCATGTGATGTCGTGATTTATGTGGTTGGTTGATGAAAACAGACTCATGGCAAATGGAATGGCTCGTATAAAACCAGGAGCTTTCCTTCACCGAAGCGCCGTCGCTGCAGCCGTTGCTACTTCTGCAGAAGATGGCTCCAACCGTGATCTTCATGTTTCTTATGCTTGTGCTGATTCGACACCACCTTCTCGACGTACTACCCCAGATTCCGAGGGAAGTTTTCCAACAACGATACGCGAAGATGACTATTTCAATCCAATAATTGCGGCAACATTAGTTAGCAGGTCGCGTTTACAGCCAAGAAAACGACGAGAGAGCGTGAAGAGTAACAGCGATGGTTGCAGCAACAACGAGAGTGAATCCTTCTTTCTAGGAAAGGTAGACCCGTTCGCAGGCACCCTTACACTAGATGCAGCTGGTGCACCAGCTTCAGAACCAGCTAGCGAAGAAATGGCGCTGCGGGGGTCACCTGGAACAGAAGAAACACCTAATGCAGCCACCACAACACCAACAACAACGATTTCCATAGCAGCCGCAGAGAAAGCTGCTTACAAGGCTCGGGAGCAAGCGCGCCGCCAGGTAGCGGCTGCTGCTCGGGAAAAAAAGAGGCGTTCCCGATTGGATCGAAAGAGCCAAGGAAGTTACGCCCGCTCAAGTCCTGGCACCAACATTGAGGATTGTTCCGTTGCTTCAAATTCAAAGATATAAGAAAAAATGAATCACAGCGACTGTCTTCTTTTCTAATTATCATATAGTCACGTGAAGGTCTCAAATCTCAACAAGAGCAAATAGCACAAGTGCCTGCCAAATAAGTGCTGTTTTCATATGACCAGCCCAATTGGGCATGTGGACAGCTGTGTAGTATATAGTGGAAAGTAGACAAGGCACAAGGCGACATGGACTGGCCTGCTGCTAACTGATGTTGCTATTACGGGGGGAAAGCGAAAGGGAATTGTACATACTGTACATCATGCGCATCGGGAATTGAAGTCGCTACGTGTGCACAGCGGGCACTTCTTTACTAAACCGTTTCTATTTGGGGCACTTCTTTAAGAAAAACATGTCTGTTCTTTAGAGTATTGGAATTCTTAGGGCCTATGGCTCTTAAAGGGACTCGGACTTAACTCTACATGCCACCCATCACACAAGCAGCATTTCTGAAGTTGAACTCGAACTCGAACTAATACAAACCCAAATGGCACAGAAGCCAGTGCTGCGGGCAGAAGTGTACGCGCGTGCGTTGCCAGGAAGGAGGGCACAATGCGTTATATGGCTTCGTGAATGCGCTTCGCGACCTTAGACAATTGCATGAACAAGATCCCCGCTTCCGCGCAGTCATCCTCTTCGTCTTCTCCGCCTGGCTGCTCATCAGCACACAGGCGCTTTGAATTCCCCCGGGTATGTCTTCTTTCAAGAGCTTGTGAATGATCTTGGTCCATATCAGATCCATGCACATAATTGCGATCAGAGCGCACAATACTGCCGCTTACATTTGTGCCTTTCTTTGGCACTCTACATATCCTCGGAATATTGGCTCGCATCGGAGATCTTAAAAAAGCTGACACGCTACCACTGTCCAACTTATCGAAACCATGGCTCACTGCTGCACTGGCGGCTTTGTCTACTCATTGAATACGCGCCTTAGTTGCATTGGGTCTCATGCTCCTCTCATCAGGGTCTACTTGTTTTGCGATGTAGTCCTCCATTTTCCCGCCCAATTGGCGCAGCGTAATGGCGTCTGCGATGGTCAGTGTCGCATTTTCTTGTAGGTCACACGGCTCGTGCCCCGCGTGAACGCTAAGCACAGCTTCTTGAACTGCTTTGGTTGTATGACTCCATGCCAGGGCTCGGAGCTTCGAGAATCCTCGGCTGGACTTCACATATTGTTCATCAGGGCCTAATCCCAGAGCGAAGGCTTCTCTCTGACTCACGCCTGATAGTTTTGTAGCAGTACCTGCGATTAAGTCGGTCTTCGCATACCTTTCACCCAGCGCGAGTGCCGATCCCTCGCACTCGCCCGATTCGGGCAGAGTAACAGCATCTGCGACTCTGAGATTGATGTTCTCTAAGGGCTTCTTTGCTGCTCGGGAAACCCTCGGAATATCGGCCCGCATAGGAGATGCTAAGAATGATCTTACGCTGTCGATGTCCAATTGATCGATAGGGCCTAAGGCTGCCTTGGCGGCTTTGACTACGTCACGAGTACGCGATGATGTGCCTTTGTAGCCCCTCTCAACGGGGTCTACTAAATTCGCAATGAGCTTTTGCTTGCTCCCATTCAGGCGATCCAGGGTAATGGCGTCTGCAATACTCAGAGTCGCATCTGTTGGGCTAGATGGCTCGTGACCCGCGTGGACGCTTAGCACAGCTTCTTGAACTGCTTTGGTTGTAAGTATGACACCATGCCAGGGCCTGGAGTTTCGAGGATGCTGAGTTGAGCTTCAGATAACTTTCGTCGGGGCCTAATGCTATAGCTTTCACCTCTCCCTGGCTCTCGCTCGATGCCTGCATAGTAACTGCATCTGCGGATGATCGATGAACGTTCTCTGAAAGACTTATTGGCTGCTCTCCGTCGAAGGTTGTTGTGAGACCTTTCTCCGAATCGTAGGTATTCAGTGCTGATTTATGTACAATGTGAAGATCTTCGCCAATCGCTCCGTCATTCGTTGCACATGTTGCGCGGCCTGACATTGGAATAGAGGATTCACACGAGGCAAAATTTGCTGGCTTCTTTGCCCGGGCAATCTTCGGAATATCGGCTCTCATAGGAGATGCTAAAAATGCCACTACGCTGTCGCTATTGAAACCATCGAATCCATGGCTCACTGCTGCACAGGCAGCTTTGAATACGCGTTGAATACGCATCTTTGTTGACCCAGGCTTCGCTCATCTCTCATTGGGGTCTACTAAACGAGCTATGTACTCTTCCTTGCTCGCACACTGACGACGCAGCGTAATGGCGTCTGCGATAGTTAGAGTCGCATCGTCTAATAAACAAGGTTGGTCAAGTCCCGCATGGAAGTTAAGCACAGCTTCTCGGACTGCTTTAGTAGCATTATCCCATGCCAGGTCTTGGAGCTTTGAAGACCCTGAAGCGCCAAAAACGCGACGAAGACGACAGACGGGTAACATCCAAAGGAAATGAGCAACCATCATTTCGTGACAAACGTGCGTTGCAGGGTAAATGTATGTATTTTGCTGAGACATCTCACGAATAGACTTCAATATTGATCCTCCGTACAGACTTTTTTCAATCACAAGCAAGGCAGTACGGCAAGTTTTCAGAACTAGGTAGAGACACATATCCTGGACAAATTTCCAATTAAATTTCATGAACAGTTAAAGACTGATAGCTGTCAATGAGGTTTACTTGGATGGTGATATGTCTTGCGCATCCTCAATCGGCCTAGATAAATTCTCAAGCCGCGCACACCAGCTCCAGCTTCAGGGCATGCTTCGATGCTTCGATCGATCCGTCCATCCGTCGCGTCGAGCGTGGATTTCTTTCGCGCCTCTCTCCCGAGCTCCCGAGCTCCCGAGCACTCCTGATTCCTGATCATTCATAAACCTACGTCTCAGGGTCCTTCGGTACAGGGGGTAGTATGTTCAGTTGCCAAGTACTACTGTACTACTGTAGTATCTGTAGTTGCGGGACATATCATGCAGTAGCTCGAGAGCATGACATAGGAATAGTCTTAAACTTTCACATCTTCAAGAGCATGCCATTATCATGCTTGGCTTTAGGTATGGCTCTGGGTTAGTTGAATTCATCTCCTATCCTTGGTGTTTCGCTTAGCAATCCGCAATAACAATCGCATATCATATGAAATAGAATCCCTAGATTTCATTTATGTATCAATAAAAGAGATGCTGATAGTGTCAAGTTTTCTGCTCATGCCCATTCGGATGGGAGCTCGGTTGGTAATCCTTTCCATGGACTA
>Ga0307979_1001350_pt1 | contig 17397 bp, 13 predicted proteins | sample OrgLakmetage1058_FD_201833 | JGI IMG/M metagenome (GOLD analysis project Ga0307979, IMG submission 201833) | Saline water microbial communities from Organic Lake, Antarctica - #1058 | ecosystem: Environmental > Aquatic > Non-marine Saline and Alkaline > Saline | place: Antarctica: Organic Lake...
GCACACAGGCAGGTCTTGTCCGCGCGAGAGCTGAAGGAAAACGCATGGGTCGCCCCCCTGCCCTTTCCACCGCTCAACAGCTGGACGTAAATATCCGCCTACAAGCAGGCAACGCTGTCGCAGCCATCGCACGTGACATTGGCGTCAGCCGACAAACTATCATGCGCGCGAGGGGTGAAACATAATGGATCTTAAAAGCCGCATAGGACACAATATTACAACCCTGAGACACTTCCAAGGATACTCAGTTGCGGCCTTCGCAGAAAGAACTGGTATGACAAGCGACAGGTTAGAGAAAATAGAAGCGGGCGAACTCGATATGGATATGGATGAATGCGAAATGCTCGGTCACGCGCTACTCGTTGATGTTGCGCTCTTGGCTCACCCACCGTTCAAGATCGCGCATATCGAGCCCGCAAAAAATCCCACAACGTCATAGATATTGTGGGATTTTGTATTGGGGTGATTTTTGGGACAGGGTTTCCACGCCTCTGGCGCTGGTCTCAGAAAGCATAGTTTATGAGAAAATACTAATTTTACAACTTGGAGGCTCACGCGTTTTACTCACCTCTTCTGCATGAGCCAACTAATTGGAAATATGTGAGCTGCATTGATGCGAAAATGTCTATATTTATGCACGCGCATTCTCGACGGCACGGCGCACATTGACGTTACTCATAACCTGATCTCCGCATCAGGGTTTCCCGCCGCAAGTGCGTTCATGTAGGCGAGGCACAACTCGCATGAGCGGTATGTACCACCGTACGCTGCTTTTTCTTCACGCTCCACGATCGGGAAAGTCGAGTAGATGTAGCGTATATCATCCCGGTCGGTGACCCCATAAAGATGGAAAAAAACCGCGTCGAGCTTAGCGCGAAGCACAAGGCGGCGCTCTTCGTCCCAAATGAACGGCGGCTTCACATTTCCGGCGTCGTCTACATAGCCCATATCGCGCGCAAATGGAGCCATATCATGGGCAGTGTAGGTCAGTTCAAGAACAGCCTGGCGTACAATTTCGGCGGCGGGTTGAGCACTAAATAGCGTATCATCGAACCTCTCTGGCGGGATCACAGGAAGCTGTTCTACGATATACCAATTCAGGTGCGTACTCTGAGCCTTCTGCCGTGTCACGTAATCGAATGGGATCGCACCTAAGTTCCCAAGCAACAGAGCTCTCTGAGCTGACGGCGCATCTTGATCATCCCACAAGATCAAAGGTGCTGTATTTCCGACACCCGATTTCGGAATGGCAGCTGCAATCATCGTTCGCACATCTGTCGCCCTGGCGATGTCTCGAAAGGAAATCGTCCACTCAACGCCTGACGGCAAACTGATCTCGCTTTCGTTCACCCAATATTGAGGCGTGGGAACAAAACTTGGGTCGGCTTTCTCCGTTTCTGTAATCGCGCCACTCAGAGCGGCGTTGTGCAGATTGGCTGCGTTTACCTCTACCGAGGCCGCGCGGTGGTCAAACTGGTGGATCATGCGTCCGACATAGAGCGGTCGCCAATTTCCAGCGGCGCTACCAAAAATGTTTCCACCCATTGGATAAGCGCCCTCTTGCTCGTCCAGCTCCTTGCGTGTCCTGAACAAGCCAGAGTCGTTCGTCATGTGGAACATGGTCGCGTATTTCACAGGCCACGCCTTCACGTCCGTGCCTGAAGAGCGATCGACTAAAGGCACCGAATTGCTATAGATCGCCGAAGTCAGATCAGCATCACGTTGCGACCGAAAGATCGGCGCGGTACCGGTGTTCGGGTTCACGCGAGAAAAGTCTTCAGCACTAAGCGAAAACCTCACTCCCTCGTTAGTCAAATCAGACACATCATGCAGAAAAAAGGCACATTTTGCTGCATACTCGGTTGGTGATGGAGATGCTACCACCGCACAAAACTTAAAGCTGCGATGAACGTCGGAAAAGAACGGCCCGCCCGTCCTGCCCTGCCGTCCGTTCTCAAAATCATAAAGAGTTTTAAGCCGTCCTTCTGTGGCCACGCCTTTGAAGAATTTCGCTGCGGTTTTGTCGGACGCGATACCTGAAGGAACTAGCAAACCAATCAATCCGCCATTTTTAACAACGGTCATGGCACGCTCAACAAAGAGCGAATAGAGGTTCACGTCTCCACCCGAGAGCAAGGGATAATCCCCACCCTTCCGCGCCATTCTCGTGCCCGCCACTGCACGCTCAGACGCCTTAATGAAATCTGACGCCAAAGGATCGCCAGCTTTTTCGAGCGCGGCTATCATCTTTTTTCGGTCAGAAGCACGTGACGCCATGGCAATCTCTGGGCGACGTTCGGCAAACCATTCAATCTGTTGAAGTTTCATCCGATCCCATGGCGGATTTCCAATTACTGCATGAAAACCACCATTTAACTCTTCTTCTTCCCAATCCGACCAGATGCCAGGGAAGGTCACTTGCCAGTTCAGAAAGTTCTCTTCGGCAATCAACGTGCGCGCTTGGCCGTAAATCTCTGAAAAATGATCAAATTTCTTAGCAGCAGACATTTTGCCTTTCAAGGCAGCGTCCTTGGCCTTCGCCTTTGGTCGTGCAACCGAGCGCTTATTCATTGCTATGTCGAGCGGGTCGCCAAACTCCCCATCAAAAAATGCTTGCAGCGCAATCTTCTGATCCTTGTTTTTAATGTTGAGCCAGTCGAGGGCATGGATCAGCTTGAGCAGCGCATCCAGAGGCGCGGTCATGTCCTCAACATCGGCGAAGACATCGGCGGAGCGGTGCGCTTCGGCGATCTCAGTGTCGGTCAGCCCCTCTACGATTTGCATCTTGGACGCCGCCCGCAAAGCGCGTTTCATCGGCTCGTGCAGCAGGAGAGGCGTGCCATAGGTCGCGGCTTTGTCGATGCCCTTCTTTACCCATGAGCCAAACAGGCTGTCACCGCAACGAAGATGATGATCAAGGAAGGAAAGCGGCGCGCCTACTGTAAATGTGTGCAGCCAAAGCGCTACCTTGGCGAGTTCTACCGCCATCGGATTTTTGTCCACGCCATAGATACAGCGTTTCAACACCATGCGGCGAATGATGTGCCGGTCGTCTAGCTGTTCCTCATCGATCGTCCAATTGCGTTCGTCAGCATTAGCAAGAATGGTGTTGCGGATCGTATCAATTCGTTCGCCAAGCGGAGAAATATAATCGCCCCATTCCTCCGGCGCTTCGAGCTCCGCTTCGGCCATAGCGGTGATCACCTGGTCGGCCATGAAGTCCACAAGGCTGACAAGGAAGTGACCTGAACCCATCGCAGGGTCACAGACTTTCAGCTCAAGAAGGGCTGTTGCGGGATCAAGAATTCTGAGTTGCCCGATCTTACGATGATCTGGCAAATCGCTTCGCCCCAGCTCGTCGATCTTATTTAGGAAGGCACTCTTGCGCTCTTCGACAAGCGGCTCAAGTGTCTCAGCCAAGATAAGCTGCACAAGGTCGTCAGGGGTGTAATAGCTGCCCGAACCTTTGCGCGCGAAAATGTTCGGTTGGACGGTAATATCGTCGCCATCGCGTGTCACTTCGTATTCGAGAAGTCGCTCATAGATCGAGCCAAGCTGTTGAACCGATAAATTTCGGTAGTTGATATATTTTCGACCGTCAGGGGTATTCTCGAAGGACAGCGCGTCAATTACGCGTGCCATAACTGAATCGGGGATGCGGATGTTTGTGAGGATCGCATGGCGTTCTTGATCAAAAAGCCCGCCATTGTAGGGTGGCAAACCGATCGAAGCGTCCCCCTGATCGATAGCAATGAACAGATCGGCCATTGCACCCCAGTAGCGCGCAGCCGTTTCTGAGAAGACATCGCCCTTATCTTTACGCTCCTTGACATCAAGGCGCACTTTGTTGCGCAGGCCATAATCATCATAGCGCGTGTCCTTGACTGGCAAGAGATCGCGGTCTTCGGCATAGAGGATGAACAAAAGGCGATAAAGAAGGATTAGCGCGGCTTCACGTACTGCCTGTAAATCAGCTTCTGGGGCAGCTTTGACGATTGCGCGCACAAGATTGGGAAACACTTCCCCAAAAACCTTATTGGATAGGTCTTCAGCAACGCGCTCTTCGTAAAACTTACCCTCTTCAAGGGCTTTCTCATGAAAGGTGCGGGGATCCGCGCCCGCAGGCACAAAGGCCTCACGCCTGAAGACCAGGTAGAAGATCTTCAGCCAATGGAGACGATCTTCTGCACAAAGGGCCAAAACTCCATCATTGTGCCCAGGCAAGTCGAGGATCGCAGCGATGTCTAGCTCGAAGAATTGCTCGGAAACAGATCGCACGCCTGAGAAGTATAATCGCCATTTTGAGCCATTGGTCAAAATGCCCCAACGAAGTGCGCCATTGGTTACATCGTCGATACGGCGCAAGTAGCGCAACATCTGTGTGGACGGTGCAGTTTCTTCCCCCCTCCAGCCTGATCGCCGATCGAGTGGACGTGCCCATCTTTTGGATTCGACAACAACGCGACCGAATTCGTAGCGTTTCCACTCCTCGGGAAAGCTGTTCGCCTTGGCCTTGGTCTCGGTGCTTTCAAAGAGCAGTCCATCAGGTACGTCTACGCGGCCCTTTGGAGACAAGTTTTGCTGGCGAAGGGACTCTGTCCAACCAAGCGCTTCAAGAATTGGCCAGATCAGATCGTCCTCTGTCTGGCTTTCGTTCGGCGTTTGAGAAGTTGGGAAGCTATCAAAGTGAGCGCGAATGCACTTACCGAATTGATCAAGATCAGTGTCGCCAAACGCGTTCCATTCCGAAACATCTTGGATGGTTTCGGTCAAGAAGTCGGAGGTAAATAGGCTACCTTGGTTTACTATTTCACTGCTCAAATTGATAATCCCTCAACTTTTTTCCAACCTACCAGCAGCCCACCTACAACACACTAGCAAAACAAGTCATCTTACTTTGCAATAAATAGGGTTCGGAAGCTGAACTATTGGGGGCCCCTGCCCCGTTACATAAACTGTTTTATACGCAACAAACAGTTTATGCCGCATAGCGACCATCTTCGCCCCTCTCAGCTTGGCCAAGTGCAGCGAGGCTTTCCATTAGTGGCTCGACCGTTCCAGCGCGCGCGCGGACAAAGCGGCGAGCGACCTCGGCAGGGGTGGCTTCGCCCATATCATACAGGGCTTCGCGCACAGCAGCGATTTGTTCGGGCATGGTTTTTGGCCATGGACTTTTTTCGATCTTAGCGACCACGCCCAAATCCATATCAGAGGTTTTGCCTTTGGTGGCCTGCTGGCCTGTTGGGTTCTGGTATTCGGGGCGTAGCCAACGAATATGGCCACGCGCTTCTTCCTCTGCGCGTTCTTTGTTGAGCGCAACAAGACGCAACAGAATGTCTTCATCACTTAGGTCCACGGGCCAGCCGTAGGCGTCTGCCACGACGGCATCAATCCGGTGGTGTAAATCGCGCAGAATCCCAATGAGGCCTTGGTCGTAAATCTCTTTGTCCTTGCCCTCAATGACCTCACCCGCGCGGAGTTTTTCCAGCACGTTATACATCTGGGTCAGGGTCAGCTTGGGGTGCGCAACCTGCTGGCGCTTGCGGTGCGCGTCAAGGTCTTCGCCAAGCGTGCAAAGGGTGGCTTTTTGTGCGTCAGTGAGGTCTGGGAAGGGAAATGGGTCGAAACATCGCGTCCCGTTGTAGACCGGATCATTGCCAACACCCAAACGTCCGCCAGCCGCATCCGAAAACATCGTGTGAAATTTAGAACTCAGAACAGACAATGGCCATCCGTCAGCCAATGCAACTACTCGCAGTTTTTGATCCGGTAAAATATCGTTCTCCATAAAAGAAAACGTACGATGTTTTGAGGTTTCAATAGTTGCAACATAACGCGGCAATGCACTCAAGGCTAAACGCATGCCATGGCGCTGTTCACCAAAAAGCCACCATTTCTCACGATGCCCTTGTCTACGCACCTGATCTCGAAATGGCTTCACCTCATCTAACAATAGTTGGTAGAGCCTTGGGTGGCTTGTTTTTGCCTCGTCCTGAGTGTGTTGAAAGAAGTCAATAATCAGCCGATCTCTCCTCCCAGAAGTCAGATTGCTTCCATTCATGTACTTTTTGATAACTTGCGGCAGATCAGCAACCTCGTAGCCAAATAACTGTGCTTGCTCTTTAGTAATAACGAAACCCATGTTCACAGGAATAACGCCCATATAACCAAGATCAGAATTTGATAGTAAGGGCCGTGATCCCAAAATATCAGCACCAATCTTCAAATCAGCAAACACTTTTCCTATCCCATTATCAAAAGAAACAGCCTTGCCTTCGGCTTCGGACGTTTCTCTCGTCTCTGACTTAATTGTGAGCAGTCGGCCAGTGAGATTTCCTCGCCCCGCGACGGTCATGCCAATCCGGACTGCAGCACCAAATACCGTATCGACTCATGGATGGTCTGGAATAGCATAAATAAGTGACAATGGGTTTTTGGTAGCCTCAAGATGCGGTTGCGTAACACGGGTATTGAACGTCATCGTAATAGAGTTCGTGGTAATCAATCCAAATCGGCGCGTCCCTTTACCCGTTTTCGCACTCCATACACGCGCCGCCAATGCCGCTTTTTCCCACCAGAACATCACTAAATCCGCACTTTGCGGCACCTTGGGATAGGCGCGCCACAGCGCTTCAACATATCCATCACCCAGATTGTCCCGCATTCGTTTGTTTCCAATAAACGGGGGGTTACCCACAATAAATTCCGCCTCCGGCCATTTCGTCGCTTTTGGCTTAGCATAGTCGTAGACGGCGATGTACGCGTCTGGGTCCGGTACTTCGTCACCCGTGACGTTGTGGCGAATGGTCGTCACACCATCCCAGCGGGTCACTGGCGCGCCATGTTCGTCCATGCGCGGGGTGCGGCCCGACCATTCCAACACCGCGTCGCCGTTGCGGATATTTTTAAAGTCCCGCAGCACAGGTTCAGATGGGGCGGCCTGCCCGTGGGTGCGGTAATGCCATTGCAGATAGCCGATCCACAGCACCAGTTCGGCCACATTGGCTGCCCACGGATTCAGTTCGATCCCAAGAAACTGGTGCGGGTCCACAGTGATAAAGCTCGATTGCGCCTCGCCCAGCTCTTCCAGCAGGGATATCACCTCGCCCTCAAGGCGTTTCATCATCTCAAGCGCGACATACAGGAAGTTGCCAGACCCACAGGCGGGGTCCAACACGCGGATTTCGCACAGCTTGGCATGGAAATTTTTGACAAGCTTGCGCGCCTCTTCGTCTTTCCCATCAGCGGCAAGGCGCTGCACGGCGGTCTGCACATCGCGCCAATCCTCACGCAGGGGTTCCATGATCGTGGGGGTCACAAGGCGTTCCACATAGGCGCGGGGCGTGTAATGCGCGCCCAACTTGTGACGTTGGCGTTTGTCGAGGGCGCGTTCTAGCAGCGTGCCAAAAATCGCAGGCTCGACCTGTTTCCAATCGGCTGTTGCAGCCTCGATCAACAGGCCAAGTTGCAGGTTGTCGAGGGGTAGCGCGTCTGCCTCTTTGAAAAGGCCACCGTTGAACCGTTTGAGGTCTTGCATCAACACTTGAGAAAAGCCGCCCGTGTTCATGGTTTCCCATAGCCCTTGAAGGGACGGTTGCGCGTGTTCGGGTCTGCCCTGTAGTTTGATAAGCAGATCGCGGAAACTATCGTGCGGGATCAGGTCCACGTCTTCCGCGAACATTGAAAACAGGCAGCGCATCAGGAAGCGCGCGACCTTCTCGCTGTCGTGCCCCTGCCCTTCAAAGCTTTTGCCAAGTTCCGCAAGATGGGTGGCAATTTCGCGGGTGACTTTGGCAGATTTCAAAGATGGATCGAGGCTTTGCGGGTCTGTCCAGATCGCGCGCAGCAGATCACAGGTTTCTTCGTTGCGTAGGTCTTCAAGCTTGATCCGGTAGCGGTTGCCATCAGGGTATTGGTTGTAGCCCTGTCCCTGCCCTGAAAAGTCCGCATACAGCTCGATCATGTTGCCAACATCCACAACCATCAGGAAGGGTGGCCAGCCGTCCTCTTTGGCCACCGCACGGGCGTAGTTGTCGGCTTGGTTGCGCGCTTTCATCATCGTGTCGTCAAATTTGGAGGTGCCGCGCTTTCCATGCCCCGTTTGCTTGGGCGCGTCTTTTTCGAGGAAAATCTCGAGGGTGCTCTTGTCTTTGGCATCAGGTGAAACGAATTGCTTGGCCTCAAGGATAAAGTGACCCTTTTTGTAGAGGTCGATCCGGCCATTCCGTTTACGCCCCGTGTGGGTCAGGGTCACGGGGCGTTCAAAACGGTAGTCGAGGAAATCGCCGTCTTTGTCAGAGACGTTCGGGCGCGGCACGCCCAGCAATTCGGTCAGCTCAATTGCAAAAGATTGCGCGGTCGCCATCTCACTTCCACCCGACCCAAGCCAACGATTTATGAAACCTTCAGTATCCAAGCTGGCCGCCTATTTCTTATTTTCACCAACCGCAGCGCCAGTTGTGCACGAAGTTTAGGCAGGCGCAACAGATAGGGGGCCAGTCTGGTAACCCTACATCTCAAACTGCCGGGCCAGATCCAGCGTCTCTTCCTCCTCAACTCCAAGATAGAGTTGGGTCGATGCGATGGTCTTGTGCCCTAGCATAATCTGGCAGGCGCGGATGTTACCGGTCTTGCGATAGATCAGCGCCGGGCGGGCGCGACGGATCGAATGTGTGCCATAGATCTCTGGGTTGAGGCCAGCAAACGCTACCCACTTTTTGACCAGCTTCAGATACGCCCGTTCGCTAAGTGGTTTCAAAGGGCCAGGTTGTGGACGGGTGCTGGTGAACAGGTAATCCGTTGCAAGCAAGTCTGCCACCTCGATGTGTCGGCGCAAAAGTTTTTGGGTATCGCGGCTCGGCTCAAAAACAATCGCGCTGTTGGCTTGTTGCTTCGTCTTCATCGGTTGCACGCGCACCTGATCGCGCATCTCGCCCGACAACATCACGTCGTTGACCCGCAACCGCACCAGGTCACAGCCGCGCAAGCAGCTGTCGATGGCAGTGGCGAACATCGCCCGATCCCGCAGTACTGACTGTTCGGCCATCACCGTCTTGATCGCAGTCACTTGGGTCGAGACCAGCGCCGGTTTGCGACCGACGATTTTGCCTTTGTTCCAAGCTTCTTTTTGTTTTATTTTTTTAACCATTTTGGGTTCCGCTTTTAGCAAATAATACACCTAAAGCGGAATCTGTACCAGTACGGGTTAGGGAAAACCTATATTTATAAAGATTTTGAGGCAGCAATCTGGTTCCGCTTCTAACCAAAAGCAGAACCTACTAATTGTCAGCAAATGCTGGAAGAGAGCCCATTTTATGGATGTACTGTCCCACAACATTTTGTAGGCGCAAATAATCCTACCTGTTACGAACAGCCCAATCCGGACACTCACCAATATGGCAAGTACCGCATCGCAGCTTTCGTATAGGGGTATTGCCTACATGATTAAAAAATATTTGTTCTCATATGTTTGCGTCGATCCACTTCGACATCATCCCACGGTCTCGAAAACACTCGTGTGGAACCTCGCAACGCTTTCTCCTCGCAATGCGTTCGGCTAGGCCGACTTGCTTTGAGGACGCGTAATCCGAAAATTGCCCCGTTGGCTTTGCAACTTTATTCGCGTCGATCCATCGGGATAGAGAATAACGGCTCTGCTGTACTTCCAAAGGTAAAACGACGCCAGAGCGGTCAGCTATCTGGCGTGCGAAGCTCAACTGCTTTTCGGTTACTGGTACGTGATGGTAGTCATTCGATGTCGTCGCTTCTGGATTAGCATGTAGAGAAAAAGTCATGAGGTATGTTCTCCGTTATAGTCTACAATTAAGGATAGGATATTTCAAAGTAATATCAAGTGATAGTGCTTCGATGTATTCAAAACACTACATGTAGATTTCCTGATGAGTTTCTATAGTCAAAGTTTTGGGTGGAATGGGCGCGACCTGTGCTGGAATGCCCAACTAAATTCACAACATTTGCTAAGTGTTTGGCAAAGTTAGTGAATATTAGATAGCGACTCTGAACCGAAGATTAGATCTGATTGACTGCTCGCTAAGGGCGTATCTGAATCATTGACAGCATCCCCTAAATTGAACGAGTGGTATGGAACACACCATGAACATTTGAGGATCTCAATGCCTGTTTTTCCGATGGAAACGCCAGTTGTTACCGAAGGCATGCCCCTTATGTTGGTCGCCGCCCCTGTCAGCGCCGGATTTCCATCACCCGCTGGTGACGATCTTGAGGATGAAATTGATCCTATTTCATGGGTCGTGCGTCACCCATCATCGACCTTCTGGTGGCGTGTTGAAGGCGATTGCTTGTGGGATGCTGGGATACGTGACGGTGATCTAATCGCAGTAGATCGCGCTGGAAAGCGACGCGTTGGGCGTGCTGTATTGGCAGTTGTTGAAGGTGTTGTAACTGCAAAAATACTGCGCAAACGTGATGATCGATACTTCTTGGCACCGGCAAACAGCCAAGAGAGCTTCCCAGATATTGAGCTTACTGAAGACAGCGAAATCTGGGGTGTGATCGCTGGTGTGGTGCGTCGGTATCAGCTTGAATGAAGCGACCTATCGCCATCTCTGACAGCGCGAATTTCTATGTCTCTGCGGAACGGATCTTTGACCCAACCCTGAAGAACGTGCCCGTCATCGTGCTGTCGAACAATGATGGCTGTGCTGTTGCGCGCTCTGATGAGGCAAAGGCGCTCGGCATCAAGATGGGCGAACCTCTGCACTTGTTGCAGGACAAGATCAAAGCGCATGGTGTGCGCGTATTCAGCTCCAATTATACGTTGTATGGCGACATCAGCCGTCGTGTGGTCGAGGTGTATGAAGACTTCACCCCCAACGTCGAGATTTACTCTATTGATGAGTGTTTCCTAGATTTTAGCGGTTTTGGGGACAGGATGGGTCACGCACGGTCGATGCGCCGCGAAGTCCTGCGCCGGATCGGTGTGCCGGTGCGCGTGGGGATCGCCCCGACAAAGACGCTAGCAAAGTGTGCCAATGACATCGCAAAGAAGAACCCCATCTTTGAGGGTGTGCTAGATATAATGGATGACACATTGACTGACTGGCTTCTGCCGATGGTGCCGGTCGGTGACATTTGGGGGATTGGACGAAAGACAAATGCCAAGCTGCAAAAGCTTGGAATATATACGGCTGCTGATCTGCGTGCGATGCCTACGAAGCAAGCCCGCGCTGTAGGCACAGTCGTCTTGGAACGGACAGTGCTCGAACTCCAAGGTGAAGCGTGTCTTGCCTTTGACGATGTCGAACCCCAACGTAAAGGCATGGCGGTCACACGGTCATCAGGCCAACCAATGTTGGATTTTGATACAGTATTCCAAGCCATAACGGCGCATATCACCCGCGCGGCTGAAAAACTCCGGCAGCACGGGCTGGTGGCTGGAACCCTGACCGTGTTTTTCCACACCAATCGGCACAGAAAAGACAGGCCGCAATATGCTGGATCGCGGTCAACGCGGATTGTTCCAATGTCGTGCGATACATTCGACCTTGTGAAGGCCGCACGACGCTGTGCTGAAGCCGCTTGGCCAAAGGGACAAGCAAAAGCATATGGATTCACCAAAGCAGGTGTTCTGCTCGATGATCTCCTACCCATAGAAGACCGCCCCCGTACGCTCTTTGAAGTCCCCCGCCCCAAAACAAGCGCCGCCATGCTGGCACTCGATCTGATCAACGATAGGTTTGGGAAAAAGACCATGGTGTTGGCCAGTGAAGGCATGAAGCGGCCTTGGCAGCTTCGATCGGATCATCGCAGCCCACGCTACACCACGCGGTTATCAGATCTGCCTGTGGTTCGTTAATGATAGGCTGTCGCATGAAAGCTCCGTATCATAAGCTTGAGGATGGCTAAAGATACGCCCCCTTTTTTGGCAGTTACAGTATAGTTAGGCACAACATGACTGATAAAGATCAAAACAGCGTTCCTGCCGGGTTCGAGGAAATCACCATTGTCGTCGATCCTTCACCTGAAATGATCGAGCGGTACGATGAGTGGGAAATCGATCAGCGCGCCAGCTTTAAAGCGGCTGGTGTTACGATCCTCTCAGTCGATGGCTCCATATTTCACGGATACTATGACCCCGACACCGTCGATCCTGATATACTACCGAGTTAGGCACAACATTGGCATATGTCCGGCATAAAATCATCAAAGGCCACAAGTATTTCTATCTAGTCGAAGGATACCGCGAAGGTGCCAAAGTGAGGCAACGCGTGCTGCTATATCTTGGTGCGAGTGAGCCAAGCGAAAGAGTTAAGCAGCAGCTAAAAAAGCAATATTCAAAACCTAAAAAGACTGGCCTCGGCGATGACACCGCGAAAGTAGACGCCGCCGATACGCGGATGAAGGAAGGCGTTTATGCGGCTTATGAATATTTTGGATTGAAAGTTAGGCACAACTTAACCAGCGGCGGAACAAACGGCGCTGTTTTGTTACGAAACAACAAACCCTATGCGGTCTCACTGATTAAATTTCCTAACACCAGCACCATGGTACATGAGCTGGGTCACGTGATTGATTTTATCCTGCAGGATCGGGCCAAAGTAGTCCGGGCAACCGATGAACGTTTCGCGCACATCTACAGCAACGACACCAAGAGCCTGATACTGCAAGAAGAAAGCGCCGCATTGGCACGCCAGAAATACGCATCAGGCTACAGCCGGTTGCTAGAAATTTCAGAAAAGAAAGGCCGGGATGGACACTTGGCGCAGCGTGAAGAAGAAACGCTGTCAAAGTACAAAAAATTCTTCACCAATTATGCTGAAACGCAAGTTGAGGGCTTTGCGAACGCCTTCGCGCTCTACCTGTCTGATCCCGACTTGGCCGAAGAGATTGCCCCCAGGTATTGCGAGGTGATTTTCACGCTGATCAGCGATCAGCCAGATATGCAGGAAGTCGTTGATAGCCTGCTACACTCCCCCGCTTTTTAGCGGCGGCCCTACCAAGCCGCCTGTTTGGGGTCCGTTCCGGCTCAGTGCAGAATACCACTCTAAGGAATTTTTAGCTGTTTGAAAGAAATGACTTAACCATCTCACAAAATACAAAAATTTCTGAATTCAGCCAACCGAAAAAACCATTACTTATCAGTGAGTTATTTTTGCTAACGTGCTATTCTGCACTGAGCCGGAACAAACCCCCAAAAGATCAAAGAGCAGTACGCCAACACCGGTGGCTTCACCGACCACGTCTTTGCCATCACCTCGCTGCTTGCCTTCCGGTTTATTCCGCGCATACGCGACCTCCCCTCGAAAAGGCTGTATCTCTTCGACCCGGCCGCCGGGCCAAAGGAGCTGCGCGGTCTGATCGGCGGTAAGATCAGAGAGGGCCTGATCATCCAGAACTGGCCGGATATCCTACGCGCCGTGGCCACGATGGCAGCGGGCATCATGCCGCCCAGTCAGTTGCTCAAAAAGTTCGCAGCCTATCCACGCCAGCACGAGCTGGCACTTGCCCTGCGTGAAATCGGCCGCATCGAGCGCACACTCTTCATCGTCGACTGGCTGCATGTCGGCATAAAGCAGCCTGAATGCATTGTGTAAAACTTCTCGGCCAATCGCTCATGGCGAGGGACTCCGATAGGCAGGTTGCAGAAATCCAAATCCGCATCGCCGTCCCCAACCGCTACACGGCTCTTGGCATACCTATCACTGAGCCCTTAGGCTAAGTCTGTCTGGGGTAAGGGGAAGAACGTCCCGCACCCGATTTGTGCAACAAAGCCGTCCTGATCTATAGAATCACATAAGGAGTTGAATGCCGTCGGCCTATTTTGCGGATAAATCCCTTATTCTCCTAAAGGAAGCTTAAAGGTGCTTTCAAAGGGGGCAGCGCATTCATCAGCCTTTTTCGCACGCATAGAAACTTTATTCACTCTCAACACCTTTTGAGCACCAGTAGGAAATGATTGCATTGCGGCTTGTGCCGCGCCGCGTGGCCATCGCGTCGATTGACGCCAGAAGATCGGGATCGAACCGAAGCGCGACGGGCACTTTCTTTGCCTTGGCAGGTGCAGGGGCGGACGCGCCTGAAATGAACTTTTCAGCCGCCTTCATATTAATTTCATTTGTATCTATTTTAGGCTTTCTTTGTACGGTCATTGTATATTACCTTTATATCGTTTTGGCTTATTCCAAGGCCAGTCAAAAGGCCGAGAAATTCGCCTATCGCATCGGGGTTGCGAGGCTTGCATTCCAGCACCGAAAGCCCCTGCCCTGCCCCGTCCGAGAATGCTTTACGTTGCACCACGGACGGCTCGATTACGCTCAGTTGTGGATAGTCTTCGCGGATGATTTCTTGCGTCTGGGCATTGTCAGAGCCACGCGGAAAAGCGAGATTGAGCACGACGAAAGCTTTCAGCTTCGGATTACTGATACTGGCTTCCTCGATCAAGGTTGCCATGTTTTCAAGCGCCCACGTTTCAAAGGAACGTGGCGCGACAGGCACCAACACCCTATCAGAGACGGCCAGCCCTGCCCGCAGGCTGGGGTTATCCTGCCCGCCGGCATCGATGATGATATGGGCGAATTTTTCATGCATCGTGACAACCTGATTAACGACTTCCTTGCCTTGGGCGCGGACGCAAGTGAAGCCAGCTTCACCGAGCAAATCGGCGCGGCTTTGCGCAAAATCCGCTGCCGAGCCTTGCTTGTCACCATCTATCAGGAGAACACCGCCGCCCTTGCCTTGGAAGGACAGGGCAACGGCGATATTGCAGGCAAGCGTAGACTTGCCAACACCGCCTTTGATATTTCCAACCGTCAGAATCATATAACCCCACAAACAATATCATAAAATAATCATAACGTATACATTTGTATATCATTTCAATATTGCCTTAAAGAGTGATTAGGGCAGGGGGTTAGGGTTGTCCACGGTTTTTTGACCATTTTGTGCAGAACACCATTTATGGGGAAAGACTTGAGTTGTTGAGCCCGAACTAAACTCGTGATCTTCTTGCTGTCAGTGTCGCCGTCGCCTGATCCCGCCTAAGAGCGCCATAGGTTGTCCGTCAAGGGTGCATAGCACCCGCGAAGCGGCTTGCCCTTGATGGGCGTTCTAGGGATCAAATTGGACTAGAGGGTATGCTGTTAGCATGTGGCTTGCTAGAGGTTGAGCCACAGCCGTCTTAGCGAAGCGCTTTTTGCTTTTTACAGTAGCCGACGAAAGCCGCGCCCGCATTTTTCGGGGCGTTGCCGTTTGCGTCCTCACCTTGGGCGAAAGCAAGCCATTGTTTTTGCAAGGCTTGGTAATCGTATCCTTTGGTGCGGGCGATATCGCGGGCTTTTTCGTCAGCCCATTCAGGAATCTTGATATTGACCGATACGCGCAGGGCAGGGGCTTTGCGTGGCCGCACTATCACCAGATCATTCTTATCAAGTTCAAACTGGTAGAACGGAGTTTCATCGGCGGCGATGATCTCGCGCAGATTAAGACGGAACTTCTTGAGCGGGGCGTTACTGCCTGTCTTGTCTTGAAGCTTCGCGAGTCCGATGTGCCATTTTGTTTTGTTGCCGCAATGCTTCCGTGCGATCTCATAAAGACGGCGCTCAAGCGGGCGGCGCAGTCGGAAATAATTGCTCGATATGGTCACAACTTCGTTGGCTTCAATTGCCCGCATGACCCAATCAGAGAGAACGACTTCGCAGTAATCAAGCCGCCAACCGCCATCGTCGCGCATGACAAAACCACCTTCATCAATCAGGCCAAAAATCCTTGTTTCGCGTTTTCCACCCGTGGTAATATCCGTCTGGAAGTTTGTGCCCCTCAAGCGATGGAAGGCTTGCTCTAGACGTTGATATCCGAGGTTGTTGGTGGGGCGGTTGGTGGCCATCAAGAGTTCGCGCCCACTGAATCTGACGCGATTGCCAATAGACTCGCCACGGTTCTTTTTGTGCATCAACTGGCTGATGCAGAAGATCAAAATATCCTTGTCAAAGATTGTGGGCAATCCGACCCCAGAGGGAACGATTTTAAGCCTGTTGTCGCCGTTGCGATATTCGAGGTGGCGCATGTCTGGCTTCGTGGCCAGAGAGAACAGGGGATGCTCCATTGAAGCCATATCATCCTTAAGCACGACATCTGCGATATCGAGGATGAAGAAGTCTCTTTGTGGGTGACGATCAGGGAGCAAAGCCATGTGTTCACCTTATCTGCGATTCGCACTATCGGGAACCACTAATTTCGCACTATCGGGAACCGTCCACAGCCTGATTTTTGTTCGCACCTTTCGGAACCAAAGTTCGCACCTTTCGGAACCAAAGTTCGCACCTTTCGGAACTATCCACAGCATTATAGACAAGCAGGCAAGGGGTTAGGCGAATCCGTAACACTTACTCCGTAGGTAACTAAGTAAACACTAGGATTCGCTTCACTATACCCTGCTTCCTGCGGAAGCCGAATTTGATGTCTTGACGGCTGGGTTTGGAACGATTCAGATATGCCTATGATCCGTCCCGGTTTTCTTTCCTCGACAGAGCGCCTTGAGCTTGAGGCCTGCGTTCGCAGTCAGCGCGAGGATCATGGCATTGCGCGGCGGGCGAATGCGATCCTATTGCTGGATGATGGCAAGTCCTGCCAGGTGATTGCCGAATTTCTCTACCTTGACGACGACACCATCCGTGGCTGGTACAATCGCTACCGCGAAAGCGGCTGGGAAGCGCTTGCCGTCGATGGCTGGAAGGGTGGCCAGTCCCGCATGACGTCAGCACAGGAAGCTGCATTATGCACTTGGCTGGAAGGACGCTTCTGCCGCTCAACGGTTGAGATCAGATCTCACATCGCCTCTGAGGTTGGGTTGGAATATTCGCACTCCGGCTGCATCAAGCTTCTGGCCCGGTTGGGGTTCGAGTATTGCAAGCCCAAGGCCCTGCCACGGGCTGTCCCCGCGGAAAGGCAAGAGGAATTCATCGCGCTTTACACCCGCCTGTTGAACGATCTGGGCGAGGATGAAGCCGTCTATTTTGCTGATGCAGTGCACCCCGAATATCAGACAAAACCCGCCTTCGGTTGGGTCAAGCAAGGTTCTCACCCAGCAGTGAAGACCACCGCAGGGCGCGGACGGGTCAACATCCACGGCGCGCTCAACCTTGAAACTTTTGATGCCCCCTTTGTCGAGCCAACCACCGTCGATGGGGTCAGCGCCGCGCAGCTTCTCGCCAAGATAGAAGCCCGCAACCCCGACAAGCGCATCATTCATGTGATCTGGGACAACGCCGCCTACCATAAAGGACCAGACGTCAGGGCGTTTCTCGCAAGGTCCGAGTGCAGGGTCCACCTGATCCAGCTGCCGCCCTATTGTCCGCACCTTAATCCTATTGAACGACTATGGGCCGTCATGCACCAGCAGGTGACCCACAACCGACATTA
>Ga0307979_1001355_pt1 | contig 17380 bp, 12 predicted proteins | sample OrgLakmetage1058_FD_201833 | JGI IMG/M metagenome (GOLD analysis project Ga0307979, IMG submission 201833) | Saline water microbial communities from Organic Lake, Antarctica - #1058 | ecosystem: Environmental > Aquatic > Non-marine Saline and Alkaline > Saline | place: Antarctica: Organic Lake...
TGAAAAGCTGGATTTGGAATTGGTTATGCCTGTCAAAATAAAAAAACGATTGAAAAATTTCACTCCATTGAAGTTGCTTGTTAAAAACGAAGAACTAACTTGAGCAACCGAATTTGGCGGTCATAGCCTACAATGGTGCGGCGCAGCGACCGGTCGTTCATATCCATCACCCGTTTCCAGAGCACCGTACGCGGGTCTAAATCGCTGGTGCGTTGGTGCACCGCATTGTCGATGATGGCCGATAAAAGGTTGTGGGCTTTTTCGATAGCCGCAAAATCGCCGGTAAAGTGCAGGTTTATGTCTTCCATGGGCAGCACTTGCGAATGGCCTCCGCCTGTGGCGCCGCCTTTGATGCCAAAAACAGGCCCTAAAGAGGGTTCGCGTAAAACAACCGTGGTTTTCTTTCCGATACGGTTCAGGCCTTGTGAGAGCCCGATAGACATGGTGGTTTTTCCTTCGCCGGCAGGGGTTGGCGAGATGGCCGATACAAGGATGAGGTTGCTTTTCTTCTCCTTTTCATGGTTGGTAAGGTGAAGCGGAAGCTTGGCCTTGTCTTTACCGTAAGGGATTATGACGTTAGGATCGAGGCCTAAATTTTGGGCGATTTCCTGAATAGGAAGTAGTTTTGTTTTTTTCGCAATTTCAATATCCGATTTCATTGTTTTTGTTTTTAAGGTTTTGTCTCAAAAAAACGTTTTACTTTTCGAAATGTTTGGGAGCCCTCGCCGGGTAAAATCCGTTATAACAAAGGATGGTGGATATGCAGAAAATCTTTTCGGGATGTGCTGTCAGGTATTTGAGAGTGGGCTGTCAGCAAATTAACGGAAGGGCTTAGTGTAACACAGTCTACTAATTTTTTTTGAGCGAAGTGTATATAATGCCAATTGTATTTCACAGTGAGCTTCAGCGAAACATTGAAATAAAAATCGATAAGGCCGATACATATTTGCAGTGCTTTTGGGAGAGAAACACCGCCTTGCCAGAGGCCTTGGGGAACTAATACCAATTGCAAATCAATCCCGAGCTTTCGGTATTGATTTTTGCAATGGTTTATGCCGATACATATTTGAAGTGCCTTTAGGAGTGAAAATGCCAGCCTCGCCACAGGCCTTGGTGAACTAAAGGCGCAATTCAAATAGTAATCGGTGTAAAGGCTCAATTCAAACAGTAATCGGAATAACTACTCTTGTAATGCTATCATTATGCAAATTGGGCAATAATGCCGGGATTGAACATTACGGGCAAGCCTGTTTATCGTTTGATAAACCTGCGCAGCGGGCCATCGCCGGTGCGTCCGGAACTTATTTCAATGCTGTAGATGCCTTTGGCGAAGTTGCTGGTATTGATAGACACGATGTCGTTATGACTGTTCATGTGGGTATCGGTAACATAAACCAGCCGTCCCATCTGATCATATACTTTTATATGAAATTCCTTGTCAATTAAAGAGGTCATCTTTAAGCGGACTTCATTTTTAGCCGGATTGGGGTATGGCTGGCTGATTTTTTTCTCCAGGTTGTAGAGGTCTTCCGGGATGTCGGCAATGACCTGTTCATCTTTTATCAACAGATTCACGGTGATATTCTCCTGTGCTTCGGAGTTGATATTTTTAAAGACGGGAACGGCGTGCATGCCGGTAATTTCTGCGCGCACTTCATAATCGCCATGATGGAGCTGGTCGAAAGAAAATTCTCCCTGCAGGTTGGAGTAGGTGCACGACTGGCGCCCCTCTTCATCGAAGATGTAGATTGGAATGTTGGAGGCATTAAAGTTACGCAAATTGGAAGAGTCATACTTGATGGTTCCGGAAATTTTGCCGTTGCCGTTATAATTGTATGATGTCCTGGAGAGGTTGACATTGTATTCCCACATGGTGGTGTCAAACTGAATAATGTTTGCGTCCTGCCATTTGGTAACATTACCATAATAAGTGGGCATGTAGCTGGCATACTGGCCTAAGTCGTGGGCAGCCTCTGCTTTTACAATATAACGACCCTCCACTTGCTGGTAGAAATAATAAAAACCAAGCGTGTCAAATTCACAGGAATCTACCAGATGAAGTTTGTTGTTATCATCAAAAGCATAAAGAAAAGCTAATCCACCATCTATAGGAAATTGATTAACAAATACATGGCCCCCGAGGTTAAAATACCCCTTCTCAGCCACCCTTACTTTTTTGCAAGTAACTGATTCATCGACAACTCCATTTTGTTGTGTCTTGATAGTAAGGCATACCGTATAGATTCCCGGTTCTTCATATTCATGCGTATCCTGGCGTTTGTCTGATGTTTCGCCGTCACCAAAATCCCATTTCCACGAAATAATATCCCCGTTAGATTTGTCGGTAAATTTGTAGGTAAAAGGGTTGGGAGCGGCAGTGTCCTGCATGATGGAAAAAAGGGCAAAGCCCTTTTCGGAATGTGGCTGTGTGGATTGCCCCCATGCCGGGGAGAAGGCAATCAGCAGTGAGAATATATAAAGGATACCAATTTTCATTTTCATACTATTTAGAGACAAAGCCTTTTGATGTTTCGTTGCTCATGATTCGTTATTATTAAAAACCTACGGTCACCCCTGTTCTTACGCCTAAGGCAAATGGCTTATTGTTTTCTAACCCCGCTTGTGTGTTGTAAACCGGATTAAAATAGTATTTCATCCTTGGCTCTACTGCAAACCAGATATGATTATGGAGCTTGTAATGGATTCCCACGCTCATAAGCATCTGCCAGTTGGTGGTTACCCTGTCTGCCGGCTTATTATAAATCGCCTTAATCTGTGCGTTTTGCCTGTTAAAGGAGTGACTTTCACTTTCACTCATCATCAGCGATACCACAGGGCCTCCTTTCAGCGAGTAAGAGAACTTTCCGGATACATTCTGCTTATATCCCAACAGCAACGGCATGCTCAGGTAGCGGTAACTGTTCGTGTAAGCGGTGGTGGTGTAGTGCTCGGTAGTGTCGTATATGTCTACCTGTTGGGTATGGTAGATGGGTTGCGGTTCTCCGCCACCTGTCGTGTCGAAGGTTACATTATACACGTCCTGATATGATCCAAGGAACTCCGTCTGCAAAAAGTTGATATTGGCATTGCTGTTATCGTTGGAAGATCCCAGCGATAAACCTGACTGTATAAAGTAATTATTAACCCGGTACATTACAGCCAAATCGGCCGATAAAGAAGGGCTGTTGCCTGAGGCCTGAGCCTGGCTGTAGAGCATCTCCGGGGTGGCATAAAACCCAAAAGCCCAGTTCTTTGTTACAGGAGGTTGCGGACTAATTACTTCACCGCTGCGCGTGTTGGAGGACGCTTTTTGCGGAGCTAATGAAAGCAGCTGATGTGCCGGAGCGCCACTTTTAGCTGTTGGCGCAGTGGCTTTATTATCCGCAGAGGCAAGGAGCCTGGAGGCATCGTGTGCAGAAACCCTGGTAATATTACCGGCCTGTCTTGGTTTTGTTTCATTAGCTGCAGGCGTTCCCCGGTCTGATGCTTTTGTTGTTTTTGCAGCTTGTGAGGAGTGTTGAGCAGGGTGTGCTTTTTGTTCTTCTGCTTTTGATGGTGATGAAGTGTTAGCGTTATTGGTCTCCGAGTTTTCTGATATTCCCTGATTTTGCTCCAGCGGTGATTGCTGCATAATACCGGCATCGCCTGCAAAGGATAATACAAACAGTAACAAAAGGATGGCAGCGGCTATGGCAGCTACAAGGTGCCAGTGGTTTCTTAAAAACAGGAGTGCAGCGCCTTCTTTTTTCTTTGAAGAGGGGCTGATTTGCCCGGCTATATGCTCCCAAACATGCGGAGCAGGTTTTTTCTCATAGCCCTCCAGCTTATTTTTGATAACTTTGCTAAGCTTATCTTCTTTATCTGCTTGCATGTCGTGTAATTTTTTCTCTTAATAATCTTTTGGCCCTCAGTAGTTGCGATTTGGATGTGTTTTCCGAGATATTGAGCATCTGGCCAATCATTTTATGAGTATACCCTTCTATCACGTTGAGGTTGAAAACCACTTTGTAACCGTCCGGGAGACTTTGTACAATCGCTAAGATCTCATCGGCCGAGATGCGGTCGAGTATTTTTTCGTCTCTCAGGTTTTCTGTCTCAACCTCTTCAATATCCATCTCGCGGGCATGCCTCAGGTTTTTTTTGTAATGATTGATGGCTGTATTTACAAAAGTACGTCGCAGCCATCCCTCAAAAGATCCTTCAAACTTAAAGCGATGAAGGTTGGAGAATATTTTTATAAAGCCATCCTGGAGTATGTCCTCTGCTTCCATATCGTTTTTGGCATAGCGTAAACATACACCAAACATTTTTGGGGCATACTCATCGTATAACTCCTTTAACGCCGTGTTGTCGTTATCGAGGCATCGCTTTATAAGTTCATTCTCCGTCGTCCGCATCAGACTATTTTCATAGCCTTCTTCTGACAGACATAGCCTGCCGGAAAAAGGTTGCTTTGTAGTTAGTTAGGCAAAGCATATTTTTTATGGCAACAAAAATACACTTTAAAAATCACTACCCAAATTGAGCGATTCTCGCTCACGATAAAGAAATTGTAAGCATTTCACCTTCCCGCAATTCTGCGGGACAGGCTACCCATTCGGTGAAATACAACAATTTCTAAATCGGGGTTAAACCTAAGTAAAGCGCTTTTTCACTTTCCCGGAAAATAAGTCGGGACAGGTTGTTCAAACCGCTCAACTTAGGCACTATATATATTTACTAATCAGTTCAAGTAGTTTTTTTCTGTTCAATGGTTTGGCCATATAGTCCACAGCGCCTGCATCGAAGCACTTGTTTTGTTCCTCTTTTAAAGCATGCGCAGTTTGTGCAATAATAGGTATATCCGGCTTAATTTCCAAAATCTGTCGCGTCGCTTCGTATCCGTTCATCTCCGGCATCTGGATATCCATCAGTATAATATCCACCTCATTTTCTTTAGCCATTTTCACGCCTTCCACACCATTTTCTGCCCACAGCAAATTGGCTTTTGTTTTCCTGAGCACCGTTTTAAGGTATTGAAAATTCATCTCCTCATTTTCAACAATGAGTATTGTTTTATTTTCCCAGTCATACTCTTTAGACTCTTTGCCGGAGTATGCCGGTTTTGTTTCTGGTGCGGGAGCTGCCGGTTCAATATTGATGGTAAAATAGAAAGTGGTACCCTTTCCGTCTTCTGACTCCACCCAAATATTTCCGCCCATCAGTTCCACCATTCCTTTGGCAAGGGTAAGGCCCAGCCCGGCACCTTCATATTCGCGTGTATGCTCATAATCCACCTGCCTGAACTGTTCAAAAATAACTTTTTTGCTTTCGGGCGGGACGCCGATGCCGGTATCGGAAACATAGAACCGCAGGGTGTCGTCATTTTTAAGCTCGTAGCCGAGTTCTATGCTGCCTTCGTTAGTAAACTTAAATGCGTTGGATAACAAGCTGATGAGCACTTGCTTCAGCCTGACCCTGTCGGTGTGTATATGGTTAATATGGCTGACATGCGCTGAGGTATTGATTTGAAAATCGAGGTGGGGCTTATCTTCCCAGAAATTGTTCACTTCTTCTTCCATTTCCCGGAGGAATTCGTCAAGCTGAAACGACTCTTTCTTGATGTCTACTTGTCCGGCATCCAGATGGGAGACATCGATAATATCGTCGATAAGCTTGAGAAGCTGCGTGCTGCTTTTTTTGATGATATTGTGAAACTCTTCCTTCTCTTCTGCTGAGATATCCGGGTCAAGCAATAAGTCCAGCCCTCCGAGGATGTGGTTCATCGGAGTGCGTATTTCGTGCGACATGCTGGCCAGGAAGGCTGTTTTCAGGCAATCAGACTCTTCGGCTTTTTCTTTGGCAAAGAGCAAGTCTTTTTCGGATTTTTTCCGCGAGGTGATGTCTCTGGCTATAGCCTGAATAAAGGTGCTTTCTTTAAGGATAACCTTGTTCAGGCTTATCTCCGTTTCAAAGGTAACTCCTTTGCCGGAAATGTGCGTGAAATCGAAAGTGAGGGAGTCTCCCTGCATGGCCTGCTGTATCTTATTTTTGATAAGCTGTTCTGATTCTTCGCCGGAGGGCTGATAGAGGGGAGAAAATTTCAGCGGGCTTTCGCCGATGACCTCCTCTTCGGTAGTCTCAAACATCGAAATGGCAGCCTTATTGCAGTCTATGAAAATATCTTCCTTCATCAAAAAGATGGCATCCTTGGAGGAGTCGAATAGTGTCTTGAATTTTGTCTGGCTCTCCTGCAGGTTCTTTTCGGCAAGTTTACGTTCCGAAATGTCGTGATAAATCACATATATGCCCTCATTTTTTTCCCGAAAAATGATCGGGACCCCTATGATAGAGACGTAAGCAGGCACGCTTTCTTTTGTATAACGGACACCTTCTGTTTTCACTTTTTCGCCTTTGGCAGCTGCCTGTGTAAGTTCCCGGGCTTCATTGAGCATTTCGCGGGGCAGGATGAGTTCATCAAGGTTGTTCCCAACCGCTTCTTTTGGTTTGTACCCGAAAAGCCTGCAAAATTCATCGTTGACCTGCTTTACGATGCCGTCAGGGCTTACAATAGCAATCCCTTCAGGAGCTTTGTCGAATAAGCTGGCAAAGTACTGCTGACTGATTTCCAGCGATTTCCTGGAGTATGTTTTTTGAATGGCATTGCCGATGATATTGGCAATGGTTTGCAGGATCAGGATGCTCTCCTGATCCCATTTCCGCTCTTGTTTATAATCGCTATAGCCTATGAACCCGTGCCATTGATCTTCCACAAAAATTGGGGTCAGCAGTATGTCAACGATGCCTTGTTTTGTGAGGATATCTTTTACCGGCTGCTCCAGTGCTTTCACCGGGGCGGTGAAGGGTTGTTTTTTGGCCAGCGTATCGTGTATTTTTGGCGCTATCTGATAGGAGAGGGTGGTTAGCTGGTCATTGCCGGTTTGTTGCAAATCATTGTTTACCCATTCAAACCGTCGGGTCATAACGAAATTGTCGTTTTCATCATAGCTGTTCTCAAAAATATAGACCTTGTCTACATTGGTTATGCGGCCTAATTTTTCAAGGACTTCGTAAATATTTTTCTCCCAATTCTTTGCATGTAGTATTTTCTCAGAAGAAAAGTTAACGGCTTCAATTAATTGTGCATTGAGTGCATTGCTGTTCATTATTACTATGTTTTACTCTGCCCATCTTTCCGATCACGAAAATAAACAAAATACTTGACATAATGAGGGGGATATTTAAAATGTACCTTCAAAGTGGACAGTCCCCTTCAGGTACAGGGTCAGGTTGTACACACCCTTTTATACCGATTACTATTTGAATAGCGCCGTCCCGATAGCTATCAGGTGAAACCCGGTGTTATCAAATTGTTTGTCAACAGCAACACTGAAAGGGTTGAACCCTGACCCTGATCTTGAAAATAAAATTTTAAGATACCTTCCGGAGAATATTTTATGGGTTGATTGTTAAAACCTAACAGTAACCTGTCATTTAGGAAGGCAGACTGCCCGTACTGAGCCTCTCTTTTTGTACGGGCAGTCTGCCTGCATATTATTTCTTTTGCCGGGAATTTTGCAATCCATTGAATAAAGACACCTGGTGACCTATGCACTTCCCCTTGGTGTGCTTTGCTTTTTTGGTTTAACCAGTATGGCATACATCGCCGGAACCACCACTAATGTGAGGAATGTAGCAAAGGCCAGTCCAAAGATGATAGTCCATGCCAGTGGTTCCCAGAAAGTGCTTGCGCCACCGAAATAGATATTGGGATCCAGGTCGGTAAAAAGCATAGCAAAATCGATGTTCATCCCTATGGCCAGTGGCAGCAAGCCCAGGATGGTGGAGGCTGCGGTAAGTATCACCGGCGTTAGTCGTGTGGCCCCTGCTTCCACAATGGCTTCAAGCCGCTCTTTCCCCTGGCTTAAGAGCAGGTCGATGTAGTCGATAAGGATAATCGCATTTTTTACCACGATACCGGCCACGGCAATAATACCCATTCCTGTCATAATTACAGAGAAGTCAATATTAAAGGCTATCAGTCCCAGCAGCACGCCAATCAGGCTGAAAATAATCTGTATACTGATAATGAAAGGTTTCATAATTGAATTGAACTGTACGACCATTATTATGATGATAAGCATAATGGCCAGCAGGAATGCTAAAGAGAGGAATTCGGCATTTTCTTGCTGGTCTTCCTGTTCACCGGTAAACTTCACCTTATACCCTTTGGGCATATCGCTGCGGAACTCGTCAAGCGAGGTGTTGATTTGGTTGACAATTTCGTTGGCATTGTATCCCGAGAGCACGTTGGAAGAGAGTGTTACCACGCGTTCATGGTCTTTGCGTTTTACCCCTCCATAGGTGCGCGTATATTTGATATCCGCCACGCTGGAAAGAGGGATCTTGCTTAACCCGTTTTCGCCGGGAAGTATCAGGTTAATATTCATCAGCGATTCCAGATCGTCGCGATAATTTTCTTTGAGCCTCAGCCTGATATCATATTCATCTTCGCCGTCTCTTATTTTTGAGATCTCTTTCCCGTTAAGGGCAGTGCGCAGTGTGGACCCGAGATGGCCAGTGCTGACACCTAACATGCTGGCTTTATCGCGGTTGATGTCCACAACCAGTTCGGGGGTATTGGGCTCTATATCCATTTTCAGCTCTTCAATGCCAGGAATCTGCATTGCTTCTATGTAGCTTTTGAGATTTTCTGTTATCGTAATAAGCTCTGCGAATTCATCTCCCGATATCTCGATGTTCACAGGTTTGCCGGTGGGAGGGCCATTTTGTTCTTCCGACACCGTAATTTCCGTGCCGGGAATTCCCTCCATGACATCACGCAACTGGTCTACATATTTCATGGTGTGGGGGTCATCCCTGAACTGATATTCCACAAAATTGATGGTTACTTTCGCCAGTTTGGCCTGTGTGGTTCTGTCGAAAGCATCCTCGCCGGCATTGACAGCCACATTAGTAACAATACTCTCTATGTCAGAATTGTCTTCGCCCAGCACTTTAAAGATACGCCCCTCTATCATCCGGGCCACCGAGTCGGTGGTGTTAATCTCGGTGCCGGCAGGCATTTTAAGATATGTGTGGATAGTATTCGGATCGCCGGAAGGAAAGACCACTACTTTAGGAGGCCTGGCATTCAGCAGAAAAATGGTAAAAGCCAACAAAGCTACCGTACCAAAGATGACCATGTAAGGGTTTTTTCCGCGCAGCAAAAACTGAAGTGTTCTTTTGTAGAGGTTGCTGATAGCGGGTAACAGGGTTCTCTGGAATTTTCTGATAAGATTGGTGAGGACATACCTGACTAACAGGTAGAGAAGAAAGCCTGCGGTGAGCAGATGGCCCACCCACTCTACCTTCAGAAGATACGACAGCGCCAACACTGCTAAGGTGGCTGCCCCGAACAGGATGTTTTTCTTATGGTTTATCTGTATATCCTTATCCTGGCGGTATTTCATAAACGAAACCGCAAATACAGGGTTCATGGTGTAGGCCACCATCATGGAAGCCAGCAAGGTAACTATAATGGTGATGGGGATATAAAGCATAAACTCTCCAAAAATTCCGGGCCAGAAGGCCAGAGGAATAAATGGCGCCATAGTGGTAAGGGTTCCGGCAAATACCGGCCCGGCCACCTCTGCCGTACCTGTTTTCGCCGCCTCTTTAATCTTGAGTCCCGGCGTATTCATATAATGGCGGTAGATGTTTTCCACCACCACAATAGCATTATCTACCACAATACCAAGCACCAGGATAAAAGCCATCAGCACAACCATGTTCATGGTAAACCCTAATGTTGGAATAAAAATGAAAGCGATAACCATGGAAAGCGGGATAGCCACAGCAACAAACAGGGCATTATCCACTCCCATAAAAAACATCAAGACCAGCACCACTACGATAAACCCTAAAACAATGGTGTTAAAAAGGTTGCTGACACTGTTGCGGGTCATATCACTCTGGTCTCCGGTAGTGATTATTTCCAGGCTTTCCGGTGCTTCCTGGTCAAAGTTATCTAATATGAGATTGATTTCATCCACCGCCTCAATGAGGTTTTCGCCCGATTTTTTTATCACGTTAAGGGTGATCACATCATCGCCATTAAGGCGCGAGAATGACTCCCGGTCGGCAAAATCATCACGCACGTCGGCAATATCCTTCAGGCGGACGCCTTTAGAAATGAGTATGTTTTGCAGGTCTTCCACATCTTTAAACTCGCCTATAATGCGCAGGTTACGCTCCATGTTGTCCATCCTGAGCTGTCCGCCAGATATGGTCATGTTTTCCATGGTTACGGCTTGCTCTATCTGGTTGAAGGTGATGTTGGCCGCCTGCATCTTGTAGAGGTCTACATTGATCTGGAATTCACGCTCCAGGGCCCCTACGATGTCTACCCGGGTTATGGCTTGCATGCTCTCAATTTCATCCTGCAGCTCCTCGGCATACTCTTTTACTTTTACCAGACCCAGGTCGCCCGACATGTTGATGTACAGGATTGGAAATTCGGAAACGTTGATCTCCATAACATCGGGGTCGTTCAGGATGCCATCGGGCAGCTCTGACTTTGCTTTGTTAACAGCTTCTGTCATGTCCTGATAAGCTTCGTCATTATCAACATTGGTTTCAAACTCTACCAAAATCATCGAGAAGTCCTGCACCGAGTTGCTGGTAAGTTCCTTGATTCCGTCGATGCTTTTCAGTTCTTTTTCTATAGGGCGGGTAACCAGGTTTTCCATATCCTCGGGGGAGGTGCCCGGATATATGGTGCTTACGGAAAAATAGGGAAAGTCTACTTCCGGAAAATTTTCCTTGGGTGTAGCCCGATAGGCATAGATTCCGAAGATTATAAGTGCTACCGTTAAGAAGTATATGGTTACTTTGTTTTCAGTGGCATATTCTGTCAACGGAAATTTTCTTTTTTTCATAGTCTGTTGTTTTCGTATGATGCTATACAATGCTTAAATTCAGATAACTACCTGCTTTATTGAATGGCAATAGTGACATCATCTGACAACCCCTGATATCCTGCGGTAATAATTTTATCGCCGGCAGCGAGGCCGTTAAGGATTTCTACTTTATTGTCGTAGCTCCTGCCTGTTTCCACCCAGCGTTTTTTTGCCACCCACTTGCCTTCTTGCTGCTCAGCCACAAAAAGAAACTGTTGGTTCTGTGTTTTCTGGATAATGTTCACTGGGGCGAGGATGGCCTCGTCATTAGTATAGTTGAGGATCTCCAATGCCATAATCATGTTGGGTGTCCAGCTGTTTTGGGCCTGTGGCAGTGCTATTTCCACCGGAAATGTTCTGCTCTTCTCATTGATAACCTTCCCTACGGTAGTCACCTGGCTGATGTGCTCTTTGAAGCCATTGACGGGTTTAACAAATACTTTGTTACCTTTCTGCACCTGGTTGAGGTAGTTTTCAGAGATATCTGATTTTATCTTCATCTTTGTCATCTGCACAAGGCGGGCAGCCTGGAATCCTGCCGGCGCCATCTCGCCTTCTTTAAGGAATAATTCGTCAATTGTTCCGCTGATAGATGCTGTGATAGTGGTTTTGCTTAATTGCTCCCGGGTGGTGGCAAGCTTTTTTTCCAGATTTTCTTTGTTGTTTTTCGCCTGCAAATATTCTATTTCGCTGCCGATATTTTTGTCCCATAGCCGCTTTCTGCGTTCAAACAGGTCTTTAGCAAAGTCCAGTCCGTTTTTGAGCTCTTCCATCTGCTTTTTTAAAATGGAGGCATCTATCTGAGCTATTTTTGCTCCTTTTGCCACTTCCTCTCCTTCATCGACAAAAATGGCGCTAACAACGCCGGGCGATTCTACCGGGATAAAGATATTGTTATCGGAGATCACTTCGCCCTGGGCTCTGATGTAGTGCTTAAAACCGGTGGTGCGGAGCTCCGAAACAGCGACCTGTTTAATGTTTTTTGACGGGAGCTCTTCGCCGCTGCCCTTTATGGCGGACTCTATATCTTTGATTTGCTGGTCGATGTTGTCGAGTTGAGTTTCAAGGGCATTGCGCTCTTTTTTCAGCTCTTTTAGTTGCTCTTGCTGGCTGCCGGGGGTGCAGGCAACAAAAAGTAAAGCGATGACAGGAAAAAACACAATTTTCTTCATGATTATTATTTTATTCATTTTTTACAGGTTGTTTAATTTCTTGTTTAGTTGAACTTTAGCCTGAAGCATATTAAGAAGGGATTGATAATAGGTGCTTTGTATACTGAGCAGCTGGTTGTTGGCTTGCGTAAGATCCATGCTGCCCGCGATTCCTTCTTTATATTTTTCTAATGTTTTCTGATATATTTTTTCTGCAATTTCCAGGTTCTTCTTTTCATTATTGTAGCTTTCTACTGTGGTGCTGAAATTATTACGTGCCTGCTCTACTTCGAGGTATAATCCCTGGATAGCCTGCTCTTTCTGGTTTTTTGTTTGTTCCAGTTTTAGCTTAGCCTGCTTTACTTTGGCAAAGCGTCCGGCGCTGTGAAAAATAGGAATGTCAACGTTAACCCCAATCAGGTCGGGGATAGAGGTGTTAAAATCGGCAGCATTGGTAATCTCCTCATGCCTGTAAAAGCCTGATATGGTGGGCAGGAATTCGCTTTTTTTTAGCTTCCAGTCCAGTTCGGTAAGGTCTTCCTGGGTGGTCAGCATGCGGTAGTTTAAGTTGTTTTCCAGGTTAAAATCCTGTTTCATAAGGGCTTCCACGGGGATGTCCTCTTTAATGTTTTCAATTTTATCCGTTAGCCTTATGCTGTTCTCGCGATCCATGCCGATCTGTAATTTGAGAAGATCGTAAGAGACGGCTATCTGGTTTTTCAGTTCGCTGATGCCATTTTCTATAGTCATACGGTTGAGCTTCATTTGATCCAAATCGGTATCTTCTACAAAACCTTCTTTAAGCATCTCGCTGATTTCATATTCTGTTTTTTCAACGTTTTCCAGCGTATTTTTCAGGATACTGAAGTTTTCCTCCAGCACCAGTATCATATAATAGGTGTCGGTGGTTTGTGCCTTAACATCAATCTCTGATTTTTCGAGCTGTTCCGCTGCCAGTTGTTTATATACTTTAGAAGCCTGCAATCCTACAATATATGAGCCGCTGAAGATGAGCTGCGATACCGTAAGATTCAGGGTGGTGTTTTGCTTGGCAGCCAGTTTGATAGGTTGGCCCTCTACCATGGTAAGGGCATATGTTCCTGTGGATGTTTCGATGGGTTGCCCGAATACCGGCACATCAGGGCCGGGATTTTTAACAATGGCATTGGAGGGGAAATTGACCTCCGGCACCTTAAAGATATTCTGATAAGATACGGAAGCGTTGACCTGCGGTAACCCTGTGGCCGTGGTTTCCCATATCTTTTTGCGTGCAATAAGCACTTCCAGCTCTTTGTTCTGAACTTCCCGGTTATTTTCGAGGGCATATTGCTTGGCCTCCTGCAACGATAAATCTATGGTCTCCTGGGCATTGATTCCGGAGGCCAGCATTAAAGCGGTTCCTATTAAAAATAGCAGTTGTTTCATGTTTTAATCTCTGAGTTTTATACTTTTAATATTTTCTTCATAATATTTCAGTCCGTTTTCATTGGCGATGCCACGGATGTGGTTATCAAACATCACATCAAACAGCGTTTTAAAGCTTATGTCTTCACTACACAAGAACCCCTCGGGTTCATGCAGGTCTTCTATTTTCTTTACATACAGGCTGGCAACTAAATCAACATTAAGGTCTTTGCGGTACAGCCCCTCGTTAATCCCCTGCTCGATGTTATGCTTTACTTTCTTATAGATAAATTCCCGTTTTTCATTAAAGATGGTATGGAAAAGTTCCGGATAGTATTTATTAAGATCGAAGGAGAGCTTGGGATTTATTTTTTTGATTTCAGTGTGCATCCATTCAGAGATATCCAGCAGGACATCTATTGCGTTCCGGTTGCCGTTTACTATCTGAAGCATGGAGATGTCGTTTTGCGACGATTGATATCTGAATACCTTTTCTATCAGTTCATGCTTGTTATCCACATACTGATAAAGCGTTTTTTTGGATATCTTAAGTTCTTTGCAGATGTCATCCATAGAAACACTCCTTATTCCGTAAGTTTGAAATATCTGAAGTGTTTTATCTAAAATTTCTTTCAATCGTTGATCCATATAAAGTTTTGGCAAAGGTAAACAAACTTCACACGGAAACAATATATATTGAAAACGTTTCCGTAAAAATGAATTTCTTTGCATGAGATGCATGACTACCAGGATGTAAATTGTAAGATAATACCTATTGCAAATCAAATAGCAATCGGTATTACAATGGTTTATGCCGATATACAATTGAAGAGACGTAAGGAGTGAAACGCCTGCCCCTCCAAAGGCCTTGGGGAACTGAAGGCGCAATTCAAATAGTAATCGGTATAAAAGCGCAATTCAAATAGTTTTTGGGATAAGTGTTTTGTAGCAGCTGGTTGTGTTGAATGACGGATGCATTTCCTGTAATAGTGCTTCCTGTTCGGAGTCAGTATTTTTAGTCCGCTCCCTATCAGTGTTGTGTCGGAGTGAGAAGTAATAATACAGTCCATTTTTATAACAGGCTGCTCCCCACACAAAGAAAGCAAGCGTTTAAAAACCAGAAAGCATAAAAAAATCGTAATTATTTCGCTGGCATAAAAAATCTGTGAAAATCAGTTCAATCTGTGTTATCAGTGTTCTATTGTTTTTTAATAATAGCATACTGAGGTTTTGGTAAAGGCTCTGATTTAAATGATGGTACTGATTCACACTGATTCTAACCAAATAATCACAAAAAATCGTTCAGCTGACGGAATACTATTCTGCTTTAAAGCTGTAGTTGGGTTTATGCGCTTCATAATACGATAGTCCGCCGGGAGTGGCGATACCCCTGATAAAATTATCGAACATCACCTCGAACAGGGTATTGAAATTAAACTTTTCCGGGGGAAAAAGCTCGGTGTTATGCAGGTCGATAAGCCGCGATATGTAGAGCCTGGCAATTAATTCAATACTCAAGTCAGGCCGGTAGAGGCCCTGTTTTATTCCTTTGGTAAGATTGATTTTGATTTTTCCGAAAATAAAATCGGTTCTTTCATTGAAATGCTTTTGGTATTCTTCGGGCCATCTGCTTTTTAGGGGCATGGTTACAAACGGATTGATATCCTGAAATTTATCAGCCATCTCTGTACTTACGGTAAGCAATATTTCAATGGCATTGACATTCTCGAAATTATGGCGCTGAAATATGCCTGCAAAATTGTTACGCTCATAGGCTAAAACCTGGGAAACCAGTTCTGCAGTGGAGTGAAAATAGCTGTTAAACGTATCGCGACTAATTTTGGTGTCATGACAAATCCGATCTACCGTTACCGTTTCTATGCCCTCTTCGAGAGCTATATTGCGTACTGTTTCTAAAATCATTCGCTTTTGTAAATGCATCTACTTTATTGTAAATCAGCTTATTTTGAAAAGTAAAAAATGAGTGGGTAAAAGTATTAAAAAAAGTAATACCACCAAATGAGGCTTCTTACCGGTAAAGCTAACCTTGCGCCGTTATCGTTTATGGACGATTTTTTTAATAGTGACATGGTTTTGCTGTATCACTTTGAGGCAGTAAACTCCATCTGCCAGGTTATAGCCCGACACAGGGAATGTCAACTGGTGCCCGCCCGCCCTGAGTGTTTCATGATTCAGCAGTATGGCAATTTTAGTGCCGGTGAGTGAATATAGCTCCACGCTGACGGGGGCGGTGTCTTTAGTTTTAAAAGCCACCATCAGCTTTTCAGAAAACGGATTCGGATAGGTCCGCGTATTAGCTATGGGTTTTACAGGTTTACTGATATTGACGGCAAGGGGATCTACGATAGCGGTATAGAGCTCCATTCCGTTGTTGTAGGCGGCCCAGACAGGCCGGATAACATCATTATGGGCTGAAATATTAGTGTAGTCACCAAAAAACACATTAGAGAAGGGTTCAAAAGGGGCTTCACTAATTTTGAAGTTGGTAAAGCTATTTCCGCCATCTTCAGAAACGGCCATATAAACATCGGTAGCAATTCCGTCATGGTTTCTCCGGTCGTAAAAAACCAGGTATAGCTTTCCGTTGGTTTGGTCAATAGTCATCCAGGTAAAAAACTGATGTTTGCCCGGTGCATCGTCGTTCACCCTGATGGGTTCACTCCATGTCTCTCCCTCATCGATAGATTTAGCCAGCCATACGTCGGTATCATCCTCTCCGTTGCGCTGGTCGCTCCAGTTAACGTAGATAGTGCCATTATGAGCGCCTCCCGACGTGTCGCATGCAGTAACAGGCAGGTCGTTAGCCCTCATTATTCCCGGGATTTCGTAATCCCACCCGGTAGGGTGTGGATCGATCGGGATGTCTTGCTGGAGCCATGTTGTTCCCTGATCATCGGACTTGTCAAAAACAATCCCATCGGGTCCCGACCATGCCACATAGATTTGTCCTTGCGGCCCCACTGCGGGCACGGCTCCTTCCACGGTGCTGTCGCTGTCTATGCAGTTCCCTGCGGTTTTGTTGATGCGAACGGCTTCGCTCCAGGAGTTTCCGCCGTCGACGGTTTTGGAAAACATTATCGCCGAGGAGTCTTCAGGTGCGGTGCTTCCATAGTCATCGAACTGTGTCTACGTCATATAAATATTGTTGGTTGCCCGGTCAACTACTGCCCACTCTTTATCCTGTGCCCTAGTGCCGTTAAGCCCTGTGTAAGACTCTGTATCCCAAGATTCCCCAAAATTATCTGTTTTTTGACATACAATACGATCTATCCAGTTGCCTGAAGCAGGATTGGAAAGATGCATAAAATAGAAGGCCTGGGCAGTATCTGTAATGATGCACGGATCGCCCCAAACGCCATTCTCTTCCGAAGACAGCTGATAGCTTTCCCAACTGTAGCCCCCATCTTCAGAAACATAATAGTAATCGAGGTTGGAACCCACCATCATTTGATCGGTATTTTTTGGATTGACCATAATGGAAGGCTCATTGGGCGAATTTACCACCTGTGGGTCGTCGATACGTATATTGGTGTGCTGGCTAAATACAGGACTCCACAATAAATAAAATAACGTAATGATAAGAAGCGTTTTCATGTTTAGCAGAATTATTATCCGGTTGCGGACAGGTGTTTATTTTTTCGACAATAAAAGTAGTTATTTTTACTGATATTTTTCAATACGAAAAGAAGCCTGCGCATCAGGAACTGTTTGTTGCTTTGGGTGCGAGGTGCTTTGAGTAATTAGTGTCTGTCCATAATATGGCTCCAAATTTCGGATAATTGCTCCGGAAGTTGGCCAAAAATAGGATTTTCCGTACCGAACACGCCCGAAATTTGTTAAACTGTTATATATTGTTGACATAAT
>Ga0307979_1001358_pt1 | contig 17367 bp, 17 predicted proteins | sample OrgLakmetage1058_FD_201833 | JGI IMG/M metagenome (GOLD analysis project Ga0307979, IMG submission 201833) | Saline water microbial communities from Organic Lake, Antarctica - #1058 | ecosystem: Environmental > Aquatic > Non-marine Saline and Alkaline > Saline | place: Antarctica: Organic Lake...
TCCCCACACTCTCTCCCCCCATTCACCCTTCTTCCTCCCTACATGTGCTACAGGTCCGCGTCTGCGCGTGCTATTTGATTGACGCGACTTTTGCGGCTGACCCAGCCAAATTCATTAGCGGGTCGCTGCTGTCCCTGTCGGCCATGGTAAAGATACGAGGGATACTATCACGCAACGCCAATTCCTTTCTTGAGGGGAGGGGGGGGTCGTGAGAGAGAGAATAAAGGGGTGTTCCTGCCGTCAACAAAGAGAAAAGAGAATTGAAAGTGAAAGGTGATAGTGGAAATAGGGAGTAGGAGTGAGAGTAGGCGTGGAGAGGTTTTCATCTTCTCGTTTCTCATCGCTAAAAAAGCGCAAGTCGTGCGATTCGAAGTGTTGTTTTACACACTCATGAAGGAATGGAGCTTGTTTTCATGGTTTTTAAAATTACACCATGCTACACATATGTTAGGTGCAACTGGAGCTGCCGCACCTGAACGTGCTCACCAAATGCGACCTAGTCGACGAAGACGAGCTGCAGAGGGTATTGGACTTTGAGTCGGCGTCGATGCTGCTGGATTCGGCCAGGTGTAACTGAATGAATGAATGAATGAGCACACAAAAACGGAGATGTGAATGAATATGATGAAAATGAGTTCGGCTGGATTCGTTATTAGTTTTTTTTTGAAGTTGTTTGGAGTTTGCGCACATTTGCTTTCCTCTCTCGGTTTCATTTTTGCTATTTGGATGAAATAACGAATCATGGCGCTTTCATGTCTCTCCACTTTCTTCCTCTTATCTCACAAACGCAGTTCTTTTCACTGTTCGCACGTAACATTCCCATTCCCTCTTCCTTGTGCATGGCCGTTCGTTTTTCACAACCTTACTCTTTTTAGATCCACCATTGGCGATACCTTTGCCGGTGATGACGTCACTAAAACCCTCCGGGACCACCACGAAGGCGAAGATGATGACGTCATCGACGAGGAGGGTGATGACGTCAGCGATCTTTCAGGTATCTCTTCTTCCCCTTCTTCTTCTGTCCTGCAGAAGCGGCAGTTGCAATCATTGACAGACAGTGGTGGAGGCGGTGGAGGCGGTGGTAGTGGTGGCGGGTTAGGAGCTTTCGGTCGAGGTGCTGGCGGCACGCGGTTGTCCAAACTGACATACGCCATTACGAGGTATTTGGGTGGTTCGTTCATTCATTAGGGGTGAGGGTGCGTTTTGACTTCATCCTTGCCTAATTCCTCACGTACGCCTGCACTCTCAACCTCTCCATGCCTCCCCATTAATATGCACTATTTATACGCTTGTGTGTTGTCTGTTCACACCCCTCCTGTTTCCGCGTACATGTGCATCGACAGCCTTCTCGACGATTTCACTATGGTGGCTTACGTGCCTCTCAACTTGAAGGTAAGATGTGGATAGAGATTTACTTCACTTCTTGATTCGCAATAACAAGCATGCACCATGAATAGTGGTTTCTCTTCTCTTTCTTCTTCTTCTTATCCTTTTCTTCCTTCGTCAACATCTCGCTATACACGAGCATCACAAGTACTTCTGCAATTTTGACTCTAAACGTAGCACCTGCCTGTAGCTAGGTACTTTGCTCAATCCATTTTTTCAGCCGAGGCCGATTGATAAGCGTTCGCCATTGGCTGCTGTTGGGTCACTCCTTTTTGTTGCCTCTTATCGTTGCTCTAACGTTACTCTGTTGTTTATGCTGCCTCTTTCTCTGACAGGACGAAGAGTCCATGGAATTGGTCTTGCGCGCTGCTGAGTCACTAACGCAATTTGGCGAAGACTGCGAAGTGGTCGAGCGCGAGCGCGACGAGTGCTGAGTCATATATCGTGATGAATGAGAGCAAGAGGGGGAGGATAATGAGGCAGTGGAATATGTAAATCCGTTCAATTCTCTCGTGATACAACTCCATCGCCAAATGCAAATCAATACACAATACAGAATACTGCTGGTTAACTCCCGAGGTCGAGGTCCAGGTCTAAATCTAGAATCTTGATTAGTAGCAAAAAATGAATTATAAAACAATACTCTGTCGAAGTACTCATATCACCTTCTAGGCTGCCTTCTTACCTCTATTCTCCTAACAGCACCTAACCGAACGGTTAGGAACGCACGGACACCGAACACACAACACAAACACGAACTCAAATGGCGCATGACGCGGGAGCAAATTTTAAGGGCAGAAATTCTTATCACGTGCGGTGCGTTTAAGTCGAAATTAAACAGGTGGATTCTTGGAATTAGCGGGCAGGAGGTGTCGCTAAATTATCTCCTTGTACCATGTCCACAGCTAACACGAACACGGTGTTATGCGTTATTGGCATTGGTATTGCTTCAGCCCAGTCAGACTTGTTCTGGAGGATTCATCAAAACGCAGCTTTATGCTATTTGTTGTTGTTTCTTTGCAATTGGGGAGTATAATCTAATCTAATCTAATCTGCTGGCTGCATGCTGCTGGTTGTTGGGCGCTGTGCACCATTGGCCTGGCTTTATGAGTGTTAAAGAAGGGCTCCATCTAGCACAGACTTAGTTAGAGCCAGCGTCTGCGGGGAGCGGGGAGTCTCCCGGGCAGGACTGAAGCTCATCATTTTCCGCACCCTCCTTGAGGGGAGGACGGGAGGACATCATTTTTTTGAAAGAAAAGAAAAGCACCAATCTTCTCGCTTCATTTCCCATCTTCTCGTCGTCTTCTTGTCGTCTCACGTCTTCTCGTGGCTCGTGGCAGTGTCATCAGCTATCCGCAGCGGGGAAACAATACACCGAGGGGCGACGCTCGAGATGAACAACGCGCACTTCAAGCAATTTGCGCAAGAGTCTGAGCCGTCAATCGAACTCAAACATGGAAATTCACCGACGTCATCGCCTTCTAGTGAGGAGGCCTCCACTAGCAGTGGGAATGATGGGCTGTTGCAAATGGAGGAAGGAGATGGGGGTGACACAGGAGCAGCGGTACTGCTAAAGGCGCATGGTCTGGGAAAATTTGCGCTGCCTCTGAATGAAGTAAGGAGGCTCAGTTTAAGGCTAGAATACTGCCCACCTTTTCTTCACGTGAGAATAGCCGTTGTTGCCTCTCAGCTGAAAATGAGAGTGAGAAGGAAATGTTCTTTGAGCTAAAATTGTACTTAGCGGCATTATTTTCCTCAACAAAGCACTCTAGATCAATTACCTTTCTACTACATTGTAATATGACATTTTATTACGAATGTTTTGCGTACACGCATGTATGATACACTCCAGTCATACCTCAAATCTTTCTCTATCTCTTTCTCACCCTCCACCTCCCCTGCTGCGCCGCCCTCTACTCCCTCAACTATCCCTCAAGCTGGGCGTGAATACAGTGGAGGAATTGAGACTCTTCTGCGACCGTGGCCTGGGCGATGCAGTAGGCCTGAAAAAAGCGCACCTCGTCAAGTATGGTTTAATTTATATAATAACGATGATGACCAATTTCGCCCACTCATCTACGGTTGCTAAGTTAGCTAGCTACGGTGGCCTCCTGCACGTGTACCTACTGTACCAATTCGGAATTATTTTGTCATGAGTGCCTCTATTTAGATGCTTCCAGCCTCTTGCACCCTATCTTCTTATTACCTTCTATATATTCTCCTCGGACTGATTTCCTTTTTCTTCGGGTTCTTCTTCTTCTTCGGGTTCTTCTTCTTCTTTTTCTTCGTCTTCTTCTTCTTCTTCGTCTTCTTCTTCATTTTCTCCTCATTCGCCTAGAATTGAACGCGCCCTCGAGGGAAGGCAAGCACCAGACCAACGCGCGTCTTTTGGCCCGCGTGTCTTAAAAATGGTGCGTGTGTGTACATCTACACTGAAAATCGTTCCTGCGCTTCTTTTCAATTGGCTCCTTCTGCTCTCTTTTATTTGTCACAAGGGTGATTCCCAACCCCTAGCTACTATGGTAGTGTTGTCCGTATCTGGCAACGTATCAAACGGATGAACTTCTAGGAGTTGCAAAGATCACTTAGAACAATGAACGAATACATGCACATTTTTTGCTACATTCTTTCTTCATGTCTACAGGCGGATCCGCACCGTGAAAAAGGTGCTCCTTTAGCGTCAACTGCGACTCCTTCTTCCTCTTCCTCTTCGGCCTCTTCATCGTCTTCGTCTTCGAGAAAAAAGACGAAGAAAAGCACGAAATCGAAAGCTACCCCGCCCGCAGTAGCGCAGCCTGTAACCCAACAACAAGAACAACCACAGCAGCATCGTGTGGTGCTTGCAGCACCATCGTTTGACGGCAGCGATTATGCGGTGGACTTCTCACAAAGCGTGCTCCACTTACCGCTCCCTTACAAGGTTTGGTGCTGTTGTCTTTGAGCGCATATATATTTGTGCTCAAATTGGACGAAAGCGTATTCTTCAAGACTGCTGTTCTTCTGCATCAGATGGCGTTTCGCTTCAAATTATTGGGTTTGCTTGCCGTCACCAACGTTGCCATTGTAGTGATCTCCATCATTGCAGCGGCTACACTCGGGGCGCAAGCAGAGGGGAAATTTCAACTGAGTTTTAACATCACTGCCTCAGTACTGTGGTAAGCATATGATACTTAAGTAATACACAGTCGATGTAATAAAGAGTGGGAAGACAATACTCATTTTTTTTGAAAGGATAGTTTGGAAGTTATCTTCTCGCCTAGCCGACAGTCCTGTAATCCCCATTATTTTAGTCCTCTCATGATGGCAGTCTCAACTCTCATCGTCATCGTAAGCGCCACACATTACATTCGCTCTCATGATAATGATGCCATACAACAAAGAACAACTACATCAGGTGCCTGGGCATTGTGGTATTAACCACCCATAAAGAAAAGCCTTATCCGGTGAACTTCGCGAGCCTGGCCTTCTTCGCCTTCACTACAGGGGTGTTCTTTGGGACCACGAGCCCGACCTGGCCCAACAACGTGAACTGGTACGAGGAAGGAAAGGAATGAAAAGAAAGGAGGAAAAGAAAAGAAATTTAAAGGAGTTGGAGTTCGTGGAGAAGCAGGAGTTGAGGGTGTTGAAGGAAATGATCGGGGGGGGGGGGCTAAGAACGGAGAGTAGTTGTATGTAGGCAAGAGGTGCCATGTATCTCTGTCACGTACGATGTCGCACCGCACAATTTGTTTTGCATTTCTACTTTCTTCTTCACGTTTTTTTACACTCCTTTCCCTTCTAGCTGAGTTCACTATTCTTCACTATTCTATTCTATTTTATTCTATGTTCTATTCTATCTTCATAAACCCAAGGCAAATCGTGGGCTACACGGCGAGCATCAGCTTTTTGTTTTGGCTCTTGGCCACTGCCTCACACCCCTTGGTATACATTTTATTGCTATATTTCGTTAGGGCGAAGATGATAGGGTGTACATATTGTTGTTCCTTGGCAGTTCGCATACGTTAGGTTTCGTAGTAATATCTTTTCTCTTTAATGCACACACACTCCTTTTATCGCCACCTGCATAATTGTTCCTTTGTTTTGCTGCTTCGTTTTTAAAAAACCAAATCAGGTCTGCTTGGCAGCTGAAAACCAACCAACCAGCCCCGCTGTCCTCTTCGACTGTAACGCGTGCGCTGACTGCGTGGGGTGTGTATTTATAGTGTATATATATATATATTAGCGCACACAAGCTGGCGTACGCGCGCTTCATCAAACGACTTCTTGCTTCCCTCCTCCCCCACCCCTAATATCGTACAATCCAAGGACGAGCACACACGCGCCTTAACGCTCGTGCTTAATACACTCGCATGCACTCACTTTTAACCCGAACTTATGCTCTCTTTCGTGCTCTTCCAAATGCTCTCTGACCATGTAGATGCGGCGACAACCTCGACAGTTTAAGCACCAAAGCGGATGACCTGCGCCTCAGCGTAAGAATTGCTACTACTGTACTGTTGCAAAAAGGATTACACACTACAGGAGGAAATTGTTGTTTTCGTAGCATTGGTTGTCCGTAGGTTTTAGATTTCCATCTCTTTCGGCCTTCGCCTCGCGTTTTTTTACCGTTTATAAAATGAATCAATTTATTGCCATGTAAAAACAACTTAATTCCTGTATATGTGTTCATGCATACATATATTCTACCGTCAGGGGCACAAACATTTGGAAGGTGGTCGAAGGCCCGTGTTTTCTCTGATTGCGGCGGGCTTAACCGCATGGACCATCAACTTGGTAACATAAGTACACATATAGAGATCCGCAGACGCAGTCATATGCTTGAACTAGCAGAGAGATAGTGCTTGTTTCTCAAGCTGTATTTATTGTCCACCGTTTTTTCTATTTCTGCGTTTTCCTTGAAAATACTCATGTGGCGTAATAAATGTGCATTCCCACTATGTTGACCAAAAACACATAGGTGGCCTCGATCATTTTGTTAAATTTAACTCATTTCTGCGGCACGGACGAATTCGTGTTTCTGCACTTTTTGTTCTTCTTGCTGAGCTGGATCATGGCATACTTAGTGCAGCTGATCGAAGAAGGAGTAGGAGTGGACGGCTATATGCAGGTATGTGTGCGTGTGTAGGCATGTGTGCACTAAGCTATTGCTGCATTTATCATCTTAGCTTGTACTGACTCAACAAATGAGCTGTTTGTTTTGAGGCATTTCGTGACTCAATATCTGCTCCGTAAATTAAGGCAACTGTACTCGTAGTAGTCGGTAGTGTTTTTGACGTATAAAAGTGACGCCTCTTTTTCGTTTTCCGAATTCGGCTACCTAGACCCTTGATTGCAACCCTTCTTTTCTCCTATTTTTTCAATTGTTTATCTTTTCTCTTTCCCTTTTTTCATTACTTACCCCGCCTAAAAGGGGGTAGTCTCGTTTTGGTCTAACATGGTGACCGGCATCTGCTGCTGCGCCTGCGTGTGCGCGGGCATGGACATTGGTTTGGAAGTTGGGGTAAGCCTATGACAGAGAGAGCTCAATTATTTTGTTCGTGTAGTTCGACAAAACGTGCTTTATTTTCATGCCATGAGCTTTCATCTGTTTGTTCAATGAGTCGGGTCATTTTGCCTCATGCGTCACGTATTATTGGCTTCGGTCTCCCATCCTTCAACCCTTTAAGCCCACTCTAAAAAATCGTCTCTTCTTTCCTTGATTGCTTTGTTTGCCAGTTGGATCCGGCCAATGCCACCACGCTCATTGGAGCGCGCGAGCCGGTCTCTCATGGCCCCTCAGACCCTCCACCAACCGGATCGAGCAGTAACGCCTAAGTTACAGTGTTCTACAGATTTAGTTAAAGAGTGAAGAAGAGCCAGGCAGCGCCTTTTGGCGTTTGCGCGCTGCTTGCGTCGTCGCTTGATTGATTTCTCGTTTATATATGATATATGTATATCTCGCTTCGTTTGTGTCTGTATATATGTGTGTTTCCGGCCTTTAATCCCAGAGGCATGGGGAGAAGAAGCAAAAAGGACTTTTTACTTTATACAAAATTAGCAATAGCACTCGCAAAAGCACAGGGACAGAGTCGCGATTCCCGTTTCCGCGGAATTCCCGCGCGATGACTATAATTTTTAATTTCACTTCGATATTTCCGAAGATTTTCCGCGGTATTTCCGTGCTGTGGTCATAAAGGCACTGCTAAATTCCCGTCGCGGAAATCACGTCTGATTGGTAAAATTTTCCGTTTCCGCGGAATTTCCCGCGGGAATTCTGACCTACTAGCACAGGGATTTTCAGTGCCCTGGGGCACCTCAATCGAGTTTAGAATCCGAGTGCTCCTATATCTATTACTATTTCGCAATATTATCATTGCTATTGAGCTTTTTGGCTCCTCTTGAATACTCTTCGTTCCTCCTGGAAATGGCATTCACCGGTACCTCCAGTGATTAGTGATTCATTTCTGTTTCTGTTTGCGAAGCGCGCATTTAACAAAATTCCAATTCTAAAGCAGCGACAATGGAAAGAAGACATTGCGGAGTTAAGCATTGCATTTCGAATAGAAATATGCGGGAAATGAAGTTGAGAGAGAGACGCGATAGCACTTGAATCATCGCAACCTCACACGTCCACTGTCGCTCTGTGCTTTACTCTTGGCCGCGGCCTGTGTCGAGTAGAACTTGCATATTTTCCCGCGCCATCTCATAGCCTTGATCAGCTGCCATAGAATACCAACGGGTTGCTTCAACGTCGCTCTGCGTCACGCCACGTCCTGTTGCGGAAAGAACGCCCATGTTATACTGCGCCTGTGCGTACCCTTGCTCTGCGGCCTTCGTGTACCACTCTGCTGCTTTCGCATGACTTTGTTTGATACCGCGGCCGTGCTCGTGCATGGTGCCAAGGTTGAATTGGGCCAACATGAACCCTTGGTCAGCTGCTTTTAGGTACCAACTTGCAGCTTCTGAATCGCTCTGTTCCACCCCAGAACCAAGCTCGTACATGACTCCGAGATTGTACTGTGCCTGCGCGTATCCTTGTTCCGCTGATTTCGAATACCATCGAGCTGCCTCTTCGTCGCTCTGTGCCACACCACGGCCTGAGGCAGACATGACTCCCATACTATACTGCGCCTGAGCGCACCCCTGTTCGGCTGCCTTTAAGTACCACTGTGCTGCCTCTACGTCGCTCTGTGCCACACCGCGGCCATATTCATGCACAATTCCAAGACTAAACTGTGCCAGCATATATCCTTGGTCAGCTGCTTTTTGGTACCACTGTGCTGCTTCTTCGTTGCTCTGTTTGATACCACGGCCCGATGCAATAAAGACTCCGAGATAGTACTGTGCCTGCGCATACCCTTGAACAGCGGCTTTTACATACCATTGTGCTGCTTTTTCCTCGCTCTGCGCCACACCACGACCTGAAGCAAACATGACTCCAGCGTGGTATTGAGCTAGCATAAATCCTTGTTCAGCTGACTTCATAAACCATTTCGCTGCCTCCTCGTCGCTCTGCGTCACGCCGTAGCCGTTCTCAAATAAATAGCCCAGGTTGTACTGCGCCTGATTGAAACCATCATTCGCTGCAGCTCGCCACCAGGTCAGCGCAGCATCGAATTCATGTTGCATGGTTTTCGGAAGAGATGACCAAGAAGCTTCCCCTCGCACTACGGCCTGACGCAGAACCATGTAACGTCGAGTGGCCTCTTCGTTGAGCTTTTTAGGCCCCGAGGGAATTTGTGGTCGGCACAGCGGGCAGGCTAGATTAACACCGAACTTGTGCAACTCCGTTACACACGCAGAGTGAAATGCATGGGCACAATCAACCGTGCAGGCCGTCGACTCGGTTAATTGGTCTAAACAGATCAAACATTTCTCTTGGGTGAGCCGCTGCACTCGATCTGGCATGGTAAGGCAGTACGGCTAATGGTAGTAGCCCGTGAAAACGCCGTCGATATCCAAGGAAAGAGTTTATTTGCAATTAGGCATCAACTTTCGGACGCAACCTAAATGCTGCGCATCGTATATTGAGATGAACTGGATCTTATTTGAGCTACTGAACTATTCCGTCAATATTCAGAGCGAAATGCCTTCACTCTCTTTCGTCTCGCAGCGGTATCCGGCCCCCGGGGTATCGGAGATTGCTGATTATGACTGACTGAGAGAGGCACACACGTGGACGAGGGATCAAAAAGAAGCCCACCAAGAAGGCCAGCATTCTAAATTTTGAGCCACACCGAATTCTTTGGCCGCAAAGCCGAATTCTTGATTCAATCAGCGAATCAGGGACCCAATGCCGAATTCGGAGCTCAGGACTCAAGCCATGGAAGAGCGGACCTCTTTGGACAGTTCTCATCACTTCCATGGCCACTGCAGCATCGCAGCCACGTGATCCATCCTTCGTTAGCAAGAAAGAGGACAGGCGATGCTGAGATCGGCTGGCGCCCGACGCCTGAGAAAAACATTGAGACAATGCCCTGCTGGGGCAAAAATAGCCCAGAGAATTGCCTCGTGGACCTGGAACGTGACACACGAACGAGCACTCAGTCCCGCCGACTTGTTCGGAGGAAAGGCGCCAGTTGGAGCCTTAATTGGCCTTCTGGGGCGAATTTGCTAGCGCATTTGCAGCTCAAGTGCATTCTTAATGTGCCTCTGTGACTGCTGTGTACTTGCCTTTCTTTGTTTATGGGAGAGTATTAACTAGACTAGACTAGACCATGGCCACTCTGGTATGTGTCCCTGCTTAGATCGGGTTAAGGCAAGGTAAGCATCGTAGGTTTCGTATTGGCGATTCCCCGAGAGAAAGTATGACTGGGCTGAGTCCCTTTCTGCCTTTCAGCCCTTTTGATTCCGGTCTTTCGGAGTCCGGACCAAGAAGTAAATAACCCCTCTTCTTAGGATATTGCGAATTATAATTTTCATTTATTTTTATAGGCCCTCTTATTCCGGCCCTTTGAGGCCTGTGTCGAGAATTGATTTTTGGAAGGTCTAATTTTCAGCAATGTAGATTGCGCAAGTAGCGGGTGCTGCTATAGATGTGAGGCGGGGCCTGGGGCACTCGAACTCGAACTAATACAAACCCAAATGACACAGAAGCCAATGCTGCGGGCATAAGTGTACTTTTCAGCAATTTAGATTCCGCAAGTAGCGGGTGCTGCTATAGATCTGAGGCGGGGCCTGGGGCACTAGGGCAGACTAGCCCTAACACCTCCTCATCTCGCAGGCCAGTCCGAATTTCAATTCATGAACGAATGATAGGCAATTTCATGCGCCGAATGCATCGAGAGGGCAAATGCTTAAGCGGGAGTTGTAAACTATTTTCCACTACACAGCTCCTATTTGACTCGGACTTCAAAGGGCCGGAATTAGGAGGTTAATAGGGAGAAAGGGGGTCTGTATTAGTATACTGCATTGGCGCAGTAGCTCGCATCACGTGCACGTGCTCATATCCCTTAAGCATTATATTCTTGGGCATTCGAGGTGCCCGTCAGAATTGGGCAGCGGAGAGGCAATAGGCAGAATGACTTCGGGAAGCACCAACGCATTAAACGCAGCTCGGTTCTCATAGATAGCTGAACTCCCCATTGCCCATTGGCAATTGGATATCAAAATAAATTCGTGGTTCAAAACTGTATATCGCTGATGTTAGGGAGTAGATTGATATCGCATAAAAGATATAAGGATAGTCACTTTCATAGTACGAAGAAAGCCAGGTGGCCTGCTGGCCTGCTCTCTTGCTCTCTTCCTCGTTTTTCGTGACGTCACTGCATTGCATATTTTCATCCCACTGGAGGTAGCGAACGCCCGCCTTTTTCTCTTACTCTTGTTTGCTTTGAAATTTCTGAGAATTAAAAACTTCTTACTTCTCCTCGCTCGCACTTTTCCCATTTTCAACTTCTTGAACATCGGGCATGCTCTATTTTATTATTTCAACAAGCACCTCGTATGTTTCTATGTTCAACGAAGGCGGAGGTGGTGCTTATAACTTCCGATGAAGTAGACATATTTGGCGCCGCTCTTCACAGAACAATTTTTGTATTAATTCTCCACGATAGCTTAGCACGAGGCTTCTTCTCTTTCTCTCTTCTTCTTCTCATGCCTCTTCGCGGCGGCGCTGGTCGTGATAATCCGCAAGGAGGGTATCGTGGTTGCAGACTGCTTTCAAAAAGTGGGTGCGGGCAGCGGCTACGGCGCTGGCTCGCAAATTGAATGCGGGATGCACCACCTGTTTTCGTGTTGAAGATTACATGAATACATGCACATGAGCTTTGTCAGTTCAAGAACTCGCCAGGCTAGAAAATTACGGAGAATACAGAACAAGTAGTGGTTGAGACAAAAGCACAGTTGAGTGTAAAGAAAAACGACGCGAAGAAAAATGAACAAGTTTAATACAACACAAAGATTGCCATCCGCAAATACACGCACCGCCACTCGGTTGGACTCGCTGCCCCACACCAAAGGAGATGAAGAAGATGGAGAAGATGGACAAGATGTGGCACCACCAGCTGCGCCGCCACTTGTACCGCCACCAGTATTCACTACGGCGGCGTGCTGGCTCACGCTTAGCCCTCCCAAATTGTAGCAGCTGTGGTAAAAGTCCCGGGGTTTGGAGGGTTTGTCCCGGAGGCCGCCTAGGTAATGGTATGAAGTGTGTGTGCGCGAGACAGTGGGGGAGTGTGCGTGAGCGAGCAAAGAGATAGACAGTAAGAAGGAAGCGAAGGGAAGAGACGGTGAGAGATCAATGAGAGATACAAGAGAAGTGAAATAAAAACAAGAAACTTGGACGAAGGCAGCGATAAAAGTGATTTGGACACCCAAATAAAGACCCCTAAGTGCTACGTTATCGTTATACTGCGCGAATGTAGTACCGTCGGGAAATTGCTGGGCGCACATCAGGGTGTACCGCTGCAATGCTTCCGCGTTGAACACACGCAAGCCTGGCTCAGGCCCTGATCCTGATCCTGGCCCTGTCCCTTGGGCTGCGCCTTGGTCTTGGGCTGCGCCTTCGCTACATGTAGTTGTGGCAGCACTAGCCTCACCTGAAAACCCGCAGCACTGTGGGTCTACTTCCAGATGCTCTAATATGGCACAGGTGGCACCCTAAGTAAAGTAGAAGAGGCAAAACAGAGCGACAACCGAAAGAGGTGAGAAATGTACAGAGAATGAGTGAGAAATAGGTGGCAAAAATACGCCTATTTAGTCAGCTGCATTCGCTCCCACAAAGGCGCATTTCTATACCTGCTCTGGTATGAATTGCTTTTCACCCAGAACTCTCCTGTTTCAATTCCATGCCCACGCACCCACTCATTCTACCTGCCAAAATGAGTAGCACCCGTCTACGAGCTTGTTGGTTCTTCCCGCGAAACCTCCTTCTTTCAGCAGCTGCCTCCCCGCGAGCCACCGCTCGAGGCTGGCTACATCGCAGCGGTGGGCTTGGTTCAAAATGGCAAGAGCGGCGACGGCGCAGAACGCGTACCTATTTGGACGAAACGAAGAGAAGGAGGGAGTAAGGGAGTAAAATATTGGAAGGATACTGAAAAAAGAAGAAAGGAGGTATGTGAGGCGATAAAAAGGGAGTATGGTTTCAAAAGGCACGCAGATAGATTCAAGCAGCACAAGGTGCAACGATATTTACTAGGGAGTAGCGGTAACAACTCTTCACGTGGCACTCTTGCGAATTCCTTCGTTTCTTCGTACATCACTCTTCCATGCTAGGGCACACTATCCATCCACATCTCCCTCCACCCCCCTCTCTCTCGTATCATCCCATCTCTTACCCGCCGTGCGCTTCGGCGCCTGGCTCTCCCCCAAATCCTCCCTCGTAGGTCTGGCACCCTAGCGCAAACTCTGCCACCTGTTGTTGATTAGGTTGCCATTCAAATGCAAACAACACAAGGGCAGCCCACTCAGAATACGAAGAAAAAGTAAACTAAATGGAACGTCCTTGGAAAGAGCAAAAATGAACAAAAGCAAGCATCATGCCTCACTCTTAGTTGATACAGAAGTATAGAACAGACACAAAGCACATATTTGCTTTTGCTTTTGCTAGTACCCAGTGTCCTTGCTACAGTGGTACGGCGAGAAAACAAAACTCACCCCAACCATCAGTTGTGGCGTGAGCAAGTTCAGCAGGTAGGCCACCGCCACCACGGTGTAAGTGCCGCGGACGTCTACTTCTCCATCTTCGTGCAAGCGAAATCCCCCGCTGTGGGGGTCCTAATGTAATAAACAGGTGGAAAAAATAAAAGGGGAAAAGAACAACCGAAAGGTGAAGATACAGAGGCGGAAGGCGAATACGGAGTGATAAGGTTATTGGTACCAGTAGCGTACCATTCCGAAATGCCAAGAAGGATTCATTCGGAAGAGATCAAAAGGTGGAGAGGAAAAAGGCCGTACCTTGAGGGACAGCATCCACGAATAGAGTGCCGGGCGGTCAATCGCTTCATACGCCAATTTCTGCACTTCAAGGTCCTCTATCTTTTCTGCGTCTTTATCTTCACTGCCGTTAACACTAGCACTGCCTGTACTGCTGCCACCACTATCAGCGCCACTATCAGCACCAGCACCGCCCACCGCGACCAGCGCCAGCACCGCCGCATAAGTTGGCGCGCAGTGGGACAGTTGCTGGTTGCCGCCTCCAAATCCCCCTGTAGGAGACTGGCAGGCTTTCAGGGACGACACGATGCGCTGGCGCAAGTGCCTCGCCGTGCGCAGAGAAGAGGAAGAAGAAGACGACGACGACGAAGACGAGGACGACGACGATGAAGATGAGGATGATAAAGAAGAATCTGCAGCAGCACCAGCAGCACCACCACCAGCAGCCTCGCCCTCCTTTAAAGATGGCGGCACGAATGCTGTTTCTAGAGGGTGCAACGCGTCTAGAATGTCTAGGGAGTTGGTGATCTGAAAGAGAGGAAGAAGCCGAGAAGAGAGGGCAGATACAGAGAGCAAAAGACAAAAGCGAGAGAGGGTAAGAGTGCAACGTTCGAATACATCATGGAAACGAAGGGATCAGATTAAGGAATAACTTAAAAAAAGAAAGGAAACTTTCGGCAAATAATAGGTAGATTCAAATGTACTCCCGCGAGCTTCTCGTTTATTCACTTTCGTGGTCCTTCCTTCCAAAGCAAAGACAAATAAAAATATCACCGCGAAGAAAAAGTTCGCACCGCCTAATCTCGTGCTTATCGTAGGCTCCTTACCCAGTAAATGATCCACGGCCGAGAAGCGTCGAGGCACACATAAGAAGGGCCCAGAGACCCGAGGCCTACACGTAAAAGAATATACTTGTAAACGGAAATAAAATTAGACCAGGCACGAATAACGCAAGTTGGTCGAAAGAGAAGAATACATATAAGAACGGCGATTTTATTTTAACTATGCCAAACTAGGAACCCCTTCCTAATCAAAACCACTCCCTTTTCTTTTCGCCAATATTGGCTGCCACCACAAATCTCTTTTCGGGTTTACAAGTTCACACACTATTTGTCTACCTTCCATTTCAGCCAATGTTTGTCTATCTTCCACAACGCACCGTTGATCAAGTAGTGCACGTGTTTTTCGCGCATCAGGCGCACTTTCAGTGCCGGTGGCGGCCCGCCGATTTCTTGATCCACGGAATACAAGCGGGGCAAGCTAGTTGGCGGGATCGCGTCATCTTCGTCTTCCTTCCCACTGCCACTGTTGCTGCTGCCCTTGCTAGCAGCACCACTGCTGACTCCTTCTTCTGCTTCATTGTTTGTTGGTGCCATTTCGAGCAACCCATCCGTGACTAATGACGGAATCTAATTTAACAAAAAACAAATAAGGAAAAAAATACTTCTAGAGTTCTCTTGCATACTCGTAGTCATATTGTGGACGTTTAGGTTGAGACAGACTCTTCCTTCCCCGGCCCCTCTCTTCCCTTTCTTACTCGCACCACAATTCAAAATCTAGCCTTAGTCCTAGCAACTACGAATTTAACATATTTGAAGTGGTTGATTGGCAAGTTAGAGTGGTGCGTTGGTGCTTAAAACATGCCGGCCTGCAAACAAAAAAAACGCTTGCAGAGACGTGTCGTGTGTTCGAATCGAGACCTAACCTCAATGGACACAGGAGCAAATACTAATGCTACGAACCGCGTTGGGTGATGCACAAGAGAAAAATGTGTAGAGCGCCATGATTTCTTTCTCAGTTTCCGCTTGCTCGATAGTTGTGCGAGTGCGGCTCATGTTGCGCTTTGTCGCCATGGTTTCGCAGTGTTTGCAGGGCCGTTCTAATGTAATACAGGGGAATAACTTTTAGTTTGAAGTGAGTTGAACACTTCTCAGATTCTCAGATCTTCACACAGAAGAGGAGCTTTGTAGCTTTAGAGCGTCGAAGCTAGTACAGCTTTCTTGTAAGCTAGCTTTTAGTCCTCGAGCTAGATACCTTGGTACGAATACGGATCTAGTCGCGGAGAAGTGTATAAAAAGACTTGGCTGAAGTTGATCGTAATCCGAAAGCTATTGACTGTAACTAACGAGTAGGAGTATTATCACTAATAGCTCATCCTAACTTTAGTATCATACTAGCCCACCTAGCGAACAAACGCAAACAATGGCGTCGCGTGCGCTGCCTTCTTTAAAAGTATTTGTGAATGGCTGGTCATGGGTCTACCCACAAACTTCCAAGCTAGACTTCTTCACAGCAGCTAAGAAGGCATCCTTTCAGGGAGTAGAAATGTCACTCAGCGACCTTGGAAATTGTCCAGCTGAGCGAAAAGAGGTGCACAAGCAATAATATCGCCCAAAAGAAAGAACTATACTTCCTTCCTACCTTATTTCGAAGAAGTGCAATGTGTAGCTCACATTTATCAGATGCGTTTCATTTGCCGCTGGATTCTCCACGCCTTCCAATGTACTCGAGAGAAAGCTGGGAGGTGCACCTACCATAGCAGTCATAAGCAACACTGATACTTCTAATACTATTCAGAAAATCGACTCTACCACAGCTGTGATTCACACTTCTTCTATAGCTACTTTCTAACGTGTGAAATTATTTTCTTTATGGCCATTCCTCGTCTTTCCATGCAGACAGCGGCTACGCTTCATCACATGGGATTACAGTTGATTTGCGGCGTCTACTCTGGCTGGGCTGATTATGAGGTATAAGTGGGAGATGCATATTACTCGAGGCGATGATTGATATTCACTTCTTTCATCGTCTTCAGCAGAGCATGCATGTTACTGGCTTTTATCATTGTTCATTGTTTGTGCTTCGCGCTATCATCTCTTTTCATCATAGTCCTCGAATTGCTCCATTGTAATTAAGCCTGGCTTTATCCACCATTCTTTTTGTGCAAACGGCAGGGCTTATGGCAGCGCCTGCCTCCTTCAGCTCATTTGAAACAATTTGAGAACGAACTTGAAGAGGCGGCCAGGTGCGCTGTAACAGTAATTGTAATATTGATACAGCACAGTACACGACAGTCATCAAGAGATAGTCATGTGCCTCTACTTTGACTTGAAGCTGTTTGATTCCGTATTTCTACAAATGATGACAACTTCTTGCTGGTACATTTCTGGTTTTGTGCTTGTAATAATGCGTAAGTTTGGGCCCCGCTCTCGTACACGTAAACGCGCATTCGGGCTGTGACTCCTGGAGCGACCAAGAAACTACGGATTATTTGGTAAGAGCGACCGACACCCAAAAGAAAGCCCACAATTCCACCACAAAGAGATTGTTTTTCTATTTTTGCAAACTCGTCTGTAGAAACCCCAAGTGCCTCTCTGACTTGTCTTTCTGAACAGATGGCTGCGCTGCAATTGACTTCAACTTTTGAAGCTTGTACTTCGAACTCGGAAAACGGTGTCAAAGTCAGCCACGAGACTCACCGCAGCAGGTAAACAGGTTTTGTACCAAAGATAATTCCTCTTATTTACCAACAGTCTGCTTCTATTTTCAACTTTCCTGCCAACTCATTACGTTTAAGCTCCTCTTTGTCCAAATCTATCTCACCTTCTTCTTTTTTTCTCTCTCTCA
>Ga0307979_1001359_pt1 | contig 17360 bp, 14 predicted proteins | sample OrgLakmetage1058_FD_201833 | JGI IMG/M metagenome (GOLD analysis project Ga0307979, IMG submission 201833) | Saline water microbial communities from Organic Lake, Antarctica - #1058 | ecosystem: Environmental > Aquatic > Non-marine Saline and Alkaline > Saline | place: Antarctica: Organic Lake...
CTTTTAGCACTCCTTTGTGAGAAAGGCCGCGGCGTGGCGCGGAGTCAGGCGGAAGCTGCGCGCTGGTTTCGAAAAGCAGCTATTCTGGGAGACGCACAGGCGCAGAGTGAATTAGGGATGCGGCTTCTGAACGGCACTGGTGTGGTGCGGAATGCGGCAGAGGCAGTGCAGTGGATGCGCAAGGCAGCTGACCAAGGAAATGTGGACGCACAAAATAACTTGGGCTTAATGTGTTTCAAGGGCGATGGTGTGGCAAAGAGTGACCAAGAGGGTGCACGCTGGTGGCGTAAAGCGGCTGCTCAGGGAAGCATGGTGGCACAGTACAGACTCGGAACCCTTTTTCAGCAGGGTTGCGGGGTGGAACAGAACCTCGTGGAAGCAGCGCAATGGTGGCAAAAACCTGCGGATCAAGGGCACGCTGAGGCACAGTATTCATTGAGTGTCTCAAACGAAAGCGGTATCGGCGTAGCAAAGAGTGACGTGAAGGCAGTACACTGGTGCAAACTGGCAGCAGAGCAAGGGTTGGCGCATGCACAAAATAATCTCGGGCATTACTTCTTATATGGCCGCGGCACAGCACAGAGCGACGAAGAGGCAGCCTTGTGGTTCAAAAAGGCGGCTGACCAAGGACACGCAAGCTCTCAAAGTAATTTGGCAGCCCTTCATCGCCATGGTCGTGGAGTGGCGCAGAACTTCGAGGAAGCAGCAAAATGGCAGAAGAAGGCTGCAGACCAAGGAAACGCAGTGGCGCAGTACGATACAGGGCTTGATTTCATTAAGGGTGTTGGCGTGGCCCAAAACAACTCCGAAGCAGCGCGGTGGTTTAAGAAGGCCGCTGTGCAAGTGCATGGAATAGCACAATTCAACCTGGGGTTAATGCATCGCGATGGCTGCGGCGTAGCTCAGAGTTACGATGAAGCGGCACGCTGGTTCAAAATGGCTGCGGAGCATGGGGGCACAAATGCACAACTCAACTTGGCAGCACTTCTCGCGAGCAAAAGAAACCCCAATTGAGGGGATATACGTGGTGATGGTGTGAAACTTTTCTTTCATGGGCGAATTACTGAAGTTGCTCTTTTGAGTTCGTGGTGCGAAGGTGCGCTTGCCGTCTCGACTCGAAAATATCCAGGCCGCGAAGCGAATTCGAAACAATAATTTCGTGGTCGTTATTTTTAGGAAGAGGAGGAGGAAAGGATCAGTTTCGAATATATTCCCCCAGTGCAAAGAAAGACAAAGAAAGTACACTCTCAGAGGTGATTTGCATTTGCACATGCGGAATGTGCCTGCGCGTTCCAGAAGGCTCTATCTGGCTAAAAAAGAAGCTTCTTAGCTAAATAACACATAGAAAATCGAAAAGCACACAGCGTACAGTAACATGTAACGTGGTATTGATATCATTTAGGAGTCAGGGAACAGGAGTGGTACCAAATTGTTTTATTCCCCAGATCTACCCCGTATGATAAGCCAAAACCAATCCGATCGTTGATAATTTTCTGAATAGACAACGGAACCAAGCATCCTTCCTACTTACTTCAGATGTGCTACCGAGCTATCAAGTGGGGCGAGGCATAGGGTAGGCATTTTTGGGTTTCGATGGGATTTCTAATAGATCTCAAAATTGCACTGCCGTTGTTCTGGGATAAATCTTTACGGGCTTTAATTATGTTTTGGGCCGCAATTCCGGGCGTTTCGGATGACACGGAGATTTCTCTGTTTCGGACCGCTACCGTATGTCGCACCCAAGCCGTTGCGGTGGATTCGCCCCATGCATGCTGCCTATCAGGATGACGTGCCTGCTTAGCTACGCGCTCGTGCTGATCGCAGCATCTGGTTGGCGCGCTGCATTCGCTTCCGCCACGATGCTCAGGAAATACTGGTGCCAGCTCGGGTCGTTGGTGTACTCGGGGTGGAAAGCCGTGGCCATCAAATGACCCTGGCGCACGGCTACAATCACGTCGCGCGGCGCTTCGCTGGGCGCCAGCCCGACAATGGTCATGTCCACGTCACTACAAGAGCAGGGAAACGGAGTGGGAAGAGAAAAATGAGCAAGGAAAATGAGCTCGTTGAGACGAAGTACTAGAGAGCAACGCGGTGACCGATTGCACCAGGATACGGAAAGGATAATAGAAAATATAAGAACGAGAAGCAAGAATATCAAGAGAACCCCCTGTGTGTGTTGCTTTCGTGTATCTATACCTAGGAGTGTGGCGCTTGAAATCGTTGACGAAGTTTTCGCCATCGTCGCTAGGAGTAGCGGTGGACTCCACAGATGACTGAGGTGATTGTGGCGGCGGTGGTGGTGCATCCTTGGCAGCGGCAGCAGCAGCATCGCTTGCTTTCAAGGCAGCTAGCGCGGCCACCGAGGGGCGAGCTTTGACTTTTGCCAGCACATGCACGTCAGGGCCCACTTTCATGATGGCGGGAGCGCGAATGAAGACTGCGTTGGAAGCAGGCGTCTGCAGAAAAGTCGTAGAAATGTACATGCAAACACACATATGCACAGTGGAAAGATAGCAACGAATTAATATTTAGCCACGAAGTTCTTCTGGACCCGTAAGCTAGATTAAGTCCACATATCTAGATTTGGCTTCCCTGGCAAGAGCAGTACTCTGACAGTTCAAGGAATAACCGAAACTAATAGGAAGTTGTACCTCTAGCTCGCCTCTGTATTCGCCAACGTCAAGTTCCATTTCAAAACTTTGCACTTGCGATCCGAAAAAGTTCCGGCAAACCTAGTGGTGCAGTAAACCAGGGCTTGAATTGCAAGTTTCTGTAACGTAATTGCTATTGTACAGTAAGTGGGAGAGAAATTTAGGACGTGAACAATGGATGGAAGAGGAAGAAGGCTCGTAGATTTCACCTCAACTTCAAGGCCACCCACTAGCGCTTGGCCGCCTTCTCTCTGAAAGATGGCGTTGTTTGAAAGCAAGATCATCCCAGCGCAGGTGCCCCACACTGGTCGCCCACTGTACGCAAAAATGTCGACAAAGAAGCATTCCGACAACAGGGTTATGTTCCGAAGCTGGAAGCTAGTTCAAAAGAGCCCGAGGATTAAACTGAAACAGTTGTACCCCGAAGCAATACCTTCGAGGAGAAATTGTTACACTTGGGAAGCCAGTCTGCGCACCTTTGAACCCATTCGCGAAGTGCAGGGAAGATTCCGCACTTTTCGCCGATGAGAGCCATGGCGGTGCTTTCGCCACCAGGAAAGATTAAGCCGTCGCACCCCACTAAGTCTTCGGCTACGCGCACTTCCGTCTGCTCAACGCCCATTTTCTTTAGCATGTCAACATGCTCAGAAAAAGAACCCTGAAGGGCAAGGACGCCGATTCGGACGCTCATGTTGGGGGCTATTGGGGCTATGACTGTACTTTTCCTGATTTCTTAGCTAAAAACTAAATGCAAAAAAGCATTGTAGGCGAGCAAAATGGGAATCGTAGTATACTTCTGGTGCACCAGAATTCCGATCGGCGACATGTGAAATTTAGCGATACTCACGATCCTATTCTTAGTTAGTAGACGTTCTTTAGCCTAGCCTCGTCTCGTGAAAGCCTGTGCGATACCATGGCAGCTATGATGGATGACGAAGGCGGAGGAATGGTTTTAGCCGCGGCAGACGTTTCGGGCGCCGCAGCCGGCAGCGGCGGTGCTGCTAGCGACGAAGCTATGGTGCCAGAATTCCCCGCGCTGACTGCAGCTGAATTGGGCACAGACTCGAAAGAATACCGGCGGGTGCGGGTGCCTCCACACCGATTGACGCCGTTGCGCACGGAGTGGAATGTAATTATGCAGCCCGTGGTGGAGCACTTAATGCTGCAGATTCGGTAAGTGCGCTCTGGTCCTGTACAGGCGCCCTGGCAGTCTATCCATTTGAGTGTTATGCGATTCGTACCATTATGGGCGCCCCAATCAATAAGCATGCAATCCTAGCTTTTCGTGCTGCGCATTTTAATTATCTAATCGCAATGGCCCATTTTTTTTCATGTCTGCCTTACTCCGATGCTATGTGACATAGTTACAACCCGAAGATGCGCGCTGTAGAGCTGAAAACATCGGAGCACACCGCCGACCCAGGCGCGATTCAAAAAGCTGCCGACTTCGTGCAGGCTTACATGCTTGGGTTTGAAGTCCAGGACGCAGTTGCGCTGCTTCGGCTTGACGACTTGTGAGTAACTTATGACTTTATAAATTTGCTGCCCTCGGGCATTCTAGCATCACCTTTGTAAGCCGATTGTTGACCTTTCGAAGGTTGAAGCTGGTGCTAATTTTTCCAACTTTCTGCACTGTGCGATTCAACTGTGCACCAAATTATTGCGATGCGAAGTATTCATTTGTTTCGATTACGTTCTTTCCAAACCTAAACCTTCCTTGCTTTCGTCTTTGGTGATGATTTTATTTTTTAAATGTTAGATACGTTGACACTTTTGAAGTCAAAGACGTAAAAACGCTCCACGGCGACCATTTATCTCGGGCCATCGGCCGCGTCGCCGGCCAAGATGGTAAAACCCGGTACGCCATTGAAAACGCCACCAGAACGCGCGTCGTGCTCGCCGACTCCAGGATTCACATTTTGGGCAGCTACCAAAACATCGCGCTGGCGCGGAACGCCATTTGCGACTTGATTCTCGGCGCGCCGCCCGGAAAAGTGTACAACAAAATGCGCAACGTTTCCAAGCGCCAGACCGAGCGCTTCTAAGAGATTTTTTAATTGCCATTCCAATGTGCTTTAAGTAGGTCATAGACCTAAGAATTAGCGCCGACTTAATTTCCCAATATCCGTACTTGTTTACTGGTGGCTGTTGACGGGTTACCTATTACCAGGATCCGGCCGGTGATTGGGGTTTGGTTTCGTGTGGGATGTGAATTCGGGCGCCGATGACTTATACCTATGCATATGTCTCTGCCACTTATCTATCTCCATAGCCCCACCGCCTCGCCCAGCAGGCAAGCACGTGGGCTTCGTGGGTTGGGGTACGTGAGTACCGCGAGATCGCCAATTCAATTGGATTTGCAATTGCGGAATGTAGATTGTGGATTGGGATTACGAGCTCGATTCTAGAGGCTAGAAACTGGAAGCTAGAATTAGTAAGCATGGTACTGGCGTTTGGAATTTTGAAACTAGGGAAGCCTTCCATCAATCGCACGAGCTGGGCGTATGAGATTGATAAATCTGCGACCAGTCACATTGCTCCGTCCTTTTGTACAAACACAAAACCGAGCACAAGGCGCGCACAGAAACACACCACACATGGCAGTGGGGACTCAGGAAGAGCTTTTTGATGCGGATTCCTAAACTTCCATGAAGTAGGGCACTTCATAGCACGAGGTCTGCGGTCTGTCTGCCGTCGGCCTTCTGCCGATGTGACGAAGAGCAAAAATGTATTTTTCAAAAACTACTATATTAGACTCGTTGATGTACGACGTGCTGAAGTGGTGGCACCGGATTCACTGCAATCCCGTGGTGGGCAAAAGAACAACTTGCCGTAAAACTACTAGCACCCATGCCAAAGCGCAGTCGGAAGTTGCAAGGCTTATCTTTCGCTGCTTTGCTTTATACCACGAGTGCGTTTGCACCTAATTCCTTCGGCCAGTGCTCTCCTGCTCGCGCCCCTAGTCGCCGTAACTGCCCGTCTCCAGTAGCCACGGCGAAGAGTGATGGAGCGTTTGGTAACGTCAAGACCGAAGACAACGACGGGAAAACCGGACGCACCAACACGAAGCCCAGGAAAGTGTTGAATAGGATAAACGGGGACCGGAAAGGCGGCAGCAGCGCAAGCCAACAACTCAAAAACAGCCGCAGGAGCAATGGTGACGAAGGGGACGAAGACTCCCAACGGCCTCGTTTACAAGAAGCGTGGCGCCTGAAGCCCATGCGGCACGTTCTCAAACGAGCGCTGGACTCACGGCGGGAAGCCCTCAAATCGGAAGTTGCTCAGCGAAGCAATGCCGCTGCCTTGCCGAACGCTGGGAGCTCCGATGAAACAGCATCGGCCTTGAATTCTTTGAGCAACAACGAGGAATCCCAAGAAGAAGACAGCAGCAATAGCGACGACGATTCGGTCACGTTGCTTCGGCGCCGGGGCGGGCGGGCCAAGGAGAAAGGGCGGGGCAGCAAAGCACCCGAAGTGCCGCCCTCCTGGGTGTCCGAAGAGAAAGCGCTCGCCCTAGGGCGCGCGCGGCTGAAGCGGAGCGCGGGGCAGCAGGCGCGGGCTGACCACAAGCTGGCAGCGGCGGTGGCGGCCGACATGCGGGGCGACTTGGCCACTTCCGAGCAGCTGTTGGAAGAGTGCGCGAAGCTAGCGCCCCACGACGGCCGCGTGTGGCGGCGGTGGTCGCGAATGGCGAGAATGCGGGGGGATTGGGTGCTGGCAGAAAAACGGCTTCGCACTGGCTTGAAGCACTTACCAGAGTCCCCGTGAGTTTATTATTCTTCTCTCTTTTTGAGCCTCTTTGTGTTGTTGTTGTTGCTTCTTCTAATCCTTTTGGAACCATCGTGTTCGAACTACTTTGGTGGTTGAGAGTGACTTCTTTTTTTGTTTTTTTGAAATGCCCTAATATTTTACCTGTACCCGACACATTGAACAGGCACTTGCTGCACGGCTTGGCGGAGCTCTTCAAAGGGCGCGGCGATTTGGCGCGGGCGAGGGTGTATTACCGGCGAGCCCTGGCCGTTGACTCGAGCTTCGTGCCATCTCTGCACGCGTGGGGAAGGCTCGAAGCCAAGCTCGGCGAGGTATTTGTCACTGCAGTATTACACGAAAAATAGCATGATTTACACATGGCAACAGATGGAGTGGTTAGGCGTGCGCACACGCCCTGACGTGCATCTGGTTCTCCTCTATACCTAACGAGGCGTTATTCATCTGCGCTTCGTTTTTACTTGCTTGCTTCACATTCAACTACTTACTTCCAACAACTACGAACGACGACTACTTACGTCCTACTCCTCCTCTTAGGTGCGGTTGGCGCAGCAGCTCTTGAGCAAAGGCCTCGCCGTAGAGCCGTTGAACACCCGCCTGCTCTTCGCGTCCGCCGTGCTCTTCTCCTCATTGGGGCGCCACGGCGACGCTCTGGAGCTGCTGGACCGCGGCTTGCAAAACCCCACAGGCAGCGGCAACTACCGTGCGCGCACCGGTACTACCTACATACTTTTTAATACTAGAAGCTGAGAGCACCTCTTTGCTGCATATGTTTATACAGAGCGTATAGATTAGTATCCTCATCGTCGTCGTCAGTATCCTTGTTTTTTTACTACAGAGTAGTCCTGCGTACGTTTTTTTTGCTTTTGGTTATGACATCTGCTGTTGTTTTGCTCATGTTATGGTGTGTGTATTCAAAATATGTAAATATTAGGGCCACCGAGCGCGGACGGGTCGTCGCAATGGCAGGCCACAGCGAAGCCCGGGACTCACCCAGACTTGGTGCTGGCGAAAGCCGTCATTGAGTTTCAAGTGAGGCTTTTGTTCTTTTAAGTTCTTGCTTGTGTTGAGTGTTGACCCACTTGTGCGCGCGCCTCCTCTTGTAGTAGTCGTTACCTTAGCTAATCTTGTTGGAATAAGAATTTGTTACAATTTGCAATGTGCTGTGCGTAGTTTTCGGTAACATTCCATCGCCTTTTTTGCTTCCTTCTTTAAAATTTACACAATTATACTGTTCTTGTTGCCTCAGATGTTCTCCTGTCTCTTGCCTCGTTCCTCGTTTATCTCTCTTGTTTTCTGCACCCCCCCCCCCTTTGCCCAGATGGGAAATGTGCCCGAAGCCCGGCGCAAGTTGCGTTTTTTAACCCAGCGCACTCAGCGCGGTGTTTATCTACCGAAAGCGTGGTTGGCTTTGGGTAGGCTCGAAGAAGCTTCCGGGAACGTGGAGTGGGCGAGGAGTGTGTACCAACAGGCGTGCGCGTTTGGCAGCAACGGTTACGCACGTCCTCCCAGTGCTTCCAGTAGCGCAACCTCGCCGTTTTCTTCTTCTTCTTCGAGCAGCAGCGGTAGCGGCGATGGCAGCAGCAGCAGCAGCAGCAGTCGCACCCGAGGGAAAAAGACGAGCTGCAAACCGGGCCAAGAAGCGGGGGTGGCCTTGTGGCAGAGCTGGGCGAGGTTCGAAGAGTTACAGGGGGACGCAGCGGCGCGCCGCTTAAAACACGCCTCTTCTTCATCGTCTCAAGTGGACGCGTATACTGGTGCTTACGGTGGATCAGGGTATTGGAGCCACGAGCCGCGCACGCTGGCCAGCGTAGAAGCAAAAAGAGGCCACATGAGCGGCAACGGCTACGGGGAGGATTTCTACGGGTCTGGGTACGGCAATAGCCAGCCACCACCAGGGCAGGCGGATGTGTACCAGGCGTGCTGCGACGTGTACGCAGAAGCGACCACTCGCTTCGAAGACGACGCCAAGTTGTGGTGGGGGTGGGCTGCGGTGGAAGCGAAGCGAGGCCGCCACCGAGAGGTATCCATGCTAAATTCGTGAGGCACATATGTGAGGCTTCCACACAGTAGCTTTGAGACTTCCATTGTTTGAAACGATTTCGATGTTTGACAGTTTCAACGCGCACACCTGGCGTGTCCTCGTCCTCATGCATTGTGTGGTATTTGCTCCTTCTTAACTCTTTCCACCTCCTTCTGTTTTTGCACCGATCAGTCGGCGGAGCTCTTTGAGCGCGCGATCCAAGCGGCACCCCATGATTTGCGCCCCTATCACGCAGTCGCGAAAGCCGCGGCGGCGTCGGGGCAATGGCACAAAGCACGGGCCATGTACTTCCGGGGCTTGGCCCAATACGACGGGGCCCGCGGAGCGAGGGCACGCTACGACGCGGGCGCAGCGGCGGCAGCGCTGGCGATTGGCCGGGAAGCTGGCAGTGACGACGTGGCAGTGACTGCGGCTGAGGGGCAGGCTGAAGCAGATGATGCCAAGATGGAGCTCAGTAGTTCGGCGGCAGCAGTAGCAGGAGGAGCAGGAGCTGCTGGAGAAGGAAGCGCCACGTCAGCTACGGAAAAGGAAGAAGAGGTGTGGGAGCCAGCGTGGGAGCAGCAGCTCGGGTTTGGGGACGGCCCTTCTTCTTTCAGAGGAACTACAAGCAGCAGGGCTTCGAGAAGTTGGAGCGAAAGTGCTAACAATTGGGGCAACGGCAACGATGACGACGATGACACATGGGCGGTGCAGTACAATTACCGCCTGGGGACGGGCATTCTCGACGGCCGCAGCGCCGATGCTCCGGTGAGCACTACAGGGGGAGTTGCTGGGGCCGCCATCAACAGCGCATACGGCACCAGCCACCGCTTCCGAGGCGCCAGCACGAGCAGCACTAGCAGTAGAAGTAGCAGTGACAGCTCTTACGACGTCAGCAATGATCACGCCGCGGCCCAAAATCTGGCTCCACTCTTGTTGAGCTGGGCGCTGTGCGAAGAGAAGCTAGGTGACACCCATCGCGCCGCGGCGTTGCTCGACTGGGCCGTGCGCAGCTGCGGTAGCAGTGCTACTGGCGGTGGTGGCACAGCGGGAATAGGAAAAAGCAGCAGCAGTGGCAGCGGTTTCGGTGGGAGTTCGGCGATGCTCGCCGAGTGCTGGACGGCGCGGGGTGCGCTGGAGCTGCGCATAGGGATGGCGCAAGGATTGGGGGTGCGCGACCCCCTGGACGCGCAGGCCTTGGAAGACGGCTTGGGCCACCGTTGGGGGGACAATGTCCACCAGGGCTCAACTTCAAGTGCTTCACCGTTTGCCACGCCCAGCAGCCAGAGCAAGGTGAGCAACACTCTGTCGAATGGCGCGAGCAAAGGAGGCTACAGTTACCACAGCAGCAACAACGACAACGGAGATGGTGAAGTGGATACTGAAGCTCGTGCTTCCAGCGCACACGGTAACCAGCACCAGCACCAGCAAGAGGTGCATTCCCGAGGAAGCGACCCTTGGGAGGTGGGGCTGCGGCGCTGCCAGCATTTCGTGGCCAGAGCCCTGCAGGCCCACCCTTCTCACGGGGCCGCGTGGGCGCTGTGGGCCACTGCGGCCGCGGCCTTGGCGGAAAGGCAACAGCTGGTGGACCTCTTGCACGCAGGCCTCTCCGACCCTGTAAGAGCAAGTGCAGCCGCGGCAGCGGAACCCACTCTTCGTGTTGGAAAACGCATCGAAGACAAAGGAGGAGGAGACAGAAGAGCGTCAGTTGAGCACTCGAGAGCACGCGACGTGGCCTTAGCCGCCGTGTTAGCTCTGGAGCGGGCCTACGCCGAAAGTCACAGCGGGAACAGCGCGCCCTTGACCGTGGCAGCTTTCCTCCGCTTGTCGCCGGGTTTTGTGGGAAGTTGCCTGCGCCCCGTTCTCGTTCGCCAAGGCTTGCCACCGACTTGTAGGTCCGGTTACAGTGGTGGTGCGAGCAGCAGCCAACACCACGACGACCCTTCACCTCTTGCACCAGGGATGAGCACCAGCACCAGCACCAGCGTCGATGCTGCGTTGATGCGGCTAGAAACGGCACGGCGCCTGTGGCGGGCGGAAGGCACGCACGCGTCCTTGGCGGGTGTGGCGCAGCTGCCCCCTGTAGCCCGGCAAGAGGCCAAGTCCCGCGACGACTTTTACCGGGGCCTCGCGCGGGAGTGCTTCGTGCGCGCCATGCTCTTGGACCAAGACCAGGCGGTGCACGGCAGCAGCGGCTTTGGGGGAAGTGGGAGCGGAAGTGGCAGTGGGGGGAGCAGCAGCAGCGGCGGGGTTGGTAGTAGTGGAGTTGCGAACCCGGCTCTGTCAGGACGTGACTTCACGGCAAGCCCCCTGCAGCGCACTTTTCCAGGCTCAGCGCCCGCGCCTGCTTACCTGGAGGGTATTGGGACGGTGCTCACAGCACCTCCTGCACCTCCCTCATCTTCGTCAAGTGCGGACGGGTCTTGGGAGGCGGACCCAGAGGACGAATGAGCATCCTAATGGGCTGGCTTAATTCCTGTTGCGGCTTGTCCGCCCGTTCTTTTCTTTTGCTTCGAGTTGCTTTCTAGGCGCATTTGTGTGCCTTCGAAATTCATTTCTACGTAATTCATGTTTCTACACTGGACTGCGAATTCGACTTCTACTTGCTGCCTATATCGCAGCCACACACAAACAGAGAGGTAGATGGCGCTGTTTTAAAATAATAAACGATAATACGCAGCTCATGCCCGTCGGCCATTGAGCTCATTTTCCCGAGTGCCGGGCCCATTGCCCATTACCCAAGCAACGACCTCCTGACTCCTGACCTCGCGCTCAGCGCTCAGCGAAAAAAAAAACAGAAGGGCCCACCCAACGGACAAAATTCGATGTATTTTGAAAATGCACCAGAGCTAAGATAGACGCTCTGCTAAACAGCAATCCCGCAATCGCACCGATGGAAGAGATAGAGCCGTGCTCGGATGCGAAACCGCGTGCAATGAAAGAAAGTGGAGCAGCGAGCACCTCTGCGCCAATAACCCATTCTAGTGAGGGTGCCACCAGTGGATCCGCCAATGGCCAAGCTGCTGCGATGGAAACACCTTCAAGCAACAAGAGGCCAAGGCGGGAAGTGAAGGCGGTAAGCTACGCCGAAAGCAATGCCGTTGATGAGGACGCAGACGATGATGTAATAAAACGAGGCAAGCATGATGAATCCGCGAGCAACTCAGCCTGCAGCGTAGAGCCCGGTGGTAACGGTGCCACCGAGACTACTTTTCGAGCACAGCACCGGCGCCGTCAGTACTGCGACCCCGTTGTGGTGAGTAAAGCTACGGGAACATTAGGAAAAGCCGCGTTCTATTCTTTCTTTTCGTACCTCGCTATCAAGTATTCTTTCATCTATTTCGTTCTCCCACCGCACCGGAAGACGCAGAGCCAGATGATCGAGCACAACCCATTGGTGTTGGGTGGGTATTGTAATCATATGCTGCAGCATGAGCCCTCTTTCGACGTTCATTTCCTCGCATAATGATTGTGGTGTCTCTTTATGTGTGGGTATCTGTTTGTTTGCGTGTTGTTGTGGCCTTGGATGCATAGGGCGACCGTGTTCTCAAATATTTCGGCGGGTTTGGGCGTTACGAAGGCACGATCGTGAGCGTGCGCGGCCCGGTGCCTCAACCGATAAAAGCGGCTGCCGCTCCTAAAGTTGAATCCCCAGTGGCTGCTGTAGATTCAAAATCCACGAATGGAGCACCTTTAGACGCCACTGCGCCCAACCCGGGTGCTCAAGACGCAATCAACAGTGCCAACGCCGTTGACGGTGCTTCCTCTTCTCAAGCTGCACCTACACAAGGCCTTGCTGCTGCTGCTGCTGCTGCTGCTGCCACCGCTGCTGCTGCTGCTGCAGCTGCTATGGTGAGCCCGGGAGGCGAAGCAAGCACTAGCAGCAACAATGATGACCCAGGCTGTGGCAGTGGATCAGCGGAATCTTCCAACATGAAAACTCCTGAGGGGAGCAGCACTAGCAGCAACGCGCGGAAGCTGTGGCTGGTGGTTTTCGACGACGGCGACGCCGAAGAGTATGAGCTCTCGGACTGCGCCCAGCTGGTGCGGTGGCACAGCGACCGGGACGACTTCGAGGACTACGTGCTCGCCAACCACTATGGCCGCGGCGGCAACGGCGGCTACAGCCGCGGCAGTGGGAGTTACGGCGGCCGGGGTCCCAAGGCCAGCCGCCTAGATGCTTTGAGCGTGGATGCAGCGCTCAGCCTGAAGACCACGCCGATTTTCTTGAAGCAAGAAAACCCAAAGAAACTCAACACCAAGTCTTGGAAACGGTGCGTAGGTGTTGTGTGCGTCTTCGTCACTTTCGTGAAGAGGTGTAGTTTTAAACTTATTTTTTGTGCGTCATCTTCTTGTGTTTTTTCCTCACGATTCGAACTTCTGATTTATATTTCCTGCGGCGCGATCGCGTGGCATGCGTGAATTATTTTCATCTTTTTGTATGTGTGCAGGTACGAAATCTACAAGGCAGCCACTACCGTGGAAGAGTATCTAAGCTTGGGCGGCCTCAAAGCGGACGTGAAGTTCGATTACCAGCGCTCTTACTTGGCCGTGGTCGATCTGACGACCGGCAACAAACAGTGGGTGGAGCGCACCGAGGGACCCAACGGCGAAGACCTCAGCAGCGACGGCCTCAACGAAAGCGGAGACGGCCCCCTCCAAAGTGGGGAAAGCAGCCAGGGCAATACAGATACTGGTGGTGTTGATGGTGGAGCCCTCGTATCGGAAACAGGGAGCAGTGGAAACCCTCCATCTTCTGCTGAACCACCAGCGGCGCCGTTATAACTTCCAAGAAATATGCTGCTACGACAGTGACGAATTCTGTCAGGGTTGCTACTACTATCTCCAATACGTGGTTGGTATTGAGCATGGGCTTAAACACTGCTGTGCTATCTCAGATACTAGGCATTGATCCACTTTTTAGATAAAAGTAAATAGTAGCAGTACTCTGTATAGTAGGCCCTAACTTGTAACTTCTGACTTAGTTCCCCCTTCTTCGAATCTATTCCTCTAAGATCTAAGAGATGTGGGGGTAAGAGCAGAGGGGTATAGTGTGTAGTCTAGTACTGGCAACTGATACAGCAAGGCAAAGAATGGAAATGGGAATCCCCCCTTAGCACCAACCTAATTGGAATTGACATTGCTTAGTTGCTCATCCAGCACAAATGGCCACAGACATCAAAGTTTCTGTGCTATTTACAGTATACAGTACGTTGATATCTCTCGTTCTTCGGCTGTGCGTTTCTAAAGACAAAGATAAAAAATGCGGGAAGGCCATGATTGTCCTCTTTCTAATGCAACGGAGGGCCCGTTCCAAGGAAGTCAATGCCAGCCTGCTGTTTCAAAGCACGCAGCCATAAGGGTGCAGTGGACTGCTCGTTCAAATGCTGGTCGAAAGCGCTCACGGTAGACAAGTACTTCGCCTAGATAGAGATCGGGCAAAGTTTGATTCGAGGTCAAAAGGAAACACGTGGGGGAAAACGAATGATCTAGAAAGCGCAAACCACAATTTAGGCATATAAATAGGCACATGTAAGTGTGCATTCTAGGAGTGTCACTTTTTGTTTCACGTACCTTTGGCTGATTGATGGCTGAATCCAACACGTCCTCCAAAATAGTGGCATACTTGAACCCTCGACGCTCTGCATTACTTCGCAAGAAGTGGCTGAAGGCAGCCGTGAGGGCCAAGCGATGTGGGGTAGGATCTTGCCAGGCTACGGTGGGCGGCTGGTGCCGCGGCGTGTTGACCGGAGGATTTGGGCCCAAAAACACGATTTTGCGGCGTGGGAACTCCTGTGCTTGCGCCCAAATGGCCTCTGCAAAAGCGGTGACGCGGTTCGCTGCGGTAGCTAATGTTTCTACATCGTCATGCCCACCACTCCTGCTGCTGCTACTGCTGCTACTGCCGCTGCTACTGCTGCTGCTACTGCTGTCGCTACTGCTGCTACTGCTGCTGATTGTTGTGTTGGCTAAAGACTCAGCAGCAGAGGCAGTAGCGGCAGGAGATGCAGTAGACGTTGCAGGTTCAGTGCTTCGTAGGCGGCGAAAAGGCGCAACGTAATTGCAGTCTACAAACCCCAGCACAACCAAGATGGCATCGTAGCTACTCACGTTCAAGCTTGCGAAATGCTCCGCTGCGCCTGAGCGCGACGACTTTCGAAGCGGCGGTGGCGGTGATGGTGCACTTTCGTTTGAAGACTTCTCAGTGGAGAGTGGACGAGGTCGCTGGTTAACACCACCACTTGTTGCAGCAGCCATTTTCATGCCATAGGCAGACGCACCCACAACCCAGTGCACGTCAAATTGCACCCAGCCATTTGCCCCGCCCCAGAGTGCATGCGCCCAGTCGAAGACAATCGCATTGGAGTCACCCACCACCAGCACCCGCCAAGGGGAGCGCTTTTGCCTCTTCTGTTTTCTCACTTTGGGCTCCGATGCAGTGGACACGTGGTGATCACTCAACTTCTGATCCGAAGCAGAACGCACTCCTCTATTATGAGTTGACACGGTTTCCTTGTCTTCAGAAAGATGTGCGTAATTTCGCCAAGGTAAGTGGGGATGGTTTAAGGAAGTCACGTAAATGCGCTGGAATTGATTCTCGGGTGCTAAGGAACTATCTGTTAACGTTATTAAGTCTGCAAACACGCGTCCAGAGTTGACTGCTGTTCCTTGTGGAGTGATAGAAGTACCAGTGGTAGTAGTTGTAGTAGTAGTATCATTTGATTGCTCGGTGTGATTCGTCAGCACCTGGATTTCGTATTGCCGCAATGGAGCTACTGCAGTGTTGCGAAGCCATTGACAATTGGCGTCTGCGGCAGAAGTGTCTGCGGCAAGTACGCTTTCGTCTAGAGCAGTCTTCAAATGAGTTGAGGGTATTGGTGGGCGAATGAATTTCCGGCACAAGTAATTTGCGACGCGAGTCGCCGTGTCTTCCTCCTCAGATCCAATGTTGTTTGCTTCAGGAATTCCGTCTATAGCATCTCGGGTAGGGGGGAGCATTGGGAGTAAGAGATTTAAATGGGGTGGATAAATAGCGTCAGCATTCTGGCTACTGCTGATGTCATTGGTCTTACTGCTGCCGGCCATGCGCCATTGCGCAGGCAATTGTGGCATGTCAAATGGCATGCTGCAATTTCCACCCATGCAATATTCGCTGCAGTGTACCTTCTTTGTGCCCTCGTTTGCACAAACTCCCCATACTTGGTGCCACGCATCCGACCATGCTGTCTCCCACACTTCCGTCTCCGTCATTCTGGTTTGATAATTGCGCTGGCCAAAGTTGTGGAGTGCGGTAAGGCCTACATCAGTGATGGTCGATTCAATAGCAGGCTTAAAACGAGCTGCTGCTACGAGACGCCGCCATTTTTCAACCTCAAGCTCGTCATGATGCGCCCAGGATCTTCCATATTCCGCCCTAGGATCTAATGCCTCACTCACAGCTGGCCACTCGGCCCGCATCGCAGCGCCTATAAGATCAGCTGAAATACCAACCAAGTCGGATGATGAACTACGTTCAGACTCCTTCGTTCGCATTCCGACACCTCCCTCTTTGGCATTCGAGGTGCTGCACGGCTGTACACAGTGTTGTTTTGTCAGAGGACCATGCATGGCATATCGCAGCAGCGCAAACCATTCATTCGCCACTTGTGCTGGTGGTGCCAGAGCAGAGTCGCTACTCCAGAGTCCCGAGATTAAGTCATCGGCTGCAGCGGCTGCGCCTGGCCCTCCTGTGGCCAACGCCGCTGCTGCATGTGCCCGACTTGCTGCGACTGCTCTAGGCCCACCGCCATCGACCGATGGGTGACCCATTCCAAGGGCAGAGGCAGCACCGAAGGCTGCGGCAGCTTCAAGCACTGAGCCAGCCTGAGCCCTTGCGAGCCCCACGAGCAGCCACAGCGATGGTAGGTCGTCATCTCCTCCACCTACAAAGCGCACACCTCCAACAAAGCGCGCCACTTGTGCGCCTTTTCCCTGATCAGCTCCTTGCAGTGATTCCGCAGTCTTTGACAGGCGACTTTCTAGCGCTGGTATGGCTGATGCAGCGTTGGCCCACACGAAAGCTCGGCCACGCCGCCCAATCACGTGCGCTTCGTACACAGAGCTACTCAGATTGTGAACGTGTCGAAGAGCATTGCCTGAAAAACTGTCACAGTGACCGCTATCGCTGTTGCCATCGCTGCGTAGCTGAACCCAAGCCGAAATTTCAACAAGGCCCATGGAAGACCGTGGGTATGGCACGGCCACCGGTGGCAAAATGCTAGGGCGGTCGGCGCCTACCAGCGGGAAGCACGTCACTTCAACCCCGCCGCTTAGGCAAAGCTCACCAGCTGCCAAGTGCTCGCGCACCAAGTCCGCCGAGACGCCGATACCTAGAGCCACGTCGAGAGACACACGCATCTCAGGTGCCCATGCCGCACCAGATTGTGGGGTAAGGAAGCGCACTCCCACGCTATCGTCGGTATCGACGATGCCAGCCGTCAAAGGACAACTAGAAGATTCATTTTCTGCCCATAAGTATCCAGGTTGCACAAAGAGTATGCCTAAATAAATTATAAATTTTACGTGAAATCTCGTCATACTTGTCAACTAGAAGACTAGAAGGTTCCGATTTTAAAGAGAGGATATCGTATAATTTGATTCTAGCCAAAACGTCAAAAGTGCTTTTAAAGGCAAACAAGTAGAGAAGCTGCTGATGATGTTAAATCAGCTTTTATTTCATTTCCCTTAAGGCGTGGATGGCGGCATAAAGGAGCACCATGTATAGGTCATGTAAACGACCAAAGCTATTTAGCTAGAGTCTGGCACTCAAGCTACTACTGTAGCTACTATCCTACTATAAGCTTCTGTGCTGCAATTATTTTGAAATACAGGGTTTCTTATCACTCTGTCCGCCAGCGCTCTGTCGCTCTGGAGGGAAA
>Ga0307979_1001361_pt1 | contig 17340 bp, 22 predicted proteins | sample OrgLakmetage1058_FD_201833 | JGI IMG/M metagenome (GOLD analysis project Ga0307979, IMG submission 201833) | Saline water microbial communities from Organic Lake, Antarctica - #1058 | ecosystem: Environmental > Aquatic > Non-marine Saline and Alkaline > Saline | place: Antarctica: Organic Lake...
ACGGCGGACTATACTTAAAACACTACCGCCGTGACAAAAGAATAAAGATGTCACGGCGGACTATACTTAAAACACTACCGCCGTGACAAAAGAATTTCACGGGAAGCACTCCAAAGACTCTTTACATCAAGTGAATTTATAAAGCTACTAGAGGGCACATAACTTCTGATGCAATCCAATTTTGACATACCGTTCCTTGAAACAATGCCCCTGCATCTTTGCCCTTCGTTTTTGAGGAACTCATGGGAGCGGCTGCAGACATGTAAGATTTGGGAATCGATGGTGCGGACGTTGGAGCGTCAACACTTGCCGGAGTGGTTGGGCTGTCTGTGCTCACGACACTCATGTAATTGAAAGGCCCAGCCCATTTTCTGTGCGAGAAAAGGGAGAGAATGAAACGGAAAGCGCGGAATGAAAATCCACGACTGCACTAAACCACAACAATTCAGAGGTTTCTTCAAGGTATCATCCAAGGCCATGGTAGCATAACAAAGCTTCGAATAGGTGCAATCAAGCAAAAAAAACACGATCTTGTTGTCTTTCACGCGCATTTACTTGGCTTGTTTGTCTCCAGGTGTCACGTGTGGACTTCCAGATTCAGGATCGGTTGCAGCGGCTGCATATCTCCTTGAAGGTAACGATACACCGCTGAAACTGCGAGCTACTAAAGGCGGAGAAGTAAATGCAGACACCGCTGGCAACAGCGCTAAGATCTGTATCGCCAGCGTCTTGGGCATTATTCTCAGCAGAAGACAGCAGCAACGAACTTCTTCCTTCTTTCGCCTTCTGCACAGCTTCTTCACAGCGAGCAGCTCGGCAGTTTGTTGTGTCGTTCGTTTTGTTTGTTCGTTTGTACCCAATGTGCGCAAATTTAGTACCAATAAAATATATTCCCAGTATTTGTCAGATGTCAAATGTCTTTCGGGAGAGTTCTGACTTCTGTGCGAGCTCCTATACTTTCGCCAATAGATCCGCATTTATGATTACTTCGACGGAAGATTCCCAAAGAGACTTCGGTTCTAAAGCACAAAGGATTCAAAACTATGTGATTCCGCGGTGTAAAGGAGTAAAGCCAGCTTCCTCGTACACTACAGTCGCAGTGTAGCCGAGAGGGAGCTTCAATAGTTCTTCATAACGAAGGCCAGCTCTTATAGGCGATGCTGGTGCACCCGCATTTGAACACACACTATCAAGGAGAGGCTCGCCACCATCAATACCACCACCACTGCGAGGGTGAAGTGGCGCATGAAGAGACGATGCTCGGTCGATGCAAAAGAGGGCACCCTGCACAGCAATTACCATGCGGCCACCGGGTGCTAGTGCCCGAAGTAGTGTTGGTGGCACTTCGTCCGCTGACAGAGGTGAAGAGGAAAAGGAGTTAAAGGAAGAGTTGGTGGAGGTAGTGAAAGTAAGAAGAAGAAAAGAATTGAGAGATGGTGTCACTAGAGCGGACTTATCCTGCTGGTGGGATTTCAAGCAGCACTTAAAAAAGAAATAAGAGAAATAGACACAAAATGAAAGAAATTGAAGAAGCCATCTCGGACAATAGACTCCTCTTATATTTCTTAAAAAGCAGGATTCATTTAAAAAAACAATACACGGAATCAAATACAAACACGCACCAGCAGCGCCAACGTGAATCACGTCAAAGCTGTCTTCTTCATACAGCGCACTCTTCCAACCATCCGCTACAGTGAATTCTAAACCATGTGGTCGACGACCATTCAGATCAGCTCTTCTTGTTGTTGCAGTCTCTGCTGCTGAATTTACTGCTTCTTCTGCTGTCTCTGCTGCTGCTGAAGGTGGTGGTGGTCGTGTTGGTGGTGCACTTTTTGGTCCTGCGTTTGGTGCTATGGCCACCTGAGGACTGTTTGAATGCGCCTTTTCTTCTTTTTCTTCTCCTTCTGGTACTGCAGAGAAATGAGTGCCATGGAGCAGACCATGTGCTCCTTCAATTGGCCGAAGAGCATGCGTATTGACGTGTAATATATCAGGGCAAAGCTCGTGTGCGACATGAGTGGCAAACGTAATGGCGGCGGGAACGCAATCTACTCCTAAACATCGCCATGGCAGCAGCAATGGTTGCTCCAGAGGTGCTTCATTAGAGCTGCTGGTGGTGTTGCCGTCGTCATCGTCACCGTTTCCTATTTCGACACTGACACTGTGGTGACTTCCATCGCGGCTGCTACCGCTGTCTACGATAGAACCCTCCTTTCCAGGGCCTTGCAATTGAAAGCTTTCTCCGTTGGCGAGCCAGGTCATTGCACATGTAATCAAGCCCGAGCCGCAGCCCACGTCCAAGCAGTTGGCACCTGGGCGAAGCAAAGGGGCGAGCACCTACGAATCGACGCACGCATGTGAGAGTGCACCCAGTGCATGCACACACCGGTGCGCAGCGATGAGATGAGCGAGATGGGCGAGGTCGATGAAAGCAAAACAGACCATATGTACCCATTGAATATAAAGAACAAGAGAGAGAAAAAAAAGCTTAATATATTCGTGCGAATGTGTCATCTCTGGAGTTAAATCGCCCATGTGTCGAGTACACTTTGAAAAGAAGACGCAGTATTCAAACCTGCAGAGCGTTTGCGTGCAAATGCGGCGCGCTGATGCTCCAGCCCGGGCCCATGGTCTAATTTGGTAACGAAGAAACCCATAAAGAAAGACACAACGAAGAAATCGGCAACAACACTTCCTGAATCAAACCGCTGACTCACTATGCTCTATCAACACTAATTGTTTTTTTTCTCTCGTAGCCCCCCCCTTCGTGTTTTACTCCGCTAGCCCTTCTCCTCCATTTTCGTCCATCGCAGGGACTATTACCACACCTGAGGCGCATCCGCGTAAGCTAAATCGGGAAAACGGCAAAACTCGCGACGATCGGCAGCTAAGAGTGCTCGACCAACCTGGTACGCATGCGAGGAGGGCAGGGCAGGAGAGCAGTGTAAGCAAATCAAGAGTAAGTTGGCAGTTGAGTTGTTCTCATGGTCAAGTCCTTTTGAGCACTGTGTAGGGTAAAGCAAAGATAATAAAAGGTAAAGCAAAAATAGAAGAATGGACATGCAGGGCAAGGTTGAGGAATGGACTCCAATTGGACAGAAGGGCCAAGTAGGACTCATCTTGTTTTCGTACCTTGGGTGAGAGAAACGCGCCCGCTGCTCGCTGTCGTGCTACCATCTACGTAACAAGCACACGTTGAGGAAGGGTCACAAGGAATTCGAAAAGAAAACAAAGAGCGAAAGACAGTGCAAAAAACACAAGAAAACGCGAAAACGGAAGAAATTAGGTAAATCATTTGGCACTTGAGGGTGAGAGGAGAGTTGGAAAGCGTGTAGATATCGTACAGGGAAATCGCAACAGCTGTAACATGCGTGTTGATGGAAAAACGAAATCAATGAAGACGAGAAAAAATACAACCATCACATACCTCGTGGCAGGAAGCAGCGTCACACTGCCAACATTCCGTTCGTGTTGGCATTTGAGCGTCTAGCCAGGCTTCTGATTGTTGCTGAGTAGCAAACCCTTCTCCTGCTACTCCTAGTGTAGACTCCACAACTAAAGTCGTGTCTGTTGACGTTGCCGTGTCCGAGTGATGACTAGTACCACACAGTTGAAGAATGTGGCCGTGCACTCGAGCCACATCGGCAACAGTCCATGAGAGGTCCACCGAAATCCACCTTCAAATGAAAAGCAAAATGGAAAAAGGAATGTTATATCAAGTCATCAACGACACGAAAGATAAATTGGTGACGATTTCCAAGATAAATAGTATCTCCGCGTAGAGTTTCCTCCGTGCTTTGATAGTGCTATGTAGTGCGTTGCATTTTATTAAGTCAGTAGACTGAAAGCAACCCTCAAAGCATATGGCATTGAGCCAATGCAAGTAGTGAATTTGCTCACTTTTCGTCAGCGAGGGCATTGCTGGTTGGATCGGAAACATCTGTGCCGTGACTTTCTGGTGGCGCTGTTGTTGTATTAGGCGTCTGCGGTGGTGGTGGACCGAGGAGACCGTCAGGTAATAGGCTATCGTCGGGGCAATGGCGAAGGCACTACAAGAGACAAGTTCGAGAAAAATAGTGTGGCTGAGATGTACAACTTCAAAGTAATGCGTTTACAGATTGGTAACAGATATAAATTCAAACCGCTCAAAAGGCGTTCAGAAGGCTAGCATCTCATGAGCTCATGAGGGACATGGCTAGTTCATAAATTGATACAACAGTAAGGTAATTCGTGCAACTACGAGGCTAGGAGTATGTATTAATCAGTGCATGAGAATATGTCAAATCCGCGAAAGCCTTTATTACGCTTTTGAGCTACGACCTTGGTTAACAGGAACGCAGCTTTCCGGTCACTTCGCAACGTAATCGTAGCAGTGCTTGTAGACGCTCCATTGTCAGCCGACGCAAAGAAAGCATCGCCCACAACAGTAAAAGTTAAACCTGCCATTGCTGTGGTGCTTTCTTAAAAAAAATATAAGGCTAGCTCAGGGCTAGCCATCCACAAACTTCATAGTTCCGTAGATCCATTATTTAGAATCACGCCACACGCCGCACCTTCTTTCCAAAAAAAAAAAAAAAATTGCACTAGTATGGTATAAAAAGAAAAAAGAGGGGAAAAACACACTCAGTAAATCCGAGAGAAAAACTGTGCTGCTACTAGCTAGTTTAATCCCGGGTTGAATGGGGGTTCCGGTGATTACACGAACGCCGGTTTAGCTTGGGGTCGTAGTTGTAGAAACGGGGGGAAAGAAGAGTACTGTACAGTACAGGGAAGAAAAGAGAACAGAGAATAATAAACTCCGCCGGAAAAATATCTTGACGTTGGATTAGATTCGCAGGCAGCGCAGGCAGGCAGGATAAAAAAAGCAAAATGGCAGTGACGCCTTGGAGCGGTAATTGAAGATGATATGCTTACTAATTCGCATACACCATACATATTTGATAGAGCCAGTGCTATTATCGATGCCGAGATTATGAGGATTGCTACTAGCCCCCACGATAAAGTTTAGCTAGGATAGCTCTCTTGCTTATGAACATTCAATTTAATTAAGCTAATGAAGTGACGACGTTATCTTCTTTGTTTACCCTAAATCTCTACAGTTGGCACCAAGCTCGTGCTAAACAAAGCTCCTGAGGTCACAAGGGTAGCTGGCACCGCTTTTGCTTCTGCGAACCGCCCAAAACCACTGGTGTGTGTCTCTCATATCCTTCTGCGCATTCATCTCAAAGTCATCTTCAAGTCCATTTAATTTAATCACGAATGTTCAAATTATGTGGACACGAAAGACTCTAAATACATATAAGCTACCAAATTCAATCAACTTCAATCTCCATGCTACGGCTACGTCTCTTGTGTGGCAACAAAAATTGCTCACGCATACACAGGTGCTGGTGAGTGGATGGATGGGTTCGACGTCCAAGCATTTGAGGCGTTTTCGGGAAGCGTACCACGCTCGAGGCTGTGACGTGTTTGAGTTTTCGGCAGGGCCCATGGTGAGGCATACTGTTTACGTGTGTTCTATGTGCATACCTTTGATTCTATTTAGTCTAGCTATAAGTCGTGGCAGCAGTAAGAGTAGCAGGAGGGCGTGGGAGATGTGAACGGCATGGCAAAATGCATGCGTTTGTACTTTTTATATCTTCGATTATGCCTTGTTCGTAAATTTTTCGTTCTTTTGTTTAGCGCTCTATACTTTCTCTGTCTTTCTCTCAAGTAAATTTACCAAATAGAAAGTGATGCAATCTTAAACTATTGGCTTTACAGGAAGTCTTGAAGCCCACTTTAGCCGTCGCCAAGATGGAAGCCGTCATGGACACTGTGGGACAAGAGCTTCAAGCCACTTGCACTGTTGCAAATGGTGCCAGCAGCGAAAGCACGACAGGGGACAGTGGAAGCAGTAGTGGAAGTAGCAATGATTCTGCGGCTGCTGCTAAGCGTCCTCTGATCTTCCACGGGTTTTCCATGAGCGGGTGCGTAAATTTGGGAGGAAATAAAGATTGAATTGGCGCTTGTATTGTGGCATCGGATTGGGTTCTCCTTCCTCTTCTAACAGCATCATATATGATTCTTTTTCACTGGTATTTTTTATTTTGCTTTGACCGGAGGAGACGGTGACGGTAATAGTGGCTACGATGGTGTTGAGTGGAATTCCTCAATTTCAATTTCTAGGTTCATGTGGGGCAATGCCCTCTTGAGCATGGACCGAGACCCCGCTCGTTTCGGTGCCTTTCGCAACGCTTTAACCGCGCAAGTTTTTGATTCCCCGCCTGATTACGGCCGGATTGCGGGAGGTGTCGCTCGGTCGATGGGCTATGGCGGGATGCGAGAGACGGCGATCAAATCGGTAATGTAATGAAGAAGTACAGTCGGGTGAACAGATGGGAAGATGGAGTCTTTAGATAGGTATTGAGGTTTGCTCTTGACACTCACACGCCAATCATCACTGCTTCGCCTCTTTGTACTTCGACATACAGGTGATTTCGGGCTATTTGAGTGCCACTCATGACAGCGCCGGCGTGCTTCACCGGTGAATAGAAAAATTGTCAAGCAAGCTCTTCACTTCTTGGATGCTCTAGATTAATCAGTTTCTTTTACACGTTATCTTTGCGACCAAGAGTTTTTCTTTGTATCTCTCGCTCGTATATCCCCTTCATCTCAAATTTCTTCTCTTATTTTTCTCGTATCCTTTTTGCTTCCGTTGCCACCCTTGGCGGTAATTTCTTTGTCCTTCCCACAGAGCCTCGTCAGCTCGTTTTCACGGCAACGACTTAACGTCAACGCCCGCCCTCTTCATTTATTCCCAAGGCGACCCGATAGCACCTCCCGAGGACTGCAAAGTAGTAATTGACAAATGGCGCCAGGAGGTGAATCGTGGGCGCACAAGCGCGTGCGTGTGTGTGTATGCTAGGAAAAAAAAGGAAACTTTACTTGATATAGATTGATGTAAGGTTTTAAAGAACCTGCTATGTGCACAAGTGCTTTTCCATAACGAAAATCCCTCACATCTTTTTTGGTTCTTTTCGTATTCTATGCGCTCTTTTCATCGTTGATCTTTGCCTTCCAATTCCTTCTCTATGGTTATCATTACATTAGGGCCTGTCGGTAGACGAACTGGTGTTTGGCGATACCCCCCATGTACAGCACATGCTCCGCGAGCCGGACAAGTACCTCAATGGGCTAGACGATTTCCTCCTCAAAGCGGGGGCCCTGTCGATGGTTACCAAGTGATATTTACCAGCGATCTTCAAATTGTTTTCTGTGTGCCGTGTAAATGAGTAAAGGAGACAGGAAGATGGTGTGGACCATTTCCTTCGCATTACTTAGGCCACCCCCTCGGGGAAGGGCTTCAGGGAATTCAAACACCCGAACTTACCAAAAAAATCTAGAAGCATGTGGCATATTATAGCAGAACGGAAATGGGGGTGGTTCAAAAAGCACAAAGCTCCAATGGCGCTATGGCCACATCAATAATTATTTTGGATTTTGGGTTATTTGGCGCATTTGCAATTCGGAGTTCTGCCCATTTAGCCCAAAGGCACGGGAAATTCTAACTCGGTGATTATCAAGCAGAGCAGCAGAACCCACCTAGTTTACCTTATACCTTAATTGCTAGTTGCTGATTACAAACCGCCCTTCTCCTTTGTAATCATTAAATGCGAACGAGAAATGCACAGAAAAGCCACAGAGAATCCTAAAGTACTTCCAGCAGAGCAGTCAGAAGCACTTTTTCTTTGGCCACTAATTTATTGGCGGGATGGTCCGCACCCGCGCCGCCTCCGACTCCTAGGCCGGCCTGCAGGTCTGTGGTAGCATTTTGCAGCGGTGCTGAGGACGACGATGATGCTGCCGTTGCGCCTTCTTTCTCGATCGAAGAAGACGAAGGGTAAGCACGTAAGCGCTGCAGCAGCAAGTCCTTCAAATCGCTGGTGAGAGATGGGTCGCGTACGGTTTTCCCGTATTTGAGTGCCAAAAAGGCGAGGAAACGGGGCTCCATCACCTGAGGGGGGGGGCTAGAAAATTAAAACAAAATACCTTTGCAAAACTCGGTAATTACATTCGGAAGAAAAGTGCAACATCGTTTTGTCTGCTCGCCATCATGCCAAGATTGTGCGAGCGCTTTTTAATGAGAGGCAGAATAGATGGATAGACAAAGGATTAGGCTAGGTTTGAAGTACCTGATTCAGAGGTAAATCATGCATATCGCCGCTTTCTTGCTGAGCTTGCTTGCGTGCCGCCACCGATGCAAGTGTCTTGGCATTGGCGACGCAAAATGTCTGCCGGATATGCGGTGGAGAAGCAAGGATGAAACCCAAGATATAGTGGGAAGGAAAAAATACAAATTTTCCTCCTGCAGTATGAAAGCACATCGCAAAGCATCGCTTTAATAAACTTCTTTTTCTTCCATTTCATCCCCTACGATCGACTGCCCTTCCATTCAAACACACATGTAGTATGTACCTGAGACGCTGACTGAAAGCCGGCCGTGCGCATTGCTTTCCGCAACGAATTCGCGTCTTGGCCTTTCTTGCGACTCACGTCCTCCGATCCAATGCTCATGGGAAAGAGCACACAGTCGTAGCTGTTGTCGTCGAGAAAGAACCCGTGGTATAAAAAGTACACGTGGCTCGGCTGACCGTAATTTTCGAACACCTGGCGTAAATTATACATGTAAATGTGAGAACGGGTTCAAACAGTAAGAGGAGAGAAATGCTTCATTCAGTTAAATCACAACCCTCAAAAACAAAAATATATAGAAGCTGAACCAGACACACGTGAAGGAAGTACAGGTGAACAAGGCACTGTAAAGTCTAAGTCGAAAACCTGGTCTCCTTGCTCGAACGCGATGGGCGCAAGCGTGTCTGCGTGCGTGCCGCGCAAGAGGTCGAGTTGAGTGGAGTGCACCCGCTGAGACGTGAGAGACGGCAACGATGAAGATGGCGAAGACGACGACGACGAGGAGGAAGAGAAGGTCGCAGCGGTGCTAGTGCTCGAGGGTGTACTTGGAATGGAGTCCCGGCAGTTGATGAGGTCCAGCAGAGGCACGAGATGGCGCATGCCAGACCACCAAATAGAGCGCGAGTCGAGGACGTAGTGCGCCCACCTTATGTAGTGTGTAGATAGGGTGCAAGAAATGTAAAAAGCAAACATGTGAGGGCTCCGAGCACGCGTCAGAAAATGAAGAAAATAGACGCAAAATGAAACGAGCAAGTCAAGGGGAGGATCAGTAGTACATGAAAAAAAGCACAAAAGAGAGAGAGAGAGCCAAAGAGTAAATGAGAGATAGACATGCGACGAAAGGAATCCTTCCTCAAGTATTCAATCTTCAACAGCAAGGGCAAGCGCGTGCGCGTGTCTTCTAATGCAATGTATATAACAATACCGAAACGTGTCTTCGTCGATGCCGTTGGGAAACACGTCTTTCACCAAATTGCCAAAGGCGCGGGGCTCGCTCAAAAAGGCAAAGTTTTGCTTCACCTTTGCCTATTTAAAAAAAAATGAATATATACATATGCATATGTATGGAATCTTAACGACGAAGAGAAAAACAGTGAGGGGACACAACGGGTTAATCCTATGAATTGATTCATTCTACGAAATACTGAGAACAGCGCAAAATCGAGTAGCGTTTTAATTTACGTCCGTTTGGAAAGTGGTCGGTTTGAGAGCATTAAAATAGAGAGAGGAATGCACCAATCCCTAATAGGTATACAGAAATATGCACAAATCCACGCACCTGATAGTCCACTACGGCGCTTTGCACCGCACTTCCCTGTAAAAGCGCTAGCTCTGCCGAGGAATACGCAATTGGGGGCTTGATCTCATCCAGCGCGGGAATCAAGGCCAAATAAGGCCAATAAACGCTCTTTTCCCGCAAAATCTGATGAACATGAATCCGAGAAGTCCGTCATTCCAAAACAAAAAGAAGCAAAAGAAAAAAGAACAACGCGGTTCAAATAGAATAATACTTGCAGTTTTCGTTACGTGTATCCTCGTGTCACGCAGTAAAACAAATGAAAGTTATGCTTGCCTGTTGTTCGTAAAGCAAATGAAACAAGAGCGCAAAGAAATCCGGGTCAGGCGCCTGCCTTGCTTTTTCTAACAGTTTTGCGAGCGGTAAAGAGCGCTGCGCCGAAATGCGATCCATCACACAAGCCTGCACCGGGACCTGCAGAGCATGTTTTACGCGATGCGCGAAGACAGAATAAAAGAAAATAAGATATCGACGAAAAAGGAGAAAGAAGGCAAGGGTGGGAATAGAGCAGAGGACAAACAGGGAGGCGTGGTAAATGAAAAAAGATGACGTGAGGAGAAAAGGTCGCACGAGAGCGAGATGGAGCTGAAAAGGAGGGCATTCAAGAGTAATAACGGCATGTAATGCGTTTACACACATAACGAATAAAACAGAAGCACGCGCTAGTTACCGATAAATAAAGCTCTTCCGGCGCAATGTAACTCGTTGCAATGGCACCGATGCGCATGCCCGGCACCAGCTGCGCTTCCAACTTTTGCACGGGGAAGTTGCGGCGCTTGACCCAATCGTTGAAAACCGCCACAGCGCAAGGTAGGCTAGCCTGACAAGTGGGCGACCAAAGAGAAAGTGAATAAAAAAAGCAAGGAAACGAGTGTATGATTGATTGATTTCCTCGATGCAGAGCTTAAGAAATTGCCCCTACAAATTAAGAAAAGGGTGACATGTTATTCCGCATAATGCAAAAAATTGACTGAGTTATGTGAATTCAGGCTATGATTCTAGCCACACTCTGACTCGTGTACGAATACACCGTAAGAACTCATCTTTGTCTCTTTCCTTTTACTATATCTCCCTAATTGCGTACCTCTGAAGTAGTGCCTTCGCAATCCGAGTGATTCACCCAGACCCGACTACGAGCATCCTCCGCGCTGCCAATGCTGCTGGTTGCACCTTCGTCGATTCTAGCACCTGACGAAGGAGTCATCGTCGTGCCATCGCTGTTCACTTCCACCGCTACACTCACACCTACTCCGCTCAAATGTTCGTCGTGATATTCTAGCAGAGAGCGGAGGTGAGCTTTGCGAGCAATGCGATACCGCAACGCAAGCACTTTGTCGTTTGCCACTTCTGCTGCTGATGCTGTGCCCACTGCTGCTGCTGCTGCTGCCTCCTTCTCTGCAGTGGCTGCCAATTCAATCAAGCTTGCTAACTCCGCCTCATCCTCTGAAATTGTAGATGGACTCTCCTGCAAGCGGCGCTGCAGTGCAGGCAGCAGGGAAGCTTGCACTTGTGCCAAGGAAGGAGACCAGCCCGCAGGAGGAAAAGCGGCCCACGGGTTGCTGTTGGTGAGCACCGGGCACACACCGCTGGCGACTTCCTCGGCGACAGAAGCTGCGGTAACTGCCGGGGCACCGCTTGTACTACTGCTACTGCTAGTGCCACTGCTAAAGCCGCCCGTCATGGCATCTGCGCGCTGTTGCAAAAGGCGGTGGCAAGTGGCTAGCGTAGCGGAATCCAGGCCACTTTTCGCGGCAAGCCACACATAGGCAGGCGCAGTCAGACCCCAACTGTAGCTTGACGTTATAGTCTTCGGCGGCGGCGGTGCACAGAAGGCTGGCGCTGGCGGCACCCGCATTTTGCGCAACAGTTCATGGGCTCCTTCTGGACCGTCATCATTGTTGTTGTTGACCACAGCCTGGTGGTGGTGGTGGTGGTGGCTTCCTTCTTGTTCGGAAAGGGTAAGCGACACGCAGTCGAAAGGGTTTGGAGCATGCGGCACAAAGCCATGATGGTCGAGGTAGAGGGCATTGGAATTGTCGCCATAGTCTTCGAAAACTTGGTCCCCTGCGTTGGTAGCACGGTCGGCTTTCACGATTAGAAGGCCTTGCTCCTTGTCGAGGTGGTGGTGCGCCAGGTAAAATTCACCGCTGGCAGCAAGGCGGGTGTCCTGTTGGAAACACCGTTTTTAAGTGTAGAGGTTTTAGGTAGGTGTTTTGCATTCATGGTTCACCATGTTTTTTTACATTGAATGTATGATAACAATAAATTGCCATGCGAACAAAGTACTCTAGACGCATGGTACAAAACTACACTGTATGAAAAGCAACAACAACCAAACGAGCGCGCTTGTCATTACCGGGTGCGGGCTGTAATTGAACATGTCGCAAATCGGCACCAAGAACCGCTCGCCTCGAAACGTGAGGGCGCGCGAGCTGACAATCGCCAACGCCCACTGCCAGTCTGTCAAAGCAAAGCCTTGTTCTTGAAAGCTACTACTGGCAGTCTTGCCTGGTCCTTTTGAGTTTACAGTGCTAGCCAAAGCGCGTAAATGAGGCTTGGCGAGCTCGTAGCGTTGCTCAATCTTTGAAAAAAAACAAAAAGGGAAAAAGTAAACACGCGAAATTTTCACTGGCGCAGACATCTTAAAAGCTGCGAACGGACAGAGGTACAATTGAACATTTCTGGAATTTACTACTCTAAATACGCATGCACAAGTACAACGGAAGAGGCACTAAAACATACTAAGCAAGTACTGTAAATAAGTGCACCGTGGAAGGCTCTCAAAGAGAGCGAAAAATAGACAAACATAGAGGCAGGGCGGCGCAGAAAGACAGAAAACCAGCTACCACTACCTTACTACTACCACCATCTAGTGCTTACTTCTCGGCCTCGGCCTTCCAGTTGCTTGCGAAGGGCGCCGTCATGCAGCAGATCCAGCGCTTGAGAGCCAAGAGTACTGCCTTGTGGGACGCGCTGAGGCAAAGAGGCCAGATAAGGGGCCCAGCTGGAGGCTGATCCCTGCGCGAGGGACATGTAACGAGAACATAAAAAGCAAACGAGATGATGATTCAGGGAAATAGAAACCTTAAGTCAAGCCAACATAAGCACGTAGCGAAAGTACTTGGGAAACATACCGAAGCACTGTAGGTAAGAGGACGCATCAGTTTGAATTGTGCAAAGTGATTATGTTAATCTTGCTAAGTAAAGCAAATAGGATTGAAGAAAGATAGAGAGAGAGAGAGAAACGGAGAAGAAAACGGTATGTTGGAGCACGAAACCAAGTACCAGTGCACGTTCTCGCAGCAAAAAGTAGGCAATAACGTCTTCGTCACTGCGCGCGGCGCTGTAAGTATCAGATAAGGTTTTGGGCACGGAAGAGGATGCGCCACCACTAGTTTTAGCACTGGCGAGGGCGGTTTCCCGAGTTATGCAGGCGGTTAGGGGCACCGTGACAATTGGCTCGCCGTCCTGTTCGTGCGTATGTTTGAATTATTTTGTTTGGCGACCATGACAAGATGACATGTAGAAACAAAGAACAATATAACAGAAAGCAAATGAATGATGTAGGTTGAATCGAGCCAGAAGAAAATGTTTCGATTGAAAATCTTGCCCTCGCGTATTTAGTGCTTCAAATAGCGAAATGATATGCTAGAATGACAGGCTCACATTCCTTCTCAATACACTGCTCCAAGTAGCCCTTCCAGCTTTCGCTATCATACCATCAATTCTAATTCTGTTCACAGAAAGAAAACACTTTCATGGAATTAAACATTACTTTGAGGCGCTTGGAAGCACGCAAACCCCGGCCCATTCCTTTGAACTTGGACACTTCTACGCCACCTAAAATGCCGCCGCGGGCTTCAAACCTAAATGATGTGATGTAAATTTAAAACCGAGCTGTCGTGAGACAAGAACAGTACACGTGCCTGTCTATTAGTAAATACAATTTGATCAAAACTGCTTAAGCTCGTCTTCAATTCAATAGCCTAGACAGACCACCGAGGCATGCTAGCAGACGGTAACGGCAGGCTAGAGGCCTAACTAGGAGTTTCACCAGTGCATGAGGGCATCTTCGACTTCGCCCTTGCCCTCAGATTCACCATATCCATCAACACCGTGAACGAAGAGAGCATGAACACCTAGGTATATCTTTACCAATGCTAAGAATCTGCTCATCCTTGAATGCAAAGATGGAGCAAGCGGAATGCTGAGCGTATTACTGTTGATCCTAATATGATTTGATAATGATCAGCTCCGCCGATCCGCCGATCCGCCGAAGCTTGTTTTTAAAATTTACGAACAAGTCGTGTACAACTACGAGTTTTTCAACTACAAACACGCTTCCACAGTCCACACGTAATAACATACAAACCTTGTTAGGTCGCCGAACAAGAGCACGCCAAGTTTCGAAAAAAATGCGTGTCGTAGTGCTGTCGCTGTTGCTCGCTAGCTTCACGGATGTGGCGTTAGCCGCTAAGGCCAAGAAAAAGTCAGCTGCTGAGATGGAAGAGCAGGACGACGACGAAGGTGTCCCTGAGCGCTACCGCGACGATCCTCGTTACAAGGTAAGATCACTCATCACGCAGACGTCGAGTCACCTACATGTGAATGTTCTTGTCTGCGAGCGAAGAAGGTTCGAGTAGGGTGGGTGTTTGAGTCAAGAATAATTCATCGATTTGCTTTTCTTTCCACGGTTCTGCATGGTTCTAATCGGGCCTTGCGTGATTCCAGTGCCCCGCAAGATATTGCGTGCTTTGAAGTGTGCGTGTCGCGGGGGTGTTGACTGGGGATGTTGTTCTCGCATGAAATTGGGGCGGCAACCACGACACAAACAACTGCAACTTCGTATCTGCACGCATCTAACCTTCTCCTTCCCTCTTTTTTTTCTCCCTTGTGCCTCTTCTTCTCTTTGCCACGTGTTCTTCACAACTCTTTCCCCCCACGCCTGATCATGCTACCCTCCCAACAGGACGACCCTCGCTTCCGGCGCGGCCGCCGGGATCACCCTGAAGACCCGGAAGACGACCCGGAGTTCCACCGCCCCAGCAAGGCCGAGCTCGAGAAGCGGGTAAGGGAATAGAAGGCCTTGCTCTCTTTTGGTGTGTTGGCATGGGCGTGGGTTTTCGGATTCGTGTGTCTGCCTGTTTGGAATCTCGGGGAGGGCGTGGGTTTCTCAAGAGGGTTGTGCCTTCACGTTAAATCCTGTGAATGCAATCATGAATTGGTTGTAGGAGTGACTCTAAATGCATTTCCCGCGTACACACGTGTCTCTCTCATGAAATCCTCGCGTACTATATTCGGGCACCCGCTCTCTCGACAGGACCGCGAGGAGGCAGAGGCCATCGCCAAGGACAAGGCCAAGAAGGAGAAAACCTTGCTTATGATTGACGAGTAAGTGCAAGACACGCATAGCACACAACTCTCTTCTTTTCGTTGTGCGCCTTCTTCTTTTGTTCGTGGTTTTGCTGTCCTTCAGCATGCGCGTGGGCGTGTGTTCGTTGTTTGGTCATATATTACATTGGTGCGTGTGTGACCATGCCCCCCTCCCTTTAGGTGGTGCGCGGAGCACCCGCGCGCGCCGGAGCCAACCCCACTGTGCAACCTGCGGGCCCACCAGAAGAACGGCGACCCGGTGTCCATGGACTTTAACCCGCCGGATTTGGAAGAGCTTTACGCCGCCAAGGACTTCTGGTGAGAAGTGCAAGGGAGAGGAAGGAAGAGGATGAGAAGAAACGATAAAGATTTGTGTTCAGGAGGAGGGGCCGCGTAGCCTACGAAACCCCCGTTGTATTTTCTTGATTTTGTTCCCGGCTAACGTCTTCCCAGCCTTCCTTCCTGCTTCCTTTCCCATGTCCATTTTTTTCATCTCCCTCTGTGGTATTGGTCCTAATATGATACTTTTTTTTAAAACAACAGGTGCGCGAAGCCCAAGCACCACGAGACTCACTTCTGCGAAAAGACTTACGGCATGCCCGAGGTATGACTTTGAGCTGAGCTACCCATCCGTGCTGTGCCTCTTGAAATAGGAATAGGCGGGCCCTCTCGAATTTTTCTTTTGTCTCTGCCTTCGTTGCTATCTCTCTCTTCCTCGCTCCTATTCTTTTGCTTTCCTCTCGCTCGCGCGCTCGCTCTCTTACGTCCTACCTCTCCTTCGCACGCTAAACCATGCCCTCATCTCACCTTTCTCCTCCACCTCCTCCTCCTCCTGCACTGTCTGCTTCTTCGTCCCCCATTGTTCTCCGCCTCCTCCTAACCTATCTAATTCTCGCCTTCTGCACCTTCGTCGCGCAGGTGTCCCGCAACTTGGACGTGATGCGCATGCGCAAGTGGTGGTGCCACACCCGCAAAAACGCTAAGCCGGACAGCGCCCTGTGCGTGGAGCTTCAAGAAGTCGAAGACAAGGCCCTGGTGAGAAAGAAGTAGAAGGAAGAGATGAAGAAGAAGGGAGAGGGATCGAACAAGGACAGGAGAGATCAGAGGGAATGCACGTCAGTATGACTGTGTGTGTGTGTTTTTTTTTTTTTAACTCGTCCTATTATTGCACTGCTTAGCTACTATTATTCGCAACCACTGTCGGCCTACTCCCCCGGAACGTACTAACCCACCTCCTTGCCTTCTCTTTCCACCGTCTTCTTTCTTCTTTGTATATTAGCACATCGAGCGCGAGCGGCTTTCGGGCTCGGCGGGGCTGGTGATGCGCAACGCCGAAGTGTGGATTCACAAGCTCATGGACGGCCTGGCCACCGAAGCGCGCCGCGTGCACCACCAGGTGAGCTAGAATAGAACAGAATAGAACAGAATAGAACGGAATAGAACGGAATAGGACACAGAGAGACGAAAGGAGAGTGGCTTGGAGTGTATCCGGAGGGGAACGGAACACTAAAAGACTTGCAGAAGAGAGCAGACAAGAATGAAATGAGCCAATCCACCCCTGAAATATTCATGAAATGGATGCTGTTATATTTTTCCGTGTTTCTTTTTCCCCTCTTCTCATTTTTTTTTTTCGCTCGTCGTTTCATTTCTTCTTTGATCTTCTCCTATATTGAAGGTGGGCCTCAAATACTTCCGGATGCTCAACAGCGACGAAGACGAGTTCCACGAAATGCACGAAGAGTACTGCCAAGCCCCCCGCCACGGGGGCTACGTGTGCCGCCAATGGCTCCGCAAGAACCGCCGCAACGAGCTCTAAGGAAGAAAAGGAAACGTGAGAATGGGTTGATTTGGGCTTCGCTATAATTCCACTGCGGAATTGAAATATCGATAGAGGCATTTCTCCGGTGGAAATCTGGAAATGGGTTGAGGATTGAAGTGAGCTATATGCTCCATATGGCCCACGGCCGCAACACGCAACAAGCACGAATCCATTTGATATCCAATTACATTTCTAAGATAACAGCCCAGTCAGACTTGTTCTGGAGGATACATCAAAACGCAGCTCTTGTTGCTGTTTGTTTGTTGTTGTTTCTTTAAAACTGGGAAGTATAATCTGATCTTATAATCAATAATCTAATATATTGATTATTGACTTTGAGCAAAACGAAGCCCCCAATCGAGAGTTATTCGAATACTCGTTCTTTATTCCTTCATGA
>Ga0307979_1001362_pt1 | contig 17331 bp, 20 predicted proteins | sample OrgLakmetage1058_FD_201833 | JGI IMG/M metagenome (GOLD analysis project Ga0307979, IMG submission 201833) | Saline water microbial communities from Organic Lake, Antarctica - #1058 | ecosystem: Environmental > Aquatic > Non-marine Saline and Alkaline > Saline | place: Antarctica: Organic Lake...
AGAGGAAGCACCCCCGTATCGGCCAATGACTGGGGCAAGAACACGACCCCTGTGGCCGTACTCATTGAGTTCGCTCTCTATTGGGCCTCTTTGATCTTGCTGCGAGCCATGCAGATCCGAGTCAAGCTTCCTTGTACGATCGTGGTACTCTTTGTTGACAGCTTTTTGCCTTTTCTCCAGAGTTTCCCCGGGAATAGTAGAGGTGTTGTCGTAGTGTGAAAGGCCTTGTAGCGTATTGAAGTCCACAATGTGGTTTGCACCGTCTAAGTCACAATCGACACCATTGCTACCTGATAAATGAGAGGCTCTTATCACAAGATCTGGTATGGTTTTGTTACTTTTTAGGGGTGATTTGGCTAGGAAGTGGTACCATTTTTTTTTTTTTTACCCCATTATTTTCTCGAAGTTACTGTAAGTAGGGGAGGAGATAAGCATTTTGCGCTACTTTTTAGGTCTGGTAACGGTGATTTGGCCGAGTTACAGTCCGCCAAAACCGGACCTCTCAGATTTCGCGTAGGTGTTTGACCTTTTCGGTTTTCCGCTCAACTCGGCCAAATCGCTGTTACCAAACCTAAAAAGTAGCTCAAAATGCTTATCTCCTCCCCTACTTACAGTAACTGTGAGAAAATAATGGGGTAAAAAGATAAAAAAATGGTACCACTTCCTAGCCAAATCACCCCTAAAAGGCCTAGTTTGCGCTGCTTTGCTTTTCTTCTCTACCTGTTAGTCTTCTAATTCCGGCCCTTCGGGGCCTGTCTCAAAAAGTACTTTATTTTGCATTTTTTGCCTAAAAAGTGAAAAAAAATCACCTTGATAATTTACGGGCTGCATAGACCAGCTTGTCCACTCGTTGCGCTAGCTCTAAGAACCCGAACTCGAACTAATACAAACCCAAATGACACAGAAGCCAATGCTGCGGGCAGAAGTGTACGCACGTACGTCGCACACAAGTCAAAATCGTAAAGAGGATATTGTGTAGAAGGTAGGAAGCATAATATTCCACTCCCCTCTAAATTGGAAACTGTTCATGAAATAATTTTGAAACCGGACTTAAGTCGTCTCTGCATCTGTTTCTGCATTGAAGAGAGCGCGCCGTTGTTCAGTTTTTTGGGCACGCCGCGCCAGGAACCTCCGCTTCTCCTCTGATGTAACTCTAGTGTCGCACCGAGGTGGTCGCAGCTGCGGTTTTCCAATGTTGAACGGCGCCTTCGTAACGAGCTTTAGCTCTTAGAGTACACGTAGCTATTGGCACTTAATCTTTTGTTCTACAGTTCCTTATTTGCGAGGACCTCCGTAAATGTTGCATCCTCTACCGCCGCATCGGAGAAGGACAAGGACGAAGGTAATGAACGGCCGGCTGCTCTTGGTCCCAAAAGCCGTGATAACTGAAAGGCCTATCTGTATTTTCCCATGCGCAATGAGTATACTTCAGTAAGCCAAAAAGAGAACAAATCAGGAAGCCAATGCCAAAGAAAAAAAACTACGTCGCCGTGCGTTCCCCCGCCGCTCGTGAGACAAATATTAATCTTTTCGGCGCTGTTAGCGGGACTTGAACCGAAAACAATAGAAACAAAGCAGGACGTAATCATTCTCTCCACTATGCAGTAGCCATCTGTCTAATTATAAGTAGGAAAATTTAATAATTTGAAGAAACTATTATTTGAAGAAACGCCTCCTACTCGACCGCCGGTGCCTGGTGAGCACCTCTAACACACCCCGCGGCTACTCCAACCGCAGGAACTACAGCAGCGAACACGACGTCGAAACTACGTATGGCAGCTACATGAACCCCGAATCCGGTTTCTGAGCCGGACCAAGGGATTCCTATGATGCCGCCTAAATGGCACCCTTCCCCTGTATAGATACTAACACCAATCCTCCCCTCGGGGGAGGCGCGAAAAATATCTGATCCGGAAGGCTTATGCAGATCCACCTAGGGTAAGATTCACGCACGTAATAACGCGGGAATGACGCAGAAAGTGAAATTTGTACAAATCGGACGTGATTTTCGTCACGGGAATCGGCACAGAATAGAGTGACGTCATCATGGGATCTATTCGAAATTTTCAATAACATTTCGAACTTGTCTGTGTGCGCACAACCATGGTTCATGGCGATGAACACTACAGCTGAAGGCGCACGCTCAAGGCGGGAGGAAAGGGCGCGAAGAGAGAAAGAGAGAATAAAGAGAAAGGCAAGCGCACCACACACGAAACTTGAAGACACGACGACCCCCCACCACCAAAAAGAGCACCGAATCCCTCGTATTTGCCGTATATTTGAAGATGATACCGTATATATACCACACGCGATTCCCACGTAAATACCGCGCAAATACCGCGTTAAGTGAATTTTTAAGACCTCGCGCGTGATTCCCGCGGGTACGTGAATCGCACCCTTGAGATCCACACATCAGCCATAGAGACACATCTTTTGATCGGAACTCTTAGAGCACAGACGAGCGCGCCAATTTAGCCCGCTACCATCACCTTCCACGCGGCCACTCAGGCATGTGCGCCAGATAAGCGATTAGCTTCCTGGATTGGGTTTGCGCTAATTCCCTCTTTTTATCACCACACCCTTCTCAGCATTCCTAATTTCGGCCCCAAGGAGACTTCCTCATAGAAATATAAAAGGCTACGGAAATCTCAGATGCGGCCCCTTGTTTTGTCATATTTCGAGTTGGCTTCTAGCAATAGAAATAGAAATATATGGGAATTCCGTCATGCGTGCCTGGTTGGCTCCTCTTAAAAAAAATCTGGTATAAGCCGCATTGCGCATTGCCTTTTTTTCTAATTCTGCCTGCGAGTCCTCCAATTCTGTATTCTAGTGCCCATTTTTTTCTTGAACTCTCCCTACTGCCCATTTTTTTTTAATTTCGGAGTGAAGTTGTCTAGATATTCACACCATTGTCTTCTTCCACCGAATCGTCATCGTTGCCGTTCCCATCGGTGCCTTTCCTTGACATCCCATGGCGAGCTGTTGACTTGACAAAAGCAGATATTTCTGCATCGTTGTTGTTTTCAGTGCTAAACACCAACTGTTCCTTGTGTTTCGGCATTCTTTTTTCTACCATACTTAGGCTTTCCCACCAAATATAGAGATCACTTAGTTCTTCGAGGCACTGGTTGACGTTGCGGTGGCGGTTCTGGAGTTGTTCCCACTCGAGTGTTGTGGCGACAGCGGCGCCAACGCTTACAACTAGTGGGACCCACAACCGGTAAGACGTCATCGCAAGTCCAGTAGTAAGAGCAGTGAGAAATACCATGATGAGGTGAAAAGAACCCAGTCGGCGGCTTAGAACGGGCGAGCGTGCTTTGTATTCGGCAATTAGTGGCTGTAGACGGAATTGGCAATAGTCTGCGGCCGTGAGTACTGCGACGCCATTATCAAAAATAGTATCAAAATTATCGTGGTCTTCAGAGTCCCCAGTGGAGCCGAGGAGATTGAGCGAAGATTGTTTACCACCTGACACGTTGCTATAGAGATTTTTCAACGTTTGCTTGATTTCCGTTGAGGATGGTTCAGTCAAGTGCGAGGAGCGAACTTCTGAGGCCATCACAGCCCGATTGATCGAGTTGATTTTGCTTGCAAAGAGTGTCCGCCGAGCCTCAAGCTTAGCTGATTGGTCGTCTGTGGCTTTGTTCTTGGCAGTTTGAGAGCCAGTAGGTTCTTGAAAAGTGAATAAGTCGTTCATTTGGCCAAGACCACTGCCAACAGCGCGTTGCATCATTGCCTGTTTCCTTGATTCTTCCATGCTTTCTACCTACGACCGGCATACCAGATTGAAGAGGATGTTTAAATTAATGCATGAAATCGATTGATTATCATCCCTAGGGCAGCGATAAAGACACAAATACCGGTTTTACCTTTGACATGATGTCAATGTTATTCTTGACTCGAGGCATGTAGTCTCCAACACGGGCTCGATACATGTAAATTTCACTCTTGATTTGTTCTGCGTTGCTGTATAGGGAAGACCACTTGAGGATCGGGCTGAACTTTGAGGCTATGGTCAACAGCATACCAGATATAACCGGAAGGATTGGCAAAATGTTTGCAACTGTCTCTCTGCTAAGCCAGCTTGGTAGATCAATATAGACCTCATCGCTGCTGTCAGCACAATCTTGTGCACAACTTTCGATTCCTACGAAATATATCAAGGCTAACAGCGTTGTGAGAGTGTTGCAGATGATGAGGATGATGTGAAACACCCATGCCCGCTTGATCTGAAAGCTTGCATTGATATGAAATCGAACGTACATAGTCCACGCGTGTAGCAGCCGCTCTTTTTCGCTTTTGTTGTTTCCGACTTCGCGCATTTCGTCATCTTGAACTGACGAGAGCACCAACGTGAGCTTATCAATGACTTTTTCGACTGAGTCTGACGAAGAGTCAAGCACTAGACAGCTGTCTCCTGGAACGTTTTCTGGGAGACGGTAGCGACCTGGAGTGTCTTCTTTCTTGTCATTGCCTTGCTGGCGCTGCAAAATTGCTTTGCCAAATATTTCCGCAGCTCCTCCTGTATGGTGCAAGCACACAATGGGCACACCACGGCTCGCAGCGTTCAGAATGTACCCATTAACGCCAGATTCAATGAGAGCTTTACGACCGTTCGCGAATATAATGGCGCGTGTAGCCAGATTCGCTATATCGAACTTGAGCTTCTGGAGCATCACATCATTTTGAACAAAAATAACGTGAGTCAAAGCATCATTCAGCAGTCCGTTTGATACCGTAAACATAGCTTCCTTTTCGATCTCAGCCTCAGCAGCTGAACGTTGGGATCGCCGCTCGTCGAACATGCCGCCCAGGTCTTGCTCATCCTCATCTCCACCTTTTCCGAGTTCAGCTGCATAAATGAGGTGGTCAACACTAGGGTATTGTACTCGAGATTTCAGGTTTGTAAGAACCGCATCGTGATTCATGGTGCCTGATTCCGTATCGAGAGGAACTGCGTTCTCCACGAAGTCGGAGCTGAAAGTTGTGCTCTCGAGAGTACGAATTCCAATCACCACGCCCAAATCTTGCTCCTTGTGCCCCGCGAGCGTCGACTGCGATGCCCAATACGTTTTCATGCCGTCCTTAATGACCTCTGCCAATCCGCCACGTCCTCCGAAATTCAAATCGAACCATCCGCCGCATTCAACAACAGCCTGGCACAAACGCAAAAGGACATAATCGAGCAAGGCTCATATCTTTTCTTGGCGCTAAAGAGCACTAATAAACTTTCTTTACCTGGCATACACCTCCAGATATTTCTTGGAGCCGGCGCTTAAACTTTATACGCCGAGCGTCATCTTTCATGCCCTCTTTGGTGCCGCCACTCCACACGTCGGTGCCCTCCTCTGTATCATGGTAGCTCGTCTCGATCCACTTTGAAAAGTGGTCACGCCCACCACGCATGTCCACGGTGAGTGCTGGGGGTTTGAGCTTCCAGCCAACAGCGTTGTTAGGCCCAAACAAATGCATGAGCACTGCGTCCGTCGACTCCATTTCCTCAGGGCAGATTAGATAGTATGCGCGATGGTTGCCAACTCCGGTGAACTGAATTTCTCCTTGCGTCATTCCGGCTCCTGTGTGTGCCAGCATAAATGAAAATGAGTACGTTAACATGGTGAAAGGGACGAGAGCGAAAACCGCATGTTGGATTGTGTTCAATACCAGCGTAAAGACCGGGTCCGTTGCCAGTGCTCGGGGCAGGCTTCATCTGCATGGTCGCGCGAAACCTCGGGTCCTTCTCAGTAAAAACTTGGTGCACCATTTTGGCTCGTTCCTCGATAAGCGCTTTTTTGTCTGCATCTGACTTCCCAAGCGACGAGGCAACATCAGACCGGACAATTTCAATGTCTTCGGCAGAAGCTTTCGTGACGTTGTTTGCCGAGGCATTCTTCACGATAGTGGGTGCTTTCTTGTCTGCGATATGTGCTTTCTTATCACTGGCAGGAGAAGCTTTCTTTGATCCATCCCTGTAAGAAACAACAGCGGTATGACACAAACTCTTGAGTATAATAGTATACATGACGACATTATATGAAAAAGTAGCGCATCGCTAGCAGTTGCGACTTTATGGACCTGAATGATACTTTTGAAGACGGCAAACTATCTTCCGTGATACCGGCCTCACTTGACGCAGAAGGAGAGATATCTGTTCGGTGCATGCCGATTTCTGAGACCAAGGGCTCCTCCTCGCCGCTTTTCTTTGGCTTCCGAGGTGGCAAGGCACGCGGGCTTTTTCCATTCATGCTTCAAAGCTTCTCTCGAAGCACTGCACTTCCTGTGGTACAAAGACATAATATCACGCACATTCTGTACAAAGAAAGAAAAAGCTCGTGCCCCTCTCTTAAGTCTTCTCTACGATTTCAGTGTGCACACAGATTGGTTTAGTCGCTCATCAAGCGATCATCACCATCAGCTCTGATAAGCTGATAAGAGGCTCTGATTAATTACACTGCGCTTCGCAGGTCTTGAGTTTCTCGACAACACGAATTCTCTAGTGCAAGGTAAGAACGGCGCTGTGGCTCGGGCTTGTGTCAGAAGTGGCGCACCACTACAGCAGTTTTGCGGGTTTGCGGGTGTTGATGGGTTGATGAAGCACTTGATATCTTACCAATGATAATTCTTGACAGCTTTACGGCAAGCTTCGCGACAGCTTGTGAGAGACACTCGAACAACACGAATCCCCTTGTGCAAGGCAAGAACGGTGCAGTAGCTCGGGATTGTGTCAGAAGTGGCGTACTTCTACAGCAGTTTTGCGGGTTTGCGGGTGTTGGTGGGTTGATGAAGCACTTGATATCATCTTACCAATGATGATAACGTTGACAGCCACATGGCAAGCTTCGCGACAGCTTGTGAGAAAAACTCGAACAGATGGCACACTTGAGCTCTGATTGGCTCAGACTGTGCAACGCATTAGGAATTACAGTTCTTAATTCATAAGTTAACTTACCTTTCCAACTTCAGGTGCCTGCGCGATGCGCGGTTCAGGCGCAGTTGATTTGCTGCGGAACACGGTAGGTCTGAGTTCGTAGCACCTTTTTTCACGGATTTGAGGTGCCCGTTTATGAGTGCCCCGTCGTGTAGTGCCAGTGATGCTTGTCCTGCTCGTGCCTGCGGTCAGCTTTTTACGATTTTGACTTGCGCGCAACGCACGCGCCTACACTTCTGCCTACAGCATTGGCTTCTGTGCCATTTGGGTTTGTATTAGTTCGAGTTCGAGTTCGAGTCCGCTTTTTATTCAGTACTGCACATGTACAACTGGATTGCACTGTAGTATTTCATGAAAAGAGGGTGGTCACGAACGAACCACCTACGTACGAACGAACGAAACAACAGTTAATAGATAGAATTACTACCTTGATAGAATGATGGCCGGTTTTTAGGGTTCAATTGTGTAAATGGCGTCTCACGAAATCATACAGCTGCATTTTTATATAGCAAAGCATTTTTAAATGGAATTGCGCGGTGTGGCTGGATTTGATCGTTGGTGGCCCGGTAAACAAAGTCAAAAGCAGAGCACGGGGACTTGGTTTGTTTGGAAGCTTCGCTTCAGATAAATATCGCCAAATTCAACCATGCAGATGCGCAGAGGGCAAGGGCTCTTTTGTTAGGTATTTAAATGTATTTCGTGTAGAGTGGCGATATGATATCTCAACTGATACGAGCCGCAGGACAAAGGCCGTTTCGTCGTTGGGCTATTCACTCATGAGCCAGGCGCCGCACAACAGCTGTAACACTAGGGAATCAGGAACCAGGAAATTAGAAAAACCCACAAAAAAGTTCTCGGCCACTGGACTTAAAAACTTCTGTTAGGAAGCATGGAATATTAGGTGGGCACCAAAATCTTATCCAGAAATTCGCAAACGCAAAAGCAGTTCCACGTAGGTTACGGAAAAAGAAGATCTAGGTGCCCAGCTTATAGCTTATAGTGTGCACAAACCCCCGTTCAACCCGATAGTTTGTACAACACCCAGGATTTAACTTGCTTGGTTATGTGCCTTCTGGAATCGGCCACCTTAGTGGAACGGATGGAATGAAAGCACTTTAAGACATCAATCCGCAGGAAAAGATGACAACACAGCCGGCCGGAGCACCCATCGGCCACTGTTGCACTCTGCAACTGCCCGAAGCGACGCCCTGAGCAAAGATTTAAGCATTGTTATACAACTGAGAAAATATTTCAAGGAATGAAAGAACGTGAACCAACGCACTTGAGAGCCCTACGCACGTGGTATAGTACGAGACAATAGTGTATCATAGATATAAATACAACAATGCTCGCTTCTAAAATCTATTTGCAAGCACGTGCGCCAGCTCACTTGAAGAGGAGGGCGTCTTGATCGGGAACTTCGCAAAATCGCCGCAGCACTGCCGTGGTCTTGACACCCACGATTCTTGGTGTGTTGCCACTGCTGCTGCTGCTGCTGCTGCTGCCAGCACTTCTTGAATCTTCACCTCTTGGCAGCCCACCTTCGCGCAAAAAGGAAACGACTGCTTCCATGAAGTCGCGCACTTTTGCTGCATCTTCGGATGCAGCTTCGTCGTTTCGAGAAATTGCAGTAGCAGCGCTGCCGCCGCTGCTGTTGCTGCTGCTGCTGGAAGTGTTGACGCCACTGCTGTTGCGCGAGGCAATTGCGTGCAAGAGTGACTGAGAGGAAATTGCACTGCTGTTGTGAGTTGTGCTGTCTTCATGAGCATGCAAACTACCGAGGATGCCGCTGCTGTTGGTGCTGACGCTGGCAGCGTTTATAGCAGTATAATTTGAAGCACTGCGCTTTCGCTTTGCCAGCACACGAGCCGCTAGCGCTGCAGCTGCCTCGATCGTGCCTCCTGCCCCTGCCCCTTGACCTCCTTCGTCGTCATCGTAAGCACTACTTCTGCCATTGCTGCTACTGCTGCTACGGCTACTGTGGGTAGCAATGGCGCTAGTGTTTGTTGAAGGTAGCTGAGTGACGTCATGATGAAAAGCACCAGAAATGGTGCTAGCACCGCTGGAGCTCCAGAGTGACCGCAAAACGGCGGATTCTTCACGACCGGCATCATCATTGTCATTACCAATGTTGTCATCATCGGCACGGAAATTTCTTGCCCTGCTGATACCACCAACATCACTGCTGCTACTAATGCTGCTGCCTACGCCAGTTTGACCACTCCTACCGCTAAAGCTACTGCCAGCAGCAGCAGCAGCGGCTCTTTCTGCTTGCTGCATCTGGATGAATTGGCGGCGACGCGCAATGGCCAATTGTTCCTTGTCCAATACAGGGCCTATTTACGATAGCAAGCATTAAGCGCGCACGTGACAAGGTAGAAGCAAGAGAAAAAGGTATACAGAGCTTCTAATTTTGCCAACTTATGAGGAACTTTCTTTGGAATTTGATATGTGAGGCATATAAACCAAAAAATGAAGTATACGTCTCAATTATGGAACACCACAGACAGGAAGTCAAAACAAAAATTGCTCTTCAAATTATTGGTATCATGCACGAACCTCCTTTGGGTTTGATTACTGCTCGTTTTGACTTCTTCGCAGCTTCAGGAGGAGGTTTCGTTCCGTAGGCTATCGATCGCAAGCCCGCTGATTCGAGGGACGATATTAGAGCAGCCGCTGGTGATGACGACGACGACGATGTTGATGACGACGAGGAAGACGACGACGACGACGATAACGACAAAGAAGAAGAAGGCGTCGACGATGGAATAGGTTCTGGCTCAATGAAGGTACTAGACGGAGTTGCTATAGGTGCTGTCACTGCCCTTGCCCCCGCTGTGTATGCACTGCTGCTGCTGCCACTGCCAACATGGCGATCAAGATGGTCGTCATCTGGCTGATCCGCATAATCGTCGTTGTCGAGGGTAAGAGTGAACAACTCCTTCAGCTCATGCGCGGTAAACAACCGCTGTGCGGCTCCAAAAGAGTCGGTGCTTCCTCCTCCTCTCCCACCACCACCACCACCCCTCATGCTGTCTCGCTGCTGTGGCTGCCCGCTGAGCACGTGTGACGAAAGCTGGGTTTTGAAGATTTGCCGGTGGTAGATTTTCTCTTCGATGGTGCCTGCCGAAGTGGATAGGATATTGCAGGAAAATTACCGCGTTGACTGCAGTACTTGAGATATCACAACCCACCATCAATCAGTAACTTCGCAAAGTGCATACAAGAGCAAGAATTCGCAAGTACCTGCTACGATGAGCCTATAAATGGTGACCGGCTTAGTTTGCCCCAGGCGCCACGCGCGCTCTCTCGCTTGGGCGTCAGTTTGAGGATTCCAATCCGGGTCAAAGAGCACGACTCGGTCGGCTCCTGTCAAGTCGATGCCCACCTGCATGTACGGGATAGAAAACAAAAAAAAAGAAACATGCAATTCTCAACAACAACAAAAAAGATGAAATACAAGACCGGAGCACGAATAAGAAGAATTAGAATGCATTTGGTGTATACTTTCAAGCTGGGCATGCAATCAACATCAGATTCTATTATGGGCGTGTTTTTTTTCAATGACATCAACCACCGACCATCATCATCATTACCATGCACTCACCCCTCCTACGCGGGTTGTCAACAGCGCCGCAAAAACGGAGCCGTCCTGGTTGAACGAGTCCACAATCGACTGCCGCGACCCCAGCGAGGTGTTTCCGTCTAACCGCACGTAGGTATACGGTTGCGCGGCGGCTTTTTGAGCGGCAGCTCTCTCAGCTTTCTTCCTTGCAGAGGTTGAAGAGGACGATGACGAAGTCGTCGACGACGACGAAGAAGAGGACGATGATGAAGCTGCCTGATTGTCCGCTGTATCAACTGCTGTCGAATCAGATGCGGCATCTGCCGCGGCTGCGGTGGCATTGGCGTGCGCGTGGTGGTTGCGGTGCAGAGCGCCGAGCCAAGCTTCGAGCAGGTTGAGCATTTGCCGCGTTTGGCAGAAGAGCAGCACCCGGTGGCCCTAGAATAGAAGGAAAAAACGACAGCGAAAAGATGAAAGCATGTAAAGCAGATTGATTTGAATTGATGCCTTAACAAGCGCACAAAATAATGGGGTATTTTTTTTTCGCGCAAGCGTTAGCTGCAACAACTACTTCAATGAATCTTTTTTCAAAACATTACCTGCGCCCGCCATATCGGCAATATAATCGCTAACGCCGCAAGTTTCCCCGATCGCGACGCATGGCCCCACACGTTTCCGCTGTCATCGTTGCTAGCATCATCATCTTCATCTCCATTGCCTCTTGCTTGCCCACCTCGACTGCTGCTGCTGCTGCTGCTAACGCCACCAAACCTGATAGCATCATCATCGTCGTCGTTGTCATCGAGGTCTCCGTAATTGTCATCATCCTCGCCTTCAGCAGCCGCAGCAGCAGCCGATGTACGATCGAAATGCGCCACCGCAGAGGCAGTGGCAGCTGCCAGGCTAGCTGAATTCAGGTTGCTCGCGCCAGTAGTGGTGACGAGATCTGCGTGGTTGCAAAGCTGTTGGAAACGCACACACAAAGCGTGAATCGTAACTCACCCAAAGCGTACACAAGTATGCGTATATCATGAAGATACACATACGCGCGAGTAAATGATGATATTGTATGTAAGTGCAATTTTCAATCTCAAACCACGTCCACAAATTGCACTGTTGGTTTCCATCTAATATCCCATCTTCATTTCATAGCCTCAATCCTTGCATCACACCCCACACCCAACACGCTTACCTTTCGAAGCAGGGTGATGATGCGAAAGCTCTTGGCCCGACTATCCAAAACAGCTTTCATTTCTTTGGATTGCAGCACTTCTTCGTAGAGGCGGCGCTGGGCGGGCGACAGCTTGCAAAACAGTACTTGCTCCGATTTAGGTGGTAATTGGCTTAAGCTCTGCTGTTGCTGTTGCTGCTGTTGTTGTTGGGAATCGTCGTCGACAGGTGATGCATGCGAATGCCTCCCAGTAGCGCTGCTGCTGCTGCCACTAACAGCAAACTTCTGAAATGTACTTCCAGAGGTAGAACCAGCAGCCGCGGAAGCACCAGCAGCCGATGCGGCACTAGGAGGAGCAGTCGTAGTCACGTCTTTCTTCAAACGCCGGAGCAAAAAGGGCGTCACCAGTAGCCTCAGCGACTCCGCTTGGCGCTTGGTAGCCTGCACTTGCGCTGGCGTAGCATTTTTGAAGCCTCCCGCTCGAATCGGCAAGGCAAACTCTTCTTCGAAGGAGGGCAACCGCCCCAGCCTTCCGGGGTACACGAAGTCGAACAACGACCAGAGTTCGGTCAAACTGTTCTGCACGGGGGTCCCACTCAGGGCGATGCGATGCACGGACTTCAGGCGGCGGCAGCACTGGGAGGCTTCGGTCTCCGGGTTGCGGATCCGCTGGGCTTCGTCGAGAATCACTGCACCCCAGTTGCACGCCAACAGGGGGGTTTTCAACGGCTCTCGTGCAAGGCCTTCGTAAGTGGACAACACCACCTGATATGATACGCGAAAGAAAAATATCAACGAAAAGGCAATGCATATGATCCGTGTGAAAGTCAACTTTGAAGAGAAAGACGCGTTGAAGCTAAATTTCGCTCATAAGAACGGGGATATATGCATGCATTCAAGCATACGGTATGCGCATTGCTTCAACTATTATGCCTTCAAGAGAAGTGTAAAAACTCACCACAGCTCCTAGGGCATCATCGTTGCTTCTCCCTCTTCTTTCTATTTGGTCGTCTTCAACATCGTCGTCGCTGTCACTCGTAAGAGCTCGCGTCGGCGGAGAACGCGTGATCCATTGTTCCACAAAAGCACGTGCAGCGTGGTGCTTGATTCGATTACCTGCTCCAGCACTACTGCTTCGTTGCCTCGCCGCAACCGCAGCGGCGCCGCCTGAGGAAGCTTCCTTGAAGGCTTGACCAGAAGCCCGGTGCAACACGATGACACGAATGGGCGGCGCCCACCGCCGAATCTCTCGCAACCAATGCCCCAGCACCTATATAATGCACAAAAATAGAGGTTAATTGGAGAAAAGAAAACAACAAGAACATGATCGCAAACGTCGTATGAAATCCAAATGAATAGAATGAACAGATTTATTTATAAAGTAGAGAGAATAGAATACTTACCGTTAGTTTTCACTTTTTTTCCAGTTCCCTTTATCACTTACCGTTGCGGGGCAGAGCACGAGCGCCGGGCCATCGCGGTTTGGGCGCAATTCACCCGCTTGAGCGCACGCCAATAAGTAAGCCGCTGCTTGCACCGTCTTGCCTAAGCCCATTTCGTCCGCTAAAATGCCGCCGGCGCCTCGCGCGCGCAAAGACCACATCCATTTCACGCCTTCGCGCTGGTACGGCAACAAACGCGGCGCAATCGCGGGGTCCAAAATGACAGTAGGGCCACCGTGGTTTCCTCCTGACAGGATTAGGTCTTGATTCTCCAAGCGAATGCTGCTGCTACTGCTGCTACTGCTGCTGCTGCTACTGCTACCCACAGAAGTAGAAGAGTTAAACTGGTCTTGCGCATGTTCTCGTTGCGTTGTGCGAGCATGCCGCTGCGCAGTTCGCCAGTCCTGCACTCGACTGGTAAAGGTGGCCTCGTGAGTATCGTCCACCAAGACCGCACCACGTACTCGCCGCCTACCGCTGTCCCCACTGATTACGGCCAACTCAGGGACACCCTCGCTTGAGTCGACGTCGTCGTTGTCGACAACAAGATTTAGATCATTGTCGACGTCAAAAGCAGCATGACCATTGTCATCGTCTTCATCGTCTCCACCCTCTTCGCCTTCTTCTATGTCTTCAGCACGCATGCGATGACGATGCCGAGCCGTCGGCTGTTGGCCCGACGGCTTTGAACTTTGCCGACGCTTCTTCGACTTCCCAGTTTTCCCGCGGTTACTCCCATGAAGGTCCCTCAACTCCTCTTCGATCTCGTCAACATCGAATTTCTCGTCTTCCTCGTCCTCGTCGTCATCATCCTCAGAGGTGCTACCTGTGTGCCCGCTGTCACTGCTGCCTCGATCCCTGTGGTTGACATCATCGTCGTCACCGTCGTTACTATCGTAGACATCGCTTCGATCGCTGATGCCAGAATCAGAATGCTCGGAATCAAGCTCACCATCCTCAATTGAGCGTTCGACACCATCTGCCTTTAGTCTTTTGCTTTGTTCAGCAGTCCGCTTTGCGCTGTCTATTCCTCGAGAATTTTCGTTGCCGTCCTCGACCTCAAACTCTGCTTCGCTTAAGTTGTCTTCTTCTTCACCGCCATGCTCAACCAAGTCGCCAAACCTCCATGCGGATGCTTTGGTTCGACTGCTGCTTCTCGACATCACCGGAGCAGGTGCCCAATACGGAGATGACGAGAGCCCTGAGGAGGGCACTGGCGCAGGAGCACTACGGCGAAGGCACCTGAACGTCCACGAAAACCCCATATCATCGATATTTCATACATTGCGTAATGTAGTCATGATAGAACGTTCACGAATGCTCTTGACCATCAGGAAAAATAAAAAAATAAAAAAGAAAACCACTGTGCTGCTCTCAACCATCAAATGCAGGAGGCCGTACCATTCCACGTGTCGACTCATCGCAGGTTCTCCCGCTGTTATCACTCGATCGCACACGGGGCATTTGGCCTCGTCGTCAGATGGCAAAGATTTGTCCGTTGGGTCGGTCTTGCTTTCCTTGGACTTTTTGCGCTTCTCTGCGCTACGAGCATGGTCTTCTAAAGAGTCCCCAGAGGTCGTCACAGTTCTTCGCTTCTTCTTTTCCGAACTGCTGGTGCGAGGCATTATGTCTTCGTCTGCTCTTGTCCCAGCAGCCGAGTGCCCTTTCGGAAGTCTTCCACTGCTGCTGCTGCTACTGCTGCCGCTGACGCATGAGCTCGTCTCTGCTTCAACTGAACTTTTTGCCCTAATGTCAGCAGTAACCGTAGCATCGCTGCTATTGCTACTGCTACTGCTGGTTGTAGCAGATGGCTTCTTTTTGATGAGGTGGCTCTCCTCGCGATCCTTGTCCTTACTGCCTTTCTTCTTCTTCTTCTTTTTGTCGTCATCTTCTATCCAGCCATACCCTGGCTTTTTCCCCGAAGCTATCAGGGCACTCAAACGGGACTCGGTGGTGCCTTCTGGCAGTGGCAAAGAAGATGAAGAAGCAGCTGCAGGCTTCTCAGGAGGTGCAAAGTGAAGAGGGCCCGTGAAATAAGCAGGTTCTGCCGCAGTGTTCTTCCTTGTGTTGGAAGCGCCAGTATGAGAGCGGCCCTAATGAGTATGGAAAAAAAAAAGTAACAGGCACCCTTAGGTTGAGAAGGAAGGAATTGATACGGCACGATAACTTGACGGTTATCTTTTATCTGCTGCTTTTTTTTTTAAGGTTTCGATCGTGGCTTTGTTATTGGATAACTTATAAACACATTCACCATAAACCCTACCTCGGCAGCGGCAGCAGCGGCTTTCCGAGCTCGCAACTTCTCCCAGGCAGCTTCGCGAGCAGCTTGTTCCGCAGCGTGTTGCTTGGCCAATGCCTCTTGTTCAACTGCCTGCGCAGATGCTTCTGCTGCTTCGTTCTTTTTTTCATTTTAATTATTTGCAAATACCAAGAGAAGCACGACGCATTAAAAAAAAAAAAAAAAAAAAGAGAGAAAAAAAAGCGAGGATAGGAAGCAAGTCTAGGAGGAAAAATTGGCAAGCGCGAGCATCATGTACAACGTATACATTGAGGATTTGAAATATACAAGCACCACGTCTGTTGTATTTATGTCTCACTTGGGCATCTAGGAGAGCCAGGAGAAGTTGTTCGCGGAGCTGTAAGCGCTGCCAGGCTGAGTCAGTAGCCAACAAGCGGGCGCTACCTGTATAGGAATGGCATGTACACAAGCAGCAGAGCAAACAACAGAAGCGATACCGAGATTGCACGGAACCAAACATGATAAAGAAGTTAAGCAGGCACAGGCAGGTCACATGATGTAGGACTCCGGGAAATATCAGAGGTGAGACAGCATTAGATTGAGAATTCACAACGCTTGATGTATGCGTATCATACTAGCGTAGGTAATAAAAACGTACTCTCTGCAGTGGCCGCGGTCAAGTTGACGGCGACATCGCTGCTCCGCTGGCTCATGGAGCGCTGAGTGGAACGCAGGAGACCGCGGAGCACCTTGAGTATTGACATATTTCAAAACAAGGATAATTATGGGGTAAACGACTAAGGCGAAGACTTGAGCTGTCGCTGTTGTCAAAGCAAATACTGTAATTGATGTTGCCTAAGGCGGCAGCTGAGCATTGAAAAAAACTACTCTAACAGTGTGGCAAAAAAAAACATTATTCAACACACCTTAGGAGGCACTTCAAGAGCACCGCTGTCACCAGCAGCATCACTCCCGGCGCTGCTACTGCTGGTGTTTGTGAGTTGGGCTAAGAGCACAGCAGGTGACGGCAAGCCGAAGTGATTGCTGTCGGAGGTACTTGTAGAAGAAGACGAAGGCGACAACGACGAAGGTGGAGGCGGCGACGGGTTTGTTCCGGGCACGAGCAAGGGCGGTGCTTGAGAGTGACGCATGCGCTGCCTCGCCACCACCTATGAATATGTACAAATGGGTGAAACAACAAGTCAAACTCAATGCCATCAGCGCTGAACCAAGTCTATCTATTTAAAAGAAAATACAAGGCATACTACACGAACACTGGCAGCCAGCACATAATAATGGTGGTAAGCAAAACCAGACGAGAACACTAATATCCATGGGTGAAAACCCGTCACTTGTAATAAGAGTAGCTAGCGCTACAAAAAGAGAACCCTTCGACGTGTATAAATAGCAGGTATTATTTTTTCTCTTTGAACCTCTTGTTCGAGCCGGTCTGATGCACGAAGCTCTAAGCCTAGCGCTTTGAATTGAGCAAGTTCGTTGTTCTGAGATGTAGCCGCCATGATTTTTAGTGCTAGCTAGTTAACTAGACGCCTTCAACTCTTTTTGCTTTTATTACTCTATAGAGCTAGATAATCAACCCTTAATGTAGGATCTTGTAAAACCAATGCAGACTCTAAAAGCAAACAATGACGGCTTCTTCCTATCTATACTTTGAAATTAATTCGAGCGTGCTAGCTGCGAGCATGCGTTCGTAATCTTGGACACCGCCGCGCCGCGCCACACCACAAAGCTCGTTCCAGACAAGTTAAGCAGAAGAAAGCCAAATTAATGATGACGTCGTCGTCGTGCATTCGCAGAATACAATATACAAGTTCAGGTGCCCGTGCCATGCACGATTGCGGGGCCGAAGTATTCATTGAGGAAGCGCAATGTTATGATGATATGATGATATACTCTACCGGTGCATCGTTTTTAGCATAAGCTATTTTGTTGACGCGTTAATCATCAAGATGGAAATTTGACTCT
>Ga0307979_1001363_pt1 | contig 17330 bp, 21 predicted proteins | sample OrgLakmetage1058_FD_201833 | JGI IMG/M metagenome (GOLD analysis project Ga0307979, IMG submission 201833) | Saline water microbial communities from Organic Lake, Antarctica - #1058 | ecosystem: Environmental > Aquatic > Non-marine Saline and Alkaline > Saline | place: Antarctica: Organic Lake...
CGGCGTGCGCGCCGCCACGCCACGATCAACGTAGTTGATTTCAATGACGTGGCAAGGTGTCAGAACATGGTTGATGTCAGTGACGTGACAACGTGTCAGAACAGAACAAGCACGCAAGGGTTTTTTGTGTCTGTGATGTGACGGACGGACGGACGGACATTTTTCAGTGAGAGCAGTTTTGAGATGCAGGTACTAAACATCAAACTACGTTGATCTATTAGAGAGGACTATTTCAGTATTTCAGTACAGCCAGTTGCGGGTGATAAGAAAGCAGGAAAACGGCCGACTCCCTCGTTTCTTAGGCCGTTTCTTGGATTCCCGCTTGAGCCCCCCCTCGGTTTCTTAGGAGACCGGCTGACTGGCAGCACAGAAGGGTCCTCGTTTCTAGAAGCCGTAGCCAATGCACCTCAGTTTCTTTTAAAAATCATTAAATTTTACACCTCAAATTCTTCACGTGAGTGTTTCTTTTCACCCGCAACTGGCTGTACAGAGACCGCACCTATTTGTCTCCTGAATTCGGGTACATCGACGTCATATGCCACTACATAAGAACCCCTATAGCCGTGATATTTCTTCTTGTGACCCTTTGGGCTGGCCTGATTGTATGCTTTAAGACGAGAGTGGACTTTGGGTGTTCTTTTATAAGGGAAAATTCCCAGAATTACTGTCACCATTCAACGTTCAATGCTGATTATGCCGGAGACAAAATATTTAAATATTTCAAAATCCTCGCATATTTCAATGATTTTGCCTACGCACTGGTATAATTCCATGCAAATCATAATTTGTTGTCATCGATTTCGCGAGAGTTTTAGCATACATTAGGCTCGTGGTTTGACCCATTGCGAATGCATGGTTTATTTCTTACTTTCAGTGTACAATACTGAATGGTCCAGGGAGGTGGGTGGTTTCTTGCGAAATGGTAGAGTAGAACAGCATGCAGCCCAACCAAAAGCATCGTAAAGCGGCCATTCGTTTTGCTCAACCTCACGTGCTGTCTTTTCATCAAAATATGTATCGCACGATGCGTGCGATCCGGAGTTTTGGTTTAAACTTGCCGATGATTCTTGCATTGTATTATTGATGGTAACCAAATCATCTGCTTGAAGGATAAAGCTATTCAAACAACGCGTGGCCTCTTCTTCAATATTTGAGTCGGCGATGATGAAGCAATCCACATCGCTTATATTGGAATAAGAATGCGCGAACATTGCAGTCATCATGCCCTGTACACCTTGGTGCCGAACCCACTTTCGAAAGCGTAAGACGTCTTCTGATGTGTTGAATGGTGCCATTATCCCGTAAAGAGGTTCAGTTTCCCTTTGACCCAAGTAACGCACCATTCGTTTCCTAAATCCACCCTTACCTTGGCTTCCAAAAGCCCAAAGTGACACAAGGTGGTCACAAGGTTCGCGAACAGCTCCGATGGTGAAGCCAACACTTTGACCAACGCTTTGTCTTTCGGTTTCGACTCTAAACTCTTTCCCGGGTAACTTGGATAGTGTGTTTTCAAACAGTTGTGTGACAAAAGTACCTGCAGCCTTTGGATTATGATTGAAGACTAATGCATTACGGCCATAGTGTGCGTCGGGTCCCATATTTGCACTGCGCAAACGCAATTGAGGATATTTTTGATTACGCTCCACTTCGATGTATGGACTCAAGTACTTCTCCCAAGGATGTGTTCGATTTGAAGCTATTGTTGCACGTGCGATATCAAAGAGTACAAGAACTAGGACAATTCTGATGTTTAAAGTTATCCCAAGCATCCTTCACAGAATCATCTTGGAAATACATTAAGCTACTACTCCTCGCTTTATTGATTGAGAATGTGTTCGACGTATCGACAATCGCAAATTGGTGGTCAAATTATAAAAGTTATAACTATTCTCGACGAGACCACTTGACGATTCACCTGCTTTCTTGTAGTGAAATTCGTATAATTCCAGCTTTCGCTATAGTGCTTGTTTGATTATCATCTGGGCTATTAACAACCATTCAGTAATTTGAATAAATCATATAATGACGTTTATTACAATGATGTGTGCATATGGGCGCAACATACCAGATCAAAGATGCATCCAGACCTCTGGATTAATGGGAAATGGTCCTTTGAATCATTATTTTATTCATCAATTTATAAAATGTTAATTATCTATTTCATATGTTGCAGTTGCAGTCAGTCTTGCAGTCATGAGCTTCTCTCGTCGTGGCACAACTTCATGGTATCTATAAGGCGACAGCATCATAGACTTGTTCGTCGAAACACATGTTGAGGTCGACCTCGATCGCGCTTGCAAATGATCTCATTGAGCACTAGCTCGTGTTCTTTTCTTCTAACTAATTCCAATTTGGTAAGCAACATATAGGTCATATACTTCACACTTCTTGATTAGGCGTTTTGGCACTGAAAGAAGGAGACGACTCCCGATATTTTTTTAATATTTAAAACAGAAACTTCCATCGATTCCTACTCTACATTCATTCGTTATTGGTCTTGCCTCATTCATAGTTTGATTCTGCACATATTTTGGTGACGTACTTACGATGATAACAAGTTCATAATATCTTGAATTGACCGCTAGAGAAGCTACTGCTTCTTAACAGGTGAGTGCAGTGCACTCAACTTAGAAGTAACGGCCAATCGCATTTAAATTTCTGACACAGGCATAAAAAGCAAAGCTGCTCAAAGTAAGAAGCTAATTAGGCAAACATTCCGGCATTAGAAGGCTAACAGCAGGGAGATATATAAAGCAAAGCAGCTCAAAGTAAGAAGCTGATTAGGCACACATGCCAGAGTGGCCATGGAAGTGATGATAGCGGTCTAAATTTATGTTTGTCACTTCCGGGTGAAAAAGATTCCAGTACGATAGTTTCTGAGCACCACATATATTTAGCATACAATGGGGCACAAAGCCATGACATTCGAGAAAGGTGCCAAGGCCAGGCACCCACATAGAATACGGGGGTGGGGGCGTAGGGGAGGTTCCTGGCGCGGCGTGCCCGAGAGACTGAACAACGGCGTGCTCTCTTCAATGCAGAAACAGACGCAGAAACGACTTAAGTCCGGTTTCAAAATTATTTCATGAACAGTTTCAACTTTAGAGGGGGGTGGAAGTATTATGCTTCCTGCCCTCTAATCACTATCCTCCTTTCGATTTTTACTTGCGCGAAACGCATGCGCGTACACTTCTGCCCGCAGCATTGGCTTCTGTGTCATTTGGGTTTGTATTAGTTCGAGTTCGAGTTCGGCCAAGTACTCGATGAACGACGTGAACTAAATATTGAAAAATATCGCCCTGCACAGTGGGTGATACAGTACAGTACAATAATAAGGATGTACAGTACGTACTGTACTGAAGATTGAAGGGCTTTTTTTTAATTTATAAATAAAGATGTACTCCGCTAGGAGTATTTGGGTCATTTGAGTGTCGTATTTCTTTCGGAGCTGGAAATGCGTGCAGCGGAGGAATTCTGAGTTCTCCAAATGGCCAGACACGATTGATTCCACCATAACTCCGGAGATGGAGAGGCAATATCAGACGCGCTTGGTGCATTACTAGGGTCGTAGTGAAGTCCTATATGGACTGCACACCGTGAAAGTAGTAAGAGTTGAAAGCTTCGCGAGTTCGTGTAGCCTACGAAGAGTTCGAAACGAAGAACTCTTCTTGAGAGCATCGCGGACGCTACGAGTCACTAAGTAGAAATGAAATTTTGCATTAGAGTTGAGGGCTTCGCAAAGTTCGCGTAGGCCTCGGAGCGTTTGAGACGAAAGCTTCGCAACCACGAATTTCACACTCATCCGACTTGAGAGCTTCGCAAAGTTCGCGTAGACCTCGCAGCGTTTGAGACGAAAGCTTTGCAATCACGAACTTCACACTTGTGAAATTTAGAGTTGAGAGCTTCGCATGGATCACGTAACCTCGAAGTGTTTCGAACCGCACACTGTGAAATTTCTTATTAGAGTTGAGAGCTTTGCAAAGTTCGCGTACGCCTCGGAGCGTTTGAGACGAATGCTTCGCAACCACGAATTTCACACTCATTAGAGTTGAGGCTTCGCAAAGTTCGCGTAGACCTCGAAGCGTTTGAGTCGAAAGCTTTGCAACCTTCTCTTTAGCTTCGCAAAGTTAGCGTACGCTTCGGAGCGTTTGAGACGAATGCTTCGCAATCACGAATTTCACACTTATTAGAGTTGAGAGCTTCGCAAAGTTCGTGTAGACCTCGAAGCATTTCAGATGAAAGCTTCGTAATCTTCTCTTTAGCTTCGCAAAGTTTGCGTAGAACTCGAAGCGCTTGGGACGAAAGCTTCGCAACCTTCGTACAAACTCTTTGGAATATTCAATCTCTTGGCGACAAAAAAAATCCTACGAATCCAAATTCTGAAGACAAATTCTGAAGATCAGAATTGCTGACGGACGGACGTACAATTAAATCTTGTACGTAGAGAGTCCTCCTACTAGTACGGAGCTGAAGCTCCTAGAGGATATAAAAAAAAAAAAGTTAGCTCAAGCTAGGTGGCGTACCAACCGATAGAGAATACTTTAGAAGCGCAACCAGGATGGCGAAATGTGCTCAATTGCTAGTGGCTATTTCCCTTCTTGCAAACGCCACGGCTTTCGTATCCCCGCTGAGACCTCATGGTGCATTAATTTCACGGCGACGGAGCTGGGTAAGCTCTCCTCTTGCTAGCGACAGCAGCGGCGTCACGGAAGGAGCTCCCTCTGAGGAAGATGAAGACGGCGGCACGCTGAGTCTGGATGACTCCAGGCTGTACCAGGTTGAACTGCCTGCGGCTACTGGCATTCAATGGGGCAGTGATCTTCAGCTCAGGTGCGACTGTCCTCTTTGCCTCCTGACTAGGACATGACCCGATTAACTGGCCTAGCTTTTTGCAGTCTACTAGCTGCATGGTATCTTTTCAACAGCAGCCTTCTTTTCAACCAAGCACTGTTTTTCCACTGTGCGATACCACTTCAGGTGGGTACGGGTGCTCGGCTTTGAAGACGCAAGTGCTGCGCCGTCGCGAGGCGTGTCACCAGGCGACCAGCTCGTGAGCGTAGGCGGCGAGTCTGTCGTAGACGAAAGCTTGAGTGACGCAATGATGCGGTTTGGCGCCGCACGCAAAGAAGTTGGCAGCGGTGGTGATTTAAGCCTAGTGCTCTTTCGTGGGAGCGCAGAAGAACTTCAAGACATGATCACTGCAGCCGCTGCCAAAGCGGGAAAAGACATTGGCCCGATGCGCCAGACAACAAGCACAGGTTCAAAAAGTATTACTGTGACTGTCACTGACGAATCGAAAGGTGGAAAAGTAACGAAACTGACGTGCGAGCCAGGCACAAACCTCCGCGACTTGTTGCTCGCGAATGCCATCAACCCGTACCGCAACATTGCGAGGTTCAGCAACTGCAGCGGCAAACAGTTGTGTGGAACCTGCATCGTTGACGTCACCAAGGGCCTTGTGGAGTGTACTTCAGTAAAAGGGCTGGACGAAGCGTCAACGCTCAGGTCCAACCCAGACACGTACCGGCTGAGCTGCGTAACGGACGTGTACGGAGACGTTGACGTGACAGTTGGCTGCAAAGTTGGCGCAGAACAATGGACCCGCTGATTCATGTGATGTGTGCTGCGTGTGTGGGATTTACTTCGGTTTGAAGCCATTGAAATGGAGAAGTAGACGTAATTGATTTTCTACTTGATAGTTATAGTCCCTGGCTAATTTATTCCCGTGTCCCGCAACGCGATATGCGCCTGTGTGCGGCATGAGCACGAATTTCTTTGTAGAGCCAGAGCCCGCTTTTGAGTAATTCTATAACCTAGATAGCCTCGTGGCTCTAACACATTCGACCTCCGAGCTCCTTGTTGGGTGGCGGATTAGCCGTGGGAAGTGAATGAGTTATATCTTCAACCTCCTTCCCACATGCCCACATACATCTTGCATTCCGGAAAACAGAGAGGCAGGGACTTAAAAAGTATACTCTTCTTTTTAGTTTGAACTCTATATTAAATTTAATCATACTGAGCCACCTCATAAGCGCTGGACTTCAGAACCCCGCATACTGGTGCTTGCTGGAAAATTGAACTAAACAAAAAGCACAGCGCATTCGAATGCACCCGTTTCAGAAGACTGCCACCAGATGTGGATGGTGTGTCGGCGCAATGCTCAGTGGATTACTTGCTCTGAGAGCTTGTGCGCCACTGTGCAATGCGCGTCATGTACCCAACCAACTAACGACCATCAACGGCCATGGTCCAAGCTTCGCGTCTGTAAATGTTGTGCTCCTTGCTCATAATACATTGACTGTCCTACGTGTCCTTGAGGTTCTCCTTCAAGTAGTCTTTGATACTCTCTACATTCCAACCAGTGATGGAAATAACCTCCTTTTCAACATCGTCCTCATCCATCATGACTAACCGCGGCTTTTGGCCACTGGGGTACGCCACCTGAAGGTTTGGAAATGCGTCGGCGTGCTCCGCGATGAATTCTTTCACCAGCGGGTACGCCTTTAACTTTCATTGGCACACGTCCAGCCGCGCGTGGCCGAAGCTGGCAGTCGATGCTGCGGGGGAATGGCAGCAAGCACGGCAGTCCTCTTCGAAATTAGCAGCTAGAGTTGAGACTGCTCCCAGGCGATCGCAAGTAGTGCATGCCAAGTTGTCGCTAAAGCCTAGGCCAAGACATTTACTTGCGTCAACATCAGCTGCCACGGGAGCGAGCAGAGCAAGGAAAGCCAACGCCCGCATGGTACTTCGACTAAAACTAGTCTGTATAGCAATTCTGAAGCGCGGTATAAATGAGCCCAGGACGAAGAGACCTTCGTTGCTTGCTTCGAAGATAAGAGACGAGGAGTCTTCGTGTTTTTTGGCTTTGGTGTTCCGGCAAAAGAGCTCCAGATGATGGACAGCTCACTGAAATATACTTACAGGGTAGACCTGATGAAATTCAGAACAACACAAGATTATCAGAAATTCTCATCAAGGCAACTGGCGGACGGCACCGACGTTGTTGGCACGCTAGCTAGAACTTGTTGGCGTCGATGTCCTTGTTCCGCGTGACCCTAAAACGGGCGGCACCCCTCGGCTTGGTGGCCTTGTCAGCGCACAATAACTCAAATGCTGCGCAGGCTGCTGGCGACGACAAGGGCAGCAACCTACCTGATTTACCTGATTTGGGCAAGATCACCGAAAGCATAAAAAATTTCGACATTTCCTCGGTCAACTTCGACACTGCGATTCCTATCGCTTCGACGACATCGTTTGGCTGCCTAAGCGGCTACGCATGTGGCACTGTGGTATGAGCCTAAAGTTCTCTGGTGCATGTAAACCATTGCGACCCTACCATCACCTTCCTATCCTCTACTCTGTGAGCTTCCTTACACGTCACGCCGCATTTGACCAACAGGTGAAACAAGGTTTTCGGTTAATGACCGGTCTGTTCGGCGGGCTTTTCATTTTATCTCAAATAGCGCATCACAAAGGCTACGTGAGCGTCAATATGGACAAGGTTTGTTGGTTGCTCAACTTTGTAATGCCATTGTGCTGGATCGCATAATCGAGCAAAATTGGTACTGTTTCAGAAGTAATGCTCCCACACACCCTTCTCATTTTCCGCATGAAAGAACTCTTCGTTTGCGGGCCAATTTGTTGACAGGTGGAGGCTGACGTCATGTCGTTCTTGGACACTAACATGGACGGGAAACTCGACCAAAGCGATTTGCAAGACTGGGCGAAGAACGCAGTTGACGTCCTCGTCACGGACACAAAACTATCTGCAGGTTAGGTTATTTGTTTTCTTTGTACAGCCTTGCTGCTTTCTGCTACACCAGTTTCGTACGTCACGATAGAAAGAACTCCAAATGTGTGTAACATGCGATTGCTGACTTTCGGCCGAACACGTGCCCTGTATGTTTCCAGGATCCTTTGGTGCTGGTTTCTTGATGGGCCTTCGAAGGTAGCCATTTAAGCCTCCGTGGCTGTCTCCAGCACGCCCCTCACTCGGCGTTGATTGTTTACTTGGAACACTCAAAAAGCGTTCCCACTAGAAGGGCCATTCGTCGTCTTGGAATGGCGTGTTTGGTGTCTCGTGTAAAAATAAGAAAAGAGGGATTAAAATATAACATTTAAAAAAGAAAGAAAAGAAATGCCCTTCTAGCTCTTTTTGGTTTTGGATCTATCGCTAATCGGCCTATCGCAATCCAATAAACTTTTTCCACGGCAATATCAAATGATATATCATATAATTGAAATCGAAATTAATAGCAACCCACCAAAGGAAAAGGGATTATAAAATTAGAGGAGGGAACTATTCAAGGGGTTAAGAGTCAAGAGAAGCAGGCAGGCCAAAGGAAGTCGAATTCGAAGTAGAAGGGCAGAGAAGGAGAATAAGGGCGGGATAGTGATGAAGAAAAGCGGTTGCTGTATTTCGGCCTGGCGTGGATGTATCTCAATGTCAAAGCGAAGGCTGGTTAACGACCAAATACCTAGGAGCCGCCTCAGTGGATTCCCATATCCAGCGCCCACTCGCGAGCTTTTCCTGCTCACAACTCCACTCCGCAGAGTAGTTTTGTAATATCCAGTTTGGCGTTGTGCATGCGCATTGAAGGCGTTACCATTGAGACACGCGCGTGTTTGCAAGAGCCACACGTGCTGCGGTGATTCTTCTTACTTCTTCTGCATCATGATGTGAGATGGCACCATCAGTGCCGGCTGAAGAAGGAGAACAACGGTGCCCACACAAGAGAGAAACATGAACAAATCGAGGACAAGTTAGCAGAGCTCATGATTGTAAATATATATTTTAAAAAAAAGGCACAAAGAGGAACATATACAAAGACAGGAGTGAAGGTTGGCGACAAAGAAATGCCTACAATTAATCAATTGCAATGTCTACCTTGGGCTTGGGTGCTGCCGCTGGAGCAGAAGAAGCAGCAACCGCTTTTGGGGTCGCAGTGGCAAGAGGCTTGCCTTCCTCGGGCGCAGAGGGTGGTGGAGCAGGTGGTGGCGGCGGGGGCAGCACAGCCGCCACCTTGGCGGCAGTCCCCAAGTCTGGGAACGACTCGGCGTATTGGCCCATGTTCAGGCCGCCTTGACCTTTCTTGTTGCTCGTGCTGCTGCCGGTGGCTGCAGCCTGTTGTGGTGGAGGTTGGCGGCGTTGCTCATGCTTAGCTGCCTGCTGCTGCTTTCCTTTCGCCGGCTGTAGCTGCTGCGGCTGCTGGAATTGAGGCGGCATTCCTGGAGCGGACATCCCCGGAGGAGGAAGAGGATAGCCCATGCCGGGAGGAGGCGGAGGATAGCCCATGCCGGGAGGAGGAAGAGGGTAGCCCATGGGCGGCAATCCACCCGCTGGGGGGTAATTCATCGGCATGGCCATCGGTGGCAGACCACCCGCAGAAGAGGGGTATGGCGGCATGCCCATCGGTGGCATTCCTGGCCCCGCTGCGCTGCCTCCTCCTTGATTGCTTCCTCCAGCAAACCCAAACCCAGGAGGAGGCAGAGGAGAAGGCCCTCGTGAAGGCATTAGCGGCGGGCCAGGTGGGAGTGGAGGCCGGGAAAAAGAAGGGGCTGAGTTGGTGGTTGAAGTAGCAAGGCTGCCTCCTCCGCCTCCAGCGCCCAGCATGGCCAACAACTCGGCCAGCGGGTCTGCCGCGGCTACCTCCTCTGTAATAGTGGCAGCAGAAGCACTCTCTGGGCCTTCTTGTGCACCGCCGCAACCGCTCTGGCTTGCCTTCTTCTTCTCCATCTTGTTGCTGTCCTTTTTCGCCGCTGCCTTGTTGGTGTCGGCCTCACTATCAGTTGTGTTAGCAGTGGTTGCTGCTCCTACCAGTCCCGGTGTTGAAGCAGCCACTGGCGTTGGGCCCTTAGAGACACTGCCTACTGCGCTTCCAATAGCAATTACCCCACCGCGGCCGCGGCCCCGAGCGGCAAAGCCGATGCTGCCGTCGGAAGGAGGCCGCGCCGCTTCACGATAGGCTGCGCCTTTGCGCGATACAGAGGAGGGTGCAGCTGCTGCTGCTGCTGCTGCTGCTGGCGGGGGCGCCGCCGGGCTAGTGATTGCTGCGGCGGTGTCCTTAGTGCTTGCCTCTGCTTCTCCTGCCGCAGCAGCAGCGGCAGTGCCGGTAGTGTTGGCAGTGGCAGTATCCGAAGAAGTCGAAGAAGGCGCAGAATTGAAGAGTGCTGACACGGCAGGGCTACTGGAAACGCTACTGTTGCTGCTGTTGTCGTCGTCTGTTTCATCAATAGTAGTGGAAGAAGTAGTGCCACCTTGGCTGCCGCTGCCGTCTGAAGCAGAAGAACCGAAGAGGGCGGACACAGCAGGGCTACTGAACACGCCACTGCTGCTGCTGTTATCGTTGTTGTCTGCTCCCTCCGCCACTGCCACAGCAGTGGTGGTATTAGTAGTACCACTCTGGCTGCCGCTGCCATCTAAAGCAGAAGAACCGAAGAGGGCTGACACAGCAGGGCTACTGAACACGCCACTGCTGCTGCTGTCGTTGTTGTTGTCGTTTTCGCCAAGGAGCATGGCGAGGAGGGCAGCTCCTTCGCTGTTGGTTGCGCCTCCGCTGGAGGAAGACTGCTGCTGAAGCATGGCCAAAAGGAGCTGGCCTGGGTCGCTTTCTGAGTCGATGCCTTCCTGCTTATTGTAGGTGAACCCATATTACATTTATGTTCCACAACGACACATACAAAACGAGACGAGAGAAACAAGTGAGATTAAGACTTGTTTACCTATCGTCGACTTCAGAAAGCACTCAAAATATCGAGAAACGAATGAATCGCACTATCGAAATTCGCTCTATCATTGATCAACATTTTTCTTATTCACCTCATCTCCGGTGTCCCAAGTGTCATAGACAAACACGTCGCCTTGGTCGTCGTCCATAATCGCCCCACTACCGTCTCCATCTTCGTCGTCCACAACGTCGTCTTCTGCGTCCTCAACGTCTTCTGGTCGCACCCCGTACTGCCTAGCACTCGCTTCCTGCGGAGGTGCTCGCGTCGGTGAACGAGGCGATGCTACACTGCTCGCGCCTGCTCCGGACACACGCTCCACGGTGGACTCGAGAGCGACGTAGAGCGGCGGCTTCGTCTGCGCTGGGGCTGCTGCGCCTGCGGGAGGTGCCACCGGAGCAGCGGCAAACAGGGCCGCCACAGCTGGCGCCGTAGCTCCACTAGTAGTACTAGCAGAGGCACCGCCGCTTCCAGCAGCAGAACCCTCGTCTTCATCGTCGTCCTCGTCGAACAGTGCACTTTTCTCCGGTGCCTTTTCTGTTTTCTTCTCGTCGTCCTTGCCCTTCTTGGCTTTCGATTTAGTTGAGACTTTGCTAGGGGCGCTCTCGCCCTTGCCGTCAGCCTTGACCTCGCCGCCTTTGCCCTTGCCTGGTCTCGCGTTGGCTTGTTTGCTATCCGCTGCTGCTGCCACCCCTGCTGATGTGGCGGTGCTTTTTCCTTTCGCGTTTTTCTTGCCCACCAACACGGTGCTAATTTTGGTCGCACCTCCTCTTTCAGCTGCTTGTCCTGTCGTTTGAGCTGAAGCCGGAGCAGCGGCGATCACCACCGCAGGAGGCGCAGTACCCGGCGTGCCCGGAGGCGGAGGCACCCGAAGGACATGGTTCCAGGGCAAGAGCCGGCCCCGAAACTTGTCGCAGCTCCCCTGTAGGGTGGACCCCCCCACGAACGGCTCGTCGAACACACACTCCACGGCGCCGCTGTGGTGGTGGATGGCCACGACGGTGCCGCGCAGGCCAAAGGGGGCCCCCACCTTGGAGAGAAAAGAAACATCAGAACGAGAAAGAGGACAAGAGAGAAAACTACTGAAACGAACCGCACGAAGAAAGAAAAGCACAAGCCAACTCTCCAAACTATCGAAGGTGTTCGTTTTGTAATTCAAATTCCTCTCATGAAATCTTGAAGACTGTTTCGTTCTCTCTTTCCCGCCCCATTCGCTTCATGAACACCAACCTCGTGCACGTTCACGACGCGGTCCCCCAACAAAGGGGGGCCCAGGCCCAAGTTGAAGTTGACCTTCACGTCTCGCAAAGTGTGGGGATGCGGCGCCATCGCCAGCGCGCTGACTGGCACCTGCTCCACCACTTCGTACGGTAGGAGCTGCCCAGCGCCTTTGGTCAGCCGCACGTCGGCGGCGCGCTAATGTGATGTGAGAATGGTGCACCAGCACAGCACACGAGAGGCAATGAACACAAAGGCATGAGGAGGAGAAAAAATTACATAAATGCACGTATCACGTGTCATTTCATATTTTCAAAATCAGGACATGTCCACTCAAAAAAGGCACGCATATAAGTGTATCAATCATGAGAAGCCTTCACCTGGATGGCGCGCACAGCATCGCTGGGTAAAGCTTCGGTAGTCAGGGGCGCCCGAGGCAGGCGCATCACTTCAAGGCTGCCCAGCCAGTCCACCACCTTCGTGACGTTTTTTTTTTTTTTTAACATGACACACGCGAAAGAGACTTTAAAAGCATAGCAATAGCACTATTCGAAAAAAAGTTGTGGACAAGGTCCTCACTGCCACACAGTTCAAACAAGCAACTGCATACCTTGAGGAGTGCGCCTTGCACGCCGCCCTGGCCCTCGTTGGCGGCGGCGCTTCCTCGGAACAAATTGCTGGCCTGAAAAGTTCGGTCCGTAGGTGGCGTCGCTAGAAGCGCGGCAAAGAACTCGGGAAACGCCGCTTGGTAGGCTGCAACTAACTGCACGCCTTTCACACTCAACTCCCAGCCGCCGACTACTGCACTAGCGCCTCCGCTAGCACCACCAATGCTACCCTGGTTTGCAGTAGGCTTTGGTTTCGAGCCGATCACACGGACAGCGTCCCGGCTGGATCCCCAGGCGCCTTCGGAGACAGCATGCTGCTCCTGCTGCTGCTGTTGCCTTTCTAGTGCCGCGCCCGTGTGACGAATGTATCCCAGCACGCGCAGCGCTGCGCCTTTCTCTCCTTTCACGCCCGAAGGCTCGTTGATGCGCAGCCTCAGGCCCAAGTCGTACGCTTCGTCTCTGCCTGCGCTCACAATCAACGAGCCCAGGAGCCTGCCCAAGATGTCCGGGCGAATCTTCAACGTGCGAGCGACGGCTCCCATCGGGAAATATTTGTCCACCACCGCGGCGGCGATCCCCAGCCCAAACGGCGGCTCCGGCGGGTGCACTTTGCAACGCACTTGCACCGTGTTAGTAGCCGCATGGTGCCCCACGACCTCTCCCAGCCGGCCGTGGTTGGGCCATAAAGGGTCACCTTCTTTGTCCTTCTTCTTGCCGCTCCCGTCTGCTTTTGCTCCTTCTCCTGCACCTCCAGCACTTCCTGCACCTCCAGCGGCTGCGGCTTTCATGGCTGCTTGCGATTCCAAGAAACGAGGCCATTTTGATGGGTCAGCGACCACCACGGCCGGCGACCCCAGTGGAGCCAAGTCGGCCAAGCTTTGCGGGCCTTTCTCCAAGAAGCGGGGGTCGGGGGCGGGGTTGTCCCGAATCGCCAATTGCAGAGGTACGTCGGCGACGCTGCCCGAGCTCGCGAGCGCAAACACCTGTGTTAGAACAGAAAGAGGAAGGGCGGGAGAGATCAAAAGAAAAGAAGAAAAGTGAATATACGAAAACCACAGGGCTTGGGTGTACACCACCCTCATGCGAACAGATGATCCATAGGAGCTCCCAATCCACATGGAAGCACGTGTACAGTAATAATGTATCTTTGTCGTCACCTTGGAGGTGCTGCCCGTGGCGCGGTCCCGCTGCATCCCTTGGAGTGGGGCCACGCTTAACCGTAAACCAACGGCGCCAATGTCCACCCCTCCTTGCCCCGGCGTCCCGCGCCCTTTCAAGTACTCGTCCCGCAAGTCCGCCGCCGCCGCCGTCTTTAAAGTGTGTGCGAATATTGATCCGTTCATATGCATCCAGGGCGGTACAGGAATAGAGATGAGCAGGAAAGCGAAGATGAAGTAGATGAAGTCGGATCACCCAAAGGACATTCGTTTGAAAAGAAAAAAATCTACTGTATAAGAACTGACAATCTATTTCTGTGGCGGGAGATGAAAAAGAGCTCATATTTTATCTCTTACCCAGGCGCGGGACTCGTCAGCGGATAAATTGCGGACGACTACTGCACCGCTGTCTTCTTCACTTGAGCCTGCCACCTCTAATGCTGCTGCTGCTGCACTGCTCCCACTCGTGTTGCTGCCCTTGGTCGCTGGTGCTTTTGCGCGGCCCATGCCGGCTAGGTTAATCGGTAAAGGCGCATCGCCACTCGAGGACGAAGCGCGAAGCATGGGAAGAGAGTACTCTGAATGGGCGTCGCTTACTGCTACCACCTGGAAATTAGGAAAAAGCGACAGATTCAGAAAACGAAAAAGAAGAAGAGAATAATGAAAAAATGAGTTGGAATTGAGGAAAAAGATATACCATATACGCAATTCAGACTTGTGTACACACGATAATGGTGCACCGTTTTAAGCCCAACAATTATAATTACCTTGGCTTCGTGCATCATCGGCCAGTTGACAAACACCGAAGTCCCGAGTAGTTTTTCCGCCACGAGCGACGCCGGGGGCAGTTGATCCGGGTCCTGAGTGAAACCAGAAGTAGAACCGAAGATAAGCCGCACAACAAAAGCGCATAAAGCTGGAAAAAGTTGTATTGTAAACGACAAGGAAAAGCAGCAGAGGCTCGTGGAAAAGACCTTTGGTGTTCAAATCGCAAAAGATAGAGAGTAAGAGAGAGATGCAGTGCAAGCTTCCGCAATATAGTTTTTTTTTTTGAAATATGCAAATGAGAGAGACACAGACCTGTTGTGGTAAGCTCAGGACCAGAGTAGAGTATCTCGAATCCGACCCAAAGCAGTTGAGTTTGATCGGCTTCAGAGCGGCCCCCGGCACGGGCAGCACGAACAACGACGGAAAACCCGCGTACGGCAGCCGGCACCCGGGCTTGATTTCGGCTTTGAAGGTCACGTCGGTGCGGTCAAAGAGCAAGTCTGGCCGCGGCCGAGCCATGGTTTTGCAGCGCGGCAAATCAGGCAAGCCAATACTGGCATTCACCTGTGCATGAAGGGGGGGGGGGATGTGAGGGTATGTGGGTTCATGATTAGTTGCTTGTTTTATTGGGTTAGTGGACACTTCGTTCATTTTCGCATTTGAAATAAGAGAAACTGAAAAAAAGCACAACATTTGAAGACAGGATTCCAGGAAAAGTCCATCAGAGAACAGATGCATCGCGGCTTCAATGATTATCATGACGAGTCTGTATTTCTTTCACGCACCGACGCCACGAATTGTTCGGCGTTGCTTTCGTCGTAGACAAACTCGATGGGAGTCCCAAACGAGTTGCGCTCGCGCTCCAGAGCACTCAACGAGTGCAACGGCGCGTGCGTCTCGATGGCTGTAGTTTGCACACACACACACAAACGCACACACATGCATACAAGTCCAGGAGACACATTGTTAAAGGACATGCGCACTCAAAATCTTCCACGCGCAGGAACAGAAGCGAAAGAGGTATAGTTTAGTCTCTTGTGCCTCGCTTCTGTTGTTGTTGTGCATACCCTGCTTCATGCGAGTGGCATCAATGAATGGCAGCAGATTCACGCCTTCCCACGGGTTGCGCTTGCCGTTCATGTCCACCTTTTGGGGGGGGAAGCAACAAAAGGAAATTGGAACACAGGGAAGAGTTCAAGACGCGGCATAGGTGAGGAGAACAAAACATGAAGAATTATCAACCATTTAAAAGATTGACTCGACTTTCAGGGAATATAAACACCAGAACCACGATCACAGCGATATTACTGAAGTTGCCCATTCAGAAACGCGCCAGAAGTACAAAGGAACGCACTTGGAAATCCGCTGGAAAAAAGTCGAGCAGCGGCGACTCAGAGTGCGTCATGAGCCACTGGTAGCCGCTTGGCAAAAACTGTTTCGAGCCCGCCGGCAAGCATCCTAACAGCTGCTGGAAAGGCAAGAACGGCTCTCCCTTGTGGAAGGACGCGTCGCTGACCCCCAAATTTCCCTGAGGAAAGGAAAAGAGAACACGAGAAGAGCAACCAAGGAAGGAAAAAAAGAAGTATACTTTAAACGTGCTGCAAGCTCATCCAGAAACAGCGATTAGTAGGAAAAAGAAAGCTGGAAACAATAAGCTCTTGACAACTAGGTCTTCAAAAGACATAGAATTCAGTATCTTTGAAAACTCACCAGATCCACCATGTCGCTCATCATCGGGCCGTAATGGAAGGGGTAAAACCACCCCCAGGAGACGCAGCCCCGGTAATAGTACGCCAAGCACCACAGCAAGCCTTCCAAGTAGTGCTTTCGCACAGCCTCATGGACCGACGCTGGAATAAAAAAAACACAGCAAAAAGAAAGAGGTTGATAAGATGTGAGAGCAATGTCGATTTTTGGGTTGATCTCTGGACTGCTACAATCTGTGAAAAAAAAATGAATATCAAGAAGACGAGTCTAGAGATCTTTGTACTTTGTAATAACGTTCTTCCAAGCCAAGCCCAAATTTCTTTCATCTTTCAAATTAAAAAAAATGCAAGTAAAGGGATATCCCCAGCATGCTTTTAATGTTGGAAGTCGTTACCGTGCTTCGGGGTGATCCCCAGCTTTTCGAAATAGTACTTCGCTTTCAAGTATTGAAAGTCCGAGCGATCTTTGGCAGCAATCGCACTGCTGCCACTGCCACTGCTGCCGCCACCGCCTAGCATAACGGGCTGGCCCTGAATAAATAGGCATGAAGCAAATTAAAAAGAAAAAAAAGTCAAGCAAACACAGTCAGACAAGATTCGTCTAACTTCATCTTCTTTCTTCGTTTTTCGTATGAAAAAACATCAATAGGTTACATCTCATAGTTTCGCTCAACTTCGGGTCAGTGAAATGACCAACTGATCGACATCCCCAACCACCTATCTACATGTCTATATATATAATACAGTACCTGCGCCGCCATGGCCTCTTCAAACGCGTTGGCCGATGCCATTTCCCGCAACTGTTGCTCCGCCTCCGTCTCCACAGCCTTGCCATTGCCGTTGCCACCCCGGCCGTTGCTCCGTTTGGCGAACTTGCGCTGCCGCGCTTGAAATTCGGCCTCGTTGGAAATCCGCTCCCGGAAGATTTCGTCTTCCTGCTGGCCAATGGCCGCCAAAAAGCGCTCCAGGCGCGCCAAGTCCGGCACGTTCCCTAATACAATAGAAGAAAATACGCGTAAATGCGTCGAGGAATAAGTAGGTACAGTATAACACATTGGGCGATATGGGAATTAAACGACATGACCTCGCGCACGCACCTCCACACGCACAATCACGAGCGTGCGTGCTTATTCACAGGTGCTGTTTTA